>Ga0335078_10004996_pt1 | contig 19630 bp, 17 predicted proteins | sample Lox_Sample_32_FD_206711 | JGI IMG/M metagenome (GOLD analysis project Ga0335078, IMG submission 206711) | Soil microbial communities from Loxahatchee National Wildlife Refuge, Florida, United States - Lox_Sample_3.2 | ecosystem: Environmental > Terrestrial > Soil > Wetlands | place: USA... | reverse complement strand
ACTGCAGCAGCCAGGCCCTCGCCGCAGAAGGGCGAGTTTTACCAGGTCAGAGATGTAGTGGCGCGCCGGGCAGGACTCGAACCCGCGACCCGCTGCTTAGAAGGCAGCCGCTCTATCCGCTGAGCTACCGGCGCTCGGTGACCATTGTGCACGGCGTAGATCACGCGCCGGACACACCAAGGTCGCAGTCCGCGAGGAATGATTTAGCTCAATATAGCGAACGTGTGCAGGTAACCTCGCACGCTCATCGAATCCGCTGCCCGCTAGACAGCCTCTCCGGCCGGTGTTACTCTCAAATTGAGATTGACTCAACTTGAGAAGGACTGGCTTGGATGAACGAGGAAGAACGGTTCCTGGCCGACTACGATCCGCGGGCCTACGATCCGGTCGCGGTCACCGTGGACGTGGTGGCGCTGACCATCAGGGACGCTCGGCTCCAGGTGCTGCTCGTCAGGCGCGGCGAGCCGCCGTACCGGGGGAGCTGGGCGCTGCCCGGTGGTTTCGTCCGGCCGCGGGCCGAGGAGGAGCTGGCGCAGGCCGCGGTGCGCGAGCTGGCCGAGGAGGCGGGCCCCGAGCTGCGCGCCGCCCACCTTGAGCAGCTTGGCAGCTACGGCACCCCGGGGCGTGACCCGCGGATGCGCGTCATCTCGGTCGCCTACCTGGCGTTCGCCCCCGGCCTGCCTGAGGCGCACCCGGGCACCGACGCGGCCGATGCCCGGTGGACCCCGGTCGACGCGCTGCCCGTGCCGCTCGCCTTCGACCACGCGGCGATCCTCGCGGACGGCCTGGAACGGGCCAGGTCAAAGCTCGAGTACACGCCGCTCGCTGCCGCGTTCGTGACGGAGCCGTTCACGATCTCCGAGCTCCGCGAGGTCTACGAGACGGTCTGGGACGAAAAGCTGCACCCGGGCAACTTCCACCGCAAGGTCTTGTCCGTCCCCGGCTTCGTCGAGTCGACCGGCGGCCACACCGAGACCGGCGGCCCCCGCGGCGGCCCCCGCGCGAAGCTCTACCGCCGCGGCGACGCCACGCTGCTGCACCCGGCCCTGCTCCGCCCGGATAGCGAAGAAGCGGCCCGCCCGTGAAAGCAGGTTCTGGCCCGATGTTCCACAGGCACGGCAACGTTCTGGCCCGATGCTCCATCTGGCCAGTCACCCGCCGCCGCTAAGAGCGAAATATCCGGAAATGCCATTCCAAGCCCAAGAAGGAGAACCAGCATGGGAAGCGGACGCTGGTCGGCAGATGTCTACGAGACCGCCGAGCGGCTGCGCGGCGGGAAGAGCGCCTTCGCGTACAGCGACTCAGGCGCGCGCAGCGTGCACCCCAGCCTCGACCCGTTCGACGTCGGCAGGCGGGAGAGCCGGGACAGCGACGAGCACCCGGACTCGCTGGCGATCGCCGTACTCTTCGACGTCACAGGCTCGATGGGCTCGGTGCCTAGGACGCTGCAGAAGAAGCTGCCCAAGCTGCTCGGCCTGGTCAAGGACGGCGGTTACGCGGCGGACCCGCAGCTCATGTTCGGCGCGATCGGCGATGCGACCTGCGACCGCGCGCCGCTCCAGGTCGGGCAGTTCGAATCGGACAACCGGATGGACGGCGACCTGGAGCACATACTGCTCGAGGGCGGCGGCGGCGGGCAGAAGACCGAGTCGTACGAGCTCGCGATGTTCTTCATGGCCAGGCACACGGCGACCGACTGCTTCGACAAGCGCGGCAGGCGCGGCTACCTCTTCATCATCGGCGACGAGATGCCCTACCCGGCCGTCAAGCCCCGCGAGGTGAGCGCCTGGATCGGCGACGAGATGCCGCAGCCGGTCGCCATCCGCAACCTCGTCGCGCAGCTCACCAGGCGCTGGGACACCTACTTCATCCTCCCCGAGGGCGCCGCCCACGCAGGCGACGGGCAGGTGCTCGGGACCTGGCGCTCCCTGCTCGGCCAGAACGTGATCGAGCTCGCCGACCTGGACGCCGTGTGCGAGACGATCGCGCTCACCGTAGGGCTCGGCGAGGAGACGATCAACCTGGACGAAGGCCTGGAGGACCTGGCGGATGTCGGCTCGGCGGCGGGCCCCGCCGTCCGGCGCGCCCTCGCGGCCATCGGCGCCTACCAGGGGGGCACCGTGCGCCGCCGCCGCGCCCTGCGCGCCGCGCGCGTGCCCCGCGCCCTGCCCGCCTCGAGTACCGGGGGTTCCCGCCAGGACTTCCCGGCCGGCAGCGTGCTGCTGTGAAGGGCCATGTGGTCGTCGTCGACCTCGGCTACGGCGACGCGGGCAAGGGGACGATCGTGGACTGGCTGTGCGCGCAGAGCGCACGGGACGCCGGAGACGAGCGGGGCCGCCCCGCTGCTGTCGTCCGCTTCAACGGCGGCGCGCAGGCGGCACACCACGTGCTCGGCCCGGGCGGCGAGCCGCACGCGTTCGCCCAGTTCGGCTCGGGCACCTTCACACCGGGGACCCGGACGTTCCTGTCCAGGTTCATGCTCGTGGACCTCCTCGCCCTGGTCGCCGAGGCGGAGCACCTCACCAGCTGCGGGGTCACCGAACCGCTCGGCCTGGTCGCGATCGACCAGGACGCGCTGCTCACCACCCCCTACCACCGGGCCGCCAACCGGGCGCGCGAGGAAGCGCGCGGCGAGGACAGGCACGGCTCGTGCGGCATGGGCATCGGCGAGACGGCGCAGTACGCGCTCTATCACGCGGAGGACGCTCCCCGGGTCGGCGACATCGCGCGCCCCCGCACCCTGGTCGCCAAGCTCGCCAAGCTCCGCGACAGGCTCGCCGAGGAACTGCAGGTCGCCGTGCCCCTCCCGCCGCCCGGCCAGGTCGCGGCCGTGTACAGCGCCATCGCCGACCGGGTGACGCTGGCCGACGACGGCTACCTGGCGCGGCTGCTCACGCAGGGCCCGGTCGTCTTCGAGGGCGCCCAGGGCGTGCTGCTCGACGAATGGCGCGGCTTCCACCCGTACACCACCTGGTCGACGACGATGTTCGATAACGCGGAAACGCTGCTGCGGGAGAGCGGCGCGGCAGCCATCAGGCTCGGCGTCACCCGCACCTACCAGGTGCGGCATGGCCCTGGCCCGTTCCCGACGGAGGACCGGACGCTTGACCTCACCGAGCGGCACAACGCGGACGGCCGCTGGCAGGGCCCGTTCCGTGTCGGCCACCTGGACGCGCTCGCGCTTGGCTACGCCGCCAGGGTCACCGGGGGAGTGGACGCGATCGCGCTCACCCACCTCGACACCGCGCGCCGCCTCGCCGGGCGGCTCCGCATCTGCCGCGGCTACCGGCTGGGTGGCCGCGCCGTCACCAGGATCGAGCCGGGCCCGGCCCGTGACCTGGCCTACCAGGAGTCGCTTACCCAGGCGCTGCTCAGCGCACGCCCGGTCTACGACCCGGACGACGGCCTCGCGGCGGACGACTGGCCCGACGCGGTGGCGGAGATCCTGGACGCCCCGGTCACCATCCGCTCCCACGGCCCCGCGGTCGCCGACAAGACGACGCGCGTCCTGGACTCCCTGTCACGATAGGGAGACAGCCCGTGCCCGGCCGGGAACGACGGGTATAGGTCCAGGAGTTAGCCCGAACGAGCGCGTGTTTCACGAGAGGCCGCCGATGACAGAAATCGACCTGAACGCGATCAAGGCCGAGCGTGCCAGGCTCGCTGCCGAGTACATCACGGCGGGCCGCCCGCCGACGTCGGCGCGCGGCGTCCACCACGTCGCGCTGATCTGCTCCGACGTCGAGCAGACGATCAGGTTCTACCAGGGCATCCTGGAGTTCCCGCTCACCGAGCTGTTCGGCAACCGGGACTACAGGGGATCGACCCACTTCTTCTTCGACGTGGGCAACGGGAACCTGCTCGCGTTCTTCGACTTCCCCGGCCTCGACCTCGGCCCCTACATGGAGACGCTCGGCAACCTCAACCACGTGGCCATCTCGGTGACCAAGGAGAAGTGGGAGTACCTGCGCGGCAAGCTCGACGCGGCCGGCGTGGAATACCAGGCGGCGAGCGGCACCTCGATCTACTTCAAGGGCCCGGACGGCGTCCGCCTGGAGCTCCTCGCCGACCCCCTCGGCGAGATGTACGGCACCAAGGTCCTCTAGCGCCTCCCCTGTCGGTCCTCTAGCGTCACCCCCGTCGGTCCTCTAGCGTCACCCCCGTCGGTCCTCTAGCGTCACCCCCGTCGGTCCTCTAGCGTCACCCCCGTCGGTCCTCTAGCGTCACCCCCGTCGGTCCTCTAGCGCCACCCCTGGCACGCAAGTCCCCGCCAGGCCCACCGCCGAGCCCCGGCGAGGACCCGCGACCGCGGCAACACGGCTCCGCCCGCCACGCAGCGGCAAGAGCATGGCAGAAGTCCCGGAAATCCCACCTTTCCTGCCATGCCGACGGTACTCACCCATGATCATGAATAGTTTTTAGCGCGATCACGCTAATAACCATTCCCAACACCAAAACTCTTCATAAAAAAGTTCGTAATCTAGCATCTAACGGGGAAAATGTGGCTCCTGGAGAGGAAGTGGAGCCCGGGCCGGGACGAGCCGGCGCAAGACCCGCACGGCCGCGCAAGCCGGCACCACCGTGGACGCCCTTCAGGAGCGAGGGGCGCGGCGGGGATCCGCCGGGACGTTCGGGGCACGCCTTATGTGCCACGACTGTCCCGCCGGATCTCCCGCAAGTCCCGCGCACCACGAGACAAAGAATCCAAAAAGGCAAACAGGAAAAGCACGCCCCCGTTCGGAGGAGAAAACTCACTGCTGCTGGTTCTTGACCGGGATCCACAGCCGGATGGTGGTGCCGTCGCCTGGCGCGGAGCTCAGGTCGGCGCGGCCGCCGTGTGCAACGGCGATGGCCTGGACGATGGACAGGCCGAGCCCGCTGCTTGCCGCCTCGGTCCCGCCCTGGCCGGCCGGCGCGGACCGTCCCGCGGTGGCCGCGGCGAGCGCGCCCTCGCCGCGGTGGAAGCGGTCGAAGGCAAGCGCCGCGTCGCGCTCCGACATGCCCGGCCCCTGGTCGGTGACCTCGATGACCGCGTCGGTCCCCGCGGCGCGCAGCCGGACGGCGGCCGGGGTGCCCGGCGGCGTGTGCGCGCGCACGTTGCCGAGCAGGTTGGCGAGCACCTGCCTGATCCGCGGCTCGTCGGCGGTGACCACCAGGCTGTCCGGCACCGACATGCTCACCTCACGGTCCGGCTCCACCGCCCGGGCATCCGCCACCGCGTCCCTGGCGAGGACGGCGAGGTCGGTCTCCGACAGGTCGAGCGACGACGGGCGGTCCAGCCTTGCCAGCTCAAGCAGCTCGGCCACAAGCAGGGACATCCGCTCCGCCTCCTGCTCGATGCGCCGCATCGCGCCGGGCAGCTGGCCGGGGCCGAGCGCGTTCGCCCGGTAGAGCTCCGCGTACCCGCGGATGGTGGTGAGCGGGGTGCGCAGCTCATGCGACGCGTCCGCCGCGAACTGCCTGACCTTCTGCTCCGACCGCAGCCGCGCGCCGAACGCCTGCTGTATCCGGTCGAGCATCGTGTTGATCGCCGCGGCGAGCCGCCCGGTCTCCTGCTGGTCGCCGGCGCCCGGCATGCGCGCCGCCAGGTCGCCGCTGCGGGTGATCAGGCCTGCGGTGGACGCCATCCGGCGCAACGGGGCCAGGCCGCGCCCGATCAGCCAGTTGCCGCAGACGGCGAGCAGTGCGATCAGCGCGCCGCCGGTGATCAGCTCGGTGAGCACCACCCCGCGCAGGTTGGCCGACGCGGCGCCGCTGGTGCGGCCGACGATGACGACGGCCGACCCCGGCGGAAGGATCCCCCTGGCCGACGCGGTGGCGCTCGGCGGAACCAGGTGCCAGGCGGCGCGCACCGTCGGCGACCCGCTCACCGTCACGTTGAACGGCTGCCCGGCCGGCGCCAGCCTGCCGAGCCGCGCCGATGCCTGCTGCCATGACAGGCCCGCCATGCCGCGGACCACCGTGAGCAGCGCGGCGGCGGCAGGCGAGCCGGACGTGAGCGTGCCCGACGAGTCGCTGCCCAGCGAGGCGTAGGCGGCGGCGAAGCCGTCGGCGCCCGCCGCCAGCCCGAAGACCGACTGCCTGGAGGCGAGCTTGACCTCGGCGTTGAGCTGGTTGCGGTCGAGCGTGCCGAGCACCATCGTGGTGACCACGCCCATCACCACGAGGAACGTCGTGGTGAGCGCGATCAGCCCGGCGAGCAGCCGCGCGCGCAGCGACAGCGTCCGGCGCCGCGGCCGCTCGCGGCCCGCTCGCCCGGCAGGAAGCCTCACCTGGATTCTCAGCACGGCGGGCCCTAGCCGGGAGGGCGGAGGCTATAGCCGACGCCACGCTGGGTGTGGATCAGCGGCGGGCCGAGCGGGTCGAGCTTGCGGCGCAGGTAGCTCACGTAAGTCTCAAGCACCTGGGACTGACCGGCGTACCCCCATCCCCAGACGTTCTCCAGCAGCTGCTTGCGGGTGAGCATCAGGCCCTGGTTGCGCATCAGGTACGCGAGCAGCCGGAACTCCGTCGGCGACAGCTCGACGGGGATGCCGGCCCGGCGGACCATCCAGTGGTCCTCGTCGAGCTCCAGGTCGGCGACGCGCAGCAGGGGCTGTGCGGCGGCCTGGCCGCCCGCCGCGCCCGCCGCGCTCCGCATGCCGCGGCGGTCGGCCGTGCGGCGCAGCACCGCGCGCACCCGCGCGATCATGGCCTCGACGGAGAACGGCTTGGTGATGTAGTCGTCACCGCCGATCGTCAGCCCGGTGACCGTGTCGGCGGTGGCGTCCCGCGCGGTCAGGAAGATGACCGGCACGTCGTTGGCCACCGACCGCAGCCGCCGGCACACCTCGAACCCGTCGATGTCGGGTAGCAGCACGTCGAGCACGATCAGGTCCGGCCGGTACGCCTCCGCGAGCTGCAGCGCGTCCTCGCCCGTCGCGCTCGTCGTCACGGCGAAGCCGTGAAAGTTCAGCGCCACTTGCACGAGTTCGCGGATGTTCGGCTCGTCATCGACGACGAGTACCTTGGGGCCTTCTGCCATGGGTCACTTGCTGCCAACGGAGGGGGGACTGGTTGCGGTCCATTGTGCCCCGGTTCCCGCGTGCCGAGGGAGACGGTCTCGGTATCGGCGGTAGTTCCGGGCTTGGGCGGTTGGGGTGTCGTACTTGGTGCGGATGGGATCGTCGCAGGTCCAGGGCCGGCGGTGGCCGGATGAAATTGCGCTAGGTAGAACTGCCGATATTTTCGCAGCCCGTTCCTCCCCCGCTGCCTTGCGTGTAAGACTCGTCACACACCCCCCCTCGCCCTCGCCCCCACACCCAATCCCCGGAGGTCCTTGATGAGCAAGGCCCTGCGCCATCCGGAGGGCCTCGATCCTGTGCGGCCCTCCCCGGCGCGGATCTACGACTACATGTTGCGCGGGAATCATCACTTTGACGTAGACGCGGACGCGGGCGAGCGACTGATGACCGCGGTGCCGGAGATCAGGGACTGCGCCTGGTCCAACCGCGGCTTCCACCAGCGCGCCGCGGCCTGGATCGCGAGGCAGGGGGTCAGGCAGTTCCTCGACATCGGCTCCGGGCTGCCGACGGTAGGGAACACGCACGAGGTGGTCAGCAAGATCCACCCCGATGCCCGGGTGGTCTACGTGGACAACGACCCGATGGTGCAGCTGCACAGCGAGGGGATCGTCGACACGGGCCGAGTCAGGGTGCTATGCGCGGACCTGCGCGAGCCGGACACGATCCTCGGTCATCCGGGCGTCCGCGAACTGATTGACCCGGCGGAGCCGACCGGGCTGCTGATGACCGCGGTGCTGATGTTCGTCGCGGACGAGTCGGATCCCTGGAGCCTGGTGGCGCGTTACGTGGGCGCGATGCGGTCCGGCAGCTACCTGGCCATGTCGCACCTGACCGACGACGCCAAGCCGCCGGTGGCGGTCGACGGGTTCCGCCGGGCGTTCGATCACGCCACCGAGCAGCTGCACTTCCGCTCGAAGGGCCAGGTGCAGCGGTTCTTCGACGGACTCCAGGTGATCCCGCCTTATCCGGGCGCGGCGCCGGCCCTCACCTACAGCGGGCTGTGGGGCGCGGAGGACGTGCAACTGGCCGACAGCGACGGCTCCCGCTGGCTGTACTGCGCGGTCGCGAGGATCCCGTGAAGGGAGCGGTCCGCGTGAAACCGACGCCGGAGCAGCTTGGCATCGATCCCGGCGCGCTCACCTGGGCGCGGTCCGGTGACGGTGACGGCTCTATCGAAGTGGCCTTCCCGCTCAGCCCCCGGTGGGCGCGCGGTGACTGGGTACTGATGCGCGTGGCCGGCGACCCGGCCGCGCGGATCTTGGTGTTCGACAGGAACGAATGGGAGTGCTTTATCGACGGTGCGCGGAACGGCGAGTTTGATGAGGCGGCGGACACGGGCCACCGCGTGCCATAGATTCGCCACCCCGAGGGCGGGCCAGGTCCCGGCGGTGAGCCCGGTCGCCATCGGCCCATTTAGCGCTGCGCGCACCGTCCCATGCACACTTGCCAAGCTGCGAAAATCATCGACAAGCCGCAGAAAAGCTCTTGATTTGTGAATCGCAATTTGGTTAAGCTCAGGTTGACATCCACAGGTTTCCGGAGGATGTGCTAGCACGTTGCGCGAAATACCGACGACCAGGCAGATGTCCAGTATTTCGGAGGAGGGCACGATGAGCGATGACGCCTATGGCGCGACCGTCGCGAAACGGCGCCTGTCCCGCCGCCTAGCGGAACTCCGCGTCACCACGGGATACACCGCCAACCATGTCTGCGACATACTCAACTGGGGCCGCGGCAAGGTGGGCCGGTTCGAGGCCAACCAGTGGAAGCGGCCGGAGATGAGCGACATCCGCGACCTCATCCGCATCTACGAGGTCGAGGGCGAGGAGCGGGAGGAGATCGAGGACCTCGCGGTCAGCTGCCGGGTCCGCCCCTGGTGGCGGGAGTACGGCGAGATCTTCGACAACGAGTGGCCCGGCTACGAGAACGACGCGACCGCCATCGCGGTGTACATGCCGCTCGTCGTGCCCGGCCTGCTGCAGACGCCGGCCTACATGGAGTCCCAGTTCAAGACCGGTGCCCGGCCGCCGGCCTGGCGCCGCAAGGCCATCAAGGCGCGGCTGCGCAGGCAGGAGATCCTCGACCGCACCGACGGCACCGCGCCGCGGCTGTCCGTAGTGATCACCGAGGCCTCGCTGCGCTACCGGTGGGGGATACACAGCGACCGCAGGGAGCAGATCGAGCACCTGGCGCAGATGAGCAAGCGGCGCGATATCGAGCTGCGCATCCAGCGCTTCGACGACGGGCCGCCGACCGGGCTCTTCTCCATGGTCAACATCCTCGGTTTCCCCGGCGACGAGCCGCCCATCGTGTTCGTGGAGACCGACTACTTCGTCGATGAGGTGAGCGCGCCCGAGGCGGTGCGCAGTTACATGCAGGCGTTCGAGCGCGCGTGCGACGCGGCGCTCGAACCCGGGGACACCACGGTGTACCTCGAAACACTCGCCAAGAGAATGGAGTAACCACACAGTGATTGACCTGTCTCACGCCATCTGGCGCAAGTCCAGGCTGAGCGCGCTCAACGGGGGGTGCGTTGAGATCGCCGCCAACCTGCCTGGAGTCGCCGCAGTACGCGACAGCAAGCGCCCGGAGGACGGTGCCCACGTCGTTGACCGGGCAGCGTTCGCCAGGTTCCTGGTAGACGTGCAGGGGGGGCGCTACGACATCTAGCATGCGAGCCTGATGTCGTAACGCACGGCACGAGAGTCCCCTGGGAGGCACCCCGGGGGACTCTCGTGTCTTTGCGTGAGCCCTGTCTCACTGAGCCCTGGCGGCCAGTCGCCGTCGCCGCGGTCTCCGCCGCACCCTGAGAATGTACTCTCGCGGGACTGGAGCGGCCAGGGAAAGTGACAATCGGTGGCGTGTGGCGCAATTGCGCCATCATGGGATTCTTGTGAAACAAATAGATCACTGAGGTTATCGTCAACCCAATCTTGACGTATGTGCGAATTGATGATCAATTAGTGCTCTTCCTGGCCGATTATCGCAGATCAGGGACATGATCATCGCGCATAGGTAGGGTATTGGAAGCCGTAGGTAATTGCGCCGCCACATTCCTGGGAATGTGTTGCTTGTGATAATTTGCCCGATTTGATTAGGAAATCAAATGTCTTAATGGCAGCGGTTTCGCTTCCTAGTCGAGACCGTAAGGAGTACTGTGAGATGAAGCACATGACTCAGAACATGTGCTTCACAGATGCGGAATCAGAGACCGGATACGGGGCCCGGCGGTCTGACCGGCGGGGGCTCTGACGGCGTGACGGTGGCTTAAGCCGGAGGCACCGATATGAATGACGGGTTGCGGATGGTGCAGACGCGTACGTGCGGTGCGTGGGTGCTTCCAGGGGACCCAACCTGTGCGGGCATCGCCCGCCGCCTGTTTCGCCGGGTGGCGAGCGAGCTTTCGCTCGACGGGGAGACCAGCGATGACGGGGTGACGATGGTCAGCGAGCTGGCCGCGAACACGCTGCACGCGAACCAGCGGCAACTGCTTCCCGCGAACTCCGAGCTCTGGCTCTACCTGCGGGGCACCGGCCAGCGGACGGAGCTCGTGTGCAAGGTCTTCGACACGCTCCCTGGCTGGGTGCACGGCAACGTGCCTGGCCGCACCGTGCGCCGGGCGCCGGCCGACGCGATGAGCGGCCGCGGCCTCGAGGTGGTGCATGAGCTGTCCGACGGGCACTGGGGACATCACCTAACTAGGTCGCGGCTGTCCGGGACCGGGGTACGCGGCAAGGTGGTCTGGTTCGCGCTGCCGGTGCCCGGCAACGTCAAGGCCGGCGGGATGCCTCCCGCCACCGCCGGCGACGCGATGACCGAGCTGGAGAACGACCTAAGCACCCGCGGGTTCGGCGGCAGGCTGGTGCGCGCCGACGACCACGCCGCCGACATGGCGGTGCTGTCCATCGCCAGCGGGCTGACGGTATGGTGCCGTTCCGCGGCGGCCTGGCTCCGCGCGCCGGGCGCGCCCGCTAAGCACTGGGGCTACTGCGACCTGGTCGAGGTGGGTGAGCAGGCCGTCCAGGCACACGAGACGAACATCGCGGCCGCCGGTTCCTTTCAGCTGGCCGACGCGAGCAGAACCGGGTCGTTAACCGGGAGCGCTCAGTCCCGCGCGGTGTCCCGCGCGGTGTCCCGCGCGACCGGGAGCCGCTGGTAAGCGCCGAGCACCGTCTCCCAGAAGCGGCCGGCGTCGATCCCGGTGGCGACGCGCGCGTTATGCCCGGCCGTCGCGCCGAAGTCGGTCACCGTCATGCCCGCGGTGAGCGCCCCGTGCGTCTCCACCTGCACCAGGGCCGACGTGTAGCTGAACACCGCGGGGTCGGCGATCGACACGATCGCGCACACGTCGTGCACCGGCGGCTCGCCCGTCGTGTCGGCCGAGTCCCGGTACTGGGCGAGCGCGGGAAGCAGCAGCCGCGATCCGAGCAGGCCGAGGACGCGCATCCGCCGCTGCACGGCGGCCGTCGCCCGGGCGAGCAGCGTGACGTCGAGCCCGGTCATCCGCACGGTCCACCCGGCGGAGAAGACGATGGCCGCCGCCTCCGGGTCGGCCCAGATATTGAACTCGGCGGCGGGAGTGACGTTGCCGCGCGACGCCGACCCGCCCATGATCACGAAGTCCCGCACCCAGTCCGCCAGCCGCGGCTGCCGGCGCAGCGCGAGCGCGATGTTGGTCAGCGGCCCGGTGGCGACCAGCGTGATCTCGCCCGGCGCGGCGGCCAGCGTGTCGATGATGAAGTCGGTCGCGTGCTCCTCGCCGGCCAGCCGCGCGGACGGCGGCAAGACCGCGCCGCCGAGCCCCGAGTCCCCGTGCACGTGCCCCGCGTCAAGCGCCGGCCGGAGCAGCGGCGCGGCGCACCCGGCGGTCACCGGCACGTCGGCCGCGCCCACGAACGAGGCGACGGCCAGCGCGTTCGCGGTCGTCTTGGCCAGCCCGACGTTGCCGGCCACCGTGGTGATCCCGGCGAGCTCGATCTCGGGTGAGGCCGCCGCGAAGGCGATCGCGAGCGCGTCGTCGATGCCGGGGTCGCAGTCAAGGATGATGGTGGTGCTCATCGCGGAATCCTGTTCCTCGCCGCCGCTGCATTGAAACCACACAGAACGTACCGAACGGCAGCGCGGGTCACGCGGCCGCACCCCATAGACGTTCGCCTGCGGTAAACCGCTGGCCGCAGCCCTCTCCACGGTTGGTAACCTCGTGCAGACAAGGAGGTCATGCCGATGCACCAGCCGTCCATCCCGAAGATCGACGCCGAGGACCCGGAGGTCGCGGGGCTGATCCATGAAGAGGCCCGCCGCCAGCACGACAAGTTCCGGCTGATCCCGTCGGAGAACTACGTATCTGTCGCGGTGCTCGAGGCCTGCGGCACCGTGCTGACGAACAAGTACTCAGAGGGTTACCCGGGCCGTAGGTACTACGAGGGCCAGCAGCTGATCGATCCCCTTGAGTCGCTCGCGGTCCACCGGGCGCAGGCGCTGTTCGGCGCGGATCACGCGAACGTGCAGCCGTACTCGGGGTCGCCCGCGAACCTGGCCGTCTACCTGGCGTTCGCCAAGCCGGGCGACACCATACTCGCGATGTCGCTGTCCGCGGGCGGTCACCTCACCCACGGCTCGCCCGCGTCGGTGACCGGCAAGTGGTTCCGGCCGGTGCACTACGGTGTCCGCAAGGAGACCGGCCGGGTGGACATGGACGACGTCCGCGACCTGGCCCTGGCGGAGCGGCCGAAGATCATCATCTGCGGCGGCACCGCGATGCCGCGCACGATCGACTACCCCGCCTTCGCCGCGATCGCCGACGAGGTCGGCGCGCTGCTCATGGCCGACATGGCGCACATCGCCGGCCTGATCGCGGGCGGCGCGCACCCGTCCCCGGTCGGCCACGCCCCGGTGATCACCACGACCACGCACAAGACGCTGCGCGGCCCGCGCGGCGCGATGATCCTCACCGACGCCGAGCACGCGTCTGCGATCGACAAGGCCGTGTTCCCCGGCCTGCAGGGCGGCCCGCACAACCACACAACGGCCGGCATCGCGGTGGCGCTGCACGAGGCCGCCCGGCCCTCGTTCCGCGACTACGCCGCGCAGGTGGTCGCGAACGCGAAGGCGCTCGCGGCGGCGCTGCTCGACCGCGGCTTCGACCTGGTGTCCGGCGGTACCGACAACCACCTGCTGCTCGTCGACCTCACCTCGAAGGGGATCGCGGGCAAGCCCGCGGCCAAGGCCCTGGACCGGGCCGGCATGGAGCTGAACTTCAACTCGGTACCGTTCGACCCGCGCAAGCCGTTCGATCCGTCGGGCATCCGCCTCGGCACCCCGGCGCTCACCACCCGCGGCCTTGCCGAGGAGCACATGCCCCAGCTGGCGGCGTGGATGGACGAGGCGATCACCGCGGGCGCCAAGGACGACGAGGCGACGCTCGACCGCATCGCGGCCGAGATCCGCGATCTGCTTGACGCTTACCCGATCCCGGGCTGGTCCGCCTAGGCGGTCGCGCCCCGCTCCTCTCTTCGGCGTACTCAAAACCGCCGCGCACAAGCCGTAGCCGCCGGGATGCCGCCGCGTTACGCTACTCGCAGTGTGCGGGCGGGGAGGTACCGGTGATGGCGCGACCACAAAACCCAGCCGGCGCGGGGCGTGGCAGGCTCAGGGCGGGCCATGCCGACCGCGAGCGGGTGATCGAGGCGCTGAAGACCGCGTTCGTGGACGGGCGGCTGACGAAGGACGAGCTTGCCGCGCGGGCCGGCCGGGCGCTTGCCGCGCGGACCTACGCCGGCCTGGCCGCGCTCACCGCCGACCTCCCGGCCGAGCCGGCCGCTGCTGAACTGCTTCCGGCGGTGCCCGCTTCTGCCGTGCCGGCCACGGCAGAACCGGCCACGGCAGAACCGGCCACGGCAGAACCGACCACGGCAGAATCCGCCCCGGCGGTGCCTGCGGGATCGGCCCCGGCGGTGCCTGCGGGCCCGCCTGCCCCGGCCATCCGGCGGCCGATGGTCAAGGCGGCGGCCATATCGGGCACCTGCCTGGCCATCGCGGTCGCCGCCATGAAACTCGCCTTCTACTTCGATCCGGAATCCGGCTCACCCGGGCCCAGTCCCGACCAGCCCTGGGCTAGATGGTGCGTTCTCCTGGCCTTCATCGCCGTCGTGACGGGATTGCTTGCCTTGGTACTCGGGGTAGCCACATCAGTAGAGCAGCGGCGCTCACGCAGGCAGATGCCGCCCGGGCCGGGGTCGCCTGGGCCGGCGTCGTCGGCCGCGCGGCCGTTGCCACGGCCGGTCAGTTAAGCGGGTTGCCTGGTTGACACGTGTGGCGACAGGTGCGAGGGAGGCGAGCTGCATCCCGCCACTTCTCCGGTCAGGTCATGATCGTGAAACTTTTTTCGCATTATCACGCTAAAAAGTCTTCATGACTCCAAAACCCTTCACGATCATGCGGCTGACAGGCGGTCGGCGCGCCTAACTGGCGCCTCATTATCCTCACCAGTCTCGGCACCCGCTTTGGTTCGCGGCATTGGGCGGATCTTTCCCGGCTGCCGTCGGCCTTGCCGGTGCAGCGGCGACATTTCCGTGGTATATCAACCCATATACACCGTTTGTCCGTTACTACTGTCAGTTAAAGTGTCCAGTGTTACCGGTGATAATTGACTCGCATGTTCGATGAACTTATATTCGATCACAGTTGGGTTCGCCGGGTCGGGCGTTTCCGTGGTTACGCTCGTCTTCCCCCGGGCGGGCCGGGCCCGCGCTTAGTCACGCCGCGCGGGGCCGGCGGCTTTGCGTGCGGGAAGTGCAGGACAGCGCATGGGCAGGGTGTACGGCGAACCAGTCGAGGTCCGGACCAGGGAAGACGGGCGGCCCGTGGGCTTCGCGTGGCGCGGGCGGCGCTACACCGTCACCGCGGTGCAGGAGTACTGGCTGGTCAACCGCGCCTGGTGGCGGGAGTCCGCCCCGGTACCCGCGCGGCCAGAGCTGGAGTTCTGGCGGGTCGAGGCGCCGGCCGCCGGCGGCGGCGCCACGGGCGTATACGAGCTCCGCAGGGACAGCGCCGCCGGCACCTGGACGCTGCGCCGGATCGCCGACTGATGACCGCGCCCGCCCGGTTCACCCACCTGCACGTGGCGTCCTCGTACTCACTGCGCTACGGTACGGCGACCCCGGCGGCGCTGGCCGCCCGGGCGGCAAGCCTCGGCATGCCGGCACTCGCGCTGACCGACCGCGACGGCCTGTACGGCGCGTTCAAGCACGTCCAGGCCTGCGCCGAGGCCGGCATCAAGCCGCTGCTCGGCGCCGACCTCGCGGTGACAGGGGAACCAAGCCCCCGTTCCGCTACTCAAAAAAATCGAGCCGGCCGGGTGACGCTACTCGCGACCGGTCGCCAGGGCTGGGGGTCGCTGTGCCGCCTGGTCTCCGCCGCCCACGCGGCGCCCGCCACCCGCACCGGCGACGGCGACGATCCCGCCCACGCGCTGCCCGCCGCCCGCACCGGCGACGATCCCGCGGTCACCCTTGAGCTCATCGCGGAGCACGCGGCCGGCCTGGTCGTGCTGCTCGGCCCGGCGAGCGACGTCGGCCAGGCGGTCGCCGCCCGCAACCCCGGCCTGGCCAGGCGCGCCCTCGGCCGCTGGCGGCACCTGGTACCCGACATCGCGGTGGAGGTCGTCGACCAGCTGGACCACAAGTCGACGTTCCGCGCCGCCCGGCTGGCCGAGCTCGCCCGCGACACGCGGGTCCCCGCCGTGCTCAGCAACGCGGTCCGCTACCTGGACCCGGCAGGCAGCCTGGCCGCCCAGGTGCTGGACGCCGCGCGCCACCTGGTACCGCTCGGCTCGCCCCAGCTCGCCCCGCACAACGGCCGCGCCTACCTCGCCGGCCCGGGCGACATGACCCAGATCGCCAAACGGGTCGCCAGCGCGATGACCGGCCCGGGCACGGCAAGCGCCGCGATCTGCCTGCTCGCCGAGACCGACGAGCTCGCCAGCAGGTGCGTGCTTGACGCGGCCTACGACCTGGGCGTCGGTACCCGTCACCTGCCTGAGACCGAGGGCTCCGCGTATGACCAGCACAAGGAGCTGCGCGACCGCTGCGAGCACGCGATCCTGCACGGCAGGTACCGCACCGCGAGCGCCGCGGGCCGCCCGCGCGGCCTCAGCAGGCTAGGGGCCGCACAGCAGGCCCGCGACCGCCTGGAGCACGAGCTCGACATCATCGCGCGGACCGGGATGGCCGCCTACTTCCTCACCGTGGCCGACGTGGCGATGAGGATCAGGAACGCCGGCATCCGCTGCGCCATCCGCGGCTCAGGGGCGGGCAGCCTCGTCAACCACCTGCTCGGCATCAGCGCGATCGACCCGCTCGAGCACGACCTGCTGATGGAGCGGTTCCTCTCGCCCGTCAGGTCCACGCTCCCGGACATCGACCTGGACGTGGAGTCGGCCCGCCGCCTGGACGCGTACCGGATCATCTTCGACCGCTACGGCGCGGAGCGCACCGCCTGCGTCTGCATGATGGAGACCTACCGGGCGCGCAGCGCGATCAGGGACGTCGCCGCCGCGATGTCGCTGCCGCCGGACGAGATCGGCGCGATCGCGAAGTCCTTCCCGCACGTCCGCGCCAAGCACATTAACAACGCGCTCACCGAGCTGCCCGAGCTGCGCCGGTCCCGGCTGACCGGCCGCCAGCTAGAAACGATCTTCGGCATCGCGCAGCAGCTCGACGGCCTGCCACGGCACGTCGCCATGCACCCGTGCGGCGTGCTGCTGTCCGACAAGACCCTGCTCAACAGGACCGCGGTGCAAAAGAGCGGCGAGGGGTTTCCGCTCAGCCAGCTCGACAAGGACGACGCGGAGATCGCCGGGGTGATCAAGCTGGACGTGCTCGGCGTCCGCATGCAGTCCGCGATGGCGCACACGCTCGCCGAGGTCCGCCGCACCACCGGGATGAGGATCGACATCGACGCGATCGCGCGCGACGACGCGGCCACCTACGCGATGATCCAGCGGTCGGAAACGATCGGCTGCTTCCAGATCGAGTCGCCAGGCCAGCGCGAGCTGGTGAAGAAGCTGGCACCGCGCGACATCGCCGACCTGATCGTGGACATCTCGCTGTTCCGCCCCGGCCCGGTCAACTCCGACATGATCGGCCCGTTCCTGCGCACCAGGCACGGCCTGGCCGAGCCGCGCTATCCCCACGAGAAGCTGGCGGACGCGCTGAACGAGACCGGGGGCGTGGTGGTCTTCCACGAGCAGGTGCTGCGCATCATCGACGTGCTGACCGGCTGCGGCCTGGCCGAGGCGGACCTGGTCCGCCGCCACCTGTCCACCGATGGCGGCCCGGAGCGCACCGCCACCTGGTTCCGCGCCCAGGCGCTGGCCCGCGGCTTCGACCCGGTGACGACCGAGCGCGTCTGGCAGGTGGTCGCCGCGTTCGGCGGCTTCGGCTTCTGCAAGGCGCACGCCGCCGCGTTCGCCATCCCCGTCTACCAGTCGGCGTGGCTCAAGCGGCACCACCCGGCAGCCTTCTACGCCGGCGTCCTCACCCACGACCCCGGCATGTACCCCAAGCGCGTCATCATCGCCGACGCCCGCCTGTCCGGCGTCCAGGTCCTCCCGGTCGACGTCAACGCCTCCGCAGCCGACTGGATGGCAGAAAACCCAGAAAACCCATCACCCAGAACGGAGGCGGCTTACCCTCCACCTCCCCATTCCCCGCCCGGCGTGCCAACGTCCGGCCGTTCCCCCGCCCGCAGGCTCCTGGAGTCCACCGGCCCGCTCCAGTCCCTCCGCCTCTCCGGCCGCGGTTATCTCCCGGGGGGACACTCCGTTTCCCCGGGGGAATCCCCCCGGGCCATCCGCTGCTCCCTGCAAGAGGTCAAGGGCATCAGCGACGCCGAGATCGCCCGCATCGTCGCCGCCCAGCCCTACACCAGCCTGCGTGACTTCTGGAACCGCGCCCGGGTGTCCCGCCCCGTCGCGGAACGCCTGGTCCTCATCGGTGCCTTCGACTCCCTCTATGCCTCCCCGGGCAACACGGCACCCGGCCCGCCACTCCACCAGGACAGCCCGGGCTCCCCGGGCTCCCCGGGCCCCCTAGCCTCGCCGAACCTCCGGGTGGCGCCCCGTTCCCCGGCGCCGCGCCCGTCCCGGCGGGACCTGCTGGCGCGAGTGGGCGTGCTGGCCAGGCAGTCCCCGACGCGGCAGAGACCGCCCGCCGCGCTTGACCTGTTCGCTGAGGCCGGCGCCGAGGCTGTCGATGCTGAAGTGATCGACGGCATGGCGGACCTCGTCCCGGCCGGCCAGCTCCGCGACCTCGACCTGCCCGAGCGCGTCGAAGCCGAGATTGAGGTCCTCGGCTTCGAGGTCAGCCGGCACGTCATGCACTTCTACGCCGACCTGCTCGCCGGACTCGACGTGGTCCGCTCGGCCGACCTGGCGGACCGGGAGAACGGCGAGACGATCCTGGTCGCGGGCGCCAAGGTAGCGACGCAGACCCCGGCGGTCCGCTCCGGCCAGCGCATCATCTTCGCCTCGCTCGACGACGCGGCCGGCCTGGTGGACCTGGCCTTCTTCGAGTCCGTGCAAGACCGCTGCGCCGCCAGGCTCTTCGGCTCCTGGCTGCTGCTCGTCCGCGGCCGGGTCCGCCGCGCCGGCGCCGGCCCGATGGCAGTCACGGTCAACGCCACCGAGTGCTGGGACCTCCCCGCCCTTGACGAGATCCGGCTATCCGGCGGCATGGACGCCGTCCGCGCGGCGATGGCCGCGGGCGACGCAGGCCCAGGCACCCACCAGGCATCCCAGGCTCAGCTCCCCGCCCCCGCTCAGGCCGCCGGCGCGCACGCCGCCGCCGAGACGGCCGCCGCCGAGACGGCCGGCCCCGGCGAGCCCGCCCGCCCGGTCATCTTCGCCAACGGCTTCGTCCTTTCCCCCTACGCCGAGACGGGCGCCCCGGGCGGCAACATCAAGACCCCGCCCCGCACCCTCTGGCACGCGAGCCCGGGCAGCACGTCCTACCCAGACGCCTAGCCGTGACGTCTGGCTGCGCTCAGCGCAGGTACTGGACCAGGTACTTCGCCACCGAGGACAGCACCAGCGGCTTCCCGGCCCGGGCCGAACCAGGGACTGTCAACGACCCCGTCAGCAAGAAGACCCACCGGGTCGATGTCGCGGCATTCGGGCTCGACGACGCCAACCGGGAGACGCTGCTTGCCGTCGGCGAGGCGAAGTGGCAGGAGACCATGGGCATGGGACATCTAGAGCGCCTGCGCCACATCCGCAGCCTGCTCACCGTACAGGGCCGCCGCGGCGCGGCGACGGCCCGGCTGCTGTGCTTCAGCGGCGCGGGGTTCACCGCCGAACTCGCTGATGAGGTCACCCGATCACGCCATAAACGCTTCCTGGAGGCTTATTCGGGGGCTCGTTCCGTGACCAGTTCGTTACCTGGCTGCCCGGCGGGCCCGCGTACCGCCCAGGTCATGCCCGCATGCGGCCAGGATTTCGAAGATAGCGGATGTCTGGGTACACCCGGGTGTACCCAGACATCCACCATGACGGGAAGCCCGCGGGCCGC
>Ga0335078_10004995_pt1 | contig 19634 bp, 17 predicted proteins | sample Lox_Sample_32_FD_206711 | JGI IMG/M metagenome (GOLD analysis project Ga0335078, IMG submission 206711) | Soil microbial communities from Loxahatchee National Wildlife Refuge, Florida, United States - Lox_Sample_3.2 | ecosystem: Environmental > Terrestrial > Soil > Wetlands | place: USA... | reverse complement strand
CGGTGACGGGAATCATTCCGCGCGTATAGCGGACACAATGCCGGACTTCACACCAGTTTCGCAGCGTCCAGCCGATGCTGATCGGGAAGATGGTGACGTCTTTCGTGGTCTTCACTTTCTTGGTGATCTGGTCGAGGTTCAGTTTGCTGAAGCTGTCGATTCCGGTGGTCACCAGGATGACGTACTTGTGTCCCTCAATGCGGTCGAGCCGATCCAGCGTGTCGTAGAGAGCGTCGAATTCGTTGGTTTCCGAGAAGCCTGGGATCCGCAGCATGTTCAGGCCACCCATCAGGGCGGCCTTGTCCTGGGTGAAGTCCACCAGGATTTGCGGCCTCATGTCGTAATACTCGAGAGCCACCCAATCGTCCTTTTTCAAACTCTGGACGAACGCATAAGACGCCTGCAACGCATCGATCATGAATTCGTAGTTGGTAGCTGCATACTCGACCAGCAGTACCGCCGTAATCGGCGCGTCCGAGATGTTGAAGCTGCTGATGGTCTGCTGTGCCCCGTCCTCATAAATCCGGAAGTTCTCTTTCTTCAACTGGGAGATGAACTGGCCATCTTTGGTGGTAACCATGACCGGAACTTGCACGAGGGGCACATTGACCTGGATGGAGTAGTCGGGCATCCCCTCAACCGCCTTCGGCCGGGTTGGCGGCGGAGGGGGTGGGGGTTCGTCTTTTTTCTTCGGGATCGCGTACGGGCCGATATCGCTGTTAGGCCCGCCCGCCTCCGGAGGTGGTTGGGTTTGTTGGCCGTTAGCTGGCCCAGACTGATCTTGCGCATTACACCGCAAAGGGGCCGCGGCCATGACCAACATCCCCAACACCAGCAATAACATTGGGGAAACAATCCGCCGGACGGCGGCTTTGGCTTGCTGAGCACGTGCAGAAAACATTGAGGACCTCGGAAAACCCTGTGCTAGTATAGACGCAGTGCTTCGCGATTGGGATGTTTTGCTTGGCTTTTGCTGACCCCTGTCCCCCGGCAAGATAGCGACGATACGCGGAGTGTAACTCCTTGGTTCTGGGCCATTTTGCCGGCCCAACGGGTATTCTGGAATGAGACGAGCAGCTCTCGCCGCCGTAGTGTTTTGTTTTCTCCTCTCGCCCACGATCAATGCACAACCTTCGAAGCTGGTCGATACCATTCCGATCAGCCAGATTCACGCCGGTATGCGCGGCGTGGCCTATACGGTCTTCCAGGGCACCACGCCCGAAGCCATGGATGTGGAAGTGCTTGGCGTGCTGAAAAATGCTAACGGCCCAAAGGGTGATGTGATTCTGGTGCGGCTGGGAGGCGCAAAAGTCGAATACACCGGAGTGGTGGCCGGCATGAGCGGGAGCCCAGTGTACCTGGACGGAAAGCTGGCCGGCGCCGTCGCCTTCCGGATCGGAGAATTCTCCAAAGAACCGATTGCCGGAGTCACGCCCATTGCGGAGATGCTTGAAATCAGCGCGATGGATCGCAGCCCCATGCCCGCCCCGCTTGAAGTCAAGACTGTGGCAAACACACCCAGTAAGACTGCCAGCCCGGCCGTCGAGTCCAGCCCGATCGCGAATTTTGGCGATTATCTGAAACCGATCGAGACTCCTCTGGTGTTCAGTGGCTTCTCTGAAGATGCGATACAACGTTTTGCCGGGCAGTTCGCGTCGGCGGGAATCGTACCGGTGATGGGTACAGGCTCGGTGAGCGACGAAAAACAGCCGCAGCCGCTCGAACCGGGTTCGGCGGTGAGCGCCATTCTGGTGCGTGGCGATATGGATATCGCCGCCACCTGCAGCGTCACCTACATCGATGCGGAGCACCTGTTGGCCTGCGGCCATCCCCTGATGCAATTCGGCATGGTCGATCTTCCCATGACCAAGGCACAGGTCCTGACGACTCTGCCCTCACCTCTCAATCCGTTCAAGATTGTGAATGCGACGGAAACGGTCGGTTCATTCGTGCAGGATCGTCACACCGGGATTTTGGGCGAGTTCGGTAAGAAAGCGGACATGATTCCGGTCACCCTTACCATTCAAGGTGAATCCAGCGCCAAACAATTCCATTATGAAGTATTGAACAATGCGCGTCTGAGCCCGGTGGCCATGATGGCTACGGTCTTCAATGCCCTCCACGGCGTCAATGAATATGGGGAGGAGACGACGTACCGAATGAAGGGCAGTATCAGCGTCGATGGTTACCCCGATGTTGCCATGCAGGATATGTTTGCGGCTGCGGACGGAGGGCAACCGGGGGCCATGCTGGCCGCACTCTCGTTGGGAGAGCGTTTCAGCCGCATTTATGACAATCCTTACAGCATGCCGTCGATTCGCGGCGTAACCCTCGACTTCGATATCGTTCATGAGCGCCGCTGGGCACGGCTGGAAAGCGCGCGCACCGACCTGACCGAGGCGCGGCCCGGTGAAGAAATCAGCATCGAAGCGATGTTGCGGCCCTATCGCGGCGAAGGCGTCGTGCAACACATTCCCATCCGCATTCCGACCTCCACTTCCAAGGGACCCCTGCGGATTCTGGTCAGCGACGGAGACACGCTCGACCATCTGCGACATGGTGGCTCGCTGCAGGCTCGCAGGCTGGACCTGGCCTCGACTATCGCTTCGCTCAATAAGGAACACGTCAATAACCGGGTGTACGTCTCATTACTGGAGGCAGACCCTGAGGCCACGATCGCGGACAAAGTGATGCCCTCCCTTCCGCTCTCCATCATGAACGTGATGGACGGGATGCGCGGCACGCAGGACATGGTGGTCTCCAACGAGTCGTCAGTTAACGAGGCCGCGACCCAGCCCCTGGATTACGTGGTCGCTGGCGCACAAGTGCTGACGATCAACGTGAAATAGCAGCCGAGGCCGGCGCGAGCGCCTGCAATACCGAGCGGTAACTCCTGTGCTACCCTGAAGTTTCATTCCTACTTCACTTTGCGGATGAGGTCTCATCTTGCCGATTTGCTGGCGTAAGCCGCTCGCCTTTGCTTGCAGTCTTGTTTTGCTCTCAACCGTCCTCCATGCCCAAGGCACGCGTACCTGGGAGCAATCCAAATTCGATGACCTGATCAAGGGCACCGCCGAGGGAGTCGCGGTCTGCAGTTCCGGTGGTCTGGAACTGGCTCCGGAATTCAAAGCGCTGGCGACGACACCCTCGACTTATATCTGGTCAATTGCCGCCGACCACGAGGGGACACTCTATGCCGCGGCCGGCTCTCCGGCTCGCCTCTATCGCATCACCCCGGATGGCAAATCCACTGTGATCTTCGAGCCGCAAGAGTTGCAGTTGCAGGCGGTGGTGGCGGACAAGCGCGGTGCCATCTACGCGGCCACTAACCCGGATGGCAAGATCTACAAGCTCGAACCGACAGATCAACCTGCCGGCAAGGCTGGTGAGGCGCCGGCCAAGAGTCCAGTCGCCGCTCCCGGCTGGACCTCATCGGTTTATTACGATCCGGACAGCAAGTACATCTGGGATCTCGCGCTCGACGCCTCCGGAAACCTGTACGCGGCAACCGGTGATCAAGGACAGATTCTGCGCGTGACTCCGAAGGGTGAGCACACCGTTTTCTTCAAGAGCGATGAAGCTCATATCCGGGTCCTGGCCTTGGATGGAAAGGGTAATCTGATCGCGGGCTCGGACGGCAGCGGTCTGGTATACCGCATCTCCCCGGACGGCGACGCCTTCGTTCTTTATAGCGCGCCGAAGAAAGAGATCACGGCTCTGGCCATCGACAAGGATGGAAGCATCTACGCCGCAGGGGTCGGCGAAAAGCATTCCGCCGGGGGAGCTGCCGGCTTATTCTCCGCGCCAGTGTCGGTTCCTGCAGCTGCTCCGCCCGCCAGCGGGCCACAGGCAGGAATCACCATATCCAGCTCTGCTCCAACCATCACGGCGCCAGTTTCGATCAGCTTTCCGGGCGCTGGCGGCAGTGTCCCCGGGGGATCGGAGATTTACCGTATTGCCCCGGATGGCTCGCCATCGCGGGTGTGGAGCTCCAAAGAAGATCTCGTGTATGCATTGGCCTTCGACTCGCAAGGGCGGCTTGTGGCTGGGACAGGCAATCGAGGGCACATTTTCGCAATTAGCGCGGAAGACCAATTTATCGACCTGGTGAAGGCCAGCGCAAGCCAGGTGACCGCCTTTGCCCTCGCGCCGGGAGGAGGACTTTATGCTGCCACCAGCAATCTGGGCAAGGTCTTCCGGTTGAGCGCGACTCCCGCTTCCGAAGGCAGCTATGAGAGCGATGTGTTCGATGCCCATATTTTTTCCCGCTGGGGACGCGCCGAGTTTCGCGGCTCCGGCAATGTTGAGCTGTTTGCGCGCAGCGGAAATGTGGATAATCCCGACCGGAATTGGAGCCACTGGGAGAAAGTCGATCTGCAGAAAGACTTGGCCATAGGTATACCTTCGGCGCGCTTTGTGCAGTGGAAGAGCGTCATGCACTCGGGCGATCCTGCGCCCAGGGTGCAGAGTGTTCTGTTGAACTATTTGCCCAGGAATGTGGCCCCCGATTTTGACGACGTCACCGTGCAGACCGGGGTGCGCTACCAGCCCACACCTAAGTCGCCGGGGGTAGATACGGGCAGCGGAGCACAACACTTTGATACTCCCCCTCCAACCACCCATGATCGGGATTCGATCGGCGTGAAGTGGAGCGTGCACGACGACAATGACGACCAGATGGTGTACGCCCTTTTCTACCGCGGTGACGGCGACACGCGCTGGCTGCTGCTCAAAGACAACTTAACCGACAAGTTTTATTCGTTCGATGCTTCCCTGCTGCCGGACGGGGGATATACCGTCAAGGTGGTTGCATCCGATGCCCCATCGCATTCTCCGGGAGATGCCCTCACCGCCTCGCGCGAAAGCGCTCGATTCGAAGTAGACACGACTCCGCCGCGAGTCGAGGACCTGAAGGCATCGGTAGAAGGCGCGCAGATTCACCTTTCATTTCGCGCGGTGGACACCTTTTCTCCCATCAAATGGGCGGAGTTTTCGCTGGACGCGCAGGATTGGCAGTTCGTGGAACCGGTGGGGCAGCTTTCCGATGCCAAGACCGAGAGCTACGATTTTCGCCTGCCCGTGCCCACTCCGGCTGGCTCGCCCAATCAACTCGAACATGTAGTCGTAGTCCGGGTCTACGACCGATTCGACAATATGAGTTCAGCAAAGTTTGTGATCCGGGGGAAGTAGGAGTCGTGCTGGCGGCTCTGAAGAGCTCGTCGGCCGCTCGATCCAGGCCAGCCTTGCGCTCATTGGCGCCTCACGATCCATGCCGGCTCCTGCCAAAATTCTGGTCTGGTTACTCGACGGTGGTTTCGGTAGCGAATCCCGCGGTTTGTTCTGCCTGGCGCAACTCAGGAAATAGCCACGCCCAGATGCCGATCACCGCCAGCGTCCCCAGGCCTCCGAAAATTACCGCCGGAACGGTTCCAAACCAGTGTGCCGTCAAACCGGACTCGAATTCCCCCAACTGATTGGAAGCTCCGATAAACAGCATGTCGACGGCGTTCACCCGCCCACGCATTTCGTCCGGGGTGCCAAGCTGCACCAGAATCGCGCGAATTACAACACTGACCATGTCCGTGGCGCCGACGAAGAAAAGGGAAACGAGTGAGACCACCAGACTGCGGGAGATCCCGAAAATGATGGTGAACACGCCGAAGCCTGCCACACACCAGAGCATGGTCGGGCCTACCCGGCTCTTCAGGGGACGATGAGCCAAAAGAATCGCCATGACCGCTGCGCCGACGCCGGGAGCGCTGCGCAGCAACCCCAAACCCCACGGGCCGGTCTTAAGGATTTCCCGCGCATAAACCGGCAGAAGCGCCACCGCGCCTCCCAGAAGCACGGCGAACAAGTCGAGAGAAATCGATCCCAGGATGAGCTTGTGCTCCCAGATGTAGTGGAATCCAGCGAGAAATGTTCTCAGGCTGACCGGCTCGCGCTTGCGAGCTTTCTGCTGCGCTTTGATTCTTACCGTAGAAACCAGCGCCAGAAGTGCGATCATCATCGAGGTGGCATACACTGCCGAGGCGCCACGAAAAAAGGCATATAGTAATCCGCCCACCGACGGCCCTAGAATCGTGGCTGCCTGAAAGACGCTGGAGTTCCAGGCCACGGCATTCGCAAAATGCTCTTCCGGCACCAGCTGCGGCAGGAGAGCGCGGGTGGTGGGAAAGTTGAAGGAGCGAATCGTGCCGAGCAGCAGGAGGACGCCGTAGATCGAATAGATGGACGGAGGATGCCGCAGAGCGCTGGCCAGCAGGAGCCCGGAACAGATAGCAAACCCCGCATAGCAGATCATGAGCAGGCGCCGCCGATCAAAACGGTCCACGGCGTGGCCTGCGACCAGAAACAGCGGCAGGCCCGGAAGAAACTGTGCCAGACCCACCAACCCGAGGTCCAGTGGACGATGGGTTATCTCGTAAACCTGCCATCCTACAGCGACCGACTGCATTTCCAGCGCCATCACAATGCAGAAACGCGCAGTCTGGTAGACAGTGAAATCGGGATAGTTAAACGCAACGCGCCCGGCGAGCCTGGGATCAGTGGGAAAAGCCATCCCTTTTTACTTTGCCACAAAACTTCCTATCGTGTGATTCGCAGACGTGGGAACTGGCGTCCTCGCCCGCCCAGATGGGGATGTCTAGGCTTAGATAGCCTGATGAGTGAGACAATGCTCGCTTGACTCGATGGCTCAATCTGGTGGCTTGGTTGGCCTGTGTGCTTTACTCGACCATTCCCAGCTTTTGGTTCCTGATTCATTCCCACGCGGATTTTTGGCGGTCGCGCAAGCGCTCGCCGTATTTCACCCTGTTGCCGGTTTGGAGCGGAATGTGGGTCGTCGTGCTGGGTATGACTGGGCACTGGCGAACACTCAGACTTTACGACGAGCCTTGGTTCTGGATCCCGGCGGCCGCTCTGTTGGGTGGTGGCTTCTGGCTTTACCTTCAGTCCGGCAAGAATTTCAGTGCGAGGCAGCTCGGAGGATTGCCAGAAATAGTCGCGGGACGTCACGAACAGCGACTGGTGACCACCGGCATTCGCGCTCACGTGCGGCACCCGGTGTATCTGGCTCATCTTTGCGAAATGTTGGCCTGGAGCATCGGGACGGGGCTCGTCGTGTGCTATGGACTAACCGGATTCGCGTTGATTACCGGAGCGGTCATGATCCGGATGGAAGATCAGGAACTGGAGAAAAGATTCGGTGCCGAGTACACGGCTTACCGAGCACGTGTGCCCGCTGTTTTACTAAAGCTCAGCAAGTACAAATCGACGGAATGACATCTTTTCCGCCTGCTACAATCACGCGATGCGAAGGCTTACGCAGGCCGCAACTACGCTCATCAGCTTCTTCATCGTGGAATCTTTCCTGCTCACCGCGGCCAATGCACAGAAGGTGTCCCCGCCGGACGTCCCAGCTATGCTGCAGCCCCCTGCGGGGGAAGAAGTTGTCCTACTCGCGCACGCTTCAGGATCACAGATCTATGCCTGCCAGGCCGGACCGGACGGCGTCTTCGCGTGGGTTCTCAAGGCACCCGATGCAAAACTCAAAGATCAATCAGGCAAGGTCATCGGAAGCCATTTCGCCGGCCCTGCCTGGAAGCTGCAAGACGGCAGCGAAGTCATGGGCAAAGCCACGGCCCACGCGGACTCCCCGGACCCTGATTCGGTTGCGTGGCTGCTGGTAACCGCCATAGACCATTCCGGAAAGGGTTTGCTGACGAGCGTGACGACCATTCAGCGCGTCCACACTCACGGTGGGAAGCCCCCGGCAGGAGGATGCGACTCGTCGCGTCCTGGCACCGAGACGAAGAGCAGCTACACGGCGGATTATTATTTCTATGCACCAGTCAAGTGAAGATGTGCCGGTTTTGCCATTGCCTTCCCCGCCGTATAATTCCCGATAGTGGCCGACGGCCCGCGACGATCGACCAAACGACCTATTTCTATTTTCTATGCGCTTCGAGTTCTTCGTCGCCTCCCGCTATCTCCGCGCCAGAAGGCGCCAGGCCGTCATCGGCATCATTACCGGCATCTCCATTGCGGGAGTCGCTGCCGGGGTTGCATCTCTGATTATCGCCTTAGCCATCAACAACGGCTTCCGGCGGGATTTGCAGGAGAGCCTGCTGCGCTCTACCTCACACGTGAACCTGCTGCGGATACAGAACGATGGGATACGCGACTGGCGGCCGCTGCTCGATCGTCTGGCGAAGGAACCACACGTGGTGGCGGCAGCCCCCTCCATCTATGAAGAAGTGCTGATCTCGCGCGGACCGCGAGCGCGAGGAGCGATACTCAAAGGCTTGATTCCGGCATACGAGCGCAGAGTTAGCGATCTGCTGAAAACGGTCACCACCGGATCCGCCGCCGCATTGGATGACGATACCAGCCAGGTGGAGTCGGGTCATCTATCCGGTTCAGACGGGTCAAAGAACCGGCCCCAAACCGGCGCTGCCTCGCCTGACGCGCTGGCAGAAATAGAACAGAGAACTGCCGCTCTGCCTCCCATCATTCTCGGGCACGACATGGCGGATGAATTGGGTGCAACGGTTGGGTCGGTCGTGCTGGTCACCAGTCCGCAGGGCGATCTGACGCCGTTCGGCATCGTGCCCAAATACAACCGCTTTTTCGTGGCCGGCATTTTCAACTCCGGTTTTTACGATTACGACAGCGGTTGGGCCTTCATTCGGCTTGGCGACGCGCAACGGCTGTTCGGACTCGGCGACGAGATTTCCGTGATTGAGTTCAAGGTGGATGACATCTACAAAGCCGGCCAGATCGGCCGCCAGATCGAGCAAGCCGCCGGCGGCGGCTTCATGACCACCAACTGGATGGAGCAGAACAAGGCGCTGTTTCGGGCCCTCCGCCTGGAGCGAGTCGTTACTTTTATCACCATTGGCCTGATCGTCTTTGTGGCAGCCCTGAATATTCTCATCTCCCTGATCATGATGGTCATGGAGAAAACCCGCGACATCGCGGTGCTCATGTCGATGGGCACGCGCAAGGCCCAGGTGCGCCGGATTTTCATTGCACAGGGAGTCTTGATTGGCGTCGTCGGCACTGCCATCGGGCTGGTGCTCGGCTACTCGCTCTCCTGGGTTGGCGGGCACTACCGTCTGCTGGCGCTCGCTCCTGAAGTCTACTCGATTGATTACGTGCCCTTCGCGCCGCGAGTCATGGATGGCGTTCTGGTCGCAATCGTGGCAATTGGAATCTCGCTCATCGCAACCGTCTATCCCTCCTGGTCAGCGGCGCGGATTCTGCCCGCCGAGGCGTTGCGTTACGAATAGGCAGAAAACTGTCCCTATGAGGACGCCCGGCTCCGCAATTCCAGACTGTCCAGGCGTTTCACCTTAAGTGACTGAGGTCACATCGAGATTTCTGACTTCAGGCGTACAGTTTTCCTATACGTACGCTCGGCGCTGGAGGTCGGGCTGAAGTAATTGCTTGCCACTCGTGTTTTAATGGAATTGGATGGTGCGCCGAGAGCAGGTCGGACTCGGTTTCGGATTCGATTTGTGACGAGGAGCACAGCAGTTGCATCTAATGAACGAGGTTATTCTACGGATCGAAGGTCTGCAGAAGGTCTTTCGATCAGGCAAATTAAATCTCGCGCTCTTTGACAACTTATCGTTCGAAGTGGCCACCGGAGAGATGCTCGCCATCGTAGGCCAATCGGGAGCCGGGAAGAGTACCCTTTTACACATCCTGGGCGCTCTTGATAGGGCTTCTGCAGGTGACGTATACTGCGCGAACTTGCACTTGAGTTCGTTGTCGGAGGATGCCGCAGCCCAATTTCGCAACCGCGAGATCGGCTTTGTTTGGCAGTTCCACTACCTGCTGCCGGAGTTTACGGCGCTAGAGAACGTGGCGATGCCGCTCCTGCTTCGGGATCGTCCCCGTCAGGAAGCGGAAGGGGAGGCCTTGCGCTGGCTGCGCGAGGTGGGGTTGGAGGAGCGTGCTCATCATCGTTCCGGCGAACTTTCCGGAGGCGAGCAACAGCGCGTGGCGTTGGCCCGGGCTTTGATCACACAGCCCAGGATTCTGCTGGCGGACGAGCCAACCGGAGACCTGGACAACCGCACTGCGGATTCAGTATTCGAATTGATCGCCCGTTTGCATCGCGACTGCCGGTTAACCTCTCTTATCGCCACTCACAATCTGGCTTTTGCGCGTCGCTGCCAGCGCGTGTTGCGGCTACAGAATGGGCGCATGGAAGAGGTGCTGCCGGAGAGCTTGCCGGCATAGCACCTTGCGGGAATTGACTTTTATGGTGCAGGCCGCAATGATGGGCGACAGAACCGCATGGCGGCATACATGAAGTTGCAATCGAATGCGGCACGGGGTTGGTTGGGGTGGCTTTGGTAACTGAATCTGATAGACCGATCGAACGATAATGATGGGCAAGCCGTGGCAGCTCGATTGCACTTGTGAATCACGGGCAAGGGTTTCCCGGAGACGACCAGCTGCAGTGGCAGCCTCCAGGAGATTCAGGGAGTAGGGCACTATGTTTGAACGTTATACGGAGAAAGCAAGGCGCGTCATCTTTTTTGCACGTTATGAGGCCAGCCAGTTTGGCTCTCCTTATATTGAGACCGAGCACCTGCTTCTCGGGCTTCTGCGCGAAGACAAGGCCCTGACCAACCGTTTTTTGCGGTCGCATGCTTCCGTCGAGTCCATTCGCAAGCAGATTGAAGGACATACGACGATTCGGGAGAAGGTTTCGACTTCCGTCGACCTTCCCCTGAGCAATGAGTGCAAGCGAGTTCTTGCCTACGCAGCTGAGGAGGCGGAACGGCTCTCGCACAAACACATTGGCACCGAACATCTTTTGTTGGGCCTGCTGAGAGAAGAAAAGTGCTTTGCCGCGGAGATCCTGCACGAGCGCGGCTTGCGGCTCTCCAGCATCCGTGAGGAACTGGCCCGCACCAGCCAGGAGAAAGCCCAGCCGCAGCGGCAGCGCGAATCTTCTCTACTGAGCGAGTTTTCTCGCGACCTGACCCAGGCCGCGATGGACACCCAGCTCGATCCGCTAGTCGGACGCGAAGGTGAACTGGAGCGGGTTATTCAGATTCTCTGCCGCCGCACCAAGAACAATCCAGTTCTGATCGGCGAACCGGGCGTGGGCAAGACCGCAATCGTCGAAGGGCTCGCGCAGCGAATCGCCGATGGCGAAGTGCCCTCGTTTTTGGCGGATAAACGGATCTTGGCGCTGGATCTCTCTTTAATCGTGGCCGGGACCAAGTACCGCGGCCAGTTTGAAGAGCGCCTCAAGACCATCATGAAGGAACTGATGGAGTCGCAGAATTCCATCATCTTCATCGACGAGCTGCATACCCTGGTTGGCGCGGGCTCGGCCGAGGGCTCGCTGGACGCAGCCAATATTTTGAAGCCGGCGCTTTCTCGTGGCGAGATTCAGTGCATTGGCGCTACCACCCCGGGCGAGTATCGCAAGTCGATCGAGAAAGACCGGTCGCTGGAACGCCGCTTCCAGGCGGTGAAGGTTCCGCCTCCGAATGAAGGCGACGCCACCAAGATTCTGTTCGGCATCAAGGACCGCTACGAGAAGTTTCACGCCGTTACCTACACCGACGACGCCATCAACTTTGCGGTGTCGCATTCGAATCGTTATATTCCGGATCGCTTCCTGCCAGACAAGGCCATCGACTTGGTCGACGAAGCCGGGGCGCGCGTAAAGCTGCGCCAGACCTCGCTGCCGGAGGAGATTACGGAAGTCCAGAAGCGCATCAAGTTCATCGTCCACCGTATGGAGAACGCCATCGCGAACCATGAATTCGAGAAGGCGCGCTTCTACTCGGACGAAGAACGCAAGGAGCGCGAGAACCTGCGCGCTCTTCGCGAAAAATACCACCTCGATGAATCCTCCACCGGCGTTGTCGGTCGGGAGGACATCGAGGATGTGGTATCGCGCTGGACCGGCGTTCCTATCGCTTCCATCAAAGAGGAAGAATCGCAGAAGCTGCTGCGCATCGAAGAAGAGCTGCACAAGCGCGTCATCTCGCAGGACAAAGCCATTAGCGCTTTGGCCCGAGCCATCCGCCGCAGCCGCGCTGGGTTAAAAAACCCCAATCGGCCCATCGGCTCTTTCCTGTTCCTTGGCCCGACCGGCGTCGGCAAAACCGAAGTGGCTCGCACTCTGGCGCAATTCATGTTCGGCACGGAGAAGTCACTCATCCGCTTCGATATGTCCGAATTCATGGAGAAGCATTCGGTCTCCAAACTGATCGGCTCGCCTCCGGGATACGTGGGTTATGAGGAGGGCGGACAGCTTACCGAGCGGGTGAAGCGCGCGCCTTACTCCGTCGTTCTGCTCGACGAAATCGAGAAAGCGCATCCGGATGTCTTCAACATCCTTTTGCAAGTGTTTGAAGACGGCCAGCTGACCGACGGCCTGGGCAACACGGTCGATTTCAAGAACACGATTCTGATCATGACCTCAAACATTGGGGCGCGGCATCTGCAAAAGCGCGAAGGCCTGGGCTTCCAGGCGACGCAGGAGGACATGATTTCAGGCAAGGTCGAAGACCTGGTCAAGAACGAGGTCAAGCGCACGTTCAACCCCGAGTTTTTGAACCGGCTGGATGAAATCATCATCTTCAACGCCCTGAGCGAGACTGATCTCATTCAGATTCTCGAACTTATGGTCAGCCAGCTCAACCAGAACCTGGCGCAGAAGTCGATCACGGTCACGGTGACCGACGAAGCCAAGAAGTGGATCCTGAGCCAGACGCTCACCGACCGCAGCTACGGTGCTCGTCCGCTGCGCCGGGCTTTGCAGAAATACATCGAAGACCCGCTGTCAGAGGCTTTGATTCAGGGCACGATCACCACGCGCCCGGCGTTTATCGAGGTCTTTCTCGAGGACAACAAGCTGTACTACCGCCCGGTCGACTCGGAAAAAGCCGAGGGCGTTCTGTTGTACGAGAACAGTTAACAAGCTCTCAGCATCAGCATTCAGCCGTCAGCAAAAAGCTGGCGGCTTTTGTTTTAGATTCCGATAGGGACAGCCGCCCTCGGCTGTCCGGCTCACCAGTTCTCATTTCTTTGTCCAGTCCTCGATCTTCAGCCCCTTCACCCTTCGAAATACGCGATCACCGCTGACCAGGACCGCCTTAGCTGCCAGCGCCTGTGCGGCGATCATCAGGTCAAGGTTGCCCATCGGTTCGCCGGTCTGTTCGAGCGTTGTGCGAACCAGAACGTACTGCTGTGCGGCCTCGGAATCCCAAGCAAGAATCGCCAAACGCAGCAGAAACTCCTCAACTGCCTGCCCCAGTTCCCCGGCTTGAGGCAGCCGTGCGACTCCGAAGCGCAACTCGGCTTCAGTCACAACCGAAACTCCAATCTCCGACATCGGGACCTTGAGCAGACGTTCTCGAACCAGCGGAGGATTTCCCTTGATGATGTAACTGCAAGTGTTGGTATCGAGCAGCCAGCGCACTGCCATCAGAAGAGCTTTCGCTTCTGCGGTGGAGTATCTTTGCGCTCGGCCATAAAGTCATCCGGGACGTCAATCGTCTTCATTAGATCGAAGAATCCCTGCCACGACTCTGGCCGCCGGGAGAGGATTACGTCGCCGGTAGCAGGATCGCTACGAATGTAGACTTCCTCCCCTTCGAAGCGGTATTCCATCGGCAGGCGAACGGCCTGGCTGCGGCCGTTGCGAAAGAGTTTGGCGGTACGGGCCATGGTATATATTATGGTATATACCATGCCTGATGTCAATTCTCTTTCCAAATCAGGCTGTGCCAAGGAGATATAGTGTCTCGGCAAGGAGGCCTTATGCCGCGCTCAAGTTCTCTGGCTCTTTTCGTAACATTGTTTTTCTTCTCCAGCCTAAGCTATGGGCAGACTCAGCAGACACCCGATCCTCATCAGGTTCCGGTAATGGATGGCGAGGCTGGACCTTGTTCGGTCGCGTTCACCGTGACCGACGTTAAAGGAACTCCCCTTTACGACGCCCGAATTCGCGTGCACATCGAGTACGGATTTGCAGGCGTTCGCCGGCTCGACCTGGAAGCGGCTACCAACATCGACGGCAAGACGCAGTTCAAAGGGCTGCCGCAGAAGGTGAAAGGCGCGATTCTCAATTTCAACGCCGTGAAAGATAAGCTTGTCGGTTCAGCCACTTACGATCCAGCCAAGAATTGTGGCGGGGTCAGCAGTTCGATCGTCTTGACGGAAAAATAAGGGAATGGCCAGCCTCGGATCTCCACAGGCCTGATTTGTGATATCCGTCACAGCCAATTGCCCGCGCTGTTTGCGAAAAGGTTATTCTATGGTGTACTTGGACTTGAGCCTGATGCAGCGCACCATTCGGCTGAGAAACGAGCTCCGGAAGGCGCAACTGGCGAAGCCGCAGTCGCGCCTGCTTCATCTTCCCGCTGTTATCCCGAATAATCCTGCCAAGCGCGCGTGGGAGAACTGTTTCCTGATGCAGTTGCGGCTGGACTTAGAGACTCAGGTCAGGTATTTCGACCATGCTAAGAGATGCTTTCCCGGCTAGCTGATTCCAAAGCATCGCGCCCGACGTCCAGCCAAGTCACGCATCGTCCCGCGCCCCAATTGATTTTCTAATAGGTCGGGGCACAAGCCGCAAACGTATTTCGCACGCGGCTATGCGGTCACGTCATCGATATCCAGCAAAATCAGCGGCCGGCCGAGCTGCGGCTCAATACGGCGCGCGTTGAGCATCATGGTGCGCTCCCCCAGGTTCGGAAACTGGTGACGAACCTCGAAATCATCCACACGTCCGTTATCCGGCAGAATGTTCTCCAGCAGTTCGCGCAGCCTGGGAATGTTCCACTGTCCATTTCCCAGGTCATAAACGGGCCGGTGATCGGTCTCCTCCGATGAGACTGCGAAGGTGCGGCGAAAGGCGTCGTTGGCCTTGACTACCCGCAGGCTGGCGTCCAACAGAAGAATAGGGCTGTGGGCGCTTTCAATGAGCGCTCCCGCATAGTTGGTCACGTGATCGAAGTTGCGCTTGAAGCTGTCGATGTTTTCGAAGCTGATCACGGCGCCGTCGATCTTGTTGTCCCAGGTTTTGTAAGGGCGCACGCGCATCAGATACCAGGCGCCGGTCTCGCTCTCCTGCACTTCCCTATCCTGGGGAGCAACGCGATCAATCGCCTCCCGCGCAAACTTGCCCAAATCGTCCTCACTCAGGTTGGGCCGTATCTCCGCCAGACGGCGTCCGACGTCGCTGGGCAACAGGTTCAGTATCTTTTGCGCCGGAGGCGTGAAACGCCGGATGCGCAGGTCCTGATCCACGATGACGACGGGCACCGTCACATTGCCCAGCAGATTGAGCAAGTCATTGTTGGCCGCGCTCAATTCGGCGTTGCGATTCTGCAGCTCTTCGTTCAGCGTGGTCAGCTCTTCGTTGGTGGACTGCAGCTCTTCCTTGGCCGTTTCCAATTCCTCGTTGGTGCTCTGCAGTTCCTCATTCGCCGAAAGCACTTCTTCATTCGCCGACTTGAATTCTTCGGTAGTGGTTTCGTGCTCCTCGATCAGCGACTGGAACTGCTCGCGCAGTTGCACCAGCTCGCTCTTCAGCTGGACGTTTTCACGGGAGATGCCGTCTTTGGCTTTTGCCGCCTGTTTTTTTTCTTCGCGGCCACGGGCTGCTGCCGACATGACATCCTGGAAGACAATCACGTAGTAGCGATCTTCCGGCACCTGGCCACGCAGCGGCGTGACTTCGAGGTTGACCTCGCGAGTATGCCCGTTGGTCTGCACCTGCACGCCTTCCTTGCGCACGGTGGAGTTTTCCTTCTTCGCTTTGGCCAGCGCCGCTCGCAAGTCGACCAGCAGCCCTTCACGCGCCATTTTAGACAGGCTGAAGGTGGGATGGCCGGCCGCAGGCTCCAGATACGGCCCGGTCTTGCCCCGGAAGTGAACGATCTCCATTTCTTCGTTGACCACGATGCTGGCGGGCACGAAGCGGCTCATCAGCAGGCGATCCACTTCCTTTTCGACGGTAAAGACCGGTTGCGGCTCGCGCGGAGTCTTGGGATCTTCGATGGTCCGCCGAAGACCGTAGTCGAGGCCGCCGAAGTAATTGATCAGGCGGGTGGCGGTTTTCTTTTTCTGGAAGATTTTGCTTTTTTTCTCTACGGGTACGAAATACTCGGAGAACGTTCCCAGGCTTTCGGCTTCCCCCAGCATTACGTAGCCGTCAGGTTTAAGCGCATAGTGCAGCGTGGGGATGACGCGCTTTTGCAGAACCGGACCCAGGTAGATGAGCAGGTTGCGGCAACTGATGAGATCGAGGTTGGAAAAGGGGGGATCTTTGGCGACGTTCTGTTTGGCGAAGATACACATCTCGCGCACCGGTTTGACGATCTGGTAGCCCCCATCCAGACGCAAAAAGAACCGCCGCAGACGTTCGGCAGAAACATCAGCGACAAGGGCATCGGAGTACAAGCCAGAGCGGGCGCGATCGAGCGCGCTGTCGCTGATATCGGTGGCGAAGATCTGGAAGGGTACGCTGCCCAGCGAACTTTTGGCTGTCTTCATCGTCGACAGCCACAGATATTCCAGCATGACCATGGCCAGCGAATAGACTTCTTCGCCGCTGGAGCAGCCGGGCACCCAAACCCGGATGGGGCCAGTCTTCTTGCTGTCCTTGAAGAGATGAGGAAGGACACGTTTGCGCAGAGCCTCGAAGGCCTCGGGATCGCGGAAAAAACCGGTGACGTGAATGAGGATGTCCTGGTAGAGTTCCTCGACTTCTCCCGGCGTATTGCGAACAAAACGAACGTAATCCTTGAGCTTCTCCACTTTGTGCAACACCATGCGGCGCTTGATGCGCCGTTGCAGGGTGGTCTGTTTGTAGTGGGTGAAGTCGACGCCGGTGCCTTCCCGCAGCAGCGAAAGCAGCGCTTCCATCTGATCGCCGGCAGCGAGCGAGAGGTCGGCCTTTTCCGGAGCAGGGGTGAGGTAAGGGTGTTGCGCCACGCGAGTCAACTCGCGCGCGATGCCGCCGGGCGGCAGGACGAAATCCACGCATCCGGCGGTGACCACGCTGTGCGGCATGCTGGCGTACTTGGCCGACTCCTCATCTTGCGCGAAGGTAATGCCGCCGGCGGCTTTGACGGCGCGCGAACCTTCGGTTCCGTCCGATGCGGTGCCGGAGAGGATCACGCTGATGGCGCGGTTTCCGCGGGCCTCCGCCAAGGAACGCAGGAAGTGATCGATGGGCATGTGCTGCCCGCGCGTCAGAACCCGCGCCGCCAATCGCAGAGCCCCGTCCTTCAGCACCATGCTGGTGTTGGGCGGGATTACGTAGATATTATCCGGACGCACCACCACGCCGTCGGTGACTTCCTGCACCGGAACCCTGGTGGTCCGGGCCAGAATCTCCCGCAATTCGCTGGAATGCTTGGGATCCAGGTGCTGTACCAGCACGAAGGCCATGCCGGTCTTTTCCGGCAGTTGACGCAGCAGGTCAGAGAAAGCCTCCAGCCCGCCGGCGGAGGCGCCAATGCCAACCACCGGGAATGATTTTCGAACTGGCGTTATGGCGTGAGACGCGTGATTTCGCCGCTTGATTTTCAAGACAGGACCTCGCATAGGGACCGCCTCTGCGGGTACTACTTCGAGACCGGAGAACTAAGGTCGGCTGAACAGGACGAGACCATCTTCCCTGTTTCTGTTAGCGGACCCGGGTTCGACGTAGAAGTCCGCAACTCGGATTCTAGCACCTCAAGCACCGAAAGGCTTGGACTACCTGCGCCCGTGAGTGCGGTTTCCTTTTTCTGCACCCGCGGAGTCAGGCTAGTCATCCTATCAAGCGCTCCGGCAGCGTACTTTTTCCCGAGGTTTATGTATGCCCAAGGTGAATATTGCGCAGAAGTTTGCTCAGATCCACGAGTACTGGAAGCCCTACGTTGCTGCCGACCTCAATGGTCAGCAGGTGAAGCTCGACAAGCTGAAAGGCGAGTTCGTGTTTCACCATCATGAGCACGAGGACGAGATGTTCCTGGTCGTAAAGGGGCGCTTCCGCATGGAATTCCGTGATCGGCATGAATGGATCGAAGAGGGCGAGTTCATCGTGGTGCCGCGTGGAGTCGAGCATCGGCCAGTGGCCGACGAAGAGTGCTGCCTGCTGTTGTTCGAGCCGGCTTCCACGCTGAATACCGGCAACGTTGTAAACGAGCGCACCCAGCGCGAACTGCAGCACATCTAGAAGAGGATTGCGCGGCGAGGGATGACGAACAAACGCCCATCGTTGATCGATCTCAGCCACACGGTCGAGCACGGCCTGGTTACCTACAAGGGCCTGCCCGCGCCCATCATCTGCGACTACCTGAGCCGCGAGGCGTCGCGGCAGTATTACGCCCCGGGGACGGAATTCCAGATCGGCAAGATCGAAATGGTGGCCAACACCGGCACCTATCTCGACTCGCCCTTTCATCGATATGCCGAAGGCAAGGATCTCTCGCAGCTCGATCTCGCCAAATTAGCGAACCTGCCGGCGATCAGGATTTCAGCCGGCGGCAAGCAGGCTGTCAATGCTGCCTGTTTTCCGGGGGCAAAAGATCTGAGAGGCAAAGCGGTTCTGGTGGAGACCGGGTGGTCGCGGTACTGGAATACGCCGCAGTATTTCGAGGGGCATCCGTTTCTTACCGAGGATGCCGCCCGGTTGCTGGCAGACGCGGGTGTGGCTCTGGTGGGAATTGATTCTCACAACATCGACGACGTTCAGGATTTGCGAAGGCCGGTGCACAGCATCCTGCTCGGGAAAGAGATTCCGATCGTGGAGCACATGACCAATCTCACAGCTGTGCCGGAGGCGGGATTCCGATTCTTTGCCGTCCCGGTGAAGGTCAAGGGCTTTGGGACGTTTCCCGTGAGGGCATTCGCCAGCCTCGAAGTGTGACTCCAGTGACGTTGAAACTTCAGGTCTTCCATGGCATCCATACAGTGGCATGCAACTGACCGTCTACTCTGCCTTCTGGTGTCCCGATTGCCGCGAAGCCAAGCGCTTCCTGCGGGAACACAATATTCCGTTCCGGGAAATTGATATCGAGACTACGCCAGGCGCCGCCGAGGAGGTTCTTAAGCGCACCGGGTTACGCGCCATCCCGCAGTTCGTCATTGATGGCGAATGGATCCAGCCGTACCGTCCGGGTGAGGGCTTCCTCTATGACGAAATGGCCGAACGCCTGGGCATCGATAAGCCGCGAGCGGCTGGATCGGGACTCTAGCAACCAACGCCCTTTCAAGCACATAGCAATCTCTCGCCCGGATATGGCCCTTCCGTACCCTTGGAAAATCCAGTACGGCAAGCGATTATAGGACTTCGCAGGTCGGCCGGCGAAACCTGAATCTCCCCTGAAAACCCGGTCTTGTCCTTATGGCGGAGATCAACCTACAAGTTTCAGAAGAGCCGGTCTGCAACGCCTGGCAGCGCTTGGTGGAAGGGGTTTTAGGAGTGTTCCTGTTGGCCATGGTTGGACTCCTGGCCCACTATTACCCGGCAGCCAAGGCCAACGAGCTGCAGGCCCAGGTGCAAAAGCTCTCCCGGCAGGTTCAGCAGCTGCAGCAGGAACAGACCATGCCGGTAGTGGTGCTGAACCGCTATCGTAATTCCATCTGCTATATCT
>Ga0335078_10004994_pt1 | contig 19635 bp, 17 predicted proteins | sample Lox_Sample_32_FD_206711 | JGI IMG/M metagenome (GOLD analysis project Ga0335078, IMG submission 206711) | Soil microbial communities from Loxahatchee National Wildlife Refuge, Florida, United States - Lox_Sample_3.2 | ecosystem: Environmental > Terrestrial > Soil > Wetlands | place: USA... | reverse complement strand
CCGGGCACCGGCCTGCAGCAGCCCGCGGGCGATCATGAGACCGATGCCGCGGGTCCCCCCGGTGACGAGGGCGGTCTTTCCGGACAGGTCGAACAGATCCATGATCTCTCCCGTGCAGGAACCGTGCAGGACCGTGCTGAACCGTGCTGGGCCGAGCTGGACCGTGCTGGACCGCGCGGAGCCGGCGCCGCCGCTGGCGGGAAGCGTACGCCACCGGGCCGTCCCGGGGCGGGCCGCGTCACCTCAGTGCGCGTTGAGGTTGCCGTTGAGCAGGCTGCGGCCGAGCGGGGTCAGGGAGTGGTGCACGCTGCGGCCGCTGCGCACCGTCTGCACCAGGCCGGAGGCGCGCAGCGCGGTCGCGTGCTCGGACGCCGACGGCGCACTGGTGCCGACGCACTCCGCCAGTTCCGCGGTGCTGCGCGGGGTGCGCAGCGCGTTCAGCACGGCCGCCCTGGTGCGCCCGAGGATCCCGGACAGGTCCCGGGAGCGGCCCGGCCCCGGCGCGGTCACCTGGGCCCGGGCCGCGTAGATGAGCGCGTTCCCGCCCGCCTCCTCCGGATGGCCGGCGAACAGCGGGGGGCCGGTCCACAATGCCGACGGCAGCAGTTGCAGGCCCCGGCCGCCGAGTGAGCATTCGCCGCTGCGCCACGACCGCTCCAGCGAGTCGTCCCGCCACGCCAGGGTCTCGTGCAGGCTGCCGAAGACCTCGGCCAGGCCGCCGGTCGCCAGCACCGGGATCCGGTCCGCCACGTCGGCGCGGAAGGTCGTGACGATCCGCGGCCATTGTGGCGCGATGCACGCGGTGTAGAAGTCGCGCAGCGCCCGCACCACGGTGTCCATCGCCTCCGCCTCACCGTCGGCCAGGGCGCGCAGCCAGGACGGCGGCCGGCCGGTGCCGCGCCAGGTGGCGGACACCTGGGTGGCAAGCACCAGCCGGGGCGTCGCGCGGACGATCTCCAGGCCCTCGTCCAGGTCCGGCACCGGCGGGTCGAGGAACGTCGGCGAGGGGAGCGCGGTAACCAGGTCAAGCAGCGGGCGGGCGGTCGCGGGGAAGGCTCGCCGCGCGCGCGGCACCCACCGTGCGGACGGCGCCCGCCGGCGCATTTCGAGCAGGCCGGCCGCCACCTCGGCCAGCGGTGCCGGGGCCTCGCCGAAGCGGGTCAGCAGCAGATCGTCGCGGGTGCAGCGGACGGTCATCAGCGGCTGCCCGGCGGCGGGCAGCCCGGCCGGCGGGGTCCTTTCGGCGGCTCCCGAATTGATTGCCTGCAGCCCTGCCACTGTCGCATCGTAACGAGTAAAGCCACCCGATCACGTCACGGAGGCGTAACGGAGCTAAGCACATCACATAACGAAAGTGTTCATGCCGCGGCCTTGCCGGATCCCCTTCCGGCCAAGGCCACGCGTGCTTTCAGGGATGCGCGGATCCATTTCGATAAGAGTCAGCGCGGCTCAATAAGAGCCAGCATGGCGGGAGGAATTCTGATCCCATGAAAAGGCATGGAATCGTGGCGGCGGCCGCATTCGGCGCGGCCGCCGCGCTCGCCCTTGCCGCCTGTGGCGGCGGGAGCAGCAGCAGCGGCAGCGGCGGGCCGGCCGGCCCGGCCGGCTTCAACGCCGCCATCACCAGGGTCGTCAACCCGTCCAACGCCAAGACCGCCGGGACGATCACGTTCGGCAACAGCAGCACCCCGGACTCCACCGACCCGGGCAACACCTACTACGCGAACATGTGGAACTTCTCCCGGCTGTACGCGATGCCGCTGATGACCTACAAGTCCTGCCCGGGCTCCTGCGGCCTGCACGTGGTCCCGGACCTGGCCACCGCGCCGGGCGTGGTCTCCGACCACGGGCTGACCTGGACCTACCACATCCAGTCCGGCGTCAAGTTCGAGGACGGCACCACGGTCACCTCGCAGGACGTCAAGTACGCCGTCGAGCGCACCTTCGCCCGCACGGTGCTGCCGCTCGGCCCGTCCTACTTCCCGCTGCTGCTCGCGCCGCAAAAGCCCGCCTATCCGGGCCCCTATCAGGACCGGGCCAAGAACATCATGGGCCTGAAGGCGGTGCAGACGCCGAACGCGGCCACGATCGTGTTCCACCTGGCCCACCCGTTCGCGGACTTCGACTACGTGACCGCGATCCCGCAGACGGCCCCGGTGCCGCCGGGCAAGGACACCGGCGCCAACTACCAGCTGCACCCCTGGTCGACCGGCCCGTACAAGTTCCAGTCCTACCAGCTGAACAAGCAGCTCACGCTGGTGCCGAACACCTACTGGAGCCCGGCCACCGACCCCAACGCCAAGCAGCTGGTCAGCAAGATCACCGTCACCATGAACATGAACGCCAACGACATCGACAACCGGCTGCTGGCCGGTGACCTGGACGTGGACATGGCCGGCACCGGCGTGCAGGCCGCGGCCCGGGCCAAGATCCTGTCCAGCCCGTCGCTCAAGGCGTCGTCCGACGACCCGGTCAGCGGCTTCCTCTGGTACGCATACCTCAACACCAAGGTCCCGCCGCTGACCAACGTGCACTGCCGTGAGGCGATCGAGTACGCGGCGAACAAGACCAACCTGCAGACCGCCTACGGCGGCCCCTATGCGGGCGGCGCGATCGCCAGCACCGTGTCCCCGCCGAACGTCATCGGGCACAAGAGCTTCGACCTCTACCAGGCCACCACCAAGCCACAGGGCGACCCGGCGGCGGCCCGGGAGCAGCTCAAGCTCTGCGGCCAGCCGAACGGGTTCACCACCGGGATCGCCTACCGCAGCGACCGGCCCAAGGAGGTCGCGGCCGCCACGGCGCTGCAGCAGGCGCTGTCGCAGGTGGGCATCAAGACCACGCTGCACGGGTACCCGACGGGCACGTATTTCGCCAACTTCGCCGGGGTGCCGAAGTACACCGAGCAGCACGACCTCGGCGTCGCGTTCGGCGGCTGGGAGGCCGACTGGCCGGACGGGTACGGGTTCTTCGACTTCATCACCGCCGGCGACACGATCAGCCCGGCCGGCAACTACAACGTCGAGCAGCTCAACGACCCGGTCGTCAACAACGACCTGGCCAGGATGGCCGTCACCGCCAACGCCGCCCAGCGCAACGCCTACACCGGCAAGATCGACATGCAGGTGATGAAGGACGCGGGCATCCTGCCGGAGGTGTACGCCAAGTCGCTGCTCTACCGGAGCCCGGTACTGACCAACGTGTTCGTGCAACCGTATTACGGCATGTACAACTACTCGACCCTGGGGCTGAAGTAGCGGCCGGGGAACACGCCCGCGGGCCGGCGGGCCCCGCTACGGTGGGCGGCGTGCCCGAGGCTCACCCGCTCGCCGAGCTGATCACCGCCGCGGCGGGCGGCCGGTTCCCGGCGCCCGACGGAGGCTGGCACCGGGTGCCGCCGTGGCGGCCGGGGCTGGAGGCGGTCGTCTCCTTCACCGGCCACGCCGTCTTCGCCGTGGCGCCGGACATCGCCGACGGCCTGCTCGCCTCCCTCGGGGCGGACGGGTTCGGCGGCGCGCACGATCCGCGGCTGATCGCGGCCCTGGCCGGGCCGGAGGGCTGGATCGACTGCCTGGACCTGCTGATGGCCGGCCGGGGCACCGGCCGGCCCGGCGCCCCCGGCGCCCCCGGCGCGCTCACCAGCCGGCCCGACCTGGCCGCCCATCCGCGGGCGAGGTTCGCCGGGCGGATCCGCGATCAGCCCCGGGTGCTGGGCTACCCCGACCCGCGCCGCGGTGCCGTCGCCGTGATCAGCCGGGGGATCGCCGGGCTCACCGAGCTGAGCTTCGAGATCGAGCCCGGCCGCCGGGGCCGTGGCGGCGGGGCGGGCCTGGCCCGGGCCGCCCTGGCCGCCGTCCCCGCCGGGGAGATCGCCGTCGCGGCGGTCGCGCCCGGCAACGCGGCCAGCGTCCGGGCGCTGCTGGCGGCGGGTTTCGGGCCGCTCGGCTCGGTGCAGTTGTTCCGCCGGGACCGGTGAGCCGGCCCTGCCGTTGCGCCATGGGCAACGGCGGCCGCACCGGCCGGCTCCGGGCTGAGGCCGCCGTCCTGCTCGCCGTGCTCGCCCGGGGAGGCGCGACCGTGCACGTCGTCGCCGGCGCCCTGGTCCGGTGCCATACGGCAGCCCGCCCAGCCCCCGGCGGCCGCACCGGCCGGGATGCCGGGGTTCCCCGGCCGGCGCTCCGCGCCGGCCGTGTGGCAGCCTGGGGCCCATGGCCGATGCGGCCGCGGCGGCGGAGCCCGAGGGCGCGGATCCGGGGGAGGCGGCGGCGGTCACCGCGTTCTGGCGGGGGCTGGGGCTGCCCGGGCTGGTGGACATCCACACCCACTTCATGCCGCCGAACGTGCTGGCCAAGGTGTGGGCGTTCTTCGACGCGGGCCGCGAGGCCGGGCAGCGCTGGCCGATCGCCTACCGGCGTCCCGAGCAGGAGCGGGTGGCCCTGCTGCGGGCGTTCGGCGTGCGCCGGTTCGGCGCACTGCTGTACCCGCACAAGCCGGGCATGGCCGCGTGGCTCAACTCCTGGGCGGCCTCGTTCGCGGCCCGGACCCCCGATGCCCTGCACAGCGCCACGTTCTTCCCCGAGCCCGGCGCCGGTGCCTACGTGGCCGGGGCGGTCGGCGCGGGCGCCCGCCTGTTCAAGGCACACCTGCAGGTGGGCGGCTACGACCCGCGGGACGAGCTGCTCGGGGACGTGTGGGGGACGCTCGCCGAGGCGGGGGTGCCCGTGGTGGCGCACTGCGGCTCGGGACCCACGCCGGGGCCGCACACCGGGCCCGGCCCCATCGCCGCGGTGCTCGCCCGGCATCCCCGGCTGACCCTGGTCGTCGCGCACCTCGGCGCGCCCGAGTACGGCGAGTTCCTCGCGCTCGCCGAGCGCTACCCCCGGGTGTACCTGGACACCACGATGGCGTTCACCGGCTTCCTGGAGCGGCTCGCCCCGTTCCCGGCGGCGCTGCTGCCCCGGCTGGCGGCGGCGGGCGACCGCGTCCTGCTGGGCAGCGACTTCCCCAACATCCCGTACCGGTACGCGCACCAGCTCGACTCGCTGGCCCGCCTGGACCTCGGCGCGCCCTGGCTGCGCGCGGTCTGCCACGACAACGCCGCGGCGCTGCTGGGCCTGTGAGCTCTCGTCGGCGGCGCGTGGCAGAGTGGTGCCGTGGCACGGCCGACCATCTATGAGTTCGCCGGCGGCGAGCCGGCCTTCCTGGCGCTGGCAGCGGCGCACCACGAGCGCTGCCTGGCCGACCCGGAGCTGAACCACCCGTTCTCGCACGGCCTGCACGCCGACCATGTGCAGCGCCTGGCGGCCTACTGGGCGGAGGTGTTCGGCGGCCCTGCCCGGTACACGCAGACGTGGGGCGGCCACTCCGCGATGATGGCCATCCACGCCGGCCAGGGCATGGGGGAGGACCTGGGCGCCCGGTTCGTCGCGTGCTTCGTGCAGGCCGCCGGCGACGCAGGCCTGCCGCCGGACCCGGGGTTCCGCGCCGTGCTGCGGTCGTACATGGAGTGGGCCGTGCGGGACGTGCTCGCCTTCTCGCCCCATGGCGCCGACGTGCCGGCCGGCCTGCCGGTGCCCCGCTGGTCCTGGGACGGCCTCGTGGCCGGGTGACGGTCGTGCCTTCGCTATCGCTGCCGCGCCAGCTTGCCCGGACCAGCCATTTCAGCCTGGGCGTCCCCGATCACTTCACCGTCTCCCCGGACGGGGCGGCCGTGCTGTTCCTGCGCAGCCGGGCCGGTGACGACCCGGTGGGCTGCCTGTGGGCGCTGGACACCCGCACCGGGGCCGAGCGGCTGCTCGCCGATCCGCTCGCGCTGGCCGGCGATGCCGCGGAACGGCTGCCCGAACACGAGCGCATCCGGCGCGAGCGCGCCCGCGAGTTCGGCGCGGGCATCGTCGGCTACGCCGCCGACCGGGCGGCCCGGCTGGCCGCCTTCGTGCTGTCCGGCGGGCTGTGGGCGGTGGACACCGCCGGGGGCGGGGCCCGGCGGCTGCCCGCGGGCGGCGCGGTGATCGACCCGCGCCCCGATCCGTCCGGCCGGCGGATCGCCTACGTCGCCGACGGCGCGCTGCGGGTCATCGAGGCGGACGGGACCGCCGACCGGGCGGTGGCGGTCCCGGACGGACCGGACGTCACCTTCGGGCTGGCCGAGCACGTCGCCGCCGAGTCGATGGACCGCCCGCGCGGCTACTGGTGGGCGCCCGGCGGCGATCGGCTGCTGCTGGCGCGGGTGGACACGGCGGCGGTGGAGCTGTGGCACATCGCGGATCCGGCCGACCCGGCGGCGGCCCCGCGGGCGGTGCGCTACCCGGCGGCGGGCACGGCCAACGCCGACGTCACGCTCTGGCTCGCCGGGCTGGACGGGACCCGGGCCCAGGTGCGCTGGGACCGGGCCGCGTTCGAGTACGTGCCCGCGGCCGGCTGGGACGCCCACGGCCCGTACGCCAGCGTTCAGTCCCGGGACCAGCGCACCGTCCGGCTGCTCGGCATCGACCCCCGGGACGGCGGGACCCGCGTGCTGGACGAGCAGCGGGACGAGTGCTGGGTCCAGCTCGTGCCCGGGCTGCCCGCGCGCACCGCGTCCGGTGCCCTGCTGGGCCACGCCGATTCCGGCGGGACGCGGTACCTGACCGTGGGCGGTGCCGCGGTCACCCCGCCCGGGCTGCAGCTGCGGGAGGTGCTCGGCGTGGACGGCGAGGAGGTGCTGTTCACCGCGTCCGCCGAGCCGACCGGGACCGAACTGTGGCAGTACCGGGCCGGCGACGGCGCCCGGCGGCTCAGTGCCGGGCCGGGCGTCCACTCGGGGACCGCCGGCGGCGGCACGCTGGTGCACGTGGCCCGCGGCCCGGACCGCCCGGGCAGCCGGGTCAGCGTCCGGCGGGCCGGGCAGCCGGCCGTGACCATCGCGTCGCTGGCCCAGCCGCCGGTCCTGGGCCTGCGCGCCACGCCGCTCGTGCTCGGGCCGCGGGAACTGCGCAGCATCCTGTTCCTGCCGTCCTGGCACCGGCCCGTCGACGGGCCGCTGCCGGTTCTGCTCGACCCGTACTCCGGGCCCGGCATGCAGAAGGTCACGGCCGAGCAGGGCTGGGCGTCGTTCACCTCCCAGTGGTTCGCCGAGCAGGGCTTCGCGGTCCTGGTCACCGACGGCCGGGGCACACCCGGCCGCGGGCCGCGGTGGGAACGGGAGGTCTACGGCGACATATTCGGGCCGGTGCTGGCGGACCAGGTGACCGCGCTCACCGAGGCCGCCCGGCGGTATCCGGTGCTCGACCTGGGCAGGGTCGGGATCCGCGGCTGGTCCTACGGCGGCGCGCTCGCGGCCATGGCCGTGCTGCGCCGCCCCGACGCCTTCCACGCCGCGGTGGCCGGCGCCGCGGTCAGCGACCAGCGGCTGTACGACACGCACTGGCGGGAGCGGTTCCTCGGCCACCCGGCCGAGCATCCCGGGCGCTACGACGCGTGCTCGCTGCTGCTGGAGGCCCCCAAGCTGGCCCGCCCGCTGCTGCTGATCCACGGCCTCGCCGACGACAACGTCTTCCCGGCCAACACGCTGCGGCTGTCCGGTGCGCTGCTCGCGGCCGGGCGCCCGCACGAGGTGCTGCTGCTGACCGGTGTCACCCACCATGCCCGGGACGAGACGGTCGCGGAGAACCTGATGTGGCACCAGGCCCGGTTCCTGCAGCGGAACCTGGGCGCGACCGTGCCGGTGTAGCTGGCCCCGCCTCAGCCTCCGCCGCCTCAGCCTCCGCTGGCAGCGCCGCAGGTCGCGGCGGCGGGGGGCTCGGCGCGGTCGCGGATCTGGTCCCATCCGTGCGGGCTCAGCGCGTAGCTGGCGACGCTGCCGCCGGTCAGCGCGGCCCCGGCGGACGGCCGGATCAGGGTGGCGAGCGCGGTGCGCAGCAGCGGAACCGCGGACAGCGGGTCGCCGCGCAGCGGGGTCAGCTCCTCGTGGCTGCCGGCGTACGGTCCCGCGCGGCGGCACGCGCGGGCAAGCTCGCCGGCGACGCCGCGGCGCCCGTTCCGGGCCGCCGCGCCCAGGACGGCCAGCACGAGCTGATGGGTGACCGCGCCCGCGGCTGCCGCGGGCACCGGCGCCGGGTGCCCGCCGACGGCGATCTCGACCAGCGCGCCGGCCAGGTCCGCGCCGTCCCGGGCCGCGTTGACCGGTTCGACCAGGCGCGGGTTGAGGTCGATGAACAGCGGCCCGCCCGCGGTGAGGATGGCGTCCGCGCTGAGCGCGCCGTGCCAGCCCAGCGCCCGGCCGAGGCGCTCGACCCAGTCACGGGCGGCCGGCAGGTCGATGCCGCGCTTGTGGCTGGCCCCCCCGCCCGCGCCCTCGGCCACCCGCAGGTTGGCGTGGAACACCACGAGCGCGCCCCGGTCGAACACGCTCTGGCACATGACCAGCGGCCCGTCCGCCTGCGCCTGCACCAGGACGGTGGCGGCGTCGCCCGGCGCATGCAGGCCGGCCGGCCCGGTGATCCGCCGGACGCCGCCCGCCGCGGTGCCAATCGGCTGCTTGACGAACGCGGGATAGTGCCGCCAGCCGTCCGCGCCGACGGCGCCGGCCGGCTGCGGGATGCCGAGCCGGGACAGGGTCCGGTACGCCGCGACCTTGTCCTGCACGGCGGCCAGGCTGGCGAAGGCCGGGACCGCGGTGCGCACCCCGGCGGCCCGCAGCCTGCCGGGGAAGGCGGCGAGGACGGCGGCCTGCTCCTGGGTGGGCAGCAGCACGTCGAACGCGCCTGCCCGGTAGCTCGCGACGGCAGCGTCCAGCCAGCGGAGCGGATCGGCGCCGTAGGGCGGGACCCGCCGGACCCGGTGCACGTGACGGGTCAGCCGGCACAGGCACACCGGGTCGGGGGAGAGCACCTCCACCCGGTGCCCGGCGGCCGCGAGCAGCCCTGCCACCTGCCGGGACGTCAGCCCGGAGCCATCGGTCAGCAGGATCTTCATGCCGCCTGCCAGCCCGCAGCCGCCAACATATCTATATTATATATATTTATTTCATGGGCCGCCTGCCGCGCTTCGACCGTCGCACCGTGCTGCGGGCCGGCCTGGACCTGGCCGACGAGCATGGCCTGGACGCGGTCACCATGCAGGCCGTGGCCGGCCGCGTCGGGGTGACCCCGATGGCCCTGTACCGCCAGGTCGCCAGCAAGGCCGACCTGCTCGACGGCCTGGTGGAACTGCTGCTCACCGAGGTCGCGATGCCAGCGGCCGGCCTGCCGTGGCAGGACCGGCTCGGCGCGATGGCCGCCGGGCTGCGCCAGGTCGCCCACCGGCACCCGGCCGTCTTCCCGCTGCTGCTGCGGCGCCCGGCGACGACCCGGGAATCCCTGCGGGCCCGCGCGGCGGCGTACCGGGCACTGGCCCAGGCAGGTGTCCCGCCGGACCGGATAGCGAGCGTGGAACGGCTGGTCAGCACGGCCATCCTCGGCTTCCTGGTCAGCGAGGCAGGCGGCCGCCTCGCCCATCACCCGCGCGGGGTGCTGGACGAGGACTTCGGCCGCCTGCAGGACCTGCTGGCCGGCTTCATCGCCAGCGAGTCGGGGGCCCGCCCTGGCTGATCGCCCGGCTCGTCCGGGCGGGGGAGTGGGGGGCCGGGGCTTGCCGGGCGGGTGGGGCACCGGCCGGAAGGTTCCAGGGGGCGGGGAGAGATATCTCTCAGCCGTCCACTGCCCGCCCGGCCCGGGCCGGGCGTCCCGGCGCGCATAGCCTCGAAAGCGAAGGTGACGGCTCTCTAAGACGGCGGGGTTCATGGCTGACCTGCTCTTTCTCGGCGTGATCGCGATCGCGTTCCTGCTCTACCTGGCGGACCGGGTAGTGAAGGCCCGGGTCCAGGCGCGGCGCCGGCGGAGGATGAGCGCCCGGTTGGCGGCGGCCACCGCGAGGGCCGAGCAGCAGCAGGCGGCGCGCCAGGCGGCGGCCGCGGCGAGCGCCGCGCTGACCTCCGTGATGCCCGCCATCAACCGTCCCCCGCTGACGCTTCCCGGGCAGGCGGGCCAGCGCGAGCCGTCGGCGGACTGAGCGCCCCCGGCCCGCCGCCGGTGCCAGGCGAGTGCGGGGCGTTCAGCCCGGGGCGGCTCGGTGCCCGCGGAGTATCTCGTGCAGCTTCTTGAGCAGGGATGCCTCGTTGAATGGCTTTTCCAGCAGGTTGATGCCCGGCTCGAGTATTCCCTGCGCGCTGAGCAGGCCCTGGGTGTAGCCGGACATGAACAGCACGGGGATGCCCGGCTGGAACTCGTGGACGTGCTCCGCGACCTCCCTTCCCTGCATCCCGGGCATGATGACGTCGGTGAGGAGCACGGCGATGCGGCCCGGGGGCGCGGCGGCGGCCTCGATGGCCTCGCGGCCGTTGGCCGCCACGACCACCTGGTACCCGTTCCGGACGAGGATGCGGCGGGTGACCTCGCGCATGGCCGCCTCGTCCTCGACCAGGAGCACCAGTTCCCCGCTGCCGTGCTCGGGCTCGGCGGACGGCCGCTCCTGGGCGGGCGGCGCCTGCTCGGTGACCGGGAGCAGGACCGTGATGGTGGTGCCGAGGTGCGGCTCGGAGTAGATCCGCACGTTGCCGCCCGCCTGGGTGACGATGCCGTAGACCGTGGCCAGGCCCAGGCCGGTGCCCTGGCCCTTGGGCTTGGTGCTGAAGAACGGCTCGAACGCCCGCTCGGCGACCTCGGGCGGCATCCCCGGCCCGTTGTCGCTGATCTTCAGCGCGGCGTAACGGCCGATGGCCAGGTTGGCGTGGCTGGCGGTGTAGGCCTCGTCCACGTCGACGTTGCTGGTCTCGATGGTCAGGCTCCCGCCGTTCGGCATCACGTCGCGGGCGTTGACGGCCAGGTTGACCAGGATCTGCTCGATGTGGCCGGGGTCGGCGAGCACGAAGTCGAGGCCGGGGTCCAGGCTGGTGATGAGCTCGACATGCTCGCCCAGGGTGCGCTGCAGGAGTTTCAGGATGCTGGCCACCACCTCGTTGAGGTTCAGCACCCGGGGCTGGACCACCTCGCGGCGGGCGAAGGCCAGCAGCTGGTGGGTGAGCCGGGTGGCGCGCTCGGCGGCGAGCTGGATCTGCTCGATGTCGGACAGCGCGGACTCGCCGGGCCCTTCTCCCGGCGGGCGCCGCAGCTCATCGGCGACGAAGGCGGCGTAGTTGGTGATGACGCCGAGCAGGTTGTTGAAGTCGTGCGCGACCCCGCCGGCCAGCTGGCCCAGGCTTTCCAGCCGCTGGGACTGCTGCAGCTGCCGTTCCAGCCGGTCCCGCTCGGCCTGGGTCCTGAGCCGTTCCCGCTCGGCCTGGGCCTCCAGCCGTTCGGTGACGTCGCGGACGGCGGCGGTGACCAGGATGCCCTCGTCGGTGTCGATCGCGGACAGGGAGATCTCGGCGGGGAAGGTGCTGCCGTCCTTGCGCCGGCCGGCCAGTTCCATGCCCGCGCCCATCGGCCGCGGCCGCGGATCCGCCACGTATCCGGCCCGGTGGCCGGGGTGGAGCTGGCGCGCCGAGTCGGGCACCAGGATCTCCACCGGCTGGCCGACCAGGTCGTCCCTGCCGTAGCCGAACAGCCGCTCGGCCTGGGCGTTGACCAGGGCGATCCGCCCGTTGCCGTCCACGCACACCATCGCGTCAGGCGCTGCCTCCAGCAGCCCGACGAACCGGTGATCTTCGAAATCCCGCACGATGATGCCCCCGGTAGCGGCACGCTCACCCGTCATCCACGTGGTATCTAGGGCAGTTGGTGCCCTTCTTGTGCCTGGATTGTAACTCTAAGTAAGGTATAGATAACTAATTGTTTACAGCGGCCGGGCTTCACCTGCCCGCGTGCCTGCCGGTGCGGGCCGGGCCGTCAAGGGGGAGCCATGCCAGCTGACGATGACGCGGGCCGGCGAGCGGAGCCGGCCGGCGGCCAGCGCATCCCGGCCGCCGAGCCGCTGCGGGCCAGCGAGCAGCAGTTCCAGCAGGCGTTCGGCCCGGCGCCGTTCGGCATGTTCGCGGTCAGCCTGGCCGCCGCCGGGCCCGGCGCCTACCTCATGGTCAACGACGCCTACTGCGGCCTGACCGGGTACACGCGCCGGGAACTCGAGGGCGGCAGTTTCCTCGCGGACATCCACCCCGAAGACCAGCCGGCCATCGAGGCGCTGCTCGACGGCATCGCGGCCGGTGACGCGAGCCGCCTCCAGGCAGACACCCGCCTGGTGCGCAAGGACGGCAGCGTGGCCTGCGTGCGGCTCACCGGGTCAGCCGTCGAGCCCGCGGCGGGCGGGCGGTACCTGTCGGCTTTCGCCGCCGACACCTCCGCGGCCGTGGCGGCGCAGGCCGAAACCGACCGGCTCGAGGGCGAACTTCACCTGATGCAGCGCCTGGCCAGCCTCGGGCACCTCGCCGAGGGAATCACGCACGACTTCAGCAACATGGTCACGGTGATCGCGAACTTCGCCAGCCTCGTCCGTGAGGAGATCTCCGTCGCGGAGGCCACCGACAGCGCCAGCCGGTGGGCGCCCGTCCGCTGGGACATGGAACAGATCGAGGATGCCGCCGACCGGGCAAGGCGGCTCATCAGGGAGCTGCAGGCATTCACCACGCGGGAGCACGCCGAGCCCAGGACGGTGGCTGCCGGGCAGCTGATCGCCGACGTCACGGTGCTGCTGCACGAGGTCCTCGGCGAGCACATCCCGATCGTCACCCTGCCGGGCGCGGACCTGTGGCAGGTGGAGGTGGATCGCGGGCTGATCGAACAGGCGATCATCAACATCGCCCTGAACGCCCGCGATGCCATGCCCGCGGGCGGCCAGCTCACCATCGTGGCCGCGAACGTGGATACGCAGAGCCCGGCGGCCCCGGCCGGGCCCGGCACCGGCCTTGCCGACCTGCCCGCCGGTCACTACGTGCAGGTGAGCATCACCGACACCGGGGCAGGGATGGACGCGCAGACCGCGAAGCACGCCTTTGAGCCGTTCTTCACCACCAAGCCCGCGGACGAGGCGGCCGGTCTCGGCCTGCCCGCGGTCGGCCGGATCGCCGCCCAGGCCGGCGGCAAGGCATGGCTGCGGTCCCGGCTGGGCGGCGGGACCACCGTGACCATCGCGCTGCCCGCCGCGCCCGGGTCCACCGCGGACGCCGCGAGCCAGGCCGGGCCTGGTGCCGCGCAGGTGGCAAGCATCCTCGTCGTCGACGACGACACCGCCATCTGCGACGTGGCGCACCGCGTGCTCACCTCGGCCGGCTACCAGGTGACCACGGCATCCGGCGGGCAGCAGGCCCTTGATCTGCTCGCCAGCCCCGCGACCGCCGCCGACCTGATCATCACCGATGTGGTCATGCCCGGTATCACCGGCCCGGAGTTCGCCGCTCGCGCCCAGGGCCTGCGCCCCGGCATCCGCGTGCTCTACATGTCCGGGTATGAGCGCCTGGGCGTCCCCGCCGACGACGGGCCGCAGCGGCACGAGCTCATCGCCAAGCCGTTCACCCGCGCCGCGCTCCTGGCCAGGGTCAGCCACGCCCTCATGGCCGGTGTCCGCCCGGCTGCCGCCAGGTAGCTACACGGCCGGGAACGGCCGCCCGGCCGCCCGTGGCCCGGAGGGCGGCGGGCGGAGCGGGAGGCTGACCTTGAACGTGCTGCCGCGGCCTACCTCGCTCGCCACGGTGATCGTGCCGTCGTGCGCGTCCACGATGGCCTTGGCGATGGTCAGCCCGAGGCCCGTCCCCGGGATCACCTGCTGCGTGGCCACCGCGGTCCGGTAGAACCGCTCGAAGACCCGCTCCCGGTCGGCCGCCGGTATCCCCGCGCCGGTGTCGGTGACGGCGATCGCGGCGCGGCCGTCCGCCAGGCCGGTGCTGACCTCGACCCGGCCGCCCGGCCCGGTGAACTTCAGCGCGTTGGAGATGAGGTTGCCGAGCAACTGGGTGATGCGGGCGGGGTCGGCGGCGAACGGCGGGACCGCCGTGCCGGACAGCGCCAGGTCGATGTGCCGGCGCTGGGCCTCCGGGCGCATCTCCTCCACCGCCTGGCGGGCCAGGCCGGCCAGGTCCGTGCCGCGGAACTCCACCGCCAGCGTGCCCGACCTCATCCGGGCCAGGAAGAGCAGGTCCCCGACCAGGCGCAGGAGCTGCTCGGAGTTGCGTTCGATCACCTCGGTGAAATGCTCGCTGTTCGGCCCGGTCGCTCCCTCGTCCCGCAGCAGCTGGATGTAACCGATGATCGAGGTCAGCGGCGTCCGCAGCTCATGTGACACCGTGGCGATGAAGTCGTCCTTGAGCTTGTCCAGCTCGCGCAGGCGCTCGTTCTGGCCGCTCAGCTCCGCCGCCTGCCGGGCCAGCGCCCGTTCCGCGGAGATCTGGGCGGTGACGTCACGGGAGATGCCGAAGGTCCCGATGACCTGCCCGCCGGCGTCCAGCAGCGGCATCTTCGTGGTGGACACCCAGGCATCCGGGCGGCCGAGGTAGGTCTCGCGCTCCACCTGGCCGGCGATCGGCTCGCCGGTGCGGATGATCTGCTGCTCATCAGCGAAGGCCGCGGCGGCGTGCTCCTGGCTGAAGATGTCGAAATCCGTCTTTCCGGCCAGCTCGCCGGCGGTCCGGCCGGGAGCGTACGCGGCGATCCAGCCCGCGCTGACAAACAGGAAACGGCTCTGCAGGTCCTTGAAATAGACGCGTTCCTCGGCCGCGGACAACAGGTTCTGCATGCAGGTCAGCCTGAGGTCACGCAGCGGCTCGGAGTCCCTGTGCCCCTGCGGCGCAGCGTTGGGCCTGGCCATCGCACCCCCGACTGGCCGTTCGCCTCGTCTGTCCGTGGTACATATCCGCTGGGCCGGCGGTTAACCAACCGGGACGCTGCATCGAGGCTGGTCACCGGGGCCAGGCGGCGGCACGGGCCGGGTGCGGACGGCTCAGCGGATGGCGGCCGCCAGCGCCGCCCGGATCGTCTCCGCGCCGGCCGGGGTGCCCCTCTCGTCCTCGAACGCCCCGTACGGGGCGGCGTAGACGGGCGTGCCCGGCTGCTGGCGCCAGCTGTCGGCGAGCGGGCCCGCGTCGACGGCGCCATAGCCGATCGAGTCGAGGAACGCGGTCACCGCCGCCTTCGCCCCGGCGTCGTCGCCCGCGATGGGGAGGTAGCTGCGGTCGGCGGCCCCGGGCGGGCGGCTCAGCGACGCCAGGTGCTTGAAGAAGATGTTGTTGAACGCCTTGACCACCGCGGACCCGGCCAGGTGCCGCTGCACCAGTTCGGTGCTGGTGGCCGCGCCGCTGTCAATCTCGGCGATCTGCCCGTCGCGCTGCGGGTAGTAGTTGCACGTGTCGATGACCACCTTTCCGGCGAGGGGCCCGGGCGGGACGTTCCCGTAGGCCCGCAACGGGATCGTGACCACGACGATCTCGCCGTCGGCCGCCGCCTGCTCGCCGGTCGCGGCGCGGGCGAGCGGCCCGAGGCCGTCGGCCAGGTCCTTCAGCGTGTCCGGGCCGCGGGAATTGCTGAGTATCACCGGGTGTCCCGCGGCCACGGCGAGGCCCGCCACGGTGCTGCCGATGCGGCCGCTTCCGATCAATCCCACAGTTGTCATGGACGCGCTAACCACGCCCGGCGGGCGCTCATTCCGGGCCGGCCCGGGGCGACGGTCAGCCGCTGTCGGTCAGCCGCTGTCGCCCAGCGCAGCGAGCAGCGCCTTCAGCCACGGGCCGAGGTCGGCCGGGGTCCGGGCGGAGATCAGGTTGCCGTCCACGACGGTGGCCTCATCGGCCCAGTCGACGCCGGCGTTGACCATGTCGTCGCGGATGGCGGTCACGCTGGTTGCCCGGCGGCCATTGAGGATCTTCGCCGAGATCGGCACCCAGCCCGCATGACAGATGAACGCGATCGGCTTGCCCGCGCCGTCGAAGTCGCGCACCAGGCCGAGCACGGCCGCCGAGCGCCGCAGCTTGTCCGGCGCGTACCCCCCGGGAATGACGAGCGCGTCGAACTCGCCGGCCGCGACCTGGTCCACGGTGGTGTCGACGGCCACCGGCCCGTGACCCTTCTTTCCGTGCACCGGCCGGCCGTCGAGGCCGGCCACGGTCACCGCGACCTCCTCCTCGCGCAGCCGGTACAACGGGTACAGCAGCTCCATGTCCTCGAACTCGTCGGCGGCGAGAAGAAGGACTTTCCGTCCTGCCAGCGTCATGCGGCGACTCTACGCCCCGGCCGACGGCAGCGGAGCGCGCCGCCCGCCGCCCGGGAGGCCGGGCCGGGCGCGCCGCGGGGGCGTCCCACAGCCGGGGCAAATGCGATCAAAAGGCTCTCATCCTAATAAGTTAGGAAAATTCAAAACGATACGATTAGTCGTGCGTGCCCCGGCCGCAAAGGGCAATTGGGAGCTATTCCGAAAGGGGGCGGTCAAGGCGAGGCCGCGGTCAGCCGGCAGTAGCACGACGAGGTGACCGGCACGTCCGCGTACGCGGCGGCGATCTTCAGTTGCTGCCATACGATCCCCGCCTGCTCCAGTTTTCCCAGCCTGACCAGGCATTCGTGGTACCCGTGCAAGCTCCACACATTGCCGGGGTGCTGGCACGCCCGGGGCAGCGTGCCGTCCAGGCCGAGGTCGGCCCGGTACACCGCTTCCGCCTCGGTGACCTGGCCCTGTTCGAGCAGCAGGGCGCCGAGTGCGTGCCGGGCCGGCTGCATCCAGCCCCACGGCTCGTCGTAGGGCAGCCCGTCGTCGAGCTCGACCGCACGGCGCAGGCGGGCGAAGGCCAGCTCGTGGTTCCCCCGGCGGTACTCCAGCTCGCCGTCGAGCATGGCCCCGGCCACGGCGAGGATGTCCTGGCAGGTGTTGTTGAAAACAGTCCGCGAGGCCGGCACCGCCGCGGCCGCGGCGGCGAACTGTTCCCGGTGCGCCGCGGCCTCGCCGGTGCGGCCGGTGGCGGCGTGCGCGACGCCCTTCGCGTAGTGCGTCATCGCCGTGGTCACGCAGTACAGGCCGGGGTCGGCGGGCAGGGCTGCGGCGATGATGTCGTCCCAGCGCCCGAACCGGATCAGCGCGTGCAGCTTCATCGGCACGAAGCCTTCGAGCCAGTCCGCCATCGGCGGGTTCTCCACCCGGAGCAGCTCCCCGGGAATCGCCGCGGCGAGCTGGTCCGCGGCCTGCAGGGCGGTCCCGGCCTGGCCGAGGAACATCGCGCCGTAGATCTTGAAGTGATAGTCGTGCGCCCGGTACAGCGTGTAGAAGTTCATCGCGCCCCGGCGCGCCCGGAACTTCTCGTCCGCCTCGATCGCGGCGGTGTTGGCGGACACGACCCGGCGGTAGTCGCCGCAGAGCACGTCGAGATGGGTGGGCATGTGCCGCAGGTGGCCCGCGTCCGGGACGAGGTCACGCAGCGCCTCGGCCGCGCGCAGCGCGTCCTCGGGCCGGGGGGACATCTCCATCAGGTGTATGTACATATGCAGGACGCCGGGATGCGCCTGGCCGCCGGGCAGGGCCAGCGCCCCCTCGAGCACGTCCCTGGCCTCCAGCGTCCGGGCGCCGGCGGCCGGCTCCCCGGTCGCCTGGTCCCACAGCGCCCACGGTGTCAGGTTCATCAGCGCGTCGGCGAACAGCGCGGCGACGTCCAGGTCGCCGGGGTGCGCCCGGTGGACCGCGCGCATGGCGTCGGCGTACCCGGCGTTCCAGGCCGAGCCGTCGGCGGCCGGCTCGGGCGCGGGGTACCGCGCGGCGAGCGCGCCGACCAGTGCGCGCTCCGCCGGGGCGGCCCCCGCGGCCCGGGCCGCGGCCGCGGCGGTCGCGGCGAAGGCGCGGGACGCGGCCGATGCCGCCTCGTCCGGCGCGAACGCCTCCCACGGCTTGTTGTAGTTCGGGCCGAGCGCGTACGCCAGCCCCCAGTGCGCCATCGCGCACCCGGGATCGGCCTCGATGGCGCGCTCGAAGCACGCCGCCGCCTCCTCGTGGTTGAACCCGTAGGCCCACACCAGCCCCCGGGTGAACCAGGCCTGCGCCGCCGCCGAGGAGGTCGTCACCTGCCGCGTGTAGCCACCGAGGTCGAAGTAGTCCTCCATCGCCAGCTCTCTTAGGGCCGGCTGCCGTGCCGGCACACGGGATACGGTACCTGTCGACTGCGGGCCGCAGCCGCCGGGCCGAGCGCCGCATCAGGCCCGCCGGGGGCCGTTGCGGTGTCCCGGTGGCGAGGACCAGCCTCCCGAGGCCGGCGCGCTGCTGTCTTGCGCGCCTCCGGCACGACGCCCCGGCGAGGGAGGCCAATGAACACTGACGCGTGGGTGGTGGCCGGGGCGCCCGGCGCCGGGAAGAGCACGGTCGCGGGCCTGCTGCTGGCCGCGCTCAGCCCGCCCCCGGCACTGCTCGACAAGGACACGCTGTACGGGCCGTTCGTGGCCGCGACCCTCGCCGCGGCCGGCCGCCCGCCAGGGGAACGCGAGGGCCCCTGGTACGACGAGCACATCAAGGTCCACGAGTACGCGGGGATGACCGCCGCCGCCCGGGAGATCCGCGCGCACGGGTGCCCGGTGCTGCTGTGCGGCCCGTTCACCCAGCAGATCCACGACGCCGCCCGGTGGCGGTCCTGGGCCGCCGACCTCGGCGGCGGCTCGGTCCGCCTGGTCTGGGTCCGCTCGGACGCCGCCACGCTGCGGCGCCGCCTCGCCCGCCGGGGCTCGCCGCGGGACTCGGCGAAGCTGGCGGCCTTCGCGGCGTTCGCGGCCAGCATGCGCCTGGACGCCGAGCCCGCCGCCCCGCACCTGACCATCGACAACCGCGCGGCCGCGGCGGCGCTGCCCGGCCAGGTGACCGCCCTGGTGGCGAGCCTGGGCCAGCACTGATACCGGGCCGCCGGCATGACTCCGCCCGGCCGCCCATCCGCCCGGCCGTCCGGGACAGCGGCGGGCCGGCCGGGCGGAGCTGCCTAACCGTGGCCGGGCTGGGACAGCGGTGAGGCGTGCCGTGGCTGGTAGATCGGGAACTGCCCGCCGTCCGGCAGCCGGATCGCCGCCAGCAGGCCCCAGCCCTGGTCGGAGACCTCCTGGGCTACCTCCACCCCCTTGCCCCGCAACTCCGCGAGCGTGGCGTGGATGTCGTCGCACATCAGGTACAGCTCGTGGCGGCCGGCGTCGGCGGGGTGCACGGCAAGCTCGGCGGGCGGCATGGCGAAGATGAGCCAGCCACCGCCCGCGTCCACCGACCGCATGCCGAGCGCGTCGGCGAAGAACGCCCGGACCTTGTCGGCGTCGGGGGAGAACACGATCGCATGCAAGCCGGTGATCACGGCAACGCCTCCTGCCAGGGTTGGCCTCGTCCCAGGCCAACCCTGGCACGGAGTCAGCCGGATACGCGGTAGGCGCCGAGGATGGTTTCGGTGACCGATGCGCCCCGGGTGTCGCTGGCGGTGACGCGCAGGCTGACCGTGGCGCCAGCCGGTGCGGTGTAGCTGGCCCGGAACTGGCCGGCCCCGGTGTGCACGATCGTGACCGGCGACCAGGACGCGCCGCCGTCGAACGACACCAGGGCCGCGGCGCCGGTGACCGGGAACCGGGCCGCCTCCTGGAGGTGGCCCACGGTGATGCCGAGGACCTGCCGGCCGGGGCGGGTGGCGCCGGCCAGGCTCTGGCCGGCCAGCCGGTAGCGCAGCGTCATCATGTCCTGGACGGCGCAGTGCCGGTCGAA
>Ga0335078_10004993_pt1 | contig 19640 bp, 17 predicted proteins | sample Lox_Sample_32_FD_206711 | JGI IMG/M metagenome (GOLD analysis project Ga0335078, IMG submission 206711) | Soil microbial communities from Loxahatchee National Wildlife Refuge, Florida, United States - Lox_Sample_3.2 | ecosystem: Environmental > Terrestrial > Soil > Wetlands | place: USA... | reverse complement strand
GAGGACGCGACGCGCATCGGCACCGTCACGGGCGCAGGCGCCGGCGCCGGCCAGCGTGGCCGGACGGTCACCATTCCGGCCGCCGGGCTCACGGGCAGGGGCGACACCTTCGAGCTGATCGGCTGAGCCGGTACGTTAGGTCCATGGATGTCCGGGACATGGACCAGCTTGACGACGGGCCGCTTGGCCGGCTCGCGCTTTCCCGCTCTACCGTTGACCGGGCGACGCCGCGCCGCGGCGAGACGGACTGGCTGGCACGGGCCTGGGCGGACCCGCGCACCCGGGTGCTCGTGGTGCGCGACGCCCAGGCGCTCGTCGCCACCAGGGACGGCCGGCTTGAGCTGGTGTTCGTGTCCCCCGCCGACGCCCCCGCGGGCACCAGGTTCCTGCTTGGCGTGGACGCCGACGACGTCGCGTACTTCGGCGTGAGCGCTGCGGCCGGTGACGGTGCCGTGCAGGAGCCCGGCGCGGCGGAGGCGGAGCCACGCGCTCGTTCTGCTTCCGCGGACGCTAGGCCGATGGCATTGCGGCAGGTGGGCGCGCTGCTCAGCGACCGCGACGCGGGGCTGATGACGCACGCGGTGGCCCTGGCGAACTGGCATGACTCGCACACGCACTGCCCGCGGTGCGGTGCCCCCACCGTGCCGGCGCCGGCCGGGCACCTGACCACCTGCCCCGTGGACGGGAGCGAGCACTTCCCGCGGCTCGACCCGGCGGTGATCATGCTGGTCATCGACCCCGACGACCGGCTCATGCTGGCCCGCAACGCCCTGTGGCCGCCCGGCCGGATGTCGGTCGTCGCAGGCTTCGTCGAGCCGGGCGAGTCGGCCGAGCACGCCGTCGCGCGCGAGGTGTACGAGGAGACCGCGATCGTGGTCGGGCAGGTCCGCTACCTGGGCAGCCAGCCGTGGCCGATGCCGCGCAGCCTGATGCTCGGGTTCCAGGCGACGGCCACGGGCGGGCAGCAGATCGCGGTTGACGAGGAGGAGATCGGCGAGGCGCGCTGGTTCACGAGGGAAGAGCTGCGCGCGGCGATTGACGCGGGGGAACTCGGCGTCGCGCCCACCTCCTCGATCGCGCGGCGGCTGATCGAGTACTGGTACGGCGCGGAACTGCCCGACGGCCCGGCGGGCTGGCTGAACCGCGGCCGGTAGCGCCGCACCGAACCCGGCGGCCCGGCGGAAACGACGGCCGCCGGGCCCCTGAACCGCTCACTGGTCAGCCGCTGACGGCCGGGCCGGCCTTCGTGACGGCGATGCGCAGCAGCAGGCGCTGATCGCGTTCCATCGCCGCCCGGTAGTCGTCCCAGTCGGGGTGCTCGCCGGAGATGTCCCTGTAGTAGCCGATCAGGCCGTCCATCGCCTCGGGCAGGTCGATGATGTCCGCCGTGCCCTCGAGCTGGACCCAGCGGCCGTAGAAGCCGTCGGGGAAGACGCAGAGCCAGACCCGGGGGTTGCGGCGGACGTGCCGCACCTTGTACGCGGTCTGCCTGGTGCTGATGATCACGTGGCCGTCACCGTCGACGCCCGCGGTTACCGGCGACAGCTGCGGCGAGCCGTCCTGCTTGATGGTGGCGAGGACCGCGTGGTGGTTGCCGCGGACGTACTCGATTGCCTCATCGATCTCCATGAGCCCATCCTCCCCCCGCCGGGCACACCGTACGGCATGAATGTGCCACCGATGCCGCTGCAGCGGCAAACGCCGGATCCGTCAGCAGGCCGGGGGCGGGCATGGCCTTGCAACGCCGCCGCAGTGGATTATGGTGAGCAGAGATCCGGGCGAAGAGCGGGCGCGCGGCCATGCTGTGGCGTGCCTGGTCGTTGCGATCCTTTCCGTTGCGGAGGGAGCGAGCCGATGGCGGACAGCGCCGCCTTTGAGCCAGTTCAGCGAAGCAGCGAGCACACTGCCATGGCAGCCCGGGCGGATGAGGCTTACGGGCCGTCAACGGCCCCGCGCGCGGCCCGACGGCCGGGGCGCAGGCGACTGCGCCCGTCGCAGGTCCCGGTGGCCGGCGCGGCGGCCTGGCCGGCCAGGTTCGCGTCTCCTGAGGGGGAGCGAGCGCGTCACGGGCCGACGGCCCGGCTGCCGGGCGGCGCTTCGCCGGGCAGGCGCCTTCCCGATGAAATCCGCGGCCGCATGGAGCAGGCGTTTGACGCGAGCTTCGAGGATGTGCGAGTTCACCAGGGGTCGGCCGCGGCGGCGGAAATCGGGGCGCAGGCGCTCACCACCGGGAGCGATATTCACTTCGCGCCGGGAGCGCCGAGCGCGGGGCCTGCCGGAGACGTGCTCCTCGGCCACGAGCTCGCCCACGTCGTGCAGCAGCGTCAGGGTCGGGTGGCGGCCACCGCGCAGGCCAGCGGCCTGCCGTTGAGCCTCGACGGGCAACTCGAGCGCGAGGCCGACACGCAGGGGGCGCGAGTCGCCAGGGGGGAGCGGGCCGGCGGGCCGGCCACGTCTCCGGCCGCGGCGCGGCCGGGGACCGTCGCGCAGGGAAAGTTCGGCTTCGAGTTCCAAACGGTGAACAGCTTCGTTGCCGATCCCGATCAGGGCATTGAGATCGTGGGCGAGAAGCAGCTCGCGTTCGAGGACACGGCCAAGAAGTTCAAGGTCGAGGGGGACGAAGGCAAGGATCCGCAGCACTTCGACGTCGAGTTCATCACGGCACCGCTCGCGAACGTTCAGGAGGCGCGGACCGCCGTCGAGGGAGCGGCCGCGCTCGCGGATGACCTTGCGCGAGATGCGTTGGGGATCAAAGAGGCGTCGGATGGGTCCGAGGGCGAGGACGCCCCGGAGGGGTTCGGGGTTGAGGAAGGGCCGCATATGTCCGAGGGTGAGGACGCTCCGGATGTATTCGGGGTTGAGGAAGGGCCGCATATGTCCGAGGGTGAGGACGCTCCGGATGTATTCGGGGTTGCACAACCACAGGCTCTCCGCAAGGTCACGCGAGCGGCAGGCGACGAATTCGACGGCGGGACCTGGAAGCGGCCGGTAGCGATCGAGTTCGCTCATTGGAGTTTTGACGCCATGCCCCAGGCGAGCGTCGGAGTGGCGTTGCGGGACATCCCCGCTCTTATGCGCGACAATATCGTTCAGCTGGAGGAGAGAGATAAGGAGGAGGAAACCAAGCTTGAGGAGGGAAATAAGGGAGAGGAGGTAAACCTCCCGACCGGCCCCGCACAGAAGAAGACAATCGATGTTGTCACGGAGAAGACACAGGCCGTTTATCAGAGTAAACGCTGGCAGGGCCTCAATAATAATGTAATATCACCCGACCTTCTCGGGTTCCTTCAACTCGTCATGTACTATATCCATCAGGCGAGGAAGCCCAATCCGCGCAATCCCGATGATAAGAAATCCTTCCCTGACCTTGATGATCAAGTCATCCTTGACGAAAGCCCGAAGTCAAGGTTCCTGGTCATGGCGCGCACGGACTTCCACAGCATGTTCTCGGCCCTCGACCTCGAAGACCGGGTCGCCTTCGTCAGGGGCGTCGTCGGGGGCGTCGGTGAACCGGATCCTGAGCTCGAGTCCGAGCTCGCGGGCATTATCGGTGCGCGACTTGACGCCCCGCTGTTCGGCGGTCCCTACCGTGCCGACTCGGTGATGAAAGAGGACATCAAGACCAGCCAAATGACGCAGGACGAGAGTCGGCTGTTCGAGTTTGAAGAGCACGTGAACAGCAGTGGAGAAGCTCGATTGCTCGTCATGCGCGGGCCGACGATCCGCGAATGGCTCTGGAGCATCGTCACCGGGGACAGCTACGCCGGAGGCAAGAAGTACGCGGAAAAAGGGCGTGACATGCTATCACCGCCGGTGGGCTGGAGGTCGCGCGACCCGCGCGCCACCGGTATGCCGAAGGAGGGGGAGATCGCCCAAGGCCGGATCTACGGCATGGGCGCCTACCCGATGGATGAGACCGAGTCGGGCAAGCTCGCGATCTTCGAGTTGCGCGACCTGATCGCCAACCTGCCGGAGTTCAAGGAATACCTGCCTTATGACAAATGGTGGGACGCGGCGCAGCGGGTGATCGACGAACTTATCAAGTCTGGAGTGCCCGCCCAGCAAGAGCCAGCACAGCAAGAGCCCGCACCGCAAGACAATCCAAATAAACGGCAGCGGATAACGGGCGCAATGGAGCTGGTGGAGTAAGGCGGCGCTGTCCGCCGCCGGCTGGCTCCCTCCGCGACAGGTTCGGCTCGCAACGGCCAGGCGCGCGTCAGGAGAGCACGCGGCGACGGAAGTTGCGGATGCCGACGGCAAGGAACAGCGCGCCGAATCCGGCGACCACCGGGTAGATGACGTACAGGTGCATGTGCGGCGCGTTCGTGAACGCGGCACGCATGCCCTCGTTCACGTAGATCAGCGGGTTGATCAGCACCACCGTCTGAAGCCAGTGCCAGCCGCCGACCGTGACCGGGGCGAGCTTCGTCCAGGAGTAGTAGGTCCCGCCGAGGAACGTGATCGGCAGGATGATGAACCCGAACATCAGGCCGATGTTTCTCGGCTCGAAGCTGGTGCCGAGGACAAGCCCGAGCCCGCCCATGGCGACGCAGGACAGCGGCACGAACGTCAGGATCACCCACCAGTGCAGGGTCAGGTGGGCCGTTACCCCTGGCGCGTGAACGACCGACGCGATCGGCAGCACGATGATCGCGGACAGCACTCCCTGCGCCGCACCGGAAAGCACCTTGGCCATGGCCACCAGCCATATCGGGCAGGGTGCCTGCACCCGGTCCTCGATCTCCCTGGTGAAGCCGAACTCCTGGGCCATGGCCAGCGCGATCGACTGCACGCCCTGGAACATGACGGAGATCCCGACGACGCCGGGGACGAGGATGGTGGCGAACGCCGACTCCGCGGTCGCGCCGTGGCCGCCGATGCCCTGCCCGATCTTCGGGAACACGTAGAGGAAAACGAAGCAAAGCAGGAACGGCTGGACGAGCGTGCGCAGCACGAACTCCCACAGGTGCTTGCGCAGCACCACCAGGTCACGCAGCAGCAGGGCGGCCAGCGCGGTACGGCTGGCCGCGGCCACCGACCGGGTGGGGCCGCCGCCGATCCGCCGGGCCGCGGCGGGCGGGGCAGGCGTGGACGGGGAAGGCGAGACGCTCATTCTTCGCGCAGCTCCCTTCCTGTCAGGTTGATGAACACGGTCTCCAGGCTGGGCTCGGCGACCGATACGTCGACGAGCTGGAAGCCGGCATGCTCGGCGGCGAGCACGATGCGCGGGACCAGGCCGTCGGCGCCCTGCACGTGCAGTTCGAGCCGCTCGTCCGCCACCCGCGTCCGCGTGACGCCCGCCGTGTCCCTGGCAAGCACCTCGGCGAGCCGGCTCACGTCGCCTCTGGTCCGCACCGTGACGATCGTGTCGGCGCCGATGGTCTGCTTGAGCGCGGCCGGCGTGTCCAGGGCAAGGATCCGGCCGTGGTCCATGATGGCGACCCGCTCGCAGAGCCGGTCGGCCTCCTCCATGTAGTGGGTGGTGAGCATGATGGTCTGGCCCTGACCGTGCAGTTCGCCGAGCAGGTCCCACAGCGCGAGCCTGCTCTGCGGGTCAAGCCCCGCGGTGGGCTCGTCAAGGAACAGCACCGAGGGCCGGTGGAAGATGGCGCGCGCGACCATGAGCCGCTGGGCCATGCCGCCGGACAGCGCGTACACCGACGCCTTGGCCCACTTCGACAGCTGAAACTGCTCGAGCAGCTCGTCGGCGGTCTTTCGCGAGTCCCTGGCCTTGATGCCGAACAGCCGGCCGTGGAAGTAGAGGTTCTCCCAGACGGTGAGCTGCCTGTCCAGGGTGTTCTGCTGTGAGACGATCCCGCTGAGCTGCTTGGCAAGTGCGGGGTGCGCCCTGACGTCCACCCCGCCGACGAAGGCGCGGCCCGAGGTGGGAACGACGCGGGTGGTGAGCATGCCCGCGGTCGTGGTCTTTCCCGCACCGTTGGGCCCGAGCAGGCCGAATATCTCCCCGGCCCGGACATCCAGGTTGAGCTTGTCCACGGCCGCGAAGTCCGCGCCCGGGTAGATCTTGGTCAGGTCCTCGGTGTGAATGACCGGGCCTGGACTGCCGTCCGGTGCCGGGGCCGAAGTCTGCGAGGCTGCGACGGCGCTCATAGGACACCTAGCCTAGAGGCAGGCAACCGTGCCTGCCGGGTGACCCTCGGTAAGCTCGCTTGATGGCATCGACGCGGGACTGGTTCGAGTCAGTTGCCGAGGCGCGGCGGCGGGCACGGCGGCGGCTGCCGCGCCCGGTTTTCATGGCGCTCGAGGCGGGTGCGGAGGCCGGCGTCACCCGGGCCGACAACGTGGCGGCGTTCGGTGAGATCAGGTTCGCGCCGCCCCGTATCGCGGACCTGCCCCCGGTGCGCGACCTGCGCACCTCGGTGCTCGGCACGGACATCGCGCTGCCGGTGATAGCGTCCCCGGTCGGGGCGCAGGCGGTCCACCCGCTCGGCGAGGTCGCCGTCGCCATGGGCACACGCGACGCCGGGACGGCGATGGGGCTCAGCGAGTTCGCCAGCAGGCCGGCGGCCGAGGTGACCGCGGTCAACCCGCGGGTGTTCTTCCAGGTGCACTGGTCCGCGAGCCGTGACGCGCTGCTTGCCAGGGCGGAGGCCGCCAGGGCGGCCGGCGCGACGGCGCTGATCGTCACGCTCGACTGGTCGTTCCCCGGCGGCAGGGACTGGGGGAGCCCCGCGATTCCGGAACGGCTCGACCTCAAGGCCCTGGCGCGGCTCGCACCCGCGGGCCTGACGCGGCCCGGCTACCTGCTCGACTGGCTCAGGCACGGCGGGCTGCCCGGCCTGACGGTGCCGAACATGGCGCTGCCCGGCCGGCCCGCTCCCGCATTCTTCGCGGCGTACCGGGACTGGATGACGGTCCCGCCGCCGTCCTGGGCCGACATCGCCTGGCTGCGGGACCAGTGGGACGGCCCGTTCCTTGTCAAGGGCGTGATGCGGCCAGACGACGCGCGGCGGGCGGTCGACGCCGGCGCCACCGCGGTCTCCGTCTCCAACCACGGCGGCAACAACCTGGACGGCACGCCCGCCTCGATCCGGGCGCTGCCCGCCGTGGCGGCCGCGGTCGGTGACAGCGCAGAGGTGCTGCTCGACGGCGGCATCCGCCGTGGCGCCGACGTGGTCAAGGCCGTTGCCCTTGGCGCCCGCGCCGTGATGATCGGGCGTGCCTGCCTGTGGGGGCTGGCCGCCGCCGGGCCGTCCGGCGTCCGCAACATCTTCGACGTGCTGCGCGCCGGCATCGACTCTGCGCTGCTCGCGCTCGGCCGCCCGTCGGTCCGCGATCTCGTCCCTGCGGACGTGATCCTGCCCGCGGACTTCGCCAGGGGACTGGCCGAGCCGGGCTGAGCAGCGCCGAGCCGGGCCGGGCCGAGCCGGACCGAGCCGGGCTGAGCCGAGCCGGGCCGGGCTGGGCAGAGCCGGGCCGATGGCCGTCCCGCGGCTTTGGCCCGGCCGCGCCCGGGTATGTTGGCCCGGAGCGGACGAAGGGGCGTGAGTGATGGACGAGAGCAGGGCGCGAGCGCTGCTGCGCGCGGAGCGGACCGAGGTGGCTGCGCTGCTGCGGGACACGGAGGAAGCGGCGCGGGTCGACGACCGGGCGTCGGACATTCCTGAGGACTTCGGCGATGCCGGGCAGCCGCTGTCACAGGAGGCGGAGGACGAGGCGGTAGCCGCGCAGCTGCGTGAGCGGCTCGACACGATCGACCGGGCGCTCGCCCGGCTCGAGGCGGGCACCTACGGGCGCTCGGTGCTCAGCGGGAAGGCGATACCCGACCAGCGGCTTGAGGCGGATCCCGCGGCGGAGCTGACGGTGGAAGAGGCGCGCGCCGCCCGCTAGCCGCCGGTCGGCCGCACCGTCAGTGCCCGGCCGCACCGTCAGCGGCCCGGCCTTACCGCCGTCCGGTAGCCCAGGCGGCGATCTGCGCCCGTGACCTGAAGCCCAGCTTGGTCATGATGTTGGCGACGTGCCGCGCTGCGGTGGCCGGGCTGATCACCAGCTCGGCGGCGATGGCCTTGTTGCTGCGCCCGGCGGCGATGAGCGTCGCGATCTCCAGCTCGCGCGGGGTAAGCGCGCTAGGCGGCGGCGCGGACGGCGCCGCCGCGGTCCCGCCCGTGCCCGCGGCACCGGCCGCGCCCGTGGACTGACCGGTCGCCAGGTCAATGGCGGCCTCCGGCGGGAGCAGGAGGCCGCGTTCCCACAGCCGCGCGCTCGTGCCAGTGCCGAGGCGGTCGGCGGCGGCCAGGTACCTGGCGGTGCGCGCCCCGGTCGGCGGCGGAAGGCCGGACGCGGCGCGCAGCCCGGCGGAGGCCGCGGCGAGCAGCACGGCGCGCTCCGCGTCACCGTCGCGATCCGCGAGCGCGGCGAACGACTCGAGGCCGCGGGCGATCCCGATGCGCGTGCCGATGTTCCTGCAGACCCGGAGGCTCTCCGTCAGGTGCTCCCTGGCGGCCGCGGTGTCGCCCTGGTCGAGCGCGACCCGGCCGAGGCCGGACAGGCAGCGGGCGATCTCCGGCTGCGCGCCGATCTCCCGCAGGTAGCCGAGCGCTTCTGCGTACATGAGCTGTGCCTGTGCCAGGTCGCCGCGCAGCCTGGCGAGGTCACCGAGGCCGAGCTGGGCGCGGGCGACGCCCCACCGGTGATCGATCGACCTCATGACCTCGATGGAGGCGCCGGCCAGCTCGGCCGCCTCGCGGATGTTGCCGCGCACCCCGGCGATCGCGGCGCGGATGCCGAGCGCCCAGCCGGTGTTCCAGCTGTCCCCTGCTGCCTCGGCGATGGCCATTGCCTCACGGCCGAGCTCCTCGGCCTTGTCCGGCCTGCCCGTGTGCAGCACGATCTCGCTGAGCAGGTTGAGTCCTGCCGCCGTCCAGAACTGGTCGCCCGCCGCGCGGCACAGGGCGAGGCCGGCCCTGGCCGACGGCTCGGCGCCGGCCGGGTCGCTCGGCAGGGACAGCTGGGCGAGCCCGATGAGCGCCTGCCCCCTGATCCCCGGGTCCGCCCCGGCCGCCTCCGGCCGTGCGAGGAAGGCGTCGAGCCAGGCGCTGCCGAGGGCGAACTCGCCGCGCACAAGCAGGCACGGCCGGATCGCCGTGCAGATTCGCAGTCCGGTCGCGACGTCGCCCTCGGCGAGGCACTCGCCGAGCACCAGCCAGACGTTCGGCGCGTCCACGTCGTACCTGCGGAAGACGTCGACCCGGTCCCGCCAGGGCGCGGGCACCAGCGCCATGCCCACGGCGAAGTTCCGCTCGGCGACGTCAAGCACGTGGTCGCGGAGCCGGTGCTGCAGCAGCGGCGCCTCGCCGGCCAGGGCGAGCTTCTCCGCCGCGTACTCGCGGATCGTGTCGAGCATGCGGAACCTGGCCTGGCCGAGCGCCTCGGGCTCGCGCACCACCAGGGACTTGTCCACAAGCGCGGCGACCGTGTCGAGGAGTGCGGACGGCGGCACAAGCTCGTCCGTGCACACGTCCTCTGCCATGTCGAGCGACCAGCCGGCGAAGACGGACAGCCGTCGCAGCAGCACCTGCTCGCGCTCGGTCAGCAGGTCGTGGCTCCAGTCGATGGTGGCGCGCAGCGTCCGCTGCCTGGTCGCCGCCGCCCGGTCGCCGGTGGTCAGCAGCCCGAACCGGTCGGTGGCCCGCATCCGGATCTGTTCCACGGACAGCGCGCGGATGCGGGCGGCGGCCAGCTCGATAGCCAGCGGTATGCCGTCGAGCGAGCGGCAGATCGCGGCCACCGGGCCGGCGTTGTCCGGCGTCAGGGCGAAGCCGGGTGCGGCCGCCGCCGCGCGGTCCGCGAAAAGCCGGACCGCCTCCGCCGTCGACCCGTCGGCGGACTCGGCGGCCAGCGGCGGCACCTGCCAGACGGTCTCGGCCGCCACCCGCAGCGGTTCCCGGCTCGTGGCCATCAGGCGCAGGTCGGGCGCGGCGGCCAGCAGCCGGCCGCAGAGCCCGGCGCAGGCATCGAGCAGGTGCTCGCAGTTGTCGAGCGCGAGCACGAGCGAGCGCGGGTGCAGCGCGTCGGCGAGCGTGTCGAGCAGCGGGCGGCCTTCCTCCTCGGCCACCCCGACCGCCGCGGCGACGCGGGCCGCCACCAGGTCCGCGCTTGTCACGTCGGCGAGTTCCGTGTAGCACGCCCCGTCGGGGAACTCGTCCGCAAGCCCGGCGAGCACGTGCAGCGCGAGCCGGGTCTTGCCGATGCCGCCAGGCCCGGCCAGCGTCACCATCCGCGTCGCGCGGACAAGCTTGGTCAGCTCGTCGAGCTCTTGCTCGCGGCCGACGAAGCTGTTCGGTTCGCTGGGCAGGTCACGCCTTATGTCCGGTACCTCGCTCCGGGCCGGGGGGCGGGGCGACGCCCCGGAAGCGGATGGGAGTGCGACAGATGGGATTGCAGGTGCACGTCCCACTACATAATTCGGATGATGCGCTTCGCTGACAATCCAGCCTAGCCTCTTTGTTCACCGGGCACCGAGAGCTTCGCTTTACGTGAGCTGCGCGCCGTGGTTCCGCATGCCATCGGTGCCTCGCCGCGGTCGGCTGGCGGGCGGGCCAGCCGACGGCGGAGATCTGGCCGCCGTGACCGTAACGTTCAAGGGGGGGATGTGACGGGCGGCGCGGGCCTTCGCGGCCCGCGCGCCGTTCGTCGCAAGGAGTGCGGTCACGGCGGCCGGTCTTCGCGGCTTCGGGCGGTGCCGGCCTCGGGCAGTGCCGGCTTCAGGCTGGGCCGGCGCGGTACTGCCCGCGGAGCCGCCGCCCGGCGGCCGTGGTCGCCGCGACGTGGTCGAGACCGAGCAGCGCGGCGCCCGCCACCGGCGGCACGTCGAGCACGCGCGCCACGGCGCCTGGCGCGGCCGTGGCGAGCCTGCGGCCGATCTCGCCGAGCAGCAGCGGGTCGCGGGACTCGAGTACGCCGCCGCCGAGCACCACGGTGACCCCGGCGGGCGCCATGCCGAGTCGCCGCATCGCGGCGACGGCCATCAGCTGGATCTCCGCCGCCTGCCTGCTCACCAGGGACCGTGCCACCTCATCGCCGCCCGCGGCCACGGCGAACAGCACGCCGCTGAGCTTGATCAGGTCGGCCTCGCCGAGCTCGCCCCGGTGCATGGCCACGGCCACGTCGCGCACCGAGGCAAGGCCGAAGCCCGCGGCCACCGCGGCGCCGAGCGCGGTGGCCTGCCCGCGGCCGTCCCAGCCGCGCATCGCGTGCCACATCACCGCGTTGCCAAGCCCGAGGCCGCCGCCCCAGTCGCCGGTCAGCGTGCCGTGCGACAGGTACCTGGCGGTCGTGCCGTCCGGTGCCACGGCCACGCAGTTGATCCCGGCTCCGCAGGTGACAGCGACGCCCCACGGCTGGTCCGTGCCGCCGCGCAGGACCGCGAACGTGTCGTTCACCGCGACCGCGCTGCGCGACCAGCCGGCCGCGGTCAGCGCGGCGGTCAGCGCTGCCTCCTCGTCCGGCAGGTCGGCGCCCGCCAGGCACGCGGAGAGGTGCCTGGCCACGATGCCAGGGCCGGAATCGCAGCCGGAATCGCCGCCGTCCAGGCCCGCCTTCGCCGCCAGCGCCCGGACCAGGTCGCCGAGCCGCCGCACGGCGCCGTCGATGCCGTAGTCCTCGTGCGATGCGCCTGGGCCGCGCACGGCGGCGAGCAGCGTTCCGTCCCAGCCGACAAGGGCCAGGTCCGTCTTGCTGTTGCCGCCGTCGATGGCGAGCACGGCGGCGGGCCCGTCGGCCGGTCCCTGTGCCGTCATGCCCAGGCCAGGAACTGCTGGTTTTCCGCGATGAGCCGGCCGGCCATCCGCTCCGCCAGGTCGTGCTGCCCGATCAGCGGGTGCGCGAGCAGCGCGGACGCTACCCGCTTGCGCCCGCCGCGCAGCGCCGCGTCCACCGCGAGCTCCTCGTACGCCGACACGTGCCCGACCAGGCCGCGCAGCAGCGGTGGCAGCGGTGCCACGGGCGCCGGCGCCGGGCCGCCTGGCCCGATGACCGCGGGCACCTCGATGACCGCATCGTCAGGGAGGAAGCCGAGGGTGCCCGCGTTGCGCACGTTCACCACCTGGACGTCGCCGGCGCCCTGGACGTCGCCCGCGCCGGAAAGCAGCGACGCGAGCAGCGCCACCGCCGCCTCCGAGTAGAACGCGCCGCCGCGCTTGCCGAGCAGTTCCGGCTTGGCGTCGAGCGCCGGGTCGGCGTACAGCCGCAGCAGCTCGGCCTCGATCGCCGCGACGGCGGCGGCCCTGGTGCCCGACTTCCGCTGCTCCGCAACGACCGCGTCGTGCTCGTAGTAATAGCGCAGGTAATACGAGGGCACAAAGCCATAGGCAGCCAGAACGTGGGCGGGCGACTCCACATGCGCCGCGATTTCCTCCCGGTGGCCGGCGATCAGCTCGGGCAACCGGTCAATCCCCGCCACACGGACCGCGCGCTCCCAGGTCAGGTGGTTGAGCCCGACGTGGTCAAGCGACACGGAATCGGGTGTGACGCCGAGCAGCGCGGCGAAGTAGCGCTGCAGCCCGATCGCCACGTTGCACAGCCCGACCGCGCGGTGCCCGGCGTCGAGCAGCGCCCTGGTGACGATGCCGACCGGGTTGGTGAAGTCGATGAGCCACGCGCCAGGCGCCGCCCGCCGCCTGGCGAGCTCGCCGATATCCAGCACGAGCGGCACGGTGCGCAGCGCCTTGGCCAGCCCGCCCGCCCCCGTCGTCTCCTGCCCCACGCAGCAGAAGTCAAGCGGCCACGTCTCGTCCCTGGCCCGCGCCGCCTGGCCGCCGACCCGGAGCTGTATGAGCACCGCGGCCGCGCCATCGAGGCCCTCGTCTGAATCGGTGGTCCACCGGACGGCCGCCCGGTGCCCGCGTGCCCGCATGATCCGCGCGGACACGGGCCCGACCGCGGCCAGCCGCGCCTCGTCGGGGTCGACCAGGACCAGCTCGGTAACCTGCGGCGCGAGCCGCCCGAGTCCGTCCGCGAGCTCTGGCGTGTAGGTGGACCCCCCGCCGATAACAGCAAGTTTCACGCCTACCTCCCGGCACCATCTGGTCGCGGTGGCGATGTCATGGGTGATGTAAAGGATTGAGACACCCGCGGTATCCCGCAGCTTCGCCATCGGGTTCAGCAGGTCCCGCCGCGGTGCGCGCACCGGGCGGAGCGCCGGGTTGTCGGCCGCGCTCGCCGCGCACCCGGGCGGTGGCGAGAAAGTCCGTGCCGCGGCCATGGCATGGACCCAGCTGATCGCGGCGCTCCCCTCGGATCTTAGCTTTTCGGTACCCAGCCGAGCGCCGGGCCGAGGCGGGTCGCCATGTCGGTGAGTATCTGCACGTAGTCCTCGTGCTCGAAGGTGAACGGCAGCGCGAACGCGACCTCGGTGACCTCGCGGAACGCCACGTGCTCGTACAGTGCCTCGGCGATCAGCTCCGCTGGACCGAGAATGTCGCGCGCGAACATCATCCGGGCGGGGCCGGCCGGCGCCGCGGTGCGCGGTGTCCGCGTCGCGACGTACGCCTCGTACTTCGCGCGCTGCGCGGGCGACGCCGAGTCGGTCGGTATCACCACGAGCCCCTGGGACACCCGCGCCGCCGCTCCGGCCGGGTGGCTGTCGCGGAACGTCCTGATCTGCGACAGCTGCACCTGCGCGAAGTCCCCCGCCCAGGTGTCCGCGGCCTCATCCGCCTTCACCACGGACGACGTCTGAACCCCGGGTTGAGCCGCCCGCCGGACAGGATGTCCACGGTCGCCAGGTCCTCGGCGAGGCGCAGCGGGTTCTCCCAGCCGAGCGGGATCACCGCCGTGCCGAGTTCGATCCGCGACGTGCGCTGCGCCGCCACGGCGAGCACGGCGACGGGCGAGGAGATCCCGTACTGCAGGTGCCGGCACCGCAGCCAGGCGGAGTCGAAGCCGAGCCGTTCGCCGAGTTCGATCATCTCCAGCGTCACCCGGTGCCCGGGCCCCGGGTCCCGGCCGTCGAACAGCCCGATGGTCAGGAACCCAAGCTTATCCAGGGCGGCCCCTGGCTGCGGCATCGGCTGCCCCTTCCCGGGAAAGGATCAGCACAAAGGTAACAGCCGGTGCCTGCCCGCTCGCGGCGAGCCGGAGATGGCCGGGCAGGAAATTGCACCAAATCTGTAAATCCTCTGGCATACTGCCAGGGAAAACAGCCACGATGGGAGGCGCGGAGCGGTAATCCGCGATGCACTCGCGCTAGCGCTCCCCGGCAGGTGAAATGATCCGCTTCAGCCATGGCGCAGCTACGTCCGTGGGCCGCGTCCGCCAGGTCAACGAGGACCGGTTTCTCGCGGTCCCGCCACTCTTCGTGGTCGCTGACGGCATGGGAGGCCACGGCTCGGGCGACGTGGCAAGCACGATCGCTATCGAGGAGATGTCCGCGTGCGCGGCGCTCCGCCCGCTGTTCACCGAGGCGGTGCTTACCGCGCTCGAGCAGGCCAACAGGCACATCATCGAGCGGGACGAGGCAACACGGATGGGTACCACGGTGACCGGGCTGGCAGGCCTGGAGACCGCTGGCGGTGACCACCTGATGGTGTTCAACATCGGCGACTCGCGCGTCTACCGGCTGGCGGGCCACCGCCTCGAGCAGCTGACCGTGGATCACTCGGAAGTGCAGGAACTGGTGCTCGCCGGGGTCATCACCAGGGAGCAGGCGCGAACCCACCCGCGCAGGAACGTGGTCACCCGTGCCCTCGGCAGCCAATCCGGCATGCTCCCCGACCACTGGCTGCTGCCCGCGGTCACTGGCGACCGGTACCTGATCTGCTCAGACGGGCTGTTCAGCGAGTTGCCCGATGACGTCATCCTGCCGCTGCTCGCGGCCGGCGTCCCGCAGCAGGCCGCGGAGGCCCTCGTCGCGGCGGCGTGTAACGCGGGCGGGCACGACAACGTGACCGTGGTCGTCGTCGACATCGACGCGGACGACGACGCCGCGGCGGCGGACGAGGCGACGCCGCCGCGCGATCAGCTGCCTATCGGGCCCGACCTTGGCGGTTACGGCAGCGACGGCCAAGCCCGACGTCAGTTATGTGCCTGGCACCGCACTGAACGCTATCTTGCGACATATCGCGTCCGTGGCTACCATGTGCGGCATGAGCGAAGCGCGCCTTGACCGCCTGCCCGTGTCCGACGCGGCACGGGTCCGCGACGCGGACCGGCCGGACCTGCGCGCCTCCGACGCGGACCGGGACCAGACGGCGGCACGGCTCGGCGGCGCGCTCGCCGTCGGCCGCCTGACTAGCACCGAGTACGCGGAGCGGCTCGACGCCACGTACGCCGCACGAACGATGAGCGAGCTCGCGCCGCTCACTCGCGACCTGCCCGACGTCGAGGCCGGCGAAGGCAACGTCGCGGCGGCCGGCCGTGCCACGGTCGCCGCCCGGTTCAGCAAGGTGATCCGCTCCGGCCGGTGGGTCGCCGGGCGGCACACCCGGCTGACCGTGCGGTTCGGCGCGCTGATCATCAACCTCGCCGACGCCGTGCTGCCAGGCCGCGAGGTCACCGTGGAGATTGACGCCTTCTGCGGCAAGCTGATTGTCATCGTCCCGGCCGGCGCGCAGGTTATCGACGAGGGCGGCGCGCTGTTCGCCAAGCGGGCCATCTACGGCCGCGACGCCGCTGCCGATGACCGCGCACCGGTCATCAGGCTGGTCGGCGACGCGAGGTTCTCGAAGGTCGCCGTCTTCCGCGGCCGCTTCGACCCGGCCACCGCCTGGCAGCACCACCCGCCAAGGGAACTTGCCGGGCCGTAGTAACCGGCTGCGCCCGTGCGTGGAGATACGGTCGGTGGCATGGCCAACCCCATGCCGGCGGCGGAGGTCGAGGTCACCGCGGACCTGGTGCGGCGGCTGCTCGCCGCGCAGCACACCGACCTGGCAGGACTGCCGGTCGAGCCGCTGGCCAACGGGTGGGACAACACGCTGTTCCGGCTCGGGGACGCGCTGGTGGCCCGGCTGCCGCGGCGCGCCCTCGGCGCGAGCATCCTGGTCAACGAGCAGCGCTGGCTGCCGTCGCTCGCACCCCGGCTGCCGCTGCCCGTCCCGGTGCCGGTGCGGACCGGGGTGCCGGGGGAGGGATACCCCTGGCCGTGGAGCGTGGTGCCGTTCCTGCCGGGTACGCCCGCCGCTGACGGGCCGCCGTTCGACCCGCGACGGGTGGCGGCGGACCTCGGCGGCTTCTTCGGCGCGCTGCACGTCCCCGCGCCGCAGGACGCGCCTGCCAACCCGTACCGTGGGGTGCCGCTCGAGCGGCGCGCGGCCGGCTTCGAGCAGAACCTGGCGGTGCTTGACCTCGCGGCGCTGGACGTCGCCGTGCCGGGCTCGGGCGGGCGCGCTTGCCGCGATCTTGTGCTGTCCGCCTGGGAGGCCGCGCTCGCCGTCCCGGTGTGGGACGGTCCTCCGGTGTGGCTGCACGGCGACCCGCACCCGGCCAACGTCCTCATCGACAACGGACGGGTCAGCGGCGTCATCGACTTCGGTGACATCACCGCGGGCGACCCCGCCTCCGACCTGTCCCTCGCCTGGATGCTGCTGCCCGCCTCGCGGCACGACGATTTCCGCGCGGCCTACGCCGCGGCCGGCGGCAAGTCGATTGGGGAGGCAACCTGGGCACGCGGCCGCGGCTGGGCGCTGAACCTGGCGATCGTCTTGCTCGCCTGGTCCGCGGACAACCCCCGGCTGCACGATGTCGGCCGCCGCACCCTGGCCGCCGTGCTCGCCGACGCGGCCTCCGGTTAGCCGTTGGCGGCCTTGACGCAGGTGTAGACGGCGTAGAGCCGTCCGTCGTAGCCGACCTCCGCGATGTCGAGCCCGGCCGCTGCGAGCATCGGCTCGAGCAGCCAGCGGAACGTGCTGTGCTCGGTGCGGATGTGCTCGGCGTAGTCGGCCGCGGTGTACCCCGCGGCCGGGTCTTCCGCGGCGTCTTCGAGCCAGCCGTCGAAGATGCCGGCCGCCTCGTCCGGCTGGAAGTCGTAGACCAGGTCGCGCAGCCGCAGCATCCCGCCGGGCCGCAGCATGTCCGCGATGCGGCGCAGCGCGATCGCCTTCCAGAAGTCGGGGAGCTGGTGCAGCGCGTGGCGGGTGTAGACGCCGTCGACGGGCTCGGCGGCGGCATAGCTGAGGAACCCGCCGGGCGCGCACTCCGGGGCGGGCGGGGTTGCCCCGCTGGCTTTCGCCCCGGCAGCGGCCTTCGCGGCGATCGCTTCGAGCATGCCTGGCGACACGTCCACCGCGATAACCCGGCCGAACCGCCGTGCCGCCGGAATCGCGAACTGCCCGGTCCCCGCGCCGAAGTCGATGATCACCGACGCAGGCCCGAGCCCGTGCGCCTCGAACGCGGCGATGTCCGCCTCCGCGTCCGGATACCCCTGCTTCCTGTCGAAGCCCGCGATGAACCCCGCGTCGAGGTGCTCGGGTCCCGCGTGCGCCAGCTCGTCAAGCATCCACGTCTCATTCACCCGGCGATCCTGCGCGCCGGCGGCCGGTTGGCGCAAGCCAATTAACGGCCTCAGCCACCCACCCAAGCCGCCCACCGGCCCGCCGATCGTCTGGCTCGCCGCCGCCGCGGCAGCCGGCGTCCGCGACCAGCGGATCGTGGCCGTAGGGTTCGGCCAGTGGCTGGCAGGCAGACGGCCGCCGGGCGGCGAGTAGCCGGCCACGTTGTCCGGCATGTCCGCACCTGTTACAACTGGCGGGTGGGCGCCGCCGCAGGCAGCGGCCACCTGGGTCGGTATGAGTTCGGTATGAGTTCGGTAGGAGCGAGGCGACGGGAGTGCTCATCGATGAAGGCTGCGCGCTGGGTCGGCCTTGGACGTGTGGTTTGCGAGGACGTGCCGGTGCCGCCGGTCGCGGACGGCCAGGTCCTCGTGCGGACCGCCTACGCGTCCATCTGCGGCTCCGACCTGCACAGCGTGTTCCTCGAGTACCCGCCGCGGCCACAGGAAGCCGGCCATCCAGGGCACGAGAGCGTGGGCGAGGTGGTCGAGTCACGCTGCCCCGGCTTCCAGGCCGGCGATGTCGTGCTGACCGTCCCGCACGCCATCGACGGACGGTGCCTGGCCGAGTACCAGGCGATACCCGGGGCCTTCTGCATACGGCTGCCTGACACGGCGCCGCTCAGCCGCCTGCTCATGGCCCAGCAGCTCGGCACCGTCGTTTACGCGCTTCGCACCCGTCCGTTCGATCTCGTCGGCAAGGATGCCGCCGTCATCGGGCAGGGGTCCGCGGGCGCCTTCTTCACGTTCCTGCTCAAGCGGGCCGGCGCGGCCCGCGTGCTGGTGTCGGACAAGTCGCCCGCCCGGCTTGCCTACTCCGCGAAACTTGGCGCGGACCTAACCGTCGATGCCAATGACGTCGACTTCGGGGGAGCGGTACTCGAGGCTACCGGCGGCCGGGGAACCGACCTGGTGGTGGAGGCGGTCGGCAGCCGCGAGACCTTCCCGCTGAGCCTGAAACTGGCCGCACCAGGGGCGACCCTGGTCTGGTTCGGCCTGCCCGAGGGCCCCGGTCATTACCCGTTCGAGTTCCGTGACTTCTTCCGGCGCGGGCTGACCGCCTACTCGAACTTCGGCGCGCAGGGCGAGCCGGGGCTGCACTCGTTCCGGTACGCCGTGCGGCTGATCACGGACGGCGCGATCGACGTGTCGCCGCTGCTCAGCCATATGCTGCCGATCGAGAAGGTCGACGAGGCCTTCCGCATCGCCCATGACAGGTCCGACAACGCGCTCAAGGTGTCGATCAAGTTCTGAGAAGGAGCACGACCATGGAGATGACGGGAGGAGAGGCGGTAGCCGCCGCACTCGAGACCCTCGGCGTCCGCCATGTCTTCGGCATCGTGAGCGTCCACAACCTGCCGATCTACGACGCCATCGCGCGGCGCGGCACCATCACGCCGATCGGGGTACGGCACGAGCAGGCCGCCGCGCACGCCGCCGACGGCTACGCCCGCGCCACCGGGGAACTCGGCGTGGTCATCGCCAGCACCGGACCGGGCACCACCAACACGATGACGGGCCTGTTCGAGGCCGGCTTCGCGTCCTCGCCCGTGCTGCTCATCACCGGGCAGATCGACAGCGGCTACCTCGGCAAGGCCAAGGGCTTCCTGCACGAGGCCGAACAGCAGGAGCGCATGCTGTCCTCGCTCTGCCGGCGCGTGGAGCCGGTGCGCCGCACCGAGGACATCGGACGGGCCGTCATCGCCGTGGCCGAGGACATCCGCGCGGGCCGGCCCCAGCCGGGGGCGGTGGAGATTCCGGTCGACCAGCAGTACCGCCGCGCCAACGTGGAAATCCCGGGCCTCAGAACGGAGGCTTGTTACACCCCAGACGCCGACGCCTTGTCCAAGGTCGCCCAAGCGCTCTCGGCCGCGACCAGGCCGGTGCTCTGGGCCGGCGGCGGCGTGGTCGGCTCGGGCGCCGGACCCGCGCTCGTGGCGCTCGCCGAGCGCCTCGGCGCCCCGGTCGTCACCACGGTGGAGGGCCGCGGCTCGATCCCCGAGGACCATCCGCTTTGCCTGGGCGCGCTGACCACAAGCCCGCAGGTCGAGGACGTCGTTTCCGGCGCCGACGTGGTGCTCGCGGTGGGCACCCGCTTCCAGGGCCACAGCACCCGCAACTGGCGGCTGTCCTTCGG
>Ga0335078_10004992_pt1 | contig 19641 bp, 11 predicted proteins | sample Lox_Sample_32_FD_206711 | JGI IMG/M metagenome (GOLD analysis project Ga0335078, IMG submission 206711) | Soil microbial communities from Loxahatchee National Wildlife Refuge, Florida, United States - Lox_Sample_3.2 | ecosystem: Environmental > Terrestrial > Soil > Wetlands | place: USA... | reverse complement strand
TTGAGCAGCGATAATGGGCTGGTGGCCAGCCCGCCCGCATCCACGAAAACCAGCCTCGGGCAGAAGCTGCGCGAACGCGCCCGCCAGCGGTGGCCCCAGCTCGCCGGCATCGGCGTGCGGTTCCGCGGCCAGTTCGCCTATGTCACCGGCAAGCTGCCCGACGGCACCGAACTGCCCCTGTGCCGCCTGCGCTACGTCGGCTACGCCAGCACCTGGGGGTTCGCGATCTACCGCGCCAGCCACGACGACTACCAGGACAACTACCTGCCCAGCGGGCAGCCATCCGGAACCCCCGAAGAAGCCCTCGACTGCGCCTGCGGCCTCTACCTCGGTGACCCCACCGCCTGGCTCACACCGCCCGGCACCGATACACCCACGGATTTACAGGCAGGAGCACTAGGTTCAGCCCGCGGTACCGCGCACAGGTCCGCGGCGGTAAGCGACATGAACACCTCGGAGTGACGGGTTCAGAGCTGCAGGAACCGCCGGCAGGGTCATTGCCCGCGCGTCCTCATGCTCTGAAGCGCGGCAGGACGGCATGGAGGGTCGTTCCGGAAGCAGCGGCGCTGTCGATGTCCAGGGTGCCCCCGATGACGCGGACCTGCTCTGCTATCAGAGTGAGGCCGTGGCCGGAGGGGTCTGCGCCACCGACGCCGTTGTCGCGCACGGTGATCTCGAGGAAGGCGGGTGTCGCTTGAGCTGGTGTCCCGCCAGTGCTGGTCACGGTCACAGTCACGGTTACGGCCGGCCCGGCATGCATGATGGCGTTGCCGACGGCGGCGGTGACGACGAAATAGGCGACCTGTTCCACTTCGGGGTCGGCCCGGATGTCGGCCACCTCAACGTGGACAGCAGGGTGGACGTCGAGGACCCGCGGCAGCGCCTCAGCGAGGCCGTTGCCGAGGCCAAGCGGCTCTGCACCGCTGCTGAGTCTTCGGATGTCCGCCGCGGCGTGGGTAACGGTTGTGCGCGCTGCTATCAGGGAGTCGGGTACCGGCTTACCTGCGGCGGCGAGGGCGGCCACGGCACTGTTGAGGTGCCGGCGGGCTGCTTCGGCGCGGCTGAGCGGTCCGGCGCCGGATCTGTGCTGGATCTGCCGGCGCTCAGCGGCTACAGCCTCCTCGATCCGGGCGTGGGACTGCCTGATCAGCACCATTTCATCCCGCAGCTGGGCGAGCATGCGGGCATTGTCGAGGATCAGGACCAGCGAGTGCACCGTCGCCGTCAGCAAGTCACCGAACCGGGCCAGCGACGGGTCCATGGATACGACCGCGACGCGGCTTCCCGGCTCATTCTCGACCGGCACAACCAGCCGTTCCGCGTCATCTGGGAAGGGCTGGTCGTATCCGGCAGCGTCGATCCACCGGCCGCCGCTGCTGGCCGACAGCAGGATCTGCAGCGTGGGGTCGCGCAGCGCCCGCCGGAGCTTCTCCTGGGCCTGCGGAAGTGTCTCGTACGGGTCGATCCGGCCTGACAGCTCCTCAATGGATGCCCGGCGCAATGCGTAAGAGAAGATGAACGAAGCGGGGACGCACACCAGCAAGAGGTCTTCCAGGGTGTAGAACGTCCACAGCTCGCGGCCTGTGGTGCCGACTGCTGCTGCCGTGTCGGAAAAGGCCGTGGCGACGCCCCCGGCGACGATGGCGAAGCCGATCGGCACGGTAATGCGCAGCTCGTGCCCGCGCAGCCGCAGCAACCGGGCGACGAACAGCCCGGTGAGCACGAGGGCGCAGGCTACGCCGCCGGTGTTGTACACGTTCAGCAGGAACGCGTGGGCTGACGGGGCGTCGACCGTCGGCCACCAGCCCACCGGGTTGTCCTCGGTGAATGCCATAGCAAAACTGGCCGCTTGCATGAGCGCTAGGAGAGCGAGGACGCCGCGGGCGGCACCGTGGCTTCGCCAGGGTTGGGGGAACTGCAGCAGCCCCCAGATCGCCAGGGCGGCCGGCGCGGGGCCGGTGAGCGACGCGATGAGTGGCAGCGGCCCGGTCTCCCAGACCTGGACCCAGGCGACGCTCCACAGGATGCTGGCGACCAGGAGCGCGCGGCGGGTTGCGGCGTGCCGGGGCTCGTCGGACACGAGGACCGAACCGACCGCGAACCCGCCGGACACGAGCAGGTTGGAGGCGAACAGCCAGGGCCGGGAGCCGGCCATGGGCCACTGGGCCGCCGCCCCGAACGCGATTACAGCAGCGGTGACGAGGGCGGCACGGGCCGCGGCCACCTGCCACGGCGGGACGGTTCCGGGCGACAGGGAGCGGGTCGAGGCGGGCGAGAGGGCCGTCATGGCGTCCACAGGGTAAGGGTCATCCGGTGCGCCGGAGCCACTCGAGCACGGCCAGCACTCGCTGGTTGTAGCCGGGCGCGGGGGCGACGCCGAGCTTGGCGAACAGGGACCGGCTGTGGTCCTCGATGGTCTTGACCGAGACGAAAAGCGTGTCGGCGATCGCCTTGTTTGCCCTGCCTTCGGCGATTAGCCGCAGGACGGCCAGCTCGCGCTCGGTGAGCAGTTCATCAAGCGGCGTCTCGCGGCGGCGCGCCATGAGATCCCGGACGAGCTGCGGGTCAAGAACCCGCTGCCGTTCGCCGACGCGCTGTACCGCCCTTGAGAGTTCTTCGCCGTCTTCTACGGTGTCCTTCGCGAGGTAACCGAGTCCTCCGCTGCCGGTGAGGGAGAGCAGCCGCTCGGCCATCGGGACGAGGGTATAGGTGGAGAACAGCAGGATGCCGACGGTCGGCCATCTCTCCCGGATGTGCTCGGCGGCGGCCACCCCCTCGTCCGTGTTGGTCGGCGGCATCCGTATGTCCAGTACCGCTACGTCCGGTGGTGCGGCGCGGCTGAGGAACGCGAGCAGTTCGTCCCCCGTGCGCGCCGTATAGGGGACGTCGTGCCCTTCTTCGGCGAGCATCCGCTCGATGGGCTTCCTGAGGATGCCGTCTTCAGCGATCACGACGCGCATGGCAGGTCTGCCTCCACTGTCACCTTGGTCTCCGCCTGGGTGATCCGCATGGTCCCGTCGAGCGCCCGCACACGATCCTCGGCTGCCAGCCATGCGTCGGTTTCGTCGGGTCGGGGAGCTGCGGGCGGGGTGGGCGGGCCGGGCCGGTAGACGATCTGGATGCGGGCGCGCCCGTCCGCTGCCGAAATGTGAACTCTCGCGGTGCGGGCGCGGGATCGGGCAGCGATATAGAGAATGTCCATGGCGGTGAAGAACCCCGCGGTGGCGGTCTCCTCGTCGATCTGGTCGTCCGCCTCACCGGTGATGTCGACCGCGAGCGGGAAGCTCGACGTTGCGGTGAAGAGAGCAGCGCCCAGGCCGCTCTCCCGCAGGCCGGCGGGGTAGATCCCGCGTGTCAAGGCGCGCAGCTCGGTAATAGCCTCGTTGAGCGTGGCGGTCGCGGCGTCGACGCACACGGCCGCGCCGGGGTCGGCCACATTCACGCGGGACCGGCGTACCTGGTAACGGGCCTCGTGCAGGGCGGCCTGGGTGCCGTCGTGCAGGCGGCCTTCTAGGCGGCGGCGTTCGGCGAGGAACGCCCGGACCGTCTGGGTACGTGCCGCCGCCAGGTCAGCGACCTGGCGGCGCAAAGTGGCTTGCAGCCATGCGCTCTCCAGCGCCGGCGCCGCCGCGTCCAGCAGCGCGCGCTGCAGCCTCCGGCTGGCCCGCGCTCCGCGCTCGGCAGTGTCGACCAGCACAGTAAAGCCGCGCTGGTCTTGCGTCCCGGCACCGATCAGCTGGCGGGCCGGCCCTGCCGCTGCGGGAAATGCGGCCGCCGCGAGCTCGCCCGAGGACGTCACGTAACCCCCCCGGTCCCGCACGCGGTAATAGACCTCAAGGTCGGGATCGGAGGTGAGGGCGCGCAGCGCATCGCGCAGTACCTCTCCGGCCAGCGGCGCGCCAAGAGAAAACAGCGACCGGATCCGGGCGGCGCGCACCAACCGCCGCCGGACGTGCACGCCGGCAGTCGCGAGCAGGGCCGCCGCACACACGGTAGCAGCCGTCAGTCCAACCCGCTCGCTGAGGAGTTGCCAGGCCACCCGCTGTCTCTCCCGCCGCCGACCACGGATACGTTCCGTTCAGAAGGCACGCCCTTCAGTATCCCCGCCAGGCTTCTCCGCCGGCACAGGGCAAACCCGGAACGGCGACGGGCCGCACCCGGAAGCCCGGCGAAACAAACGCGCGGCTCCGGGATAACCCTGATGTGACGAGCGGTCACCTTCGGTCACGCTGATTCTGTCCGGCCGGCCTCTGCCTTAGGCGGGCCGATCACCAGAAGGGTAGGCCTCATGCGCGTACGACGAAGGTGGCGGACGTTCCGGCTGCTGCTGGCCCTGGTTATGGTCTCGCTGGCAGCAGGGGCGTTAGCGGTACTCATGCCTGGGACAGCGTTCGCGAGTATTCCCGGGTGCCTGGCCGGAGAGATCGTGGGCGTGGCGTCCACCGCCTACGGCTACCGGCTGGCCGGCGCCGACGGCGGCGTGTTCAGTTACGGCGACGCGAAGTTCTTCGGGTCGATGGCAGGCAAGCCGCTGAACAAGCCGATCGTGGGCATCGTCAGCACCGCCGACGGCAACGGCTACTGGCTGATTGGCGCCGACGGCGGTGTCTTCGCCTTCGGCGACGCCGCGGCACCGTCGAGGAACCCGCTGCCCGGCGAGAAGCTCAACGCCCCCGTGGTCGGCGCCGCCCGCGCCGGTACCACGGGACTGGAGCTCACCGCAGCCGGCGGCGGCGTCTTCGGCCTCGGCGGAGCGCGCTACCTCGGGTCCATGGCGGGCCACAGTCTGGCCAAGCCGGTCTCGGGGATCGCCGTGAAGCCCGGCAGCGTCGGCTACTGGCTAACCGCCCGCGACGGCGGCGTCTTCGCCTTTGGCAGCGCCGGGTTCTTCGGGAACGCGGTCAGCACCTCCTGCACCGTACCCCCCACCTCCGGCAGCACCATCGTCCAGGACGCTACCGCCATCATGAACGGCCAGGCCGAGCGGCTGGAGCGGCGGCGCCGTCCCCTACTCCTGGGCACGGCACCAGCCCTGGGCCTTCCGTCGGGACCTGCTCTGGTTATACCGGCTCGGTCAAGCCATGCCCGACCTCAAGCACGGTTGGCGTCGACTGCTCCGGCTTCGCGCGCTGGGTCTACTCGCTGGCCTACGGCCACGACGTACTTGGCGGCGGCAACACCAACGAAGAACTGTCACGCATGAACAAGGTGCCTGTGCCCGCCCCAGTTACCCGGCAACGGGCTCCGGCACCAAACTTAAGCACGGCCTCGAACGGTCCAAGCGACACCGGTGCCGACGAGCGGCACGCCAGCCAACTGTGCACCTTCCGCCCCGCCCACCGCTGCCCGATCACGGCGAAAGACCCCAGCCGCCCGCGACCCGCACCGGCCGACGGCGCAGGGGACCCAGTTGTCGCATCCCACGGCAGCGCCACGCAGCGGCGCAGCGGCGCAGCGGCGAATGAATTCTTAAGCCAAAGGAGTACTACAACCGGCGCACCGACCCAGACCAGCTTCAAAAAGTCCCGGACGAGGCACCGGCCGACCGCCCAGAGCATCCTCACCGAGCTGGCGAAGAGCTGATCTGTGCGTGTACGGCTCCAGGCAGCCGAACTCGGCCTGGTGCGGGCCGCGTCACCCGGCGGTAGAGCGTGGCCTTCCGCATCGTCCTACGGCACCGAGGCTTTCGGCGCGGGCCTGCGGCGGGCTGAGCGACGGCAGCGGCGCCGAGTCACCATCGCCTACTCCCGGCCGCGCGCAGCCGAGCGCGACCAGCCCGAGCGCGGCCTCCGTCTCCCATCGCCCGGCATGCCGTTTCCGCCGCATGGTCCGCCCCGGTCCGCCACCGCCCGGATAGTAGGGGCGCCGTCCTCCTTGCGATACGTGGGCCTGCCAGATCTGCCCGTTACTGGGGAAGGTCGGCGCCCCAGGCGCGCAAACGCCGAGTCACCACGTCGGCGTCCGGCAAGCCGAGTTGTTCGAAGAGCGCGAGCGCCTCGGCTCCGGCGGATATTGCCCGTCCCCTAGCGCCCATTTCGGACCAGAGGACGGCGAGGCCGTGGAGGGCGCGCGCCTGCTGCTCGGCGTTATCAAGCTCGCTCGCAAGATCCCGGGCGTCCATGTAATACTGCAAAGCCGCCTGCGTGTCGCCTTGGGCGTGCTGCACCCGGGCGCATCCCAGCGAGGCGCTCAGGACTCGTTCGCGATCGCCGATCCGGGCTGCGAGGTCCATCGCGGTTAGGTGCATGTCCATGGCGTCACCGGGCCGATTGAGCCGTTGAAGGCAGGCGCCGAGGTTGTCTAGAGTCTCGGCCTCCGCGGCCCGGTCCGCCATGTCCCGGTGCATGGCGAGGGCATCCTCCAGTATTCCACGGGCTGCCTGCGGCTCTCCGTCCTCCAGCAGCAGCGACCCCTGGCTGTCCAGCACCTCGGCCTGCAACGACCGGTCGCCGAGCGACACCGCCAGCCGGCGCGCGGTCTCGATGTCGGCACGCGCCTGCGGTACTTCGCTCAGTTTGCGCAGTACGAGACTCCGATTGTTCAGGGCGATCGCCCTGAGATGGATGACGCCGAGACGCTCCGCCTGCCCGATCGCGTTGTCCAACGGCTCCACCGCTTCGCGATGCCGGCCCCATCGCTGGTAGGTCAGGCCGAGGTTGTTCCACGTGCGGGCTTCGAGTTCGGCGTCTCCCATGTCGGCGGCCAAGTCCAGCACTTCATGGAGCCGGGCCACCGCCTCCTCGTGCGCACCCCGCCTGGTGTACGCGGTGCCTAGAACGGTGAGCGCCCGTGCCTGCTGAGCGCGGTCGTCGATATCGCGGCCGATGTTCAGCGATTTGCCTGCGTGCTGGAGAGCATTGTCGTAGCGGCCGAGGAACTGCTCGGCGAGCGCCAGGTATTCCAGCGAGCGTGCCTCCCAGTCCAGACGGTCCCACTGCGCGGCGCAGCGGCAAGCTTGTTCATACAAGGTGACCGCGTCGGCGTGGCGGCCCGAGGCGAACAGCGGCCGCCAGATGGCGTCAGCGATGCGGGCCACCCACGGATGATCATCGGCAGCCACGGCCACCGGCACCATGGCGAGGATGCCGGGCAACTCCTCGCGAAACCATGCGGTTGCAGTCGCGGCATCGGCGAGTGGCCGCATGTCCGGGGCGTCGAGCGTCGATGGCGGCGCCATGGCGGTGCCCGGGCTGAGTTGCTTGCGCACGCGGTACGCACCGTGCAGGTAGTAGCTGCGGAGCCGGGCGAAGGCGGCGTGGCCGCGTGACGGCCGGTCCAGTTCTCGGTAAGCGTCGCGCGCGTAGTCACGGAGCAGGTCGTGCATCACCATTCGGCCGGGGCCAAGCTCATGGATCAGGCCGGCACGCGCCAGCCGCTGGAGCCACCGCCGCGCTTGGCCGGCGGATGCGTCCACCAGCGCGGCGGCGACGTACTCGTCCACGTCGGTGGCCGGGCACGCACCCACCAAGCGGAAGAGCCCGCTGGTCGCTTCGTCGAGGTGCCGGAAGGACCAGGACACCACTGTGCGTACGGCTGACCGGGAATCGCCGGAATCCAGGACATCCAGCCGTTGCGCGTCGTCGGCCAGTTGCGCGGCTACCGCCTGCAGACCGCCGTGGGTGTCTAGCGCCACGCCCGCTGCGATGCGCATCGCCAGCGGCAACCGCCCGCAGCGCCTGGCTACCGCGTCAACCACGGACGGATCTACGGTGTCGTCGCCGAGCAGACTCGTGATGAGCTCGGCCGCGCTCTCCTCGGACAGCGGCGCAAGCGTGACCCGGTGCGCACCGTGCAGGTCTCGCAGAGCGGTCAGACTGTCCCTCGCCGTGATGAGGACCTGGCTGTGCGTCAGACCAGGCAGGAGGGGGCGCACTTGTTCGGTGTCGCGGGCGTTGTCCAGGACGATGATCACTTCACGGTCACTGAGCAGGGTGCGGTAGAGCGCGGTCCGGCCATCGAGGTCGTTCGGCTGGTCGGCGTCGTCGGTGCCAAGGGCACGCAGCAGGGCGGCGACGGCCGCCTCCGGACTTATCGGCTCGCCCGTGTCGTAACCTCGCAGGTCGACGAAGATGGACCCATCCGCGAAGCGGTGCTCGTGACGCGCTGCCCAGTGCAGCGCGAGCGCGGTCTTCCCGGAACCCGGCATGCCGACGATTGCGACGACCGGCGCAGGTTTGGCTGGCGCCGGGTCGAGCAGCCGATCGAGTTCGGCTAGCTCACGGTTGCGGCCGACGATTAACGTGGGCGCGACAGGCAACTCTCGCGGGACAGTGGACCGCCGTCCGCCGGGAGCGGCGGCAGTCACCCTGGCCCAGGCGTCGGTCCACCGCTCCCGATCATCCGGGGCGTAGGCGCCGACGATGGCACCGAGGGCTCGGCGGGTGACCCGGCGCTTGCCTGCGAAGAGCTCGGAGACGGAGCTGGGTGCCAGCCCGATCTCCCTGGCGATCGTGGTGATCTTGCGCCGGGAACCCGCCAGACGGATCATCGCCGCGCGGAGCTCCTCTGCAGTCCGGACGTCCGCCGGGTTGGGCGGTTCTTCCGTCGATCCCATTCCGCTCCCTCGGCACGACCGGCGCATCCTTCATCGTGTTCTGTTCCCTGCCGAAAAAACAGTACGCATTTCGGTGGAACAACAACTCGCGACGCTTTGACAATGGATGGGTGGAGCACTGCTTGCGGTCCCGGGCTCATGACTCCGGCTCCGTGCCGTCCACAGCGGGGATCTTCTCCGGCCGCCGCCGCATTGCGGCGCGTCCGCCCGCGAGAGCCGCCAGGATGACGGGACACAGGGCGGCGATCTGCGCTGCGGACAGCCGGATGGCAAGGATCATCATGACGGCGACCGAAAGCACCGGCAACAAGACGTTGAGCAATGCGATGAGCTGCGGAAACCCGCGGAGCGGGCCCTCGTCGGCACCATGGGGCACGGCAGCCTCCCGTTTTGCGCTGATCAGCAATCTGTCCTTCGGATCGAGGCGACCGCCCGGTCCGGTACCGGAAGCAAACCATCCGGGGTTGTCCGGGAGGGACGGCCGTTTCCGGACAGCTCAGGGAGAGGCCGATGATGCTCTCGGTTGATGGGCGGGTCGGCTGGGCGCTGCGCACCCGGCGCGGGCGTTCGGGGATCTCACAGGCGCAGGCTGCGCGCGAGATCGGCGTCGCACGTCAGCGCCTGTCAGCTGAGGAGTCCGGCGACTCGACGCGTGGGCTAGGCCACCAGGCGCTTCGGCGCCTTGACGACCTTGTGGGCGCCGAAGGGGAGCTGCTGCACCTCCGCAACCGGCTGCACCGCCTGCGCGTTCCCGAGGCACGACGTGACCTGCTGACCACCCAGGAGCGTCTCGACCTGAACCACGCCCTGCGCAACGGCGAGGACGTGCCTCGTGATCAGGCGCTGTATGTGGACGCGTTCGAACTGGTCGCTGCGGGAGCCGGGGGGCAGACTGACCGTAGGGCCCGCCGCACGGCCCAGGCGCTGGTCGACGAGCTTCAGTCTGTCTCGACGCTGGCCAACCACTTCGTGCTCGCCGGCCTTCAGCTGCTAGCGGAGCCCGCCGAGCCGATGCTGCTCGAGCTGGCATTCGACGAGAGCAATCCTTCTCCCTGGCGGTCCCTGCGTGCTTTCTCGGTGCTGCGGACCGCGGCTCACCCGCGACAGCTCCAGTTGCTGCGCATGCTCGACCTGAGAGCCGACGCCGGCCAGAACCTCAAGCGGCACGGCGCGACCCTCAGCGCGTTCGACGACATGAGGACCCGTATCGGGAGCCGGGCGATCGAGCTGCGGCCTCTGGCCGAGGAGTCAGCTTGTTATCCGGAGAGCCGCACGTGCGCGTTGCTGCTGGCCTGTGGCCCACAAGGATACGCCGACGACCATCGCGGGATCGGGCGGTTCATGGCTCACCTGGGCGGCGACATCGAGATGCTGGAGGCGACGGCGTCCGGCGTGCGCGGAGCCATGGCAGCCGGGCTGCCCGTGGCGATGCGGGTGCGGCTGGGCGGCACCGAGCAGCGGCTGTGGACGGCACTCGCCGAGTCCGGCTTCCCGGACGACGACGTGACGACGGCCATCGTGCGGGAATTCGTCGGCTCGCCCACCGAGCGAGTGCGTAACGCGGCGGCCTTCTGCCTGCGGGCCGCGGGCCTGCACGTTGATCTCGCGGACATCCTCGGCGCCGTTGTGGCAGACGCCTCTTGGGACGTGCAGTGCTACCTGCTACGCAATGCCGGCATGCTGAACGTCGCATCGCTCGGGCCGGCCTTGATGGCATACCGAAGCCGGTCGAACGCATTTGTTCGCGCCAACGCCGCGTGGGGCCTAGGCCGCCTGCTGACGCCCTCGCACCTGCCGAGCGCGCAGGCATGGCTGGACGCTGAGCTCGCCGCGGACGTGGTCGCCTCCGACGTGGTGTCCGCGCTGCGGCAGGCGGTCGCCTCGGTGCGTCCATGATCAACCCGGTGCGTCCCCGATCAAGCAGCGGGCGAAAAAAAACCGAACGACTATCGGGGCCGCATGTCTAGAGTGTCCGCGTCATCTGCCCAGACCCTAGCGGTATGTACGACGTCATTGTTGTTGGCGCTCGGCTCACCGGAGCGGCCACCGCCATGTTGCTGGCTCGCGTGGGGCACCGGGTGCTGCTGCTCGACCGCGCGGACCTGTCCGGGGACCGAACCCGGTCCGCGGCGACCAATTTGATCCACCCACCGGGTGTCCGCCTGCTTCGTGACTGGGGGGTGCTCGACCAGGTACTCGCGGGCGGGTGCCCGGCGATCACGCGGTACGGGCTTTGGAACGGCCCGGTCGGCTTCGCCGCCGAGATCCCGCCAAGCGGCGACATCGGGCACGCCTACTCGCCGCCGCGTACCCGGCTGGACGCCGTCCTGCTGGCGGCCGCGGTCCGTGCCGGCGCCGAGTTGCGCGACCAGGCTTCGGTCACCGGCCTGCGACACGACTCCACCGGGCGGGTCGACGGGGTAACCGGCCGCATGCCGTCCGGCGTCTCGTTCACCGAGACCTGCACCGTCGTGGTCGGCGCCGACGGGAGCAATTCCCGGGTCGCCGCCGCGGCCGGCGCCGCCGAGCACGATCGGCGTGGGGTGCTGAGCAAGAGCCTGTGGGCTTACTGGGAGGGGCTCCCGCAGGACGAGGTGGCCCGCACCTTCCGACGGCACCGCCGGCACTGTTTCACGTGGCCCACCCATGACGGGTTGTCCATCGTCGGGGTGGCATGGCCGGTCGGGTCCTTCACCGCTCGGCGGGGGACGGAGGCGGACACCGCCGTTCGCGAGGCGTTCGACGACGCCGCCTCCGGCTACGCGCCGCTGCTCCGCTCGGCCCGGCGCTCGGGAGAGTGGATGCTCGGCTCGGTCCCGAACTTCCACCGCGATCTCCAGGGACCCGGGTGGGCTCTGGCCGGCGACGCCGGCTACACCCGCGATCCGATCACCGCGGCGGGCATCACCGAGGGACTCCGGGGCGCCGAGGTGCTGGCCCTGTGCCTCAAGGCGGCGTTCCACGGCGACCTCTCCCTGACCGCCGCCCTGCACCGGTACGAGCGGGTGCGCGCAGCGGAGACGGCGGCCCATTACGCGTACACCTGCGACTATGCCGAGATCAACGACTTCACCCGGCGCGAACGGCAATTCCTCGACGCGTTGTCGCGCAGCGACAAGCACGCGCGTGGACTGGTCGGCGTCTTCGCCCGCACTGTCCCGGCCGAGCAGTACTACTCACGCAGGTCGCTTCACCCCTTGTTCGCCGGCCTCCCGGCGGACGGTCCCCTCGACATCGCGTCGCCCGCTCTCCGGTGGCTGCTGCGCCGGCCCGAGGGCGGCCGCTGGCAACGGCTCGCCGACCGCTTGATCGCGGCTCAGCTGCGGTCGATGGGCGCGCTGCTGCTACGCGACGGTGCCGATGGGCCGAAGCCGTTTACACCGATCAACGCTACGGAAGGACAACGATGACCGAGCAGCGTCTTCACCCGACCGGCCCGGTGCTGGTTTTCCCCGGCCAGGGAGCTTTCGACGGCCCGGCGCTCCGCCACGCTCGCGACGACACCGCGATCCGCGAGGTCTTGGAACAGATCGACGAGGTGACCGTCGACCTGTTCGGCAGCCGCTTGTCGGAGCACGTGCTCGCCGCTCAGCCTGCGCCGCGCGCTGGGGCCGACACGTACGAGCCGTGGGTGTCACAGCTGGCGATCTACGCCAGCAGCGTGGGGGCCTACCACGCTTTGCGCGCCAACGACGTACGACCCGGTCTGCTCCTTGGCCACAGCCTGGGCGAGATCTCTGCGCTGGTCTGTGCCGGAGCCTTCGGCGTGGCCGAGGGCGCACGGCTCGTGGCCCGGCGCACCGAGCTGGCGACCGAGTTCGCCACTCCCGGCGGCCGGATGGCGGCCGTCTCATGCGACGAGCGCCGGGGGCGCCTGATGGCCGACCTCGTCGGCGATCCAGACCTGGCGGTCGCGATCGCGAACGGCGCCGACCAGAGCGTGGTCAGCGGTCCCTCCCTCGCGGTGGAAACTCTCCGGCGGCTCGCCTCCGCCCTTGATATCGACACGGTGATGCTGGATGCACCGTTCGCCTTCCACAGCCCCATGATGGCGCCCGTGGTGCGGCCCTTCGCGACGTTCGCCAAGCAGTTCGACCAGCAAGCACTGCGGTATCCCGTTCACTCCCCCATTCTCGGCCGGTGCTACGAGCCGGCCGACGTGCTGGCGGACGCTCTCGCAGAGCACCTCGTCCAGCCGGTCAGGTTCGCGGAGGCTGTCGAGTGGCTGGTGGCCGACGGCCACCGTCTGTTCGTCGAGGTGGGTGGGAAGGCGACCCTCGGCCGGCTCATCACTCGGATCGCGCGAGCCGAGGACGTCAGAGTGCTCACGACGCTGGCGATGACGCCGCCCATGCTCGCGCTCGGCGGCACGATCCGTGAGCTGACCGGCACGGCCGCCGAGATGCCGTCCATCGCCACGCCGCCGCCGGCCGCACCGGAACGTCCCGCTGCCGATCCCGGGACCACCCCGGTTGCGCCCGCCGCCCCACAGCCGGAGTGGAGCCGGGACCGGGTATGGGACTTCGCCGTCGCTCAGTACGCCGGGGCGCTGGAGTACCCCGCCGACGTCTTCGCGAACGGGGCGCTTCTCGAGGCCGAGCTGGGCGTCGACTCCGTACGCCAGATCGAGCTGTTGCGGCGGCTGGCCGAGCGACTGGGACTGCCCGCCCGTCCCGACGACTTCCGCGTCGCTGAGCTGGACACGCTCGACAAGGTGGTCGATGCCGTCACCCGCGAGCTGACCGCCGCTTGAGGGGGGAACCACCGTGCCAGGGGATCTGCGGGGCCGGCTGGCCCTCATCACGGGCGGTGCGCGCAATGTCGGCGCGGTCCTGTCCCGCACGTTCGCCGCCCACGGCGCCCACGTGCTGGTCAACTATTTCCACGCGCACGATGAGGCCGTCCGCCTGGCGCAGGAGCTTCGGCAGGCAGGATCCGAGGTGGACCTCCTCCGCGCCTCGGTGGCCCGCCCGGAGCACGTCGACGCCATGTTTGCCGAGATCAGGTCCCGATTCGGCCGCCTGGACGTCTTGGTCAACAACGCCGCCGACGGTGCGCTGCGCCTCATGGGCGACGTGACCGAGGAGGACGTGCAGCGTGCGCTGGACGTCGACTATAAGGGCGCTCTGAGATGCTCGCGGGCGGCTGCGGAACTCATGGCCGCGAGCGGTGGGGGCTCCATCGTGATGGTGTCCGCCCTCGGCAGCTCGCAGCTGGTCATGAGGGGCTACGGCGCCTGCGCGCCGGCCAAGTCCGCGATGGAGACCGTGGCCCGCTATCTGGCTGTCGAGTACGCGCCGCGCGGTATCCGGGTGAACACCGCCTCGGCGGCCATGCTTCGCAGCGATGTCGCCGGCCGGTTTCCCGACGCGGAGAGCCTGCAGCGGACGATCGCCGGCGCGACGCCGCTCGGACGGCTCGGCGAACCGCGCGAGCTGGCCGAGGTGGTCGCCTTCCTCGCGTCCGACCGGGCGAGCTGGATGACCGGACAAGTCGTGCTGGCCGACGGCGGGCTGAGCCTGGGCGCCGCGCTGCTGTCGCCTTCGCGTGAGCGGGGCGCCACCGCGGGGAGCGACGCGATCGAGGAGGAGACACCGGAGGACGAGGCCGAGGACCTCGTGGTCGTGGTCGGCATGGGCCTGATCGTCTCCGGGGCCGACAGCCCAGAGAAGTTCTGGGACCTGACCATGAGCGGCGCCGAACTGTTCCGCCCGGCTCCGGACGACCGGTGGCGCCGGATGATGTTCCGCTCGGATGTCGCCGACGCAGAGGATAAGTCGTACCAGGACGTGTCCGTCTTCATCGACACCGCGAACGCGCCATCGGGCGAGGAGCACACCACGGCGTGGCTGCGGCACTCCTTTGCGCAGGCGCTCGACGGCGTCACACTGACCGGGTCCGACCGCTGCTCGCTCACCATCGGCTACACCCCCGACGGCAACCAGCACCTTGAGGAGGCGGGCGTGATCCTCGGAACGCACCGCCTGCTGGCCGACGTGCTCGCCGAGATGGGCAGGTCACCGGGTGACCGGGACGCACTCCTCGCCGACGCCGGCCGCCGGCTGCGAGAGCACTATCCGCGCGGGGCCGCGGCGGCGGGCGCCTTCCTCCCCCACCGGATCGGCGCGCGTGTCCTGCTTGACCGGCTGCCGCCCGACGCCGAGCTGCAGATGGTCGACACGGCATGCTCCTCCTCCCTGTACGCCGTCGACATCGGCGCCAAGGGACTGCGGAGCGGAAGACACGACGTGGCCGTGTGCGGCGGGGCCTTCGCCTTGGGACCGCGCGGCACGGTACTCTTCGCGAAGCTGCAAGGCCTGTCGGGCCGCGGTGACATCCGAGCGTTGGACGAGGCCGCGGACGGCGTCCTGTTCGCTGACGGCGCGGCGGTGGTCGTGCTCAAGCTCCGTTCGCGTGCAGTCCGAGACGGCGACCAGATCCTCGGAGTACTCGGGTCTTTCGGAGCCTCGTCCGACGGCAAGGGCCGCTCCATCTACGCACCCAACGCCAACGGCCAGGATCTCGCCGTGGGCCGCGCTCTGGAAACCAGAAAGCTGGGCCCGGCCGAAGTGCAATGGGTAAACGCCCACGCGACCGGAACCCCTGCCGGTGACGCGGCCGAGTTCACCACCTTGCGGCGGCACTACGGCGGGCGGCGCACACTCGTGACGTCGAACAAGTCACTGGTGGGGCACACCGGGTGGGCCGCGGGCGCGGTCTCGTTGATCGAGAGCCTGCTGGCCCTGCGAGCCGCCACGATCCCCGCGCAGAAGCGGTTCCGGGCCGCACCGGCCCATTTCGCCATGGAGACGCACAACCTCGTAATTCCCACCCGGCCGCAGCCCTGGCCGGCCGTACCAGGGCGGACGCGGGTGGCGGCCGTTTCGAGCTTCGGCTTCGGCGGCACCAATGCTCACCTCCTGCTCCACGGCCCGGAGCGGGCCTTGGCTCGATCGCCACGGCCGCCCGTACCAGACACCAGCCGGCTAGCCATCGTGGCATGGTCGGCCGACTTCCCGGGTCTGGCGAGCCCGGACGAGGTCCGGGAGTGGCTCGGCGACCGCCGCCGTCCCGCGCGCAGTTTCGGCCCCACTTACCCGATTCCTTCCTTCGACCGGGTACGGCTGCCCCCGGCGACGCTGCGTAACGTCGATCGGTGTCAACTCATGGCACTCGCTTGCGCGCATGGCCTACGTGACCGGCTCGGCGACTTCTGGACGGCCCGGACGGCGAGTACGGCAGTCGTCACGGCTCACCTGGGCCCAAGCAGGGCGGCGATGGCGGCCGCGTACCGCTGCTACCTGGATGACCTCGAGGAAGCTCTGGCTGGGATCGCGGTGCCGGACGCCGTCACGAACGCGGAGATCCGTAAGCGGTTCCACGCCCGGGTGCACGAGGAGGTTCCTGCCACCAGCCCCGATTCGTTTCCCGGCATGATGCCCAACATCGTCGCGGCGCGTGTGGCAAACTTCTTCGACCTGCACGGCCCGAACATCGCCGTCGACGCCGGCCTCGCCTCCACCTGCGCGGCCCTGGACATCGCCGGGCGCTACCTCAGCACCGGTGAGGCGGCCCTCGCGCTCGTCGGTGGATTCAATGGCAACAGCCTGCCGGAGTTCGCGGCCATCCTCGGTGACGCGGGCCTGCCGGCACCTGCAGAGGGCGCAGTCATGTTCGCCGTGGTCCGTGAAGCGGACGTCCGCGAAACGGGGCTTCCGGTGCTGGCGTATGTCGGCAGCCGACATCGCGGTGAACCGGACCCGGCGAGCCCCGTCCCGCGCGCCGACCTCGGTGACGATGAGGCGTACCTCGGAGGTGCGGGTGCGGTAGCGATCCTGCGGGCACTGCACGGTGGTCCTGGCCCGGTTCACCTTGTGAGTGGTGGCCGCCAAGGCGTGCCCTCCGAGTACCTCCGCCTCGACGTGACCGGCGAAACGACCGGCGGCCGGGCGCCCGAAGCCCGCGTCGCGCGGCACGTCGCGACGCTGGTACCCGCCGCGTCCGCGACTGTCCGCCAAGCGGTGCCCTTCCTGCCCTCCGGCGCCGTCGTGGTCACCGACGTCCCGGAGCGCCTCACCGCACCTGGCATCCCCGCCGAGCAGCTCGCCGTCCTCAGCACGGCACCGTTGCCCGCCGGAGCGCCGACGGCCTGGCATCACGTCGAGGATGTCACCGCGGAGGCGGTCGACGCCGCTCTCGCCGGTTCCACTGGCCGGCACCTGCGGATGCTCACCGACCTGGATAGGCCCGGGAGCAACGTGACGCTCCTGCAGGACCTGCACTACCTCGCGGTGCGGCGGTGCCAGCCGGCGCTGTCGGATCCGGGTGCCTCGATGGTGAGCCTGGTGCTCAACGGTTTCCGAGGGGGCGTTCCCCACCCGGACGCGGGCATCGTCACCGGATTCACGAAGGCCGCCGCCCTGGAACTCCGTGATGCCATGGTCCTTGCCGTGCTCACCGCGGACGGCAGCCTTACGGCCGGATCCGGCGCGGCGGAGCAGGAGACAGCGCTGCATCACGATCTTCCTGCCGTCTATGTAGACACCGCCACCGCGATCCGGCGGATGTATACCGTCGTGCCGCGCGAGGGCCGCCGACCGCTCGACGGAACCATGGTTCTCAGCCGCGACTCGGTGGTGGTGGCGCTCGGCGGGGCGCGGGGCATCACGGCCGAGACCGTGAAGGCGCTAGCCGCCGAGTACCTGCCCTTCATCTGCCTGCTTGGCAGTACCGACCTCGGCACGACCGACCCCGACAGCGACGTGGCGGAACCGGCCGGGTGCGGGCGGGCGGACTTCCTGCGCCGCCACATGGCGGACGGGCGATCCGTCGCCGAGCTGAACCGTGAGTTCGGCCACCTCGTGCGGGTAAGAGAGGCCCGCCGGAACGTCGACGAGATCACCAAGCTCTGCGGCCCTGGCCGCGTAGTCTACCTGCGCTGCGATGCCCGCGAGCCGGGCGAACTGAGGCGGGCGATCGACGAGGTGGAGACCCGATTCGGTCCGATCGACCTCTTGATCAACGCGGCCGGTGTGAGCCGGTCCGGCCGCATCGAGCAGAAGACTCTCGCCGAATTCCGGGCGGTCCGGGACCTGAAGGTGTCGGTCTACCAGAATCTCGAGCGTGCGCTCCACGGGCGCGAGCCCCGCCTGTGGTGCAACTTCGGATCGCTGCTCGGGTTCTTCGGCCAGGTCGGCGAGTCCGACTACGCCGCCGCGAACGACTTCCTGGCGACGGCGGCCGCCTTCGCGCGCGCCCGGGGCCGCACCGAGACCACGATCGGCTGGACCCTGTGGGACGGGGCCGGCATGGCCTCGGAGCCGCTGGTCGACGCGTACTATCGCCGGGCAGGTGACTACACCCACATGACAGTGGCCGAGGGCGTACGACACTTCCTCGACGAGGTACGGTCGGGGCTCGACGAGCCCTTGGTCGTTCACCTGGGACGCGCGGAGCACGCCACGGTGCGGCGGCACTACCCGGGACTGCGGGATTCTCGCGGGCGGCACTACCTCCGCAGTCAGCCCACCGCCGGGCGGGACCAGCAATTCCATGATTGCCCGCTCTCCCCGGATCGCGACGCCTACCTCAGTCATCATCTTGTCGGCGGCGTAGCCACGATGCCGGGGATGTTCCTCGTGGAGATGGCTGCCGAGGCCGCCCGCGACATCACCGCAGGCCACGGCGTGCCGATAGCCGTGGAGGACCTGACGTTCCACCACTTCGTCCGGCTGCGCCTGAACGCGACGGCGCCGCCGCTTAAGCTCATCACACGTGTGCTCGAACCGAGTCGAGTCGAGGTACGGGTGTGCACCGACGTCGTTGCACCCTCCGGTCAGGTGCTCGTGCGTGGCCGTATCCTGTGCGCTTGCACCGTGCTCATGGCGGAGGAGTATCCGAGTGCGCCAGGATGGGCCTCCGCGGTTCTGCTGGACGAGAGGCCCGTGCCAGATCCGTACCGGCAACCGGGTTCGCCCGTGCGCCTGTCGGGGCCCTTCTCCTGCCTGAGGTCCACCCGACTGCACGCTGACGGCGCCTGCTCCACCTTTGTGTTCGCCGGCCAGCCCGCACCAGGTTTCCTCACCCCTGTAGTGCTTCTGGACGCCATGGCCCGGACGGCGGCTTTCAATCTCACGCCGGACGGCGAGGCGCGGGTGCCCGTACCTCTGGGAGTCCGCCGGGTGGACCTCTATCAGGAGGCGAGCGACGAGGAACTGGCGCGGAAGCATGGCTCACTCCGAATCTTCGCCACCCCGGCGGATTCGCTGTCACCGGGAGACCGCGTCGTTGCCGTCGACGAGGCGGACCGGGTTGTCGCCCAGATCAAGGGCATCCACGCGAAGATCATGGGCACCGTCCGTGCCGGAGTCCCTGCGTGAGCGCGCCGGCGGTCGGACCTGTCGTCCGAATGCGCTGGCAGCCAGCCGATCGGCCGTGCCCGGCGGAACCCGCAGCGCGGGCAGTACGAGACAGAACGGCCCTGGTGCTCGGCGGCGACCCCTTGGACGCGGCCGGGGTCGCCGCCGCCATGCGGCAAGCTGGTGCGCGGGTTCGCGTGGCGTCGCCCGCACCCGAGCCCGAGTCGTTCCTGGTGGACGGGAACGTGCCGGACATTGTGGTCGACCTGACGCTCCCGCCGCCGTTCGAATCGGCTCGGCCCGGCTGGCGCGAACCGCTGCTGCGCACCTTCGCTGTCCTGCGGGCGTGCGCACCCGCCTGGAGCGAGGAGACAGTGACCGGCCGGCTCTGCTACCTGGCGGTGACCTACCTCGGCGGGGCGATGGGCTACGCTGGCACGGACGAGCCGGCACAGCCGCTCGGTGGACTCTGGGCCGGACTGGCCAAGACGCTTCATCACGAAATACCGAACTGCACCGCCCGGGTGCTCGACATCGCCCCGGCCGAGCGTGATCGGCTCGGCGCGCTGGTGGTCACGGAGGCGGGCCTTCGCGGAAGCATCGAGATCGGTTGGCGAGACGGGCGCCGGAAGACGCTGCGGGCCCGGGGCGACGATCCGCCCAGCCGGCCCCGAGCCGGGCAGCGCCCCGACGGGGTCATCCTGATCTCCGGAGGGGCCCGCGGAATCG
>Ga0335078_10004991_pt1 | contig 19642 bp, 12 predicted proteins | sample Lox_Sample_32_FD_206711 | JGI IMG/M metagenome (GOLD analysis project Ga0335078, IMG submission 206711) | Soil microbial communities from Loxahatchee National Wildlife Refuge, Florida, United States - Lox_Sample_3.2 | ecosystem: Environmental > Terrestrial > Soil > Wetlands | place: USA... | reverse complement strand
TCGATCCGCGGCCCGAATGCTGTTCCGAACACGGAAGCGATGGCGAAGCTTAGCCACGGCATCCCGTTGAAAATCATTGCAGCATTTGGAGTCGTTGTCGGGCCTCCTCGTTCTTGCCGTGCGTCAGTACCAGCACCCGTCGCAAAAACGCCTCGACCGGTTTCGCTCCGAGCGTTCGCGCCGCTAATGCATCGGCATCGGCTTCCATCTGTGGATCACGAAGGATCTGATCATTGCACCCCTGGGACGCGCCGTCGTTCACGAGATGAGCCATCTCGTGTCCCAGAAAGCCTTTGAGCGCGAGGTAATCGAACAGCTTGATTGCCTGCTGCCCGACGACGATCTTGCCTCGCCCGTCGACGGCAGTGCTGCCAGCGATGAAGGCCATGTTTAGACTTCCGGAAGTGAGATAGATGTGCGGAATTGCCCTGCCATACGCCTGTGCAACGTCAGACAGCACTTCGTAGCCTTTGCCCGAAAAGACTTCGTGAGCGTCCATTTCACGAAGCGTCTCACTCTCGCATGCGGACTGCGCTTGGATATCGACCTGTGAACGAACACCAGTTGCGTTTACTTTTACTTGCGCCGCAAGGAGACTGCTCAACAGGCCGACGGCAGCAAGCGCCTTTAGGGTCACGACAAGAGTAATATTCGCGCGTGCTGAGTCTCGGCGTTGCTGGGTCAGTGCCCAAGCGCGCGTGCGATGAAAGCGAGAGTTCATAGGAGTTTCAGTTCAATGGCTGGTGGCTCGTAAACAAACGTTAGTTCTTTCGTCTCACTCGCGATGCTGGCAACACTGACAGGATCCCGACGCGAGAGGGATTTGAGTGAGATTGCGTGGTCACAAGGCCTACATACGTTTGTCGGTTTCTATCCGCTCGCATTGCCAGAAGCCATACTGGAAAATCTGCCAGTGTTCATCGTCCCGGTTTTCGCGCGTAATTCCTTCAAATGCTGCCGAGGCACGTTGCCTCATTCATTCACCAGAAGTGAGACGCCCTGCTTAGAGCCGCTGTTAGGAAACACCACGATGACCGCATACCCTGGTGTCGAGTTGGAACGCATGGCAACAGACATGCCTCAGTCCGATGCCCTGGTTTTCTTTGGAGCAACCGGTGACCTGGCATACAAGAAGATTTTCCCAGCTCTGCACAACATGGTCCGGCATGGCACTCTGACAATACCGATTATCGGTGTAGCAAAATCCGGATGGGCAATTGATCAACTTCGGGAACGCGCCCGCGACAGCATTAACCGGGTCGGCGGCGGAATCGACGATAAAGCTTTTACCGAACTGATTCGATTGTTACGGTACGTTGACGGCGATTATGGGGACGCATCAACTTTCACCGCCCTCCGGAAGCAACTCGGAAATGCACAGCGTCCGGCTCACTATCTGGCTATTCCACCTAGCCTGTTCAGCGTGGTGACGGAAGCGCTACTTCAGTCGGGCTGCGCAACTGGTGCACGAATTATCGTAGAAAAACCCTTCGGACGAGACCTGGCATCGGCGAAAGCGTTGAATGTCACACTTCACACGGCCTTTCCGGAGTCCCAGATTTTTCGTATCGATCACTACCTTGGCAAGGAAGCCGTAGAGAATCTGGTTTTCTTCCGCTTTGCGAATACGTTTTTGGAACCGATCTGGAATCGGAACTATGTGGATAGTGTGCAGATCACGATGGCCGAGGACTTTGGCGTCGCTGGCAGAGGCAAGTTCTACGAGGAGACGGGTGCCATTCGCGACGTGCTCCAGAACCATTTGTTGCAAGTGGTTGCTCTGTTGGCCATGGAACCGCCAGCCTCCATTTACCCAGAATCAATCCGCGACGAACAGGTCAAAGTCTTTCGCATGATCCCGCCAATCGAGCCTCACCAATTGGTTCGCGGACAATTTCGAGGCTACCACGATGAACCGGGAGTGGCGCCCAACTCTGAAGTAGAGACATTTGCGGCAGTGCGCTTCGAGGTCGACTCGTGGCGCTGGGCAGGAGTGCCTTTTTTGATTCGAGCGGGCAAGTGTTTGAAGACAACAACTACCGAGGTTATGGTCAAGCTAAAGCGACCACCTTTGGCAAGGGCCAATGTCGAGAAGAATCACTTTCGTTTTCGCCTCGGGCCGGATGTATCGCTGGCTGCGGGCCTGAGGGTGAAAAAGCCAGGGGCGCGAATGACTCCAATGCCGATCGAGTTGGCAGCAGTCGACCATGCCTTAGGAGATGAAGTCGAGGCGTACGAACGTCTACTAACGGACGCGATGCGAGGCGATTCTCTTCTGTTCGTGCGGGAAGATGCCGTCGAGGTGTCGTGGATGGTTGTCGAACACCTGCTTGGCCATGTGACACAGGCCTATCCGTATGAACCCGGATCATGGGGGCCTGTCGAAGCCGACGCGATGGCAGCGGACATTGGGGGCTGGCATGACCCGTGGTGCGCCTAGCAGGAAATAACCGCCTCGGATTCTGGGTCCACGAGTCGGATGAAGTGAAACAACGATCAACTCAAAAAAATCCAAACCATGCCATTCAACATGGAGGTGATACCAGTGATCTGACATTTCAAAACGAAACGCCCGGCGGCTCGTAACCGCTGCGGGCGTTTCCTGGACACGGAGGCTCCGTACACGTGCATTATGAGCGCCGCGAGCCTTCGGGGAGCACGGGAGAGATGGAAGGCCTCGAGGTAGCTTCGTAGGCAGTCACCACGTCTGCCTAGTAACTGGACTCCTCCTGCAGGCGGCAGTGTACTACTCACGAGAGACTGTCCAAAACATCTTGTGCAAAGCTACCGGCTCCCTTTGTAGGCGCGTTGGTGTCTGATACCGCAGTCATCTTCGAGTTTGGGCTTGGTGCAATTAAGCTTCATCGCATGCGCAAGGCCACTCTAATCGCAGTAGCGTGGGTGTTGTGCGGAAGTGTTTTGGGTACAGGTTTCCTATCGGCTCAGGACGACCAGCCGCCCGGACAGCGCAAGATCATAAGTAAAGTTGCGCCGCGATATCCGGCGCTAGCTCGAGCTGCCCATCTTAGTGGCATCGCCAAGCTGGAAGCTCATGTTGCAAGCAATGGGAAAGTGGAATCCATTGAGATTCGTGGCGGGCACCCTCTATTGGCACAAGCCGCAGCCGAGGCAGTCAATAAGTGGAGATGGGAGGCTACCGGCCATGAAACGCAAGAGATCGTCGATATCAGGTTTGTACCCGAGTCACAATAGAGACACGCTGGTCAGACCCGAGCGAAGATCTGCGTGCTGCTCGATATCGGTCAATAGTTCCCGCCATGATTACTCGCAGGTCCGATAGCGGGCTTGCGACGGGCTTACACACTGCATTGTGCAAGATAACCGCCGAACCTAAATTTTGGGCCCTGTCAATTCTGACAGTTGATTCTGTTCTGGATGCGAGTAGGGTCTTGTTCTACCCCTAACTGAGCAAGTTTGGTGCGGAGGACGTGAGACATCCTCCGCACCGTTTTTCGATAACCGCCGCCACCGCAGAGAATTCAACACATGCCCCGGTCGCGGATCGCGCCTAAGCCGCGGCACCTGTACCTTTATCGGGGTTCGTGAGTTGGATCAATTGATCGTTTGGCGTCAGACGTTCCGCAAGATTCCAATCCAAAGAGATTTTCGATCTATCTGGCACTCTTGCCAGTGGAAGTGCCAGCAGTTTGTGTCCTAACTTCGCACTTACCCCAACGACTACGATGGGGACGGGGGAACCTGGGTTTGGTTACTGTTCTCACGTGGCCGTTGGGGGCCATGCGTCAAGGCGCTCTGCAATGCGAACGAAGAAAAGGGCGCAAAGATGACACTCAGGGTCCGAGATTCCATGCCTGGCTTGTTCGAACTGCGGTTTTCCCTGGCACTCATGTTCATCTCAGTTCTGCAGCTACCAGCGTGTGATCTCACCGGTGGACCTGAGAAGGTAAAGGAACGTACTGAGGCTCAACTGCGGCAATACTTCCCCAATGGGCATGCCATAGTTTCGCCTGCGAAAGCAACGATTGTTGGCGTGACCTGCGCACGTGGGCTGGGACAGCCGTTGGTTGCTGAAATCGCGGAAGAGCTTGCGTCAAAGCGTGCAATACGACAACTGCACGATGCACGACTATTACCTTTAAAACTTTCGCCCTATCATCTTTTTGTACTTGAATTTGACAAGTACTCCATACGACTAGATACGGATGCTGACCGGCACTGGATTGTTTTATCCGGACCGCAATCTCGTCTGGACTACGAGATGTTGTGCACTGATCGATGAACGTGACCGATTCCAGCGTTGCGGTCACTGAACAACTAAACGTTTGCGCGATACCACACGTTCTGCCGACACCTTGCCCCGCCGTCCATCCGGGGCTCTTTTCCAATCATTGAAGTCTCCTCTGGCGTTGATGTAGTGCTGCTCCAGCCACCGCGATGAATCCCGAAATTTGGGACCGAAGTTTCGGCGAAAGCGCTGAGCATTATCCCGCGAGTATGGGAGTGTTTCACCTGTCGGGGCTGTCAGAAATACCGGCCTGATCTCTAGGGTGCGCCAAGGCAACGACAGAGGCTAAGTTACAAGCTAACTTCGAAATGTGATCGTCATGGTTTTGGTAAAACCGGACCTGGCTGGGACAAGGACAGTTCTGCGCGAGCCGTCCGTGATCTAACCAAACGATCTTTAGTAGGAGCGACTAACGATGTGGCGCATTACTCGGACATGCGGCTCTCTGCAGCTAATGTTGATCATGGCTGCTATGAACATGCTGCACACGAAATCCGGCAAGAGGTTGTCCTGAGAGCAATCTATTCAAAACTGTTTCGAATGCACGATTGGACCTGTTGGATAGTTGCTCCAGGTCAACGACTCGAAAGGGTTTCTCTCAGAAAATCAATTAGCGCCGGGCACCCGTGCGCCTGAGAGCACGCTCGCTCACACGGAAAAGGCTCTTGGGGGGAGCCCAGCGCTATTTTGCCCAGCGTGGGCGATGCCTGCCATCTTCCATAGGGAAGGCAAGGTGGCAGGCAATTTTGTCATGCTGGATGCCTCTTCGCATCTGTCGCGAATCTATCTTCTAGGCTTCTATCGGCGATCCACGACTTCGTTTTCGCTCGTGAACCTCAATGCCTGAGATCGCTATGGTTCGTCATCACTGCCTGACCTCTCCGACGCGCTGGGCATCATCCAGATACACGCACTGACGGGGAACTGGGTACAAGTCACGCTGAGGGTGGTGGGAACTGATGAGTTCGCGGAAGCGCGGCATCTCGAGATTTCGAGCATGAGGGAGCAGAAGTCTTCGCTGATGAAGGGTATCTTCCGATCGTTCAAAGCGGCAGTTAAGGTCTGGTACCCGATGCCCTGTAGGACAGAAACGCCGTAGCAGGGGGTAGTTTCTATGCGGCGTGTGTCGCACGAGAGCGGCATCTACAGGGCGGAGATGCCCGCTAGAGTGGCATGCCGAGTGCAGCAGTTCTTGCCGTGGCTGAAGCAAAGGTCAATTGGGGTACTCTGCTGAAAACATGCTGCGTCGTGTTACTACTCTCGGTCTGCAGCTACTCTCAGGTGCGCCCGGACAAAAATGCTTCCAAAGCCAGTTTCGTCCTTGAGCAGATGCGAAAAGTGCAGTCCGAGGCACCTGCAGTCGCCTACCAGGTCACACGAGACTACCGCCTTTTTGGAGGCAACGATTCGACACCCAGCTCCGAAGTAGTCGCCGAGGTTGATTACTCCCCGTCGGAAGGTAAGTCTTACGAGATTCAAAAGCAGAGTGGCAGCAAGCGCGGAGAAGATGTTGTCCACAGAGTCCTGCAGCACGAAGTCGAGATGGCGCAAAGCAAGAATTCCGCGCAAAGCGCCGTCGACCCGAGCAACTACTCCCTTGATTACTTAGGCGAAACAAACTTGGAGGGCAACGCCTGTTATCTGCTAGCCCTGAACCCGAAGCGCAATGACACCGAACTCCTGCAGGGAACGGCGTGGGTTGACCAGAAGTCGTTTCAAATCCGCCGAATCCAAGGCCGCATGGTGAAGAATCCTTCGTGGTTTCTGAAGCGAGTCAACGTGACGATCGATTTTTCGGAATTAAGCGGCTCGTGGCTTCAAACCAGGGTTGAAGCGGTTGCCGACGTTCGTTTGATCGGCAGCCAAACGTTAAGATCAGAAATCCTCGACGCCCACGTTGGCGAACCTCTCCTCGCGAAGAATTCCCGAAACAATGAAAAGGTGTCCAGCGGTAGGGGGAAGCGCCACGCTGCTATCCCGGCTACAGCCATCGTCTCGGTGGACGGTACGCATTAATCAACGTCCTGTCCTTGCAGCCGCAACTCGGAAGTTGCTTTCACACGGCGTCGTGGCCGTACCCAACTTCAACCTCGATGCCCCATTTCTCAAGCAACTGTTCCGGTATGTAGCATCGGTTCTTGTTACGCTCACACCATCTTTTCAGCTCAACGGAATCCCCGTACGCCGGAGGGGTGAGCCGCAGGCGCTTGATCAATTGCTCGAACTCGGTGGGCACTGCTATTCCGAACTGCATCGGGCGGCCCCAGTTTGGATTTCCCCGTCGTCGCATAGCTAGGATCCTTGGGGCGTCAAACAATACCCTGATTTCAATCGGGGCGCAGGCATTTTTCCATTCATCGAGAAAGACCCTCCAAATCGAGTTGTGATAAAAGAAGTTCGGATCAGCGACTCACAAGTGAATCGCACAGTGAAGCCGGTACCTGGTGTCAGCCGCGTTGTACGTGCGTTGCAGATCGTTTCGTGCATTTCGATCAGCGGGAAGCCAACGCGCCGGCTTCTGCTGACCACCGTGAATGGGACGATAATTGATCAACGCCTGATAAGCGTCTTGTCTCGCTCTCTTTAATTCTCCGCACTTCTGGCATTCAGTCATCGACACACATCAATCCAAGATGAGGCAGGAGGCTTCGGCAGCCGCTCCTCTTTGTCAACGAGACGATAGCAATAAAATCAGCGCTGTGAGCCAAGAGCAAAACCGGGCGCTTGATCTCGCAAGCGAGAAATAGCACTTTTTTCCCCATCCGCTTGCACTTCTCTTGACACTCTGAGAGTCTCACGAGACCGACGGATGATCTCTTCAGCGCGCAGGATTATTTCTCGGCTCGTCGTAATACACCGTCGTGAATCAAGGTTGAGATTGGGCATCGGCCTCTTTTCTCTGCGCAAGAGACCGTCCTTGCCGAAGTCGGCGGAAAAGTGCGTAGGTTTACCAATATACGCCCAGATCGGTCCTGTTGTGCCCAAACCAAAGTCAAAAGTGCCATTAGGGAATGTGCCACACCATGACTCCGCGGGGCAGGCTGATAATCCTTCCCCCTTCTCCACGGCCAACACCGTCGGAGGCGGAATTGACTTAATGATTGTAATGGGGATATTGCGTCAACAATCCTTCGAAAACACCGCGAAGTCCGTACGTTTCATTGACTTGCCCCCGCTGCACGCCTACCATTGCACGACTTCATGATCAACCAAACCATATCGCACTACCGCATCGTGGAGAAGTTGGGTGGTGGCGGCATGGGCGTGGTGTACAAGGCCGAAGATGTCAAGCTGCATCGCTTTGTCAGCCTGAAGTTCCTGCCCGTCGAGATTTCTAAGGATTTCCAGGCTCTAGCCCGTTTCCAGCGTGAAGCGCAGGCCGCTTCGGCACTGAACCATCCGAACATCTGCACCATCTACGAAATTGATGATCAACATGGCGAGGCTTTCATCGCCATGGAGTTCCTCGATGGCGTGACGCTGAAGCATCGCATCGCCGGCCGGCCGCTGGAAATCGAGCTGATTCTCTCGCTGGCCATCGAGATTGCCGACGCGCTCGACGCGGCTCACGCCGAAGGCATCATCCACCGCGACATCAAGCCCGCGAACATCTTCGTGACCAAGCGCGGTCACGCCAAAATTCTGGATTTCGGGCTGGCGAAGATTAATCTCGCAAGAAGTTCTTCGAGCAGAATTGCGTCACTTAAGACGCAAACCGGTTGGGAGGACACGGAGCACCTGACGAGTCCGGGCACAATGCTGGGAACGGTAGCCTACATGTCACCCGAGCAGGTGCGGGCGAAAGAGGTGGATGAGCGCACTGACCTGTTCTCGTCGGGCGCAGTTTTGTACGAGATGGCGACTGGCGATCTGCCCTTTCGTGGGGAAAGCTCAGCGATGATCTGTGAAGCCATCGTGAACCGTGCCCCAGTGGAAGTGGTGCGGCTGAATCACGACGTGCCAGTCGAACTCGAACGGATTATCAACAAATCGCTGGAAAAGGACCGCAATTTGCGTTACCAGCACGCCTCGGAGATGCGGGCCGATCTGCAACGGCTGAAGCGGGACACAGAGACGGGACGAATCATCGCCGCGAGTTCGATCAAGGTGCCGGTTGAGGATGTCTCTCAGGTGGCCCAATCTCCTTCGCTAGCCTCCGGTTCATCGACTACTCCAGCCTCATCATCGGGCCTCGTGAAGATCGACGATGTTTCCGTCACGGCCAGGAGACTCTGGAAGACTCTGGTTCCAGCAGCCGTGGTACTTGTGGCGCTTGCCATCGCGGGAACGTTTTACTTCCGCTTGCGCCAGTCCTCACATCGGCTGACCGACAGGGACACCGTCGTTGTCACCGATTTTGCCAACAGCACGGATGATGCAATCTTCGATGACACACTGAAAACGGCACTTACTCTTGCCCTACGGCAGTCGCCTTTCCTCAGTGTGCTTTCCGAGAGTGAAGTCACGAAGACTTTGCAGCTGATGACCCGTCCGGCAGGCACGAGACTCACGCCGGAGGTCGCTCGCGAGCTGTGCTTGCGGGCGGGTAGCAAAGCCTACCTTGCCGGATCCATTGGCAAGCTGGGCAGCGAATATCTCGTGGGCTTGAAAATGGTGAATTGCCAGAGCGGAGACACGCTGGCCGAGGAGCAGATGACGGCGGTATCCAAAGAGAAGGTACTGGACTCCCTAGGCGAGGCAGCAACCAAGCTGCGTACGGAGTTGGGCGAGTCGCTAGCAACGGTGCAGAAGTTCGACGTTCCCTTGGAGCAGGCCACTACGTCGTCGCTGGAAGCACTGAAGGCTCTAAGTCTCGGTAGAAAGGCGAGTAACGAGAAGGGCACGACCGCTGCCCTGCCTTACGATGAACGTGCCATCCAGTTTGATCCGAACTTCGCTATGGCTTACAACGCAGTGGGCGTAGATTACTCTGAGCTTGGTGAGATCGGGCGCGCGAGGGAGTATTTCTCCAAAGCATTCCAGTTGCGGGAACATGCCAGCGAGCGGGAAAAGTTGGCTATTGCTTCCAGCTTCTATATGGAAGTTACCGGAGAACTGGAAAAAGCGATACGAACCGATGAGGAATTGGCTTCGAATTACCAGCGCGACCTCGGAGCCCATCGAAGTCTGGCTAAGGTGTACGCCGAGCAGGGACAATATGAAAGAGCGGCGGAAGAATATCGCCAAAGCATCCGCCTCAATCCCGACAATGAAGACTATTGGGGACTCTCCAATATGTTGCTTGCCTTGCAGCATTTCGACGAGGCGCAACAGGCGATTCAGCAAGCGCACACCCGAAAGATCGACAATGCCGCTCTTCATATAAATATGTACGCTCTGGGATTCATTCGGGGAGACCCGTCCACCATGTCAGAACAGCAACAGTGGTTCGCGGGCAAGGAAGAAGAGAACTACGGGCTTTCGCTCGCATCCGATACGGAAGCCTATTCAGGCCATCTGCGCAAAGCACAGCTATTGACCCAGCAGTCGGTAGACTCTGCCGCACAGGCAGACAACAAGGAAGCCGGGGCGATCTGGCTGGAGAATGCGGCTTTGCGCGAGGCCACATTCGGCAACCTGGCGCAAGCGAAACAATCGGCGGCAAAGGGACTGAAACTTGCCTCCACCAGTCGGGATGTTGAGGCCGAAGCCGCGCTCTCTTTCGCCATGGCGGGCGACACGGCGCGAGCTGAGGCCTTAGTTGAAGACTTGAATCAACGTTTCCCCGTCGACACACAGATGCAGTCTCTATGGCTGCCTGCGATCCAGGCACAATTGGCCCTCGATAAGAAGAGTCCAACCGCCGCTCTCGATGCTCTTCTGCGGGCCACGTCGGTTGAGTTAGGGCAAATCGAGTTCGTCCTGAATATTTCCTGCCTTTATCCCACATATATGCGGGGTAGAGCATACTTGCAAGCCGGTCAAGGCAATGCTGCCGCAGCCGAGTTTCAGAAGATTATCGACCACAGCGGCATCGTCTGGAACTGCTGGACGGGGGCGTTGGCGCATCTGGGCGTCGGTCGCGCCAACGCGCTGCAATCGAGAACCTCTCAGGGAGCGGATGCCGATGCCGCCCGTACTCGCGCCCTCGCCGCCTACAGAGATTTCCTCACCCTCTGGAAGGACGCCGATCCCGACATCCCCATCCTGAAGCAAGCCAGGGCGGAATATGCGACGTTGCAATAGCAGTGGTTGTGCATCCGTCGCTAAGTGGTTATTGATGTGCAGCTAACCTGCGTTAAGCACTCATTCGCCAGGATGTGTGCAATCCAGATTTATCAACAACTAGCGGCGCTGGAGAGCAGGGAAGGCTTCCCGGCACTCTCGCCTCCTAAGGGCTCGATCAGCGAGTGCCGTCCCCAAGCTTCGCATATTCGGATTGGGCCTGCCGAAAAATGGGAACGCCCGGGTCTGCGTCCTTCCACAATTGGAAGAAATCGCGGTAAGCCTGGCGAGCTTTTTCCTTCTCTCCAGTCTGAACGTAGGCGCGTGCGCAGCCTAAGTGGGAAAGAGGCGAGAATAGGAAGCTCACCAGCAGTCCGGGATGCCCGAGGATCTTTTGGAATTCTGCTTCCGCTTTTTGCCCATCCCCGAGAGCAAGGTAGGCTTGCCCACGGACATAAACGGGATACAGGGTCGCTACCGAAGGAGGCGAAGGGCTGGCCAGTTCCAAGGGCAACGAGACCGCAAGCGCATCAAGTGCTTTTGAGGCCTGCTTCGCGTGCAGATCGATTGACGCGCGGACGCATGGCAACCAATATTTTTGCAGGAAAGTGTCCGACGGGTAGGCTTTATTGAGTTGGTCACTCATCGCGTGGGCCCGTTGCAGATCTCCACTGCGCGCCAGCACCAGAGCAGAGAGTGTTGTCACATCTCTACCATGGTCAAGCGCCAGGGCTTGCGACACGTGCTGGATCGCTTGTTTCGAGTTGCCCACTTCAGCATCCCTCAATCCAGCTTCGAGCAAGGCATCCGCGGCTGCCTCCTTGTCACCATCGTGCACCATTTGCTCAGAGGCGACGCGCGCCAGTTCGCGGGCTTTTTCTGCATGTCCCAGATAGGCTTCGGAACTCGCCTCCTGAGTCAGCAGCAGTGATTGCGCACCCGGTACTTCGGAGCTTTCGAGCAACACAGCCTCCATTTCTTTGCGGTCTCCGCGAAGAAACGCCCTCCAATACCTGGCTTGGAGGAGGAAGTCCGTCTTAAGTTTTCTCGTGTCGGCTTCAGAAAGCAGAGTGCTCGCATCGTCATAACGCTCGAGGGCCATCAAGTCGATGGCAAGGTCGGCATAGAGGGTCGCCCGGGTCGGGTCGAGGCGGAGGGCCTCGCGCATGCTGTCGGCGGCCTTCTCGTATTGCCCGAGATTGGCGTATGTCGTTCCCAGGTGAGCAAAGACGCCAACCGAATTCGGATACTCCTGGGCCGCTATCTGATATACGCCAGCGGCTTTTTCCAGGTCTCCGGTGACATACAAGTGATAGCGGGATTCGATGGAGAATCGTTCCGATTCGGTAACCCGATCACGCAATTCATAGGCGCGCGCCGCATTCTCTTTCGCGAGATCGTTCTGGTTTTCGTTGTGGTAAATCGTTGCTAGTCCGCCGTATGCCATGGCGAAACTTGGATCGAGTTCAATCGCCCGTTTGAAAAAAGGTATGGATGCAAGGTCCCCTTTCTGGTCCCACGTGGATAAGGCGAGGCTATACGCATTCAGAGCGTCGAGTGAAGGCGTCGTCGCTTGTTCCAAGGGCGCGTTATATTTCCGGATGGAGACCATGGACTCGCCGAGTCTGGTTCTCAACCGAGTACCGGCGGAACCCAGCGAATCGACGACGTCTTCTTTGCGACGTGCCTCCACCTGTTCCAGGGCTAGCGGCTCGCCAGTATCACAGCGGATGGCTGCCAAGCCAATCAAGTAACTTGTTCCAAGACTGGAAATCGAGCCCTGGATCGTAACCTTGCCGCCGGTACGCTGGCACACCTCGATTGCCGTCCGGCCGGATAGGCGCTCGTCTGGAGAGTGACCCATCTGTTTCAGAATGATCGCAGCTTTGCGGTCGGACAGAATCCGCATGGACGGTGATTGCTGTAATCCGACCGCGAGCCCTTGTTTCAATGCATCGTCGAAAACTGAATCACCTGTGGTGTTCACGAAATCAGCCAATACAACCGTATCTTTGGCCGCGATTTGGAAGGCTGGCCGTCGAAAATGGAAGTAGGCAAGGACGCCAGCAACCAGCACCAATACACCTGCAATCGACCCGGCCACAAGACGACGCCCTTGACTCCCTTTGCCCGAGATTCCCGGCTGTGCCGAAACTTGTTGAGGCTCGACTGCCGGGGCGACCGCGGATAATGTCTGGGCACGAGTTCCTTCTTGTGCAGGCCAGGTAACTGGAGCAAGAAAACGGTAGCCTCGGCGCGGGACTGTTTCCAAAAACCTTGGATTGTCGGCGGAGTCCCCCAGAGCCGTCCGAAGCTTCCGCACTGCTGTGTTTAACCCATCGTCGAATTCGACGAAGGTATCGTCCGACCATAGTTTCTGCCGGATATCCTCGCGGCTTACCACCTGCCCAGGCTTTTCCAGAAGCAAAGTAAGGATTTGAAATGGCTGATCTTGCAGTTTGATCCGGACGCCGCGTTTGGTCAAAACTCCGCCATTTAGGTCAGCCTCAAACGACCCAAACCGCACAACCCGGCTATCTGGCGTTGACTGCGACATGGGAAACGACGCCCTTGAAGTGCGCGATTCTACCACATGCCAGTTCAGAACCTGAATTAAGCGATTTATTTCGAGGGACTTGAACGGTTAGACGGGATTCGGGATTTGGTTCGTTGTGTTTTTTCTGCGTGTGCCGCAAATTCCTCACGTCAAGCGAGGTGCACGTGGGACGAAGGAACTTGGTGGCGCTGGGATTCATAGCTCTCTCACTCGCGGCCCGTCCATTGACCCACGATTCTGTTTTCAAGGCTCGTATTCCATTCGCATTCGCGATCGGGGCACAAACACTTCCCGCAGGAACCTACGTCGTGGAAATCCCGCTCGGCGGAAATGAAGAAAAGGGAGGAACGGGAGTCCTGGTCATTCGGACGTTAGACGGCCGGATTTACAAGACCCTGATTACTAGCTTGAAACCGGCACGCCAGAACTCCCGAGGCTCGGCTTCCACTCTGTTTTTCACTTCGACCCAGAACAGGAACTACCTCGAACAGGTACGTCTAGCGGGAGCAAAGGTGATTTACCAACTCATGCAGGTTCCGGACCAGCCAACGCCGGCAACAGCCTCAGTGAGCGAAGTGAAGCTTACGGGTATCGATTGAAATTCGCCGCACGGAATTGTGCGGCCAGAAAAAAAGTTTCGAAGAGGAGGAGAGCATGACGGATTCGCGTGGGGTGTCGAGGATCGGGAAAATCGGACTTTGGCTAGTAATCGCTATCGCGCTTGCCTCAGCGACGTTTGCGCAGACGGCTGCGGTTGTGCCTACGCTAGTCAACTTCAGCGGGACGCTGAGTGACGTGGGCGGAAAACCGCTGACGGGCATACAAGGCGTGACCTTCTACTTGTACCAGGCCTCGGAAGGTGGACCGCCGCTGTGGATGGAAACGCAGAATGTCCAACCGGACAAGACTGGTCATTACTCGGTCATGCTGGGCTCGACGGCAAGTGCGGGATTGCCGACCGACCTCTTTGCCTCGGGCGAGGCGCGCTGGCTTGGTGTGCAAGCTCAGGGGCAAGCGGAGCAGCCGCGCGTCATGCTGCTGGCCGTGCCCTACGCGCTGAAGGCCGGTGACGCACAAACCATTGGCGGTCTGCCGCCGTCAGCATTCGTGCTGGCCGCACCGGCAGTCGGGACTGACTCGCCGAGTTCTGCGTCAAGTTCCAATCCAACCGCGCCTCCGGCTGTTGGTGGAAGTGGAACGACTGATTTCTTGCCGATCTGGACCAGCAGTTCGAACCTTGGCAACTCAGTGTTGTTTCAGTCGGGAACCGGTAGTACGGCCAAAGTCGGGATCAATACGACGACGCCTGCTTCGACCCTGGACATCAAGGGCAGCAGCACGGTGCGCGGGACGTTGCAGTTGCCGAGCATCAGTGCTGCAACAGCAACTGCAGGATCGAACTCGAACCCGTTTGATCTGGCGGCATCGTCGTTCAACAGCGGGACGGGAAAGGCGGTGAATGAGACATTCCAGTGGCAATCCGAGCCGGCTGGGAACAATACCGCATCACCATCGGGAACGTTGAATCTGTTGTTTGGCTCTGGCACGGCGAAGCCGGCGGAGACGGGACTGAAGGTCAGCAACAAGGGTCTGTTTACGTTCGCGACGGGTCAGACGTTTCCTGGAACCGGCACGATCACCGGAGTTAGTGCTGGCAGCGGACTGAGCGGCGGCGGCACAACGGGGAACGTCTCTGTGAGCCTGATGACGGGGTGTGCGAACGGCCAGGTGCTGCAATGGAATGGAACCAAGTGGGTATGCGCGTCCGCAGGAACGGGCACGATCACGGGCGTCACAGCAGGCACGGATCTCACCGGGGGCGGCACCAACGGCAATATCACGCTCAATCTTGATACCACCAAGGTTCCACAACTCAATGTTGGCAACACGTTCAACGGAAACCAGGCGGTCACGGGAAACGTCACTGCTAGTGGCACAGTGTCGGGCGGCTTGGGCAGCTTTAGCACTAACAGCGGCAGCAGCGTGCTGAACGTTACGCAGAATGCCACGAGCGGCCCGGGCTTCGGGATCGTCGGCACGTCACTCAACAACAATCGCGGGCAGGCCGCAATCCTTGGTCAGGAAATGGCCACTTCCAGCCAAGGTGTCTACGGAGTGTACGGCTTCATCGGAGGCGCAAACGGCGCCGGTATTTATGGACAGGACAGCAGTCCACAGAGCAGCGTCGGCACGGCAATCGCCGGCGGAGTCGGTGTTTGGGGCGACTCCGGTGGTTCGGGCACGATCGGCGTCCTCGGAACTACAACCAGCTTCAATGCAATCGTCGGCTTCAACAAGAGTTCCTCCTACACCGCAGTGGTTGGCGAGAACCAGCAAACCGGCGGCGGTGGAATCTCACCCGGCGTGGCCGGCATCAGCCTTAACTCAACCGGCATTGGAACTCTGGGAGCCGGGCCAGTCTTCAGCCAGAACTTCGATAACGGTGCGGGTGCGCAGACGATTGGAGTTGTCGGCGACACTGCTACGTCCGGCGGAATCGGAGTCTGGGGATCGTCGGATAACGGCACCAGCGTTTTCGGGTCGACTGGAAATGGAACAGGAGTCTATGGCCTGGCCCCGCACGGCACGGCGGTGTACGGTCTCTCAGCGGGAGGCACGGGGATCTATGGCGAAACCGACGCTGGCATCGGCGATGTCGCAGTTTTCGGATCGGTCGCGAATGGTGCCGACATCGGCGTTCTTGGTACGGCTGGCTCCCAAACGTTCGATGGAGCAGCGGTCGAGGGAGTCGCCGACAGCTATCAGGACTGGGCCGGTTACTTTGAACAGGACGACATCCGTAGTCTTGCCGACCTCGCGTTCGGAGCAGGAGGTCCGGGCACAGGCTACTGCAATATCAATGTGGAAGGCGATCTGGTCTGCACCGGCAGTACGTCTCAAGTCGTTCCTCTGGCAGACAAGCGGCAAGTGCAACTCTACGCCATGGCGTCGCCGGAAAACTGGTTCGAAGACTTTGGCTCCGGAACTCTGCAACGCGGCAGCGCGTCAATTGCTCTCGAGCCCACTTTCCGCGAAACCGTTTCCTCTTCTGAGGAGTACCACGTATTCCTGACTCCAAAAGGCGATTGCAAAGGTCTCTACGTTACCGGCGAAACCGCGAATGGTTTCGAGGTGCGGGAGTTGGGAGAAGGCAAGTCGAGCATCGCCTTCGACTATCGCATCGTAGTCCGTCGCAAGGGCTACGAGACCATCCGTTTGGCAGACGCCAGCGGCCTGGCTGAGCGCCACGCAGCGATGGCTGAGCGCATCAGAAAGCTCCCGCGAACAAAGACTGTCCCTATCACACCGGCGTCCCAGCATCCCGGCACGCGTATTCCGATGCCCTTAGCTCCGCCGCAAGTAGCGCCGCTGCGGGCGAGCAGTCGGCCGGTCGCGCCCATCGTTGAAACGACAGTTGTTTCGATCAAACACTGACTGGCAAACGACTCTCTGAACGAGCACACAAATGCATGCCCGATCCGCAATTCTGAAACGCGAGTTTGCCCGAACCAACGATCCGAAAATTTGGCTCAAACAGCCTTCACCATTGCGGCGTCGCCGGGCGTTAACACGAAACTCTAACAAAAGCTAAGGAGAGAATTATGCATTGCTTACCACGGCTGTCCCTACTCCGCGTATTCTTCACCAGCATCGTGCTCATGGCTCTTATCGCGACTGCGCATGCGCAGACCCCAGGCCTGCTCTACAGCTTTGATCCCATCGACGAAGGCGTTTTCGGCCCGTTTCCGCAGTCGGTAATGGCGCAAGGGCCGGACGGCAACATTTACGGAACAACTGATACTGGTGGCGCCAATTCCTTCGGCGGTATGTTCATGGTTACGCCATCCGGGGCCGAGACCAAACTGCACGACTTCACATCGGCCGAGGGCACGCATTGCAACATGGGCCTGACCCTCGGCAATGATGGCAACTTCTACGGCGCCTGCCTGGACGGCGGCACGAACAATGAGGGCGAGCTTTACCGTATGACTTCCTCGGGAGTGCTCACCATTCTCTATAGCTTTACCAATGTAAACGGCGACGGCGCAGAACCCGATGCGCCTCCGATTCAGGCTTCCGACGGCAACTTTTATGGAGGAACCCTGGCGGGTGGCGCACACAATGACGGCGTGATTTACAAAATGACGCCCGCTGGAGTGGTGACGATCATCCACTCACTCGCGTATCCCGCCGAGGGTGGTTCGGTTGGCGGAGCTCTGGTGCAGGGCAGCGATGGAAATCTTTATGGAACGACCGAGGAAGGTGCCGGGATTTTCAAAGTTACAACCACCGGCAAGTACACGGTGATTCACGCTCTGTCAGCCAGCGATGGTCAAGTGCCTCTCAGTGCTCTAATCCAAGGATCGGACGGAAATTTCTACGGCACCACCAGTCTGGGCGGCAGCGCCGGAGACGGCACAATCTTCAAGGTCACGCCGGCGGGAGCATTCACTGTTGTTCACAACTTCGATCCCACGATCGATGGTCAAGGCGACCCATGGAATGCCCTGGTTCAAGCCACGAACGGAAGCTACTACGGCGTGAGCTTTCGCTCCGGGCTGTCTGGGCAGAACTCGTATGGCGGACTGTTCAAGCTCACTTCGAAGAGCGCTTATTCGTCTCTCTATCTGTTCGATGGAACTGTCGGAGCGAACCCGGGCTCCGCGCTCATCCAGCACACCAATGGTTTGCTCTACGGTAACACCGAAAGCCAGGGAGGATTTAATGGCGGCAGCATCTACAGTTTGAATGTCGGAGCCAAACCGTTCTGCAGCCTCTTGAACGGCCTCGGAAGCATCGGCACTTCGATCGGCATTCTCGGTCAGGGCTTCACGAGTTCGTCGGTGGTAAAGTTCGGCGGGGTGCCGGCAACATCAGTCGTACTCAATGGCAGCGCCTATCTTACTGCCGTGGTACCAGCAGGCGCTCTCACGGGAGCGGTGACGGTGACGAGTGGTGCATCGGCCCTGACGAGTAAGCAGATGTTCCACGTGACGCCGGTATTCAAGACCTTTAGTCCAACGAGCGGCCCGGTCGGAACACCTGTCAAAATCACGGGAACCGGCCTGACCCAGACCATAAAGGTCGCCTTCAACGGAGTGTCTGCCGTCTTCGCTGTGAATTCCGACACTCAGGTGACCGCGACCGTTCCGTCGGGGGCGACAAGTGGAAGGATCACTATCACGACAAAGGGCGGATCTGCCGCGAGCACCAAGATCTTTAGCGTCAACTGAGGCCGAAGAAAGGACGACGCGTCAGCGAAACCGCCCACGGGGTTACGGCAATAGTCTGCGCCTGCAGCTAATTCAATACCCCGTGAGTAAGGACTAAGACCGAATTACTGGACGCTGGGTCTGATGCTCATGGCCATGCGCTTGGCGACGGGGGTAAGATTCTCGCGTTCAGCTCGATTCGGCACATCGATATGTGCAGTGCACACAAACAGCGTACCTCGAGTTGCGACAAAATAATGCAAGCCTCCATCTGGTTTCGAGTACGCGAGCCACAGCCGATCCGTACTATCTGCTAGCACTTGCGTCGCATGAAACTGTTGCTCCTGCTGTTTCTTATATGCATTCCAGTCCCCTGCAAATCTCGCACCCTGTAAAGATGCGCTCCCTTTGCCCTCTCCATCTCTGAGCGAGTCCGCATTCTTGTCAACAAAGTACCAGCCTCCTGGGATCGACCATTGACACCCGTGGCCGTCTTCTCTTATTGCCCAGCCTGACGGCGATGCGGATGGAGCTACTTTATTGAGTGGCGTGTCGACCGTTCCTTCCGCAGGATAATTGCCTGCGGTCGGCGGAACACCAGGCTGCGTGGTCTGAGAGGAGCTGCGTGGAACGAAAAGACCCAAGACTAAAACCATTAGCACTAGAGTGGTTGTGCTGTTGCTCTTTGTTTTCATGCGGCATCTCCTTTTTATCTCCGGTCGTCGTGATCGACATCGTTCCGGAACCAGAACTCACGCAGGTTTACCCGCGAAGAGATCAACCGAATTCTCCAATCGCTACCTACCTTTTAGATGCTGTAAACAATCCTGCTGGAGAGCGAACAAAAAGCGCCGTGATCGTAAAGTTGCAATCCCTGCCTGTACAAGGTAACTGCAGAATAGTGTTATTAATGTACCGCAGGCACATTCGCATCAGAAATACCAACAGAACTGTCCGAGCTTCCCTAGGTCACCCGTTGCAAACCGGCAGTCACACTCAGTGACCTCTGAGTTTTGATCATGGACTGGAGCTATTTCGGTGTCTTTAGTTCCGTCCATCCCCCACCGGGCGGAACAACATCTGAGTTGATGGGACCTATCAGCCGCACCGTTCGCGATTCTATGACTGCGGGCTGAGTGCTGACTCAGGTGGGTGCAACTCGTATTCGTGCGGAGGTTCCACGCCGAGCAGATAGCGCACAAAATAGTCCCACCGACGCCGCGTCATGTAGTAGCTCTGCGCACCATACCCATGGTGTTGGTTCGGCAGTAGCAAGAGATCGAAATCCTTGTTTGCCTTGATCAGAGCGTCCACAACGAGCAGAGTATTGTAGGGCGGTACGTTGTCATCCATTGTGCCGTGCGCAAGTAGCAAGTGGCCCTTGAGGTTCTTGGCCAGGTTCTCGTTTGCCTGGTCATCATAATTCGTAGTGCCGTCTGC
>Ga0335078_10004990_pt1 | contig 19642 bp, 13 predicted proteins | sample Lox_Sample_32_FD_206711 | JGI IMG/M metagenome (GOLD analysis project Ga0335078, IMG submission 206711) | Soil microbial communities from Loxahatchee National Wildlife Refuge, Florida, United States - Lox_Sample_3.2 | ecosystem: Environmental > Terrestrial > Soil > Wetlands | place: USA... | reverse complement strand
CGGCTGGCAGCCGACGGCGAGGTGATCGCCGCGCGCGCGGTTGGCATCGGGACCGGCCGCTTTGCCGGGCCCGTTCTCGCCTACGCCGTGGCCGGTTGGCTGCTTGCTTCGGCGATGAGCCTGTACCTGGCGCCGAAGTCGAACTTCGAACTGACCCGAAAGGAAGCAGAAGTCAGAAACAGCCAGGCAGCCTACGAAATCCAGCCGCGGGTCTTTATCGAGCAGTTTCCAGGCCGGCTGCTCTACATCCAAGACATCACGCGTAACCGCTGGCGCAACGTCTTCATCGCCGAGACTGGAGGGGTCGCCACGGGAGGACCGAAGGTGACGTTAGCGGAAACCGGGACGATTGTCAACGATCCCCGTACAGCCGCCATGGTGCTGCACCTCGAGAACGGATCGATGCACGAGATCGATCCCCGGGACCGGGCGCGGTACTCCGTGACATCGTTTAGTGCGACGGACATCCCGCTGCCACACGCGCCGAGCACCGACGCCGCGGCCCAGCCAAGATCGCCCGTCATGGAAAGCGCAGAAACTCTGCTGCAGACTGCCAGGCGTTCTGCTGATCCACAGCAGCGCAGAACTGCCCAAGTGGAATTCAACTACCGTCTGGCGCTGCCGGTGGCATCGCTGGTTTTCGCTCTGGTGGGCCTTCCGCTCGGCATGTTCAGCCGGAAGGGAGGCAAGGCGGTCGGCGTGATGGTGACCATTCTGCTGGTCTTCCTCTACTACATTGTGATGGCCTTTGGCACGAACCTCGCCAAGGAAGGACGCCTTGCTCCGGTTGTAGGGCTTTGGGTGGCGAACCTTGTCTTCGCGGCCGCCGGGGTGCTGATGACCGTTCGCATGCGCCGCGTCCGCTTGCGCATCCAGCGTTTCCAGGAGTGGCTCGACGATCTCAGCCGCACTCTCGGCCGGCTTCGGCACCGGCGACAACCCGTCTCCGTAGGGGTGCCCATGAGAGCACGCGCTCCGGGCAGTCGCTTCTTTCAGATCCTGGACGTCTATGTGATGCGGGGTTGGTTCGTATATTTCGCCTTGCTGCTGGTCACCTTTGTGGGCATCTACATGGTATTCGATTTCTTCCAGCTTCTGGGCGACATCGTTCGTAATCACGCCGGCCCCGCGCTGGTGCTGGATTATTTCCGCTACCTCTGTCCCTACGTCGTATATCTTATGCTGCCCCTCACGGTGCTCGTGGCGACGCTCGTCAACTTCAGCCTGTTAACGAAGACCAGTCAGATCACGGCCATCAAAGCGGTAGGTGTGAGCCTTTACCGGCTTTCCCTTCCCGTGCTGATCGCGGCGGGCCTGCTCAGCGCCGGAATGTTCGTGCTTGGCGACCAGTATCTTCCGGAGACCAACCAGCGCCAAGGCGCCGACCGCAACGAGATCAAGGGCCGCCCGCCGCAGACCTATCGAACCCCGGACGTGCAGTGGATCTTCGGCAAGTCGAACAGTATTTACAACTATCGCTTCTTCGACCCCAACCACAACGTCTTTGCCAATCTCTCTGTCTTCGAGTTCGATCCCGCCAACTTCCAACTGACCCGCCGCATTTACGCAACGCGCGCTTTCTGGGAGCCGCACCTACATGGCTGGGTGCTTGAGGACGGCTGGGTGCGCGACCTCGACGGCGGCAAAGTGACGGCTTACCGCGCATTCCCAGTGGCGACTTTTGGCGAGCTGGCTGAGCCGCCCGAATACTTCAAAAAAGAAGTGAAGACTTCCGAGCAGATGAGCGCCGTCGAACTTCGCACTTACATTCGCGAGTTAAGAGAGAGCGGGTTTGACGTGGTGCCGCTCTCTGTCCAACTCGACCGGAAGTTCTCTTATCCGCTGATCGCGCTTGTTGTCGGCCTGATCGCAATTCCCTTCTCCTTCACCGCCGGGCGAAAGGGCGCGCTCACCGGAGTGGCGGTGAGCATCGGGATCGCCATTGTCTATTGGTCAGTGTCCAGCTTGTTCGAAGCCATGGGCAACCTTGGGCAGCTACCTCCGGCCATCGCCGCCTGGTCACCCGACGTGCTTTTCGGTGTCGGCGGCGTCTATCTGCTGCTTCGCGTGCGGACGTAGGCCTAAGCCTCAAACCCGGCCCCACGCGCCCACGCCTCCCATCAACAAGGAGCCCGGCGAACTTCGGAACTGGTACGGCTGCACTGTGCAGATCGTGGACGGTCGTGGTGATCAATTACAAGCATGAAGCTTATGTCCGGTTCACGTCCAAGCCTGGCGTAGTTTATGCCATCGCACTGGCGTCGCCTGAAAAGGAAACGACGATTCAATCGCTCGGTTCGAACAGCACGTCAGAAGCGGGGCTCGCAGCGGGATCGATCGCCAACGTGCAGCTCTTGGGCTCCGACGCCAAGCTCGAGTGGAGCCAAAGCGACAACGGCTTAAGCATTTCAGCGCCATCCAGCAAATCGGGGGATTTCGCCTATGTCTTCAAGGTCAGTCTGAAGGGCGCATGAGACTTTGTCTCTCGTCCTTGTCGTTGCTCTTAGTTCGCTGTTCTCGGCGTTGTTTGCAGCTCCGCGCGAGCAACGAACTACGAACCACGACCACAGCACAAATCATTGGTGTCGGCGCGCCGACATTCAAAACGACGAGCCGACTCCCCTGTTATTCCCTTCACCCAACAGTGCCGGGCTCGTTTTGCGGACCTTGGACCGGTGGGCGACGACGACAAGGGTCAAATGCCTGGAAGGTTGGTATCTGTTTTACAGAGAGGTAATTATATTATAAATACTCTAAGCTCGCCTGGATCGGAACGCGAACGGACAAACATCGAACTGTCCCCAAAGATCCCCCGAGGACGGCAGCCCCAGTAAAGGCAGCTTTCAAGTTCGATGCTAGCTAGCCAGGGAAATTATGATTAACATTCTATTTTAGAACTAGATAGGAAACTTGCTGCGTCCTGTAAATGCATAACCTCCTTATTAATCAATGGCATTCCAGATTTATCGAATAGCTTAGTCGTTTTCGTTGACATCGCAGCTTTCGACCGATTCCAAAAATGGAAGCGATTTATGATCAATAACATTCCAGCTTAGCTTTTTGTTTTTTGCCACAGTTCGTCATGTTCCCAAACCGCTAAAAATCCCTTGCCCTGCCCGCGGCGCCACCGTGAGCACTTCGACAGCCGGGTTTACTGCCCTTGATGACAGGCGCTTCGTTCCTGCCTTGCTCACTGCGCGCTTCCGGCGGCTTCGACTCCCGCACGAGCTAAAGTGCGCGGCTCCTGCCCCACGTAGCTTTGGCCGACGCGCCGGGCGAAATACTCGCGCTGAAGCTGCCAACTCGCGCCATAAATAGACCTCTCGCTTCGCCAGTGAAAGGAGTCAGCGGTGATATCGGTAAAACTCCAGCGTATTGTCGCCTGCGGACCAGACGCCGGAACCGAGCCATAGAGCCGCGCCAGGCTCGGAGTCTCCTTGCCTTCCTGCACCACGTCCGCTCCGCGCGCCCTTCCGATCTGCCAGAAATGGACTTGGTTCACGGGGTCCGTCCAATGAATGTGCCACGCGTCGAGGCCTGGGTCATATACCCGCAAGGTAGTGCCATAGAACAGGCGTGGCACCGCAAAGATATCCTGAATGGCGCGGCCCTCCAGCACCCATCCGGCGCTGATCCAGCCCTGAGTCGTCTGCTTGGTACCGTCGCTTCGGTAGATGACCACGTCCATGTCCCACTCACCCACGAGCCAGGCATAAAGACGCATCCTTTGGGCGATGTCGGGCGCTGGGCCGTTGGAGTGTAGCGCGTCCATCAAGGATCGGGCTGAAGTGGCGGCGGCAATCATGGCGAATTCCCCCCGGCGTCTCCAACGGCGCCGAACCCGACGCCATTACAGCGTCGGGAATCGAATCAAGAGTTAATGTAGATTTACTACATAACCCAGCTAGAAAACAAAATCAAGCTTTTTTGTATAACCGACGCGTCGAGTGCTTCCGCACTGGGCTCGGAAGGGATCGTTTTTCACCACCTTGACTCCTAGCTCATGCCAGTCATGTCTCTTGTCGATACCAATGTGTGATATCTCGAAGGTCAATAGGGCCGGCAGAGTACTAATCGAGATGGCGACGTGGCATCGAGACATGGAAGGTGTGCAACGGCCGATCACAGGCCTGATTTCGCGCCCTTTGAGTCACAAGGCGGTTCCGGCAGCTATCCCGGAATGCCGCCAGTTCGATCGGATGGCCTAGTGGAATGAAGTCAATGCAGAAGAGTGGTGGATTGATTCAGAGAGTCGTCGTTGTTCTCTGCCTGTTGCTGTGCTGCTCCAACGTTGCTCTAAAAGCGGCGTCCGCCGGGACGAATCCACTTGTCCTCGAGTATCAATGGGACTCTTGGAGCAGCGGTCCGGACGGCTTGCCAAGCAGCGCCGTTCAAGCCATTACCCAGACGCGTGACGGGTACCTATGGGTCGGTACTCAGGAAGGCCTGGCACGTTTCGACGGGACCCACTTCACGACCTTCGATCAGAGGAACATCCCAGGAATCGGCCAATTCAGTGTTAATGCACTACTCGAAGATCAGGATGGAACGCTTTGGATTGGAAGTGAAGCAGCGGGCCTGCTCTCCCTGAAAGACGGAGCGTTTACGGTTTATACGATGGCCTCAGGCATGGCTGCGAACACCGTCACCTGCATTTCCCAGGACCATCACGACCTTTGGCTTGGCACACCGCGCGGGCTCACCCTTTTTCGGGCCGGAAGATTCTTCACGTATACCACGAAGGAAGCATTAACAGATGATTGGATCATAGCACTTTATCGGGACCGCCTGGGCAACCTATGGGTGGGCACCACGCACGGCTTGTCTCGAATGAGGAATGGCAAGCTCACTGCCGTCAGCCTGCCGAGAGGTCTTGGGAAGGTGGAGGTGAGATCTATCGCCGAGGACTCGGAAGGCCTCTGGTTGGCAACAGACCAGGGCCTCGTATTACTGCGAAATGGAAAGGCCGAACGCTACGCCGGCCATGGCCTGCCCAAGGGCCCTCTGAACTCGGTGTACGACGATCGAGCCGGAAATCTCTGGGTGGGTGCTCCGGGCAACGGGTTGTTTGTGCGGCGAAACGGCAGCTTCAGGCACCTTACCGACGGAGGCCTCGCCAGGATGAATGTCGGCCCGCTTTACCAGGACCGGGACGGGAACTTCTGGCTTGGCACATGGGACAACGGCGTGGTGAGGTTGAGCGACGAGAAGTTCAAGACCGTCGGACCCGTATCGAGTGCTGTTTACCAAAGCGGTGACGGAGCGGTCTGGGATGGCACCAGCACCGAGGGCCTCGTGCGTTATGACGGCGAAAAGACAGCGGTCTACACCACCCGCCAAGGCTTATCCAGCGACGTCGTGGCGAGCCTTGCTGAAGATCTGGCCGGCAATCTCTGGATTGGCACGGGAAACGGTCTCAATCGCTTCAGGGACGGCAAGTTCACAGTCTACACCAAGCAGCAGGGGCTGGCTGCCAACGATATTTTTTGTGTGTATCCTGACCGCGAAGGGAACGTTTGGCTGGGAACCACAAATCAGGGGCTGCAGCGACTCAAAGACGGGAAGTTCACCACCTACACGGTCAAGGACGGGCTCAACAGCAACGCCATCCGGTACGTACACGAAGATCGCCGCGGAACGCTGTGGGTGGCCACTGACGGGGGTTTGTCTCGCTCGCGGACGAAAGAGCCCTGGACTTTTGAACCGGTGGAGGGCCTCCGCAACGACCACGTCATGGCTCTTTATGAAGATCAAGACGGCGTCCTCTGGGTCGGCACGGGAGGGATGGGCCTCAAGAGACTCCAGGACGGCAAGGTGACAACGTACACCATGCGGGATGGCTTGTTCGACGATCTGTGTTGGGCGATCGTTGAGGACGACGATGGGAACTTGTGGTTCACTTCCGACCATGGTCTTTGGCGAGTGAGCAAGCGCGAACTCAACGAGTTTGCGGAGGGCAAGATCCATCGGATCACATCGGCTACATACGGCGTTGCTGACGGCTTGAAAACCAACGAGTTCAACGGAGGCGTTCAGCCCGCGGGCTGGAAGACCCGAAGCGGCCAACTGCTGTTCGCAGGAGCCGCCGGTATGGTGGTCGTGGACCCGCGACGGATCACGCCCGACGCCACCCCGCCCCCAGTCATGATTGAGAGCGCGGCCGTCGATGCGAAATGGTTCAATCCTTATCATTCTATCCAGGCTTCACCCGGCCGCGGCCAACTCGAGTTTCAGTACACCGCCATCGATCTTCGAGATCAGGGTCTCCGCTTCAAGTACAAGTTGGAAGGGTTCGATCGAGACTGGATCGACGCGGGCGCCCGTCGGGTGGCGTACTACACCAACATTTCTCCGGGACAGTATCGCTTTCATGTCATTGCGTGCAACCGCGATGGAACCTGGAACACCCAAGGCGCGGCTATCGACCTCGTCTTGCAGGCACATTGCTATCAGACCGCATGGTTCTACTGGCTCTGTGGACTGCTTGCTTGTGGCCTGGCCTTTGGGGTCCACAAGCTGCGCGTCAGGCGGATGCGAGCCCGGGAAGCGGAGCTCGTGCTTTTGGTGGATGAGCGCACCCGGCAGTTGCAGGACGATATTGAGGAACGCAAGCGCGCCGAAGCGAGGGTGAGCCAACTGAGCGCTCAGAAAGACCTCATCCTGAACTCGGCAGGCGAGGGTATCTACGGCATCGACCTCGAGGGCAAAACGACGTTCGTCAATCCCGCTGCGGCCTTCATTTTGAGATGGGGTGCCGAAGATCTGATTGGCAAGACCCAACACGAAGTCCTTCATCACACCAGGGCCGACGGAACTCCCTATCCAATAGAGGAGTGTCCCATTTATGCGGCGCTGCGGGACGGATCCGTCCACCGCGTGGACGACGAAGTCTTCTGGCGAAAGGACGGAACGAGTTTCTCCGTTGAGTACACGAGCACTCCCATCTGGGAAGGCCAGCGAGTGATGGGCGCCGTGGTAACGTTCAACGATATTTCCGCGCGCAAACGGGCGGAAGCGGCGCGCTACGACTCGGAGACTAAGTTCACACGCCTGTTTTCGGGCAGTCCGATTCCCATGTGGCTGTGGGACAGCGGCACGCTACGAATCGTGGAAGTCAATGAGGCCGCAGTCGCTCACTACGGATATTCGCGCGATGAGTTCCTGTCGATGCGGATCACCGACATCACGGTTTCGGACGAATCGTCTCTCCGCAAGCGTGTTGCAGAATGCCCGAACGGCCGGTTGACGATGGAGGCCCAGCACCGGCTGAAAAATGGCCGTATCATCGATGTTCAAGTGACTTCCGATGGCTTGAAGCTGGAAAACCGCCTGGTGAGGCTCGTCGCCATCCAGGACATCACGGCGCGCAAGGCGGCCGAAGCTCAGTTGCGGGAGGCCAAGGAGGCGGCGGAAGCGGCCAGCCGCGCCAAAAGCGAGTTCCTGGCCAATATGAGCCACGAGATCCGCACGCCCATGAACGGCGTTCTGGGGATGACCGATCTCGCTCTGGACACCGACCTCACCGAGGAGCAGCGCGAGTGTTTGGAAATGGTCAAATCTTCTGCGGATACCCTGCTCACCGTCATCAACGACATTTTGGATTTCTCGAAGATCGAAGCGGGCAAACTCGAGCTTGACAACGTCCTCTTCGACTTACGCGCGAGCCTGGCTGAAACGGTGAAGATGATGGCCCTGCGAGCAAAGGAGAAGGGGCTGAAGATCACCTGCGACGTGCGGCCGGAGGTTCCTCGGGAAGTCGTGGCCGATCCGGTGCGGATTCGACAGGTGGTCGCAAACCTGCTTGGCAACGGCGTCAAGTTCACGGAGAAAGGCGAAGTCAGTGTGGAAGTGGGTGTGGAATCCCAGAACGGGACACAAGTCGAGTTGCACTTCAAGGTCCGTGACACCGGCATCGGCATTCCGCGTGAACGTCAAAAGGCCATCTTCGAGGCTTTCGCACAGGCTGACAACTCGATGACGCGGCGGTTCGGAGGAACAGGGCTCGGCTTGACCATTTCAGCCCGGCTGGTCGAGATGCTGAGGGGGCGCATCTGGGTGGAGAGCGAGCCGCGCCGGGGAAGCTGCTTCCACTTCACGGCATTGGTGGATGTCCCCCGCCTCGCAACCGAGAATCAGATCCTGCCCAAGGCGCTTTGACTCTGCGCCGACCCACCCCGCAACGCCATACCCCCAGAGTCCAGGAGGCCTCTCCCTGGGGAGCGTGGCGCGAAGCGCCGGGTGAGGGGGCTGAAGTATTCGTTACTGAACTTACGAAATGAGTACTTAGATTAATCTATCTCAGAGTCCTGGCGAACAATTCAGTCAGCTTGGCGAATGCACGATCGGCTTTGGGCTGGTTATAAACGGGACGATCGGGAACCGTCCAACCGTGAAGGGCGCCCTCGTACACTTCACTTTCGTATTCCCCGCCCCAGGCTTCCAGAGCGTGATTGAGCTTTTCGATGGCCTCGGCCGGCATGCTGCGGTCTTCAACGGCGTGTCCGAAGTAGAGACGCGCCCGGACGCGTGGCAGCACGAGGTGCGGGCTGTCGGGGGCGTCGGTGTAGAGCCGGCCGCCGTGAAATGAGGCGCCCGCACCGATGCGGTCAGGCCGCGCTGCTGCGGTGCGAAGGGCAACCGCGCCCGAAAAGCAAAAACCCACCACGCCCATGTTGCTATCACCGACAGAACCCTGCGCAGCGAGGAACTCGACATAAGCGGTAGCGTCACGCTCGACAGCCTCGGGCGTGAGAGGGCCGGATAGTTCGGCCATCCGCTTCGTGGTCCGCTCTTCGCCCAATTTGAAAGGAAAGTCGAACATCGGAGGCTTTCTCGTTCGATAGAATACATTCGGCATCAGAACGGTGTAGCCGGCCTCTGTGAGGCGCCGCGCCATCTCCCGTGGAGCAGGACGAATGCCGCCGATATCGGTCAGAAAGATCACGCCTGGCCGCCTCTGGCCGTCTTCTGGACTGAAGAGCGCGCCGTCTGAGGTGCCATCGGGTGTGGGGATTTGGATTTCTTGTTCGGTCATGGTCTCCGTGGAGCGAAGAGCAATCCCGACCAGTCGCTATCAATCGCCGCCACCTTGTAATCTACCAAACCAGCGCCGAACGCGGAAGCACGAATGAGGTTCTCGGTGACATCAGCGGCAAGAGGAGAGGTGCGCTTTGCCCAAGCGATCCAGAGACGGCACGAACCCGTCGAGATCACCCGTCGGGCCACGGAGTCTACTTGAGACGAGAGTTCCTGCAGTGAACGCACGAACCAAACGGCCACTCCCGTTCTCGGCCCTATGGTTCGGGTGATTTCGACTCCCTCGGGCAACTCTCCAAGACATTCAATGAAATTCTCAGGTTCATTTAGTAATGCCATATAAACATTAGACTTGATGCCAAGCTTCGTGAGCAAGGGTGTGCCCGAGTACCCCGCCAGGTTCGACTTGGGCACGACGGGATTCGGAAGCGCCTTCGACCGCGCCTGCTTCAATGCAACGCCGACGTCCTCCCAGGATGTGTAGGTCGCATCCGGCAGCAGTTCCCTGATGCGGTTGACCTTCGCCGGATCGCCACCCGCGAAGACAATAGCAATTTGCCGTGTATGCCTGCCCGTTCTAAGGGCAACGGCCACGTCCCGCCCTTGCATGGGAAGCCGGTCAAGGCCGATCACCACGGCGGCTGGCGGGTGGGCGCGCAGTTTCCGAAAAAGCGATGGCCCGGGCCGATATTCAAGCGATACTTTAAGCTCGGAACTGCGAACCAGCGCCACCCTTTTCCAGCCCTCGGCTAAGTTCCAATGTATGAGCACCACCTTTGCCATGGTTGACGAGGATATCACGTCCGCGGCCAGGGTCGTCGGTGTCATCCGGGCGCCCACCAAGGGCCGCCCCTACGTCATTGACCCACAACCTGCCGATGACACTAGACCACATTGGCATATGCATTGCAATCATTATCACCTGATTAAAGTTCCTTTAGATTCTGCCGATAGAGTTTTTGAAGGAGGTATCATCCCGTGTCGAGCGGCAACGAACGAATCTTCCCTTGCGCCATGACGCTGGACGACTTCGCGTCATTCCAGCCGCCCTATCAGCAGAGTCCAGCCCAATCGCTGAGGTTCCGGCATGCTCGCGCGACATGCGGCGTCACTGTGTGCCTGGGGCTACTCTCAACCGCGGCTGAGCGTCACCATTTGGTCGCGCCCCTGCCTTTCTCGGCGGTGGCCCTGATCGCCGGCATTACACTCGCTGCGGGTTTTGCGTTGGTCCGATTTCAGCGTATTCTGGCGCGAACGCGCTCCGCAGAGTTGGCCCAGTATCAGGACGAAGTGGAGCAGCGGTTCAAGTTCACGCACTGCCCCAACGATCGCTGGGTGGAAGTCAGCGATACGGGCTTCGCATTAGTTTGCCGCTGCCGGAGAGACGAGCACCTCTGGTCGGAACTGGTTAGCGTTGCCGAAAATAACCTGGTGCTCTTCCTGAGAACGCGCAACGATACCTACGTAATCTCAAAGCGCGGCATAATCGAATGCCGGAAGCTAGCTGATTTCCGCGGGCTTCTTTATAGCCATATTAAAGCGGCTGAGACCACAATGACCCCGGTGCCCCCAACCGCAGGTCTTGAGCGCGACTTGGCACACGCGTAACTCCGTGGGTCCCTATCGCTGCCCGCCGAGGTCGCAGGCGCGAGTCGTCTCACGCTGCTCCTAAGAAAACCCACATTTTTCAGGCGCTAGTCGATTGCGAAGATGGCATGGACCTTCGCATTTGCTCGACTTTCCTGGGAAAGAGTCTAAGTTGAGGCTCCCGACGACCGGTTTTCATCAGGCTGAGTTCGATCAACGGCAAACCGCAGGGTTTCGATGTTAGACCTTGGAACACCCGTTTGCCCCCTGGAGAATGCGGTCGGCGGCCCGCACATTGCCGGCAAAAGCCACATCGCGCGTTCGCCCATAAATCGGTGTGGCCGAGCGAAAGCACGTCGAGGTCAGGCTCTGCTTCAACCGTGGCCGTAACAGTTACCTCGACCGTTTCGGTCGAATGGTTGACGGTAACGTCCGAGCGAAGCCTAGAGCCCAGGCGCCGCAAACCAGCAACACAGTGAGAACCTGGCGTCGCATCTTGTTCCCTTGAGATGGCGATGCCACGGCCCGAGGCGTACCCTCGCCGCTTTGATGTCGGCGAGCCGACAATGTCTAAAGCAGTACTTTACATCCCGCCTGCCGTCGATGGCCCAGAGCAGTCGAGCAATAGAATGTCTTCGTTGAGCCAACGGCCAGTTGATGCCATACCCATCGGATGAAAGCTCACCGACTGATCGCTATCCTAGGGCGGCTCGGGCGACTCGCGCAATACAGAGATCGCGAGAGGGTCGTAAAAACACGCCCGCCAGGCGCACTCTTACGGACCAGGTGTCGGCTCGACCATCGTTGCGCTGGCGGCTTCAGTTGATTTGGCGGCGGCCACTAGAGCCGACCTTAGGTCAAAAACGACATATTTTTGCAAGCGCCTTGTTTTCTATAACATTCCGGCTTCGTTCGCTTCCGTCGCATCGACCCCAGCCAGGAAATTCCGATCTGGCGTCTGATCGGCGGGGTCTCGGTCTTTCCCCAGGTGCCGGAAAACGATATATTTTCACAAGTCTTTTCCACAGTGTGAGATTCCGGCTTCGTTCGCTTCGCCTCATCGACCGTCACCCGAAAAATCCGGATGTCGCGTCAATTCGGCTCGGCGCCGACCCGTTGGGAGCCGTCAGCAACCGATACATTTTAGGAAGCCCTTTGGATTCTGCAACATTCTGGCTTCGTTCGGCCCCTGGGCACTTGTTAACTTGTCACCTGCCCCCGGGCTCTAGGCCGTGGAATACATCTTCTTCGGTTCCTGGCCCGCCGCTTCCTCCCGCTTTAGAGCCGCCTGAGCCGCCGCCAGCCGCGCGATCGGCACGCGATAGGGCGAGCAACTGACGTAATCGAGTCCGGCATCAGCGCAAGTCTCAATTGACGCCGGATCGCCGCCATGCTCCCCGCAGATACCCACCTTAAGCTTGGGCCGAGCCTTGCGGCCTTCCGACGTGGCCATCTTCAGCAGGCGCCCGACTCGCTTGGGATCGAGCACGGCGAAGGGATCGGCCGGCCAGATCTTCTGCTTCACGTAGGCCGCGATGATCTTGCCGCAGTCATCACGCGAGAGTCCGAACGTCGTTTGAGTGAGGTCGTTAGTGCCGAAGCTGAAGAACTCGGCCTCTCCCGCGATTTCTTCCGCCGAGAGGGCGGCCGCCGGCAGTTCAATCATGGTGCCTACAAGGTAGTCCACCTCCACGCCTTTCTTGGCGAAGACTTCCTTCGCCACCTTGTTCACGATTTCCTTTTGTAGCGAGAGTTCCTTCACTTCGCCGACCAAAGGGATCATGACCTCGGGCTTGGCGTCGATACCTTGCTTCTTGCAGTCGCAGGCCGCCTCGAAGATGGCGCGCACCTGCATTTCGGTGATTTCCGGGTAGAGAATTCCCAGCCGGCAACCGCGCAGGCCGAGCATGGGATTAAATTCATGCAAACCTTCAACAATTGCCAGCATATTCTTGGCCTGGCTTAGCTTAGCACCCTTCTTGCCAGTCGCCTCGAGGACCGCCACTTCCACCATCAACTGCTCGCGCTTGGGCAGGAACTCGTGCAAGGGCGGATCAAGGGTGCGGATGGTCACCGGCAGGCCGTTCATGGCCTTAAGGAGACCGAAAAAGTCCTTGCGCTGCATGGGCAGCAGCTTGGCGAGGGCGGCTCGGCGTTCCTTTTCGAGCCGCTGGGCTTCCTTGGGGTCGGCCGTGTCCTTGCAAGCCATAATCATGCGCTGCATGTGAGGCAGGCGGTCCTGGGCAAAAAACATATGTTCCGTCCGGCATAGGCCGATGCCCTCCGCGCCGAATTTGCGGGCGACCATCGCGTCGCGGGGAATGTCCGCGTTGGCGCGCACACCCAGGTCGCGAAAATCATCCGCCCACCTCATGAAGGTGGCAAAGTCGCCGCTCGAGGGATCGGGTTCCTTGGTCGGCACTTTGCCCAGAACCACGCGGCCTGTCGATCCATCCAGCGAGAGCCAGTCGCCCTCTTTGATCACGTACTTGCCGACGCGCAACTCCTTCTTCTTCTCATCCACTTCGCAGTCGCCAGCGCCGGCCACGCAGCACTTGCCCATGCCGCGAGTCACCACGGCCGCGTGCGAGGTCATACCGCCTCGCGAGGTGAGAATTCCTTGCGCCACTTCCATGCCGTGGATATCGTCCGGGACAGTTTCGGCGCGCACCAGGATCACAGGTCCGGTCTTACCCTGCTTCACGGCCTCGTCCGCAGTGAAGACCACGCGGCCGACCGCCGCTCCCGGCGACGCGGGTAAGCCAGTGGCGATCACGTTGACACCCTTGGATTCGTCGAGGACCGGGTGAAGGAGCTGATTCAGCTGCTGGGGCTCTACGCGCATCAACGCTTCGTTTGGCGAGATGAGACCTTCGTTCGTCATATCCACGGCGATCTTGACCGCGGCCGGGCCCGTACGTTTGCCATTACGGGTCTGAAGCATGTAAAGCTTCCCTTCCTCGATGGTGAACTCGAAATCCTGCACGTCGCGATAGTGCTGTTCCAGACGCGTGGTGATCCCGCGAAGCTGGTGGTAAGCCTCGGGGTTGATCTTCTCGAGCTCCCGGATGGGCACCGGAGTGCGCACGCCGGCCACCACGTCTTCACCCTGCGCGTTCATGAGAAACTCGCCGTAAAACTCCTTGGCGCCCGTTGCCGGATTGCGCGTGAAACCGACGCCCGTGCCCGAAGTCTCTCCCATGTTGCCGAACACCATGGACTGAACGTTGACCGCGGTGCCGATTTCGTCTGGAATCTTGTTGAGCCGGCGATAGGTGATGGCGCGAGGGTTGTTCCAGGAACGAAAGACGGCTTCGATGGCGAGCGCTAGTTGGATACGGGGCTCCTGCGGAAAATCTTTGCCGGTCTCCTTCTTCACCACCTTCTTGTAGCCATCGATGACCTGTTTGAGATCGTCAGCGCTGAGGTCGGTATCGAGCCTCACCTTGCGCTTCTTCTTTTGGCCGTCGAACACCTGATCGAATTGGCGCTTTTCAATTTCCAACACCACGTTACCGAACATCTGGATGAAGCGGCGGTAGCTGTCAGACGCCCAGCGCGGGTTGCCGGACTTGGCAGCAAAGGCCTCGGCGATCTCGTCGTTCATGCCCAGATTGAGAACGGTGTCCATCATGCCTGGCATTGAAAACTTGGCTCCAGAGCGCACCGAGACCAGAAGCGGCGCGCTGCTGTCGCCCAGTCGCTTTTCGGTGATGCCCTCAAGGCGATCTAAAGCCTTTGAGTATTCCTGAGTGATAGCACCGGGCGTCTGGTTTCCACTTTCGAAATAGAGGCGGCAGGCGGAGGTCGCGATGGTGAATCCGGGCGGAACTGGTAAGCCAGCATTCGTCATCTCGGCCAGACCAGCGCCTTTGCCGCCCAGCACGTCCTTCATATTGCCATTTCCTTCGGCCTTCCCTCCTCCGAAAAAGTAAACGTACTTCTCCATAAGGGGACTCCTTTCGGAACATCGGGTTGTCAGTCAGTTGTGCGTAGTTAATTGAACGTTCTCGTTCTCAGTTCTGCTTTTCGCTTCGACTGCGAGTCGAGCCCGAACGCGATTATGCCGCGGCCTGGCGGCCAATGTCGGCGCGCCGACATCGCGCAGGCAGGGCGCCAAGATTGCTCACAATCTACTGATTCTACGCAACATCAAAACACCTATGGCCAAGAGAAGAAGCTCACCGCGAAACCTTGCTCTCAGGCTCCTCCTGCGTTACGGACTCGATCTCCGAGAGATCGGCGAAGCGCGAAAAAGCCAGCGCAGTGAGACCTCTCAGGAGCGCCAGGCGGTTGGTCCGCACCGCCAGGTTCTGGTCCATCACCATTACCTGGTCGAAGAATCGGTCAACCGGGCCGCGGAGCTTTGCCAATTCCACGAAGGCGGCGACGTAATCGGCGCCGGCTTGGAAATGGTCCAAGGCCTCACGAGCGCTTTGATAAGCGGCGAAGAGATCACGCTCCTCCTGGGCCCGGAACAGGTTCTGGTCGACCTGAACGGAGCCCATCAGGTCGACCTGGGAAGCGGACTTGCTCAGAATGTTGCGGGTACGCTTGGCGGCGATGGAAAGCGCCTTGAAATCCTCCGTGTCCCTAACTTGCTCGAGCGCGCTACCGCGCCGGAGAGCGTCTGCCGGAGGCGACCAGCCCGCCGCGCCATGGACAACAGCGCGAACGCTATCGTAGCGCAGGCCTCGAACAGCCCCGAAATAGTGCTCCGCGCGCTCCTGCAAGAAGGTCCCAACCTGTTCGCAAACGTCGTGAGACGGCTGGAGCCCGGGCCGCGCGCGGATGGCATTCTCGGCCAGCGCCAGAATGTCGAGTCCGGCCAGCGCAGCAACCTCGACGGCAATCTTGATCACCCCGTTTCCGGCCCGCCTTAGGCCGAAGGGATCGCTCGACCCCGTGGGATCGAGACCAACCGAGAACCCGGAGATCACAGTATCCATCTTGTCGGCCAGTGAGACAAGCGCGCCCACCGGCGACCGCGGACAATCTTCTTGCAGATTCTCGGGTTTGTAGTGGTCGTAAACGGCCTGCCAGACTTCGGGCGTTTCACCTTGCGCGGCAGCATAGAGCCCACCCACAATTCCCTGGAGTTCGGTGAACTCCTGCACCATTTGCGTGGTGAGGTCGCACTTCGCCAACTCGATGGCGCGAAGCGCGTGCGCGGCCTCACCATGGCTGATGCTGCCCGTGTTCTGAAGTCGCGAGGACACTTCCCTAGCCATTGCCAGCATACGCCTTACTTTGTCGCCGTAACTGCCAAGCTTCGCCTGATAGGTAACTCGTTCCAGCATTGAGACGCGGTCGCGCAGCGGAATCTTCTGATCGGCCTGCCAGAAGAACCTCGCATCCTCGAGTCGCGCGGCCAGAACCCGCTCGTGCCCGCGCCGGATGATGCCGGCCGGGTCGGAGGGAACATTAAGGACGGTCACAAAGGCGGGCGCGAGTCTGCCCAGGCCCATCGAGGCCCCGGAACCGTTTGTAGTCATGGCGCCCATGATCGAGCGCGTCTCCTCCACCGCGAAATACTTTTGGTGGTCCCGCATGACAGTGATCAGGATTTCGCGCGGGAGGTCCAGAAATTGCGAGTCAAACTCGCCTGCGATAGCGTGGGGGCACTCCGTGGAGCAGACGATCCAGTCCTCGAGCCCCGAGTCCGGAACAAGTCTGGCTGTGGCGGCTCCACTCTCTGAAATGTTTCCCGTGAAACTATCAAGCGATGCTTTAACTTCTTTGCGAATCTTTGCGAGCCGCTTAGCAGGGTCAATCTCGACATCGCCGCGCCGCAATTTGCTCACGTAGTCCTTGAAGCCGGTTACCGCTACCTGCGGGCTCTTAACAAGCCGATGGCGATAGGTGGCATTGCCGGTTTTAACTCCGCCCACTGCAAAGGGAACAACCTGCGCGGCCTCACCTTCCCCGAACAGCGCCAAAATCCAGCGAATGGGGCGGACAAAGCGCACGCCTGAACCTTCCCAGATCATACTCTTGGGGAATGTGAGTCCGGTAATCACCGAGGGCAGTACCAAGGCCAGGACGCTCTCCGCTGGTGCCCCTTGAACCGTTCGCCTGGCGGCCACGTACAAACCCTTGGGCGTTTCGATTTGAAGTAAATCTTGAACCTGAACGCCGCACTTGGCGGCGAAACTCTCCGCAGCGCGAGTGGGGGTACCCTCGGCGTCGAAGGCTATCTTAGCAGGCGGCCCGGTAATCTCTTCAATGGCGTCCGCCTGACTGACCATCACCGACGGGACGTAGGCAACAAGCCTCCTTGGCGTGGAGTAGCTCTGTACCGTCACAGCCGACAGAATCCCATCCCGGACGAGGCGGGCATCCTTCAGCGCTTTGATCAAGCGTTCTGCGAGCTGGCGTTCGGAGTCTGCGAGAAACCGCGCCGGGATCTCCTCACAACCGATCTCGAGCAACAATGGGAGTGTGACGCGACTCGCTACGTGCGGCTTACGCTGCTGCGGTTGCGAGTTGAGGCCTGGGACCGGCGGTTCGGACCCTTCAGCATGTTCGGCCGAGTCAGTACCCGAAAGACCATCGACTGTGGGGATGGGGTGTGAGTTCTTGAGGTCCGGTTTCATGCTGACCGTACCTCCTCGACCGGCGCTACCACGCTCAGCCGATCGACATAGATCTTCGCTACTTCAACCGCCATCCTTCGGACACGCCCGATCAAGGCCACGCGCTCCGTGACGCTGATGGCGCCCCTGGCATCGAGAATGTTAAATAGGTGCGAGCATTTCAAGCAGAGCTCGTAAACCTTGCGGAGTGGAAACCGGCTGTGCAAAGCCGAGACTGATCCCGCCGCCTGCCTGGCGGACCGGTCACCGCCACCGGCATCAGACGAATGCTCGGCGATGAGCCTCAACGCCTCGCTTTCGTACAGATCGAAGATCTTGCGGCAGGTCTCCGGCGAGGCCGATTCGAAGTCGTAGATCGAAAGTTCGAGCTCTTCTTCGAATCTTAAATCCTTATATGTCTTATCGTTGCTCCATATTATTTCATATACGGATTGAACCCCTTGAAGGAAGGCTGCGATCCGTTCAAGCCCGTACGTGATCTCGGCGCTGATGGGATCCAGATCAAAACCTCCGCACTGCTGGAAGTAAGTGAACTGGGTAATCTCAAGGCCGTCGAGCATCACTTGCCAACCCATGCCCCAAGCACCGAGCGTCGGAGCCTCCCAGTTGTCCTCTTCAAAGCGAATGTCATGTTCACTAAGGTGGATGCCGAGTGCCTTCAGGCTCCCGAGATAGATATCCTGGATGTCGGCCGGCGGCGGTTTGAGAATCACCTGCATCTGCGTGTGCTTCAGGAGGCGATTCGGGTTTTCACCATAGCGGCCATCGGCTGGGCGACGCGAGGGCTGGCAATACGCGACTTTCCAAGGCTCAGGTCCCAGCACCCGCAGGAAGGTTTCCGGGGCCATAGTACCAGCGCCCACCTCCAGGTCGTATGGCAGGGCCAACACGCAGCCCTGCTCGGCCCAGAACTGGCTTAGGGCGACGATCATCTCTTGAAAGTTCGAGACAGGCATATTGTATCGCGTCTTCCGGGCGAACTCCGGGGTCATGTCCGGCCGACGGGCTGAACGGCGGGACGACCGCGCTTTGCGACCCAGTAAACGGGCCAGCCGAGCAGCAGTCCGACGACGGCGACGAAAACAAAAGCCACGGAGTGCGCCATCGCATGCTGAGCTGTGGGAAGGGACCGATGAGCGAAGACCATTTCCTCGTAGAACGTGGGGGCTCCCGTGCGCGCCGTGATAAGAATACCGGCGACGATGAGGATCGTCGACCAAGCCGCCAGAGCCACAAACCAGCCGGCCGCGCGCACGTAGCGGCCATCGGGTGCGCGCCCTTCCCGCGCAAAGAAAATGACAAGTCCTATCAGCAACACCACATTGAGACTGACGATCAGCGATCCTACAATCTCCGGCACGCCCAGCGCGTCCACCCATCCCTTCATGAAGTAGCGGAGCACGCCTACCACGAACATGACGACCGCCAGAATCAGAAACGTTTTCGATTGACCCTTCATGGCACTCCGTGATCGTTTAGGCGTGTCTCCTGGATCGAGCAGCCCCGCCTCACGTAACCTCGGTCAGGAGGTCTCTGGTAATCAGCTTACGTTCCACTTGAGATTCGACCAAAAGCTCAAGAAATTCTCGTACTTCTTTGCAAAAGTTAGGGATGGCCTTGTCTCCCATCCACTTCTCGAGCGATTGGCCGCACGCCGCCTGAGTTTCCCGTAGGCCTCGGGCGGAGACGATTTTTCCGGCAGCCAACGCTCCCAAGTGGCATTCTTTGCCAACCGGCGCGGGGGTACCTGGACCGTAGTAGACTGCTTCGTCCTGAAATATCCGGCCGCATCCTCCACAGGCTGTCAGGTCCGGTAGAAACCCACCCAGGCGCAGCATCCAGTAGTTGAAGTAGACCAGCGGCCGGTCGATCTCGCGAAAACGCTTCAGGCTGCGCAGAACCACCAGCAGCAACCTGAAGATTCGTTCATTCACCTCGCGCTCGGGAAGCAGACGCTCGGAAACTTCCACCACATACTGCGCCGCCAAATGCGATGCGTAGTCCCTCTGCATGTCAAAGAACGACTCGATGATCTCGACCGAATTCAACCGCGCCAGATCCCGATTCTCGCGCTCGTAGAGCCAAAGCCGCACATAGCTTAGGGATTCGAGCGTGCCTCCGTAGCGGGACTTCGTGCGTTGCGCGCCTGAAGCTACGGCACGGGCCCGGCCCATCTGCCGGGTGAAGAGCGATACGATCTTGTCCGCCTCACCCAGCCGGTAGGTCCTGAGCACGATCGCTTCGGTCTCAACCAAAGGCATCGCAAACGTCGAGGCACCAGCAATGTTTCAACGTAGCACATTTTGCATTGAACGCGAAGCTACTATTTGCCGCGCGTCTTCATTCGTCATGTGAAATCCCGCTGAAATGCAGTCGCTGCAGCTCAGGCCGGAAGCCTGGGCTTTTTGAGACACAGCATCGAA
>Ga0335078_10004989_pt1 | contig 19643 bp, 20 predicted proteins | sample Lox_Sample_32_FD_206711 | JGI IMG/M metagenome (GOLD analysis project Ga0335078, IMG submission 206711) | Soil microbial communities from Loxahatchee National Wildlife Refuge, Florida, United States - Lox_Sample_3.2 | ecosystem: Environmental > Terrestrial > Soil > Wetlands | place: USA... | reverse complement strand
GTTGGGAAGGTTCACGCCGTTTGCGGAGGTATTGGTTGGCGTTGCAAGGGCAATGGATCGCGCCAACACCGTCGTGTCCACTCCTACTCCGTTTGTAAGCCGCCATGAAACTTCCTTCGCCGGCGCGTTCGGAGGCGGTGTTGCCTTTCGATTGTCTCGGCGAATTGACTGGCGCTTGGAAGCGGACTGGCTCCAGACGCGCTTTGCCTTGGAGAAAGAATTCCCGCAGGGGCCAATGACAACCAGCCAACATATGCTAGGGAATAGTTGGCGCATATCGACAGGACCTTCATTGCGCATTCACTTTTAGAATCTTCCTCTGGCCCGTGGCGCAATCCCGTCTTCTGACCAGCTGCCTCTGAGCCCTCGCCAGCGCATCCCTGCCCGGGTTCAACTTCATTGTCTTAGGCGCAGGCAAAGCGTTAGGATACCGGGGCCCGAGTTTCCGAGCGCGACCCGGGCTTCAAAGCGCCAAACTTAGGCTGTGCCGGCTACAGTCCCGCGACGCCCAGAGTGGCGAGAACGACGCGATTCGCAAAAGGAGAGAACCCATGTTGCGCATCAACGACGAAGCTCCCAATTTCACCGCAGAAACCTCGCAGGGCCCCATCAACTTTCACGATTGGATCGGAAACGGCTGGGCCATCCTCTTCTCGCACCCCAAGGACTTTACCCCGGTGTGCACCACCGAACTGGGTTACATGGCAGGCCTGCAGCCCCAATTCGATTCCCGCAACTGCAAGATCATCGGCCTCAGCGTGGACCCGGTAAGCAGCCACAGCAAGTGGGCCGCGGATATCGAAGAGACCCAGGGCCACAAGGTGAAATATCCCATGATCGGCGATCCCGAACTCAAGATCGCCAAGCTCTACGATATGCTGCCCGCCGACGCCGGCAACACCTCCGACGGCCGTACCGCCGCCACTAACGCCACCGTGCGCACCGTCTTCGTCGTTGGCCCCGATAAGAAGATCAAGCTCATGCTCAGCTATCCGATGAGCACCGGCCGCAACTTCGACGAAGTTTTGCGCGTGCTCGATTCGATCCAGCTGACCGCCAAGCACCAGGTCTCCACCCCGGTGAACTGGAAGCCGGGCGAGGACGTCATCATCAGCGGCAGCGTTTCCGATGACGAGGCCCGCAAGAAGTATCCCGCGGGCTGGAAAGCGCCGCGCCCCTACCTGCGCATCGTGCCCCACCCCAAGGAGAAAGCCTCAGCGGGCGGAGCGGAGTGATTTAGTGGCACAGCCACTCCCGGCTGTGCAGAGCGGAGGGATTTAGTGGCACAGCCACTCCTGGCTGTGCAGAACTAAGGACGGCTCCGCCGCCGAGAGGTTCCCTATGTCTGTCCTTTACTAGCCCCCTTTACTGGCCGATGGAACCGAAGGACGCACGTCCCTGCATTGCACTCGTTGCTCGCCACCCGATACGTCTTACAACCCGCGCAGCTGAACTCTCATCAGGGGAATTATCCAGCCATCACTGCAGGCCCGAATACGAAGGCAGGCGGATATGAGCGACGTTGGCCAAATCGGCCGTAATACCGGTTTGCTTCTTGGTTCATTTCTCGCGGTTGGATTCATTGCGGGCGGTTGGGTGCTGGGCGCTGAGATCAAGGCCACTCGCTTCAGCGAACAGTTTGTGACCGTTAGAGGCCTGGCTGAACGTGACGTCAGATCGGATCTGGCTATTTGGCCGCTGGGCTTCGAAGAAGTAGGGGATGACTTATCCCTTCTGTACGCAAAGACGGAGCAGGATAAGAACGGGATATTGCAGTTTCTCGCCCAGCAGGGTGTGCAGCCATCGGAAGTCGAGTTGGGCGCGGTACGCGTCGTGGATACTCAGGCCAACCAATATGGTGGGGCTGCTCGACCCCTTCATCGCTACATCATCGAGCAGCAAATCAGTGTGCGCACGCCCCGGGTCGACACAGTGGCCGCCGCGGTGCAGAAGACGGTCCTCCTTTTGCAAAAAGGCATCGTGCTGAGCGGCAATCCCAACGAAGGAGCGGTCTATCGCTTTACCGGGCTAAACTCCGTCAAGCCGGACATGATCACCGAGGCAACGCGAAACGCGCGCGCAGCTGCCGACCGCTTCGCTTCCGATTCAGGCAGCAAGGTGGGCGCCATCCGGCAGGCAAATCAGGGAATTTTCTCCATTGTGGCCGCCGATCACAGCAGCGATGCGTCTGAACCCGGCGGATTCGGAGGGGCCTTCAGCGCCGATAGCAGCATCATGAAGACGGTGCGGGTGGTCACCACGATGGAGTACTACCTCGAAAAATAAGCTGCCAGCCCGCGCTCGGGTACCACGACGCCGCCCGGCGAGTTAGAGAGTCCCAGTGCCAAGAGCAAACAGATCGGAATATGAGCCGTTAAATAGTATTTCGCTTTCTGTTCGCCTTGAGGTATAGTGGGGGCTCCATGACCCTCACCATACGCTGGCCTCGCTCGCCGATTCGTCGGGGCTCGGTGCGCCCACATGTTCGCCAACCGAACCTTCGCGGCAACGCCCGCGACAAAGCCTCCGACAAAGCTGGATTTCGGAAACAGGGGCAGGGCCAACGCTCCGTTCCACTGATCGAAAAGCTGCTCTATCTCCTATTCCTATCGCTCCCCTTCGTGACGCTCATTCAGACCGTATTGGCCCGGCCGGAGGAGTCCGCGGTCACACGGACAATACCTCTGGAAACCTTCCTTTCTGGCCCGCGATGGGGATATTCGCTCCCGTTCGCGGTGAAGAACAAGGCCACGATCGAAAAGCTGATCCAATGCGAGAGTAGCGGGAGAAACGTCTCCCGGCCCGACTCTGACGGCATCATGTCCGACGGGATCTTGCAATTTCACCGCGGCCCGGCCGACACCCTGGCCGGCGGCACGTGGGAAGATTTCTCGCAAGCCAGCGGAATCCGGGGATCGCCGAAAAATCCCGCGGATGCGATCAAGATGACAGATTGGGCGATCAGCCACGGCCGTGGCCCGCATTGGACCTGCTGGCAGCTCCAAAAGCTATCCCCAGGTTCCTAACCCTGCCTTCGCGGCAAACCCACAGGACTTGCGCCTTCGGTCCCATGTTTACACCATCCGCTCTTGGGAGTAGGCTTGCTCCACCCTGAAACGGAGTCTCAGGGAAACGGATCTCGCGCAAAGTTCGAGTCGATCGTATTCATGCCTATCGTCAAGCAGAACGTTGAGCCGGCCAGCTTTCCCCATATGCCCGTGCGCAAATAGACCGCACTTAAGGAGAAAATCCCATGAGTACAATTACAGTGAAAGACGGCACGACGATTTATTTCAAGGATTGGGGCACGGGACAGCCGATCGTTTTCAGCCACGGCTGGCCGCTTTCGGCTGACGACTGGGATACGCAGATGCTCTTTTTCCTCAAGCAGGGCTATCGGGTCATCGCTCACGACCGCCGGGGGCACGGCCGTTCCTCACAAGTAAGCGACGGTCATGACATGGATCATTACGCCGACGATCTCGCCGCGCTCACCGCGCATCTTGACCTCAAGGAAGCAATTCATGTCGGCCACTCCACCGGCGGCGGCGAAGTGGTGCACTACCTGGCGCGCCACGGCGAAAGCCGTGTGGCCAAAGCGGCGATTATCAGCGCGGTTCCGCCCCTGATGCTGAAGACGGCTGCCAATCCACTCGGTCAGCCCAAAGAAGTGTTTGACGGGCTTCAGGCGCAACTCGCCGCCAACCGCTCACAGTTTTATTTCGACGTCGCCTCGGGCCCGTTCTATGGATTTAACCGGCCCGGCGCCAAGCCCTCGCAGGGCGCGATCTCGAATTGGTGGCGGCAGGGCATGATGGGCGGCGCCAAAGCGCACTACGACGGCATCGTCGCCTTTTCCCAGACCGACTTCACCGAAGACTTGAAGAAGATCGCCGTGCCCGTGCTCGTCATGCATAGCGAAGACGATCAGATCGTTCCGTACGTCGCCGCCGGGCCTTTGTCGGCAAAGCTGCTGAGGAATAGCACCTTCAAAAGCTACAAGGGCTTTCCGCACGGCATGCCCACCACGGAAGCCGACACGATTAACGCCGACCTGCTGGCGTTCCTGAAGGGCGCGGCGTCCCGGGCAGCGGTCTGACCCGACACTACTCGTTGTTATTTGGCCTCGTTGGGAGCCGCGATCCCGGAGCGAAGTAACCCGCGAGCTTCTCTTTCAGAGTGTTCGGTGGAACTTCCGTTGCTTCTCCGGGCGGTAGGGAGCCCAATTGAAAGGGACCGTAGGCCGTGCGGATCAGCCGGTTCACTTGTAGGCCAATATGCGCCATAACTTTGCGGACTTCGCGATTCTTGCCATCTTTGAGCACGACGGCAACCCACGAATTGGTGCCGCCCCTTCCCCCTTCGATCCTGGCTTCAATGGGCCCATATCTCACACCCTCAACCGTGACGCCTTGCGCGAGCCGGGCAAGAGCGGCGGGATTTACGTCTCCATGCACGCGCACCCGGTAGCGACGCTGCAAGGCATTCGCCGGCAATTCGAGATATCGCGCCAGGCCCCCATCGTTGGTGAGCAGCAGCAGCCCTTCGCTGTCCAGGTCCAGCCGGCCGACGCTGACCACCCGCGGAAGCCCGGGCGGCAAATGGGCAAATACGGTCGGCCGCCCTTTTTCGTCGCGCGCGCTGGTCACTAGGCCGGCGGGCTTGTGATACAAGAAAAGGCGCGCCGCTTCGGCGGCCGGCAGCGCTCTGCCGTCCACAAGGATCTTGTCGGCCGGCCCAACGGTGAAGGCCGGTGTGTCCAGCATCTTTCCATTCACGCTCACGCGCCCGTCGGCAATCCATCGTTCGGCATCGCGGCGTGAGCACAATCCAGCGCGTGCGATCACCTTGGCGATGCGCTCGCCCTCTCTGTCCTTGTTCATGCCGAAGGAAATAATAGGAGCAGGGATAATCACAGACAAGTGGAATGCCCGCTCCTGGTATCGCCGGCTGTGCAGAACGGCGACTCAGTATCCAGTACCCTCCAATAGACTAGCAGCGGCAACACGGCGCCTTCGGGTGTATACATGTAGAGATAACGGAAGCCCAGGAGGGAACCCATGAGCGAAAGCCGCCGCGACCCAATTAACGCTGCCAAAGCCAACGCCGCCGACACAGAACCGCGCCGCGAGATTGGTCGCCGCGCGCTCCTCCGCGCCGGCGCTCTTGCCGCGGGGGCCGGGCTCGCAGGCTTCGGTGCAAGCGCGGCCGCGCTCGCTGCCGCCCAGGACGCCGCCAGCCAAGCCGGGGGTGCCGCAAGCATCGGGTCTTACATTATTGGAGAGGGCGCACCCCCGTGGATGAAAACTCCGGGCCGTTCTTTCTCCGCCTACGGCGCGCCGTCGCATTGGGAAGAAAAAGTCCAGCGCGCGATTCCTCCCACGGCCGCCGTCCGCCTCGGGGTGGGCGCTTCGCGCACGCCGCTTGAGCAGCTCGCCGGAACCATCACGCCCAGCGGCCTGCACTTCGAGCGACACCACAACGGCATCCCCGATATCGATCCCGCCCGCCACGAGCTGGTTATTCACGGCCTCGTCCGCCAGCCCCTGGCCTTCACGCGCGAAACGCTCCTGCGCTATCCGCTCGAATCGCAAATTTATTTTGTCGAGTGCGCCGGCAACAGCGGCACGTTCAGCCAGCCCCAGCCGCAGCAAGCCGCCGCCGGCGCCTTGAACGGCCTCGTCTCCTGCTCCCAATGGACCGGCGTGCGCCTCTCCACTCTGCTCGACGAAGCCGGCATACAGCGCGGTGCCAAATGGGTGATCGCCGAAGGCGCCGACGCCGCGGCCATGAGCCGCAGCGTGCCCCTCGAGAAGTGTCTCGACGACGCCATGATCGCGCTCTTCCAGAATGGCGAAGCCATTCGCCCCGAGCAGGGTTATCCCATGCGCCTGCTGCTGCCCGGCTTTGAGGGCAATATCAACGTGAAATGGCTGCGCCGCCTCAACGTCATCGACGCCCCCGTCGACGCCCGCGACGAAACCTCGCACTACACCGAGCTGCTGCCCGATGGCAAAGCGCGCCAGTACATGTTTCTGCAGGGCGTGAAGTCGGCCATCATCAAGCCGTCGTTTGGAATGAACCTGCCCGCGCCCGGCTTCTACGAAATTTCCGGTCTGGCTTGGTCCGGCGCCGGCCGCATCTCCAAGGTGGAACTCTCCACCAACGGCGGCAAGAGCTGGACTCTCGCCGCGCTCGGCCAGCCCGTTTTGCCAAAGGCGCTGGCCCGCTTCCACCTGCCCTGGCAATGGGACGGCCGCCCCGCCATCCTCATGAGCCGCGCCACCGACGAGAAGGGCAACGTGCAGCCCACGCGCTCGGCCTGGGTCGCGCAGTACGCGCCCGGCCAGCCGTATCACTACAACGGCATTCAAAGCTGGAACGTCGCCGCCGATGGGACGGTGCAAAATGTGTATGCTTAGGCGCGCGCGCTTTCCGCGCCCGGCCCACGATTGTTTAACCGCGATTGCCTTGCTCGCCGCGGGGCTCTCGCTGTCCGTCGCCAGCCTCTGCCGCGCCCAGTCCCCGAACGCGACTCAAACCGCAGGTCAAAATAAGTCCGCGCATCCCAATCTCGGCCGCCCCCTCGCGCCCGACGAAATTCGCCAACTCGATATCACCGTCACGCCCGACGGCAGGGGATTGCCCGAAGGCAGCGGCTCGGTCGAGCAGGGCGCCAAAGTCTACGCCGAAAAATGCCAGGTCTGCCACGGACCCGAAGGTAAAGGCGGTCCCCTGGACCGGCTTACCGGCGGCATCGGCACGCTCGCCTCCGCCAAGCCGGTGAAGACTCCGGTAAGCTATTGGCCCAGCGCCACCACCATCTTCGACTACGTCCGCCGCGCCATGCCTCTGCGCATGCCCGAATCGCTCTCGAACGACGAAGCTTACGCCCTCACCGCCTACATTCTCTCCATCGACGCCGTCGTTCCCAAAGACGCCGTCCTCGACGCCAAATCCCTGCCGCAAGTAAAAATGCCCAACCGCGACGGCTTCATCAACTCCTGGCCCCCTCCCAAACACTAATCGAGTCGCAAACGTTGTCATTCTGAGGAGCGCAGCGACGAAGAATCCCTCCGAGCCGTCGCGGCGGCCTGAGATCGAGCTCCAAGTACGCCCCGCGCCCTCGTCTGCTTGAATGCTCCCCGCGAACCATTCTCAGGTGTTCCTGCGATCCCGCCGGCCGCCCAGAAACATCTAAATGACGGAAGAACATAGGAAGGGTCAAATGAAGCAGCTTACGAAGCGAATATCGAATGGCGTGTTCATGCTCGTTTTGGGGCTCTCCGTGGCGCTGGCTAGCGGCTGCGCAGGGCGTCTGCGCGTCTATGACACTGAGCACCGCGATTATCATCGCTGGGATGCCAACGAAGATCGCGCCTATCACGATTACTGGATGGAAAATCACGGACACGATCCTTACCGCGACTACGGCAAGTTGAATCAAAACGAGCAGAAAGATTACTGGAACTGGCGGCACTCGCATCCGGACCCCGGCAAGCACTAACCTTAGCTCGAACGCCTTAGCCTCGGTCCGCTTTACTCGAAGTAGCTGCGCTTGCCGGTCTGGATCAATTCGTAGAGCGACTTGATCTCATTCTTCAGCCGCTGATAATTGCGCCAATCCTTATACTGCGGAAACGTGAGGGTTGCCTGCGCCTGTTCGAGCGGCATGCCTTTGGCCACCGCGGCTTTCACCGTCGTGTATTCGTCTTGCAGCATATTCGCCAGTTCTTTGACGTCTTCGCGGTGCGCCACGTCGCCATGCGCTGGCAGGATGTAGTCGTAATCCGTCCGTGCGGCAATCTGATTGAGCAGCTTTAGCCAATTATCCACCGACGGCGTGAACGCCATGTTGGGCATGCTGTGCCGCGCAAACGCGCCCGGCGTGTAGAGCGCGCGGTCCTGCGGAAACAGCACAAAAGTGTCCCCGGCCTGCTGTCCCGGCCCGAAATACATCAGCCGCGCTTCGCGCCCGCCAAGAAAAATGCTCATCTGCGTCTCGAACGTGACGTCCGGCAGGACGAGCTTCACTTCCTTGGGATCGTAGTTGTTTTCCTTGAAATAATCTTGCCGCCGGGCCATCTCCTTCGGCTGCACCAGCGGCATGATGCGCGCGGTCTCTTGCTGCGCCACGAACATTGCGCCTGCCGCCTGGAAGGCCGCGTTCCCGAAGGTGTGGTCCCCGTGAAAATGGCTGTTGATCACCCACTTGATGGGCTTATCCGTGACCTTGCGTATTTGCGCGATCAATTCCGCTGCGGCCCGTGGATGCTCGCGCGTATCGATCACCAGCACACCCGCATCGGTCACTAGAAAAATGGAATTGGAGCCGTCGAAATCGAAGAAAAAGTAGAGATCGGGGGCCACCTGCTTGACCACCGCGGGCTGCCTGGCGCGGGGTTCGTTCGCCTGCTCGCCGTTCTGCGCCGCGGCGGAAGGAATCGCCAACGTGCCGGCAACGAGCGCCAGCAACGTCGCTGCAACAAGCCGGGGCAAAGCCTCGCGCGCCCGGGTCGGCAGCCTCGATTTCGGGTTTTCGCTCATACGGCAAAACCCTGCGGCCAATGGAAATCGGTTTATACGATCTCTCCCTTGGCGCGCAGACCCGCAAGAATTTTGTCCTTGGTGATGGGATGCTCGCGAATTCTTACGCCGCAGGCGTTGTAGATAGCGTTGGCGATCGCGCTCGGAGCGGCGCCAATGGCGGTTTCCGCGAAACCTTTGGCCCCGAAGAACCAGCGCGGCTCTTGACTGTTGATAAACACGTTGGTCTGCTCCGGAGGTTCCATGATTGTCGGCAGTCTGTAGGACAGATATCCCACGCCGTAGTGAAGTGTCCCCGGAAATTCGCGATCCCAGGGAATGGCGTCGGTGGTCATACCCATGTTTTGCACCAGCGCTCCGTGCTGATCGGCGTTCGCCAGCAGCGGATTCATCACGTGGCCGGCGTCGTGGCAATACGCCGCGTTCACGTAGCGCCAGTCGCCGGTCCATGTGTCCACTTCCACTTCGGCAAAACACGCGCCCACGCCTCGGGCCATTGCTCTTCCGCTGCCCGTCAGGACACATCTGCCCGCCATGCGTATGGGCTCTTTGTTGGCCTTCGCCAGCGCCGCAAAAGTGACCTTGGCGCTGGGCCGCTCGGTGGAGGAGATCACTCCGTCTCGGATCGCCAGCTTCGCCGCATCCGCCTTCAGCGTAGCGGCCGCGCGCTGGAGAAGATCCTTGCGCAGCTTATCCGCGGCATTGCACAGGGCGCCGCCTTGTATCGCCGTGGTTAAGCCGGAACTCCAACCCGGGGCCTGGGGCGCAAGCTCCGAATCTCCCCAGATCAGCCGAATGCGATCCAGCGTCGTGAATCCTAGAATTTCGCCGACCTGCATGGACATCGACGTGCCGTGATTGGTGCCGCTATCCGGCTGGGCGAATCGCAGAACCACGTCGCCGTCCGCGTTGATCTCCAGCGCGCCGTCGTAGACGTCGTTCCCCGGAGCGCCCGCGCCGCCTCGCCGGTTCGCCATCATCCAGTCGAACCCCGGCTCGCCTTCCTGATATCCCAGCCGCCCCGCGTGGTGCTGGGACATGGCCACGCCGAATCCGCGCTTGAACCGGCCCGGATTTCCGCCGGCCACGGGATTTCTCTTGTCCCACCCGATGGCCTTCGCGCCTTCCTCCAGCACCTCCACCGAAGCGAAGCAGTCGTAGCGCAGAGTGCCTTTCTCCATCTCCGGCATGGGAGTGACGGTCGTGCCGCCCTGTTTCAGCGCGACCTGCGTTCCCGGCTTCTGCACGTTGAGCAGCCGTATCTGCACCGGGTCCATGCCCACCGCTTCCGCCATCTCGTCCATCATCTGTTCCCAGGCCCACTTGAACTCTTGCTGCAAATAGCTGCGAGCCGCGCCGGTGTTGATCGAATTCGTTCGGTAAAGGAAGCCGATCTCCTTCCAGTTGGGAACGACGTGAACGTAAAGCTCGCTCCTGCCTCCGTTCATCCCTGGGCCCTCGCTCAGATTCGCGCCCGAGTTGACGTGGAATTCACGCTGGCACGCCGTGATCTTTCCGTCTTTCATCGCGCCGATTTTGAATTTGGTGAGCGTCTGCGGCTTCACTTGCAGAAACGCCAGCTCCTGGCTTTTGGTGAGCATCAACTTCACCGGCCGGTTCGTCGTTTTGGCGATGTGCGCGATCCACGGATAGAACTTGTCGCCGGTGTTTTGCGCTCCTCCAAACGTCCCGCCGTTCCACTTATCGATGAAGCGCACATTCTCCACGGGAATCCCCAGGCGCCTGGCCGTGGTCGCCCGGGATGGATAGATGTTCTGTCCCATGCCCCAGATGGTTACCTTGTCTCCATCCCATTTGGCGATGCACCCGTTCGGCTGCAAGGGAACAGGAAGTCCTCCGCCAAAACCGTAGGTAAACTCCTTGACGATCTCTGCCTCCGCGAAAGCCTTATCCACATCGCCCCATTCTGAAAGCGTCTTCGTCACTGCAGGTTTTTGCTTGCTGCCCAGGTCCGGCGCGTTCGGCGCCATGGCCTGGTCCAGGTTCGACGCAAAGGGCAGTAGCTCGTACGCCACCTGGATCGCCGCCGCGGCGTCCTCGGCTTGATCCTCAGTCTCCGCGGCCACGATGGCCACCACTTCGCCTTGAAAGAAAAGCTCCTCAGGAAGCGGATAGGTGTTCGGAGCATTCTGCGGCGTCAGAATATGCGCCACACCGGGCATCTTTTCCGCCTGGGAAACGTCCAGCGCTTTCACTTTCGCGCGCGGATGCGGGCTGGTGAGCAATTTCGTATAGAGCATGTTCGGCAATTGAATGCGAGTGGTGTACTCGGCTTTGCCGGTGAGCCGCGGTATCCCCACTTGCGACATGGCCGGATGCGGCTTTCCGATCAGATTCAAATTTTGCGGGGGATAGCCCTGCCACTTTCGCGTGACGAGCTTCTGATCGCCTTCGACGAGCGTCTCTTCAGGGCCGTGTCCTCCGCCAGTCGAATAGTCGCGCACCAAAGGTTGGTCGATGATGATGCAGGATTCCGGTGTGGGTCCCAGCTTCTGTTTGGCCGCATGATCGGTGTTCTTGTCGCTCATGGGATTTCGCCTCCGTCATCCGAATGGGAGATCCTATCGCCAAAAAGACTTGCAGCTATTTGGGCGCCTGGCCGCCGCCCATCATCAGTGCCGGATTGAAGGGAACCGGCGTGCCCACGATCTTGTCCTTCGCGTCCTTTACCTGCTTGATCAGCACCATGGTCATGTCCTTGCCCTGATACTTGATCAAGCCAATGGGCGATACTTTGTCGCTCACCCAGAAGTCGCCCGAGCCGTTCTTCATCCGGTAGTGATCCGCCGTGAAGTCGCCCGCGGGCGTGCTCACGGACTCGCTTCCCACTTTGTCCGCCTCGCTGCGAATGTCCAGCGACAGCTTCTGCTGCATGCGGCCCATCTCCGGCATCTCCGTCGCGGAATGTCCCGCCATCTGCATGATCGTGCGCGTGAAGGTTGTGTTTGCGCCCTCCTGCACCGTAAGCACCTTCACCACCATGTCGCCCACCGGCGTCGTGCCCGAACTCTCCAGCCAGTAGCCGTCCTTGCCGTCCACCGGCTCCTTGCCCGTCGCGTCGATCTCGATGGTCGTCTTCTTGCCGCCGGCATCTTGCGCGCCGCGCTGGATCTCGTACTGCGCCCCGGAACCTACAATCGGATTGAAAATGCCGCGCGGCTGCGGTCCCAGCATGCCTCCCATGGGCCCTTGGGCGCAGGCCAAGCCCGCGAAGGCCAATGCCAAAATCGAAGCGACAGCGATCGTTCTTGAATGCTTCATATGCCTCGCTCTTTCGTAAAGGACCTTCCGTTATATACCCGCCCCGCGCCCAGCGAAACCCAATTCTTCGCTGCGTAGGGGATGCGGCGCAAGGCGACGCTATTTGCTTTCCCTGCATCCGTAACTGTTCGATCCATGCGAAGATTTTGACGAGGGGCCGATTCGAGATAATGGTCAGTCTGAATTTTCTTGATCGCCCGGCAAGTTCCAGCATGAAACGTCAATTCGCAGCCGCGCTCGCTTCCATCTGGCTCATCTTTTTCGCAGCCGTGGGCCTGCGCCTCGCTTATGCCTGGGAGCAGCAGCGCCAAATTCGTGGCGAAGTTCTGCTCCTGCGCTTTCACCAGGAGACCGGCAACATCGCCTACTCCGTGGCCTTGGGCAAGGGATTCAGCTCGCCCTTTGGCCGCGACACCGGCCCCACCGCCTGGGTCGCGCCGGTCTATCCTCTGCTGATCGCGGGCATCTTTCGCATTTTCGGAGTCGAGACTATTCGTTCGTTCTTTGCCGCGACCTCCATGAACATTCTGTTCTCCGCGGCAACGTGCCTGCCGATCTTCTACGCAGGCAAGCGCATCGTCGGCCCCGGCACAGCGGACACGGCGGCCACGGCTGCTGCGGCAGCCTGGTTTTGGGTCCTGCTTCCCAACGCGGTGATCTTTCCCTTCGAGTGGATCTGGGACACTTCGCTCACGGCGCTCCTCGCAGCGACGATTTTGTGGGCCACGCTCGAGCTAGCTAATTCGCCCCGCTTACGCAATTGGTCCGCCTACGGCCTGCTCTGGGCCTTCGCGCTGCTCACCAATCCTTCGCTCGGCTCGGTTTTGCCGTTCTTGCTCGGATGGGCTGCCTACCGTGCCGCCAAGCGCGGCGCGGGCTGGCGCGCGCCGGCGCTCGCCGCCGCAGTCGTGGTGCTTTGCTGCGCGCCCTGGACCATCCGCAACTACCGGGCCTTCCACCGCTTCATTCCCCTGCGCTCCAATCTGGGTGTGGAGCTCTACGTCGGGAACAACGAAAACTACGGCCCTCATCCGCCGGTCTGGCCCTTCAACATCACCCGCGAGCGCGAGATTTTTCGCTTCTATCGCGTGGGCGAGTCCGCCTTCATGCAGGAGGAGATGCGCAAGGCGCTGCATTTCATGGCCGCCAATCCCGGCATTGAGCTGCGCCTCACCTGGGATCGGGTGGTCGCTTTCTGGTTGGGCACCTCCGCGCCGTTCAGCGATTTTCTCTCCGCCGATTCGCTTTTGCTGCGCGCGGTGTCCATCTGCAGCTTCCTTCTTCTGCTGGGGACCGTCGCCGGACTCGCGCTGCTCTTTCTCGCGAACAACGAATTCATCTTCCCCGTAGCCTCGTTCGTGCTGTTTTTCCCGCTGGTCTATTACCTGGCCCACGCCTCGCTGCGCTTCCGCCACCCCCTCGACCCTATCCTGGTCCTGCTCTCCGCGATCCCTTTTACCGCAATCCTGCGCTTCTTCGCTGGCGTCGCATCCACTCGAAAGCTCCGCCGAAGAGCTCCCGCGCGCGCATCTTGAGGGCGCACGCCTCGACCGGTGTGTTGCGGCTTACTCGGAGAAGAGCTTGGGCTGCGCCGGCAGTGCCGCCGGGGCCGGCTTCCGCCGCGCCACCCCCACCACGCCCAGCACGGTCACTTCACTGAGCGCCGCGCGCGGCACGAAAATACGCACGGCTGTGCCGTTCAGGTCCGGCGGCGTGATCTGTATGCCGTAATCGACCAGCGCCAGCAAATCGTTGGTCACCACGCCCTCGAGCGTCTCCCCGTCGCGAAACTTCAGCCGCACCCACAGCCCGTCCAGCTTGGGCCTGCTGAGGAAGGCCTTGCGCTCCGGCTGGTAATCCTCGGTGAAGTCGCGCACGAAATAGACCGCGCGCACCTCCCGCAGCGGAATCTCGCGGTGCTCGCCGTTGGTCGTCAGCACGTCCAGCGGATCGTTGGGCAGCCGCAGCGGATTCACGTACCCCTGCAACGAGCTGCGGTCGGCAAGATTCACCACCACCTTCTTGTGGGTTGAGGCTGCGGCTCGCGCTTTCACAGAGGTAAATGCTACACGATTCAAAGCCGCGCAAACTCGCCCTTTTGAGAAAGTTGCCATAAAGTTCCCGGCGGTCAACGATCCCTGATCCGTGCGCCGGCCCGAAAAGGGAATCCACAGGCAATTCCCAAACCAGCCTTGACACGCGAGAACCTCTGACATAGCTTTTCCCGCGAACCCGAAAGTCGCGAACGGCAATTCGCCCGCGAGCTTTTCGCCCCCCCCAAAAAAATAAAGGAGCTGCGCAAATGAGCGAGCCAATCATTGACGGCCCCAACAAATCCGATCAGCCCGACGAATCTTCGAGCGATCTCTCGCGGCGCGATTTCATCGCCATGTCCGTGGCCGCCGGCATTGCCGCCGCCACGACGGGCTCCGCATCCGCTGCCATGACCGTCACCGAGACCGACGTGGAGATCAAAACTCCCGACGGCATGTGCGACGCCGCCTTCGTCCATCCCACCGGCGGTTCGCATCCCGGCGTGGTGATCTGGACCGACGCCTTCGGCCTGCGCCCCTCGATGCGCGACATCGGCAAACGTATTGCAGCGGAAGGGTACAGCGTGCTGGTCCCCAATCCTTTCTACCGCGTCAAAAAAGGTGCGGCGGTCGGCGATGTGGCCGCCTTCAACTTCCAGACAGACATGCCCAGAATTCAGCCGTTGATGGCCTCCATCAACGCGCCCGGCGCGTGCGAAAGAGATGCCGTGGCTTTCATCGCCTGGCTGGATGCGCAGAAGCAGGTGAACAAGTCCAAGAAAGTCGGCACCCAGGGCTACTGCATGGGCGGCCCGCTGGTGGTGAAGACCTGCGCTGCCGTGCCCGATCGCGTGGGCGCGGGCGGCTCGTTCCATGGCGGCGGCCTCGTTTCGGACAAGCCCGATAGCCCGCACCTGCTGGCGCCCAAGATCAAGGCGCGCATGTATTTCGGCATCGCCTCCAACGACGACATGCGCCAGCCCGACGCCAAGGACAAGCTGCGCGAGTCCTTCGCCGCGGCCCACGTCACCGCCGAGATCGAGGTCTATTCTTCCAAGCACGGGTGGTGCGTGAAAGACATGCCCGCCGACGCCCAAGGCCCGATCTACAACATGGCCGACGCCGAAAAAGCCTGGAGCAAACTAGTGGCGCTGTACAAAGCCGGCCTAGCCTGATCCCGCAGCAGGGTGGCACAGCCATTCTTAGCTTTGCAGATGCGCTGTGCGCAGTTTGCAGCTGAGGTCGCGCCTGCGCTTTTCGCGGCCTTTTCTCTTCTGCCGCGCCGTCATTTGGCTGCGTATGCTTTCGCGCCCACGCCGCCTCTCGCCGCGCCCTCACCTACTGCTCGGCGCTCACCTGAATCTCCACGACGCCCCCGCGCCGTTCCTTGTACCTGAGGATGCGCCCTCCGGCGGGAATATCCCGCCGCGCCTCCACGCAGCGGGCAAAGCCCGCTTCGGGAGATTGGTCTCCCGGCGCTTCGCCGCGCTGAGGATCGCCAGGCATGCTGACGCGCATGCCCGTCCACCTGCCGCCCGCAATCGTGACAATCTTGATCAGCGTGTCGCCGTTCTCGCCGTGCCATCCGCCGGCAAGAAACACCTCGCGCCAATCCTGCGCGTAGCGATAGGCCTCGCGATCGTTGGCAACGGCCGCGATCGAGAATTCCCCTGGACTCTTCTTCAGGCACGCGGCCAGCGCCGTTTTGGCTGCGTCGGAAAGCCGCCGCGGGGGCGGGGAATTCGCGGGCGCATCCTGAGCGCTGCGCGCCGCGGCCTGTTCGCCGCCCGCCTGGCGAATGGCTCGCCCGCGCGCGGCCAGGCTCGCGCACGGCAGAATCAGCAGGATCGCAATGGCCAGCATGCGTCTCATTGTTTCCAGCGCTGTTTCTGGCGAAATGAGCGTTCGTGCGTCAACGCGAAAGCTCCTGTCGTCGCGCCTCGGCAATCCAGTCTAGTACGCGTAGGCCTTGAGGAAGACGAAAACCACGACGCCGGTAATGGAAACGTAGAGCCAGATGGGAAAGGTGAAGCGCGCGACTCGGCGGTGCATGGAGAAGCGGCCGGTGAGCGAGAAAAAGAACGTGGTGAGCACCAGTGGCAGCGCCACAATGGAAAGGATGACGTGGCTGGCCAAGATGGAAAGGTAGAGCGTGCGCACCGAGCCATGGCCGGGAAAAATCGTGTCGCCGTGCAGCGCGTGGTTCACGATGTAGCTGACGAGAAAAGCCGCGGAGAACGCGAAGGCCAGCAGCATGCTCCTGCGATGCGCGCTTCTATGGCCATGCTTGATGAAATAGAAGCCTACGCACAGAGCGATCGCGCACAATCCATTCAGGAACGCGTTGAGCGCTGGCAAAAACATCCAGCGCCCGGCAAAATCGGCGGGAGCGCGGTGCACGTACAGCAGCCACAGCAGGAACGACACGGCCAGCCCGCTGACCACCACGATGGCCCCAACCGCCGGTCGCGGACGAATGGCCGCCTGATCCATGCCGCCAATTAAAACACAGATAAATCACAAAAGCCGGTTCCCTTCGGCCAGAAGGCGCTTGATCGTGGGGACCAGCAGACTGAGGAGGTCCGCTTTCGGAACGAAGGCGCCAACGCCCAGTGAGCGCGTGACTGCGGAACCCTCGCGCATGTCGTAATGATTGCTGATGAAGATGATCTTGGTGCCGGGATAAGTTCGCCGTATTTTGATAAGTTGCGGCGATACCGCCCATCGGCGCCATCACGATATCGAGCACGGCCACATCCGGGCCTTTTTTGCCGAAGAATGCCAACGCTTCCTGTCCGCTGGCCGCTTCGGAAAGCCGCCAGCGAGGCTGCTGTTCTTTCAACAGCCAGCGAAGGTTGTCCCGAATACCCTGGTGGTCGTCCGCTATGAGCACATGCATCGTGGACCTGCCGGCGCAGAGGCTCCCGGCGCCGAGACTCATGCTTACGCGCTCTGCGGTCCGGCCAACATACGGCGATCCCATCAAGTGGACGGATTTTTGTCACCTCTTTAAACCGCGCCCTCGAAACCGAAGGGTGCGGCACCCGCCGAAAGCCTCAGGCCGCGGCTGCGAAAGACGCAGCCGCGGCCTGAGGGACAAATTTGCTCGACCTCAAGCTGCACACTCTCGAAATTATTTCTTGCCGACTACGTGGCCTTTTCCATCGCGCATTTCATTGCCTTTGAAGTGCGAGGGCTTACCGACGGGCTTGGAGGGCTCGGGATGATCGCCGGGCCTCGGCATCGGGCCTTTGTAGCCGTGCTCGGGATGGAATTTGTTATTCACGTGGCCGTGGAAGTTGGCCGGGCCGTGAAACCACGGTCCCGCGCCGAGGAAAGCGCCGCCGACGAACCATTCCGGACCGTAATAGCCATACGGCGCGCAGCCGTAAGGGGCCACGTCATAGTATCCGTAAGGACAGTCGGGAGCGGGCCCGATGTTCACGTTGATGCTCACTTGAGCTGCCGCCTTGGGAGCGGTCGCTAAGCAGACTCCCAGAGCAAGGACCGCGAGCGCGACAAAATGCAATCGATTCATAAATTCACCCACGCTTTCGTAAAGTCGTCTACCTGCCAGGTGTTATAAAGGATGTGGCCCACATGCCGTACTTGACGATCATAGATGATTCAGGCGTGCCGGGTCATATCCGATACTCCTTATCTCCGAATTTGTACCCTCCCCCCACCTTTTTTCACAAGAGTATCATTCCAGGGCAGTTATTTTTGCGTTTGCACAAGAATATCATTCTAAAGCCTTTAGCAGCCAGGTCCTGCGGGATGCGAGATGTCCACAAACTACACGTTCTGAAGGGCTTATCGTACTCAGGCCTGATTGTCCGGGCAGGATGGTTCGCTGTGAGCCGCGTTTCTTGCAAGAGTATGATTCTATGCAGGTTATTCTTTCGTTTGCGCAATAGCATCATTCCAGTCAAGTTAGCGCAGCCTCGTTTGGTTGAAGTCTCCGGGGGCTGCGTTTGCCTCGACCCTCCCCCGGAGCTGCTTTTCGTAAGTGCACCAAGATCTCGGATTTTAGAACAGGAGAAATCATATCCCCCAGAGGCAACGGGTCGAGGACTGGAGTAGTCTCGCCGGGTAGCGGGGTTGCGGCCAGGCAGTTTTGCGCGCGAGTCATATGCAATGTTATTCCCAACGTAAGTGCCAGCCAATACGGTTATGGTGTGGATAAGTCCGGTGCTGTGGAAAAGCTTGGTGGTTAGCGTGTGGCGGGAGACGCGGAATAAAGTCAAAAACCGCACCCTTGGAGAGCAAGGTTGCGGAACCCGCAGGCGAGGACAGAGATCGCGCGGAGGCGAACTATTGTTCCGCACAGCCAGGAGTGGCTGTGCCGGTTGTTGCGAGGATGCAGCGGCATGCGGCAGAGGCGGAAGCCACTATTTGACCTCGAAATGGTTCTGGCTGATCCGTTCAAGGAGCTCTTCAATCTGCCTGTTACGTTTGACATATTGCTCGGCATCAACGGCCGTCAGCTTGCCTTTAAGAGCTTCCATCTGTTCGTCAATCAACTTGTGAATCGTGGTTAAGATTGTGTCTTTTTCGCTCACCACAGCGCGATGTTGCAGGATTTTAGGTTCTCGCTCAGTGACGCAAATCCATGGGGGAAGTGACGCAAATCACTTTCGCAGGCGTGGGGAATCGCCAGTTTATTGCCAGCTTATAGGGGGGACGGCCTAAGCTACGCGATGTCTTCGTTCGGAATTTCTTCGTTGCGGTAAGCAGTGGTCTCCCTGAGGAGCACGCGCAGTGCCTGCAGCGCGTCCTTTATAACCAGGCGCTCGTCTTCACCAAGGCCAGTATCGACCAGCCGGGTGGCGATGGCTCTTTCAGCGATGCCGATCTTGACCGCGAGGGAGTTGGGAGGCGCTACAAACGCTTCCAAGACGGTTTGCTGCCAGGGGTAAAGGAAGTCAGCCACGAGCCGAGTGTACACCCAGGGCGAGTGCGTGCCTAGGACTGGCGATGGAGGCGGGGTGCTGCTGAAAGGGAAGTTGGCGCACGGCGGAGCAGCGTAACCCCAGGTTACGCCGCGATTGATGGTGTGTCGGGCTGAAGGCAGGCGCTCGCTGCAATCCTCACTCACTTTCCAACTTGCTGAAGAACGTGAAGGTATTTGACGATGTCGCCCGTGGAGAGCATTCCAACAAAATCGTTTTCCGCCATGACCGGCATCTGATTGACGCCGTCGCGGCCCATTTTTTCCATGGCCGTCCACAACTCCGCGTTGGGATCGAGCTTGCTTAGTTTCTCCACGGGTATCATTGCCTGGGCCGCCGTGGTCGTGGTCCACGAAGATCGAGGAATCTCTTTCATGTCATGCAGGGTGAGCAATCCGACGACGCGCTCGCCCCGGTTTACAAGGAAGCACTGCCGACCGTGGGCGAGAACCTCCTGATCGATTAATTTCTGCAGAGTGGCGTCATCCGGAACCGGGGTGCATGTATTTCCCATCACCTCGGACACCTTGTGACCCACCAAGAGGCCTTGCACCAGTTGCTGCTGCACTTGGGCTACGGCGGCGCTTTCGAGGAACCAGCCGATGAAGGCGATCCATAATCCGTTGATCAAGTTTCCTTTCAATGCCAGCCATACGCCCGCAAAAATGAAAAGGAAGCCGAAGAACCGGCCGGTGTTTGCGGCGATGAGAGTCGCGCGGCGAAAGTTCTTGATCGATCCCCAAACAACAGCCCGAAAAACGCGGCCTCCATCGAGCGGGAATCCTGGAATGAGGTTGAACAGTCCCAGCATTCCGTTAATGAGCGCGAG
>Ga0335078_10004988_pt1 | contig 19644 bp, 14 predicted proteins | sample Lox_Sample_32_FD_206711 | JGI IMG/M metagenome (GOLD analysis project Ga0335078, IMG submission 206711) | Soil microbial communities from Loxahatchee National Wildlife Refuge, Florida, United States - Lox_Sample_3.2 | ecosystem: Environmental > Terrestrial > Soil > Wetlands | place: USA... | reverse complement strand
TCTCGCCTCCCGTTTGGTGGTATGTTGAGGGCAGCGGGAGGGAAAACATGCCGGAGACACTCGTTACGGTCGGGCTGACCACCGGGCACGCACCGTTTGTCGAGTCCGCGAGGGATCGCGGAGACCTTTATATATCACAGCCTTACGAGTTGTATTCTGAAGAAAACCACGAGGCGTGGAAGCGGCTCTTCGCGCGCATCCGGCCGCGCTGGGAAATGTACGCCAATCCGTTCTTTTTGCGCGGAATCGATATCCTGAACCTGCCGCCCGACCGCGTCCCGCGTCTTTCCGATATCAATAAACGGCTGGAGCCCCTGACCGGGTTTCAGGCGAAGGCGGTGAGCGGCTATGTCCCCGGGTTCCTCTTCTTCGATTGCCTGCGCCGCCGCGAATTCCCCACCACCATCACCATCCGCGATAAAAACCGCATGGATTACCTTCCGGAGCCGGACATTTTCCACGACACCGCCGGCCACGTCCCCATGCACACCGATAGAGCTTTTGCCGACGTGTTGGTGCGTTTCGGCGACTGCGCCCACACCGCAGTTGAAATGACCGCCGATATCCGCGATATCGCCGAGCGCAAGCGCCGCCTGACCAGCGTGATCCGCGCCATGTCGCGGTTCTTCTGGTTCACCGTCGAGTTCGGCCTGATGCGCGGCGGACAGAAGGGCATTTGCGCCTACGGCAGCGGCCTCCTGAGCTCGTACGGCGAGTTGCAGCACGCCATCGACAGCGAGGATGTGCAGCGCTATCCGGTGCAGATGGAGTGGCTCATCAACCAGGTCGCCGAGATCGATCACTATCAGCCACTACTGTTTATCGTGGATTCCTTCGACCATCTCTTCAGCCTGGTGGACCGGCTGGAGCGCTGGATGCGCGAAGGCAAGCTCTACAACGTCGCGCCTGGGCTGCCCGATGTCGCCGATAGCGACCTGCAGAGCTTCATGAAGGCATCCGCTTGACTCGCTTGCGCCGGGACGAATCTCCAGATAGCCTATAGACATCCTCTAGAAGGAGGATCTGGCATGAGACTGGCTTGGAGTGCGCCTCTATTGTTTGCCGCCGCCGCGGCCGGACAGACGTTGACTGGACTGTGGGACGCGACCGTTAAGGTTGGCGAGACCGAAATTCCGTTCCGCATGGAATTTGCGGGCGAGGGATCCAAAGTCAGGGGATGGTTCTTCAATGGCGACGCCAAAGTGCCATCCACCGGCGGGACTTTCGAGAACGGGCGCCTGGTTCTCAATTTCGATTACTATGCAGCCAAGCTGGACGCCACGTATAAGGATGGGGTCCTCGAGGGAACCTACGTGCGAGCCGGCCGGCCATCGGTATTCCACGCCCGGCGGTTTGTCCCGCCGCAGTTGAACGACGTTGACGTGCCGCAGATCGCCGGCCTTTGGGAGATCGGCGTGAAGAGCTCGAAGGGGGAAGCGGCATGGCGGTTCATCGTGAGGCAATCCGGGCCTGAAGTTTCCGCCGCCATTTTGCGAGTCGACGGAGATACAGGCGTGCTCGAAGGGACGTATCGCGACGGCAAATTCGTGCTTTCGCATTTCTCGGGGGCGCGTCCCATGCTGCTCGAAGTGACGCCCGCGAAGGACGGCACGCTGGAACTGCTGGAGAATCGGCGCACCAGAATGACGGCCATCCGATCCGCGGATGCGCGCGCCAAAGGATTGCCCGAGCCGGCGGATCCGTCGCGCCACACCTCGGTCGAGGATCCGACCGTGCCGCTGCACTACAGCGCACCCGATCTCGACGGCAAAATGGTGTCGGATACGGATGGGCGATTCCGCAATAAAGTGGTGATTGTGGCCATCGGCGGGAGCTGGTGCCCCAACTGCCATGATGAGGCTCCGTTCCTGGTGGAGCTGTACAAGAAGTATCACGCACGCGGGCTGGAGATCGTGGAGCTGTCGTTCGAAGAGCCGGAGCAGTTACAGAATCCGGCGCGGCTGCGGGCATTCATCAAGGAATACGGGATTCCGTACACTGTGTTGCTGGCTGGTGAAACGAGCCAATTGCACGAGAAGCTGCCGCAGGCGGTGAATCTGAATGCCTGGCCGACGACGTTTTTCCTGGGGCGCGACGGACGCGTGCGGAGCGTCCATGCCGGATTCGCCGCGCCCGCCAGCGGGAGCTTTCACGACGAGCTGAAGTCCGAAACCGAGCACCTGATAGAAGGTCTGCTCGCGGAGGGCGTGGTTAGCGCTCCGGCGCACCGGTTGTAAAGAGGCAGGGCGGATTGAAAATCCGCCGCAGGTTAAAAACCTGCCCCACATCACGCGAGGTTCGGGTGTTTCAGGTGGAAGCCGGCGGCATCCTGATAGGCTTTACCCAGTGCCAGGAGTTCGGCTTCGCCGAACGGGCGCGCGTAGAACGTGATGGCGCGCGGCGATCCCGATTCCGCGAATCCGTTGGGAATATTCAAGGCCGGATAACCCGCGGAATTGGCCATCGCGAAGTGGCGCTGAAGGGCGCCGCGGCGGAAATTGCCTCCGCCCCGCGCCGGCGGCGCTGGAGCTGCCGCACCGTCGGTGGGGGTGCCGCGGCCGCGTCCACGCCCGGCGCCGGGAGCACCGCCTCCATTGGCCGGGACGAGATAGACGTCGACTTCGGAGGTGGCGTCGGCGAGTTGCATCATCATCATGGCGCGGGTGCGCTGCGATTGCAGATATTCCACTGCCGGCATCAGGCGGGCGCTGCGAAAGCCGGCGGCGCGCGGCGGATTGGTCATTCTTTTGTCGCCGCCGGTGCGGATCAGCTCGTCGAAAAATGCGCCCGATTCGGCGGAGAACCCGGAGGCGTCCACGTTGGTTTCGGGCACAGTGACGGGGATCAACTTGATGCCCATCGATTGCAGTTGCTCCATGGTTTTGGCGTCGTCCTCTTTGGCGCCGGCGTCGCGCTGCTCGTCGAAAGCTTCCTTCAGATAGCCGACCCGCAGCTTGCGAATATCCAGATGGGCGCTGAAGTTGAAGGGGATGTCCGAGACGCTCATGTCGCGGCCGTCGGGCTTGGCGATCACGCTCATCACCAGGGCGCAATCCTCGGAGTAGCGGCACAGCGGGCCCAGACGGTCCTGCGTCCAGGAGAGCGTCATCACGCCGGATCGCCCGACGCGGCCGAAAGTCGGACGCAATCCGGTAATGCCGCAGCGCGCCGACGGGCTGAGAATCGACCCGCTGGTCTCGCTGCCGATGCCGAAGGCGACGCATCCGGCGGCGGTGGCGGAAGCCGGACCGGCGGAAGAGCCGCTCGACCCCTCGGAGAGGTTCCACGGGTTCATGGTCTGGCCGCCGAACCAGCGGTCGCCCTGCGCCAGCTCCCCGGTGGTGAGCTTGGCAATGAGAACGGCGCCGGCGTCACGCAGCAGTTCGACCACGCCCGCGTCCTCGTCGATCTCCTGGTCCTGGTAGGCGGCCGAACCCCAGGTGGTCTTGTAGCCCTTCACGGCGATGATGTCTTTGGCGCCCCAGGGAATGCCGTGCAGCGGGCCTTTGTACCTGCCGGCGGCGATTTCGGAATCGGCCTGCCTGGCCTGCGACCGGCCGAGATCATCGAGAAATGTGACGACGCAATTCAACTTGGGATTGAACCGATGGAGCCGGGCAAGGTACACCTCGGTGAGCTCGAGCGAGGTGACCTGCCGCGTCTTCAACAACTGCGCGAGCTGCACGATGGGCCAGAAGGCTACGTCTTCGAGATTGGCCGGCCGCTTGACGGCGGGAGCGCTGAACTGGAGCGGAGCGCGCGTGCGATTCACTTTCATGCCCGGCACCAGCGGACTGAAATAGAAGGGCGGCGCCACGTCGTTGGGTATATGAAGATTGCGGACCTCTTCGTAGCGGCTGAGGCTCTGGTTGGCAGCCTGCAGCATGGCCTTCTGGTCTTCTTCCGAAAACGTCAGACCGGAGAGCGCCAGGGCGCCGGCGAGCATGGCTTGGGTGATGCGCGGCGGGCCGTCCTGTGCCGCCTGCTGCGCTTGCGCCCACAAGACACCAGGCAATAACGTTCCTCCCAGGCCCAGGCTGGAGAAAACGGCAAGAAATCGGCGGCGATGGTCGTCGAGCATGGTGGCCCTCCGGATACTGGGGTCTATTCTATCAGCCGATGATTGTGAGACCGCTCGCGTGACGTGGCGCGGGCACTCCTGCCGGCGCGCCCATGCTTGCTGGCGGCCACAAGCGCCGAGAACAGTCTCGGCGCGGCAGGCATAAGTGCCCCGCGCCACGGCTGCATCTGCCCTTTTATTGTTGCGGCGTTCCTTTGGGTCGCGGCTCTGGATCAGTGGTAGCCGTCGCCGGGCCGGACTTTGCCCTTGAACATGGTATAGACCACGATGAAATACCCGATGGCGACGGCCATTCCGATTGCCCACCAGATAAGCCCGATCGAAAGCGAGGATGCTCCGGCGGCGGCGTTATCGATGGTGATGCTGGTGGCGGCGCCGGTGGAAGACGGCAGCAGGTCGGGGTATAAAGCTACCGCGGCGCCCCCGAGCGTGGCCACGATATAGAGACAGGACGCAAGGAACGCGTTTCGTTCGTTTCGCGCTCGAGTGAAAAAAGCCATCCCCCACAACCCCGCGGCCACGCACACTGGAATAACCCAGGCAACCGGGGCGGCGCGGTAATTCCGCAGGAGTTCCGGGCGAATGAAGAGGGTCGCCACGAGCGCGGCGGCCGAGACAACCACCAGGGGCGGCCAGAGCCATCGGATCAGCCCACGCAGGCGTTCGTTCAGATCGCCCGAGCTTTTGAGTATCAGGTAAAGGGCGCCATGGACCGAGACCGCGAACAGCGCCGCCACAGCGCACAGGACCGTGTACCAATCGAGGATGCCGGGAGCCGCGCCGGGTTGAAAATTGGTCCACAAAGGAGCGAAGAAGTAATGGCTGGAATCGAGGGCCACACCGCGCAGCACATTGCCGAGCGCCGCGCCAAAGAAGACGATCAGAAGCGTGCTGGCGGCCGAAAACGCGCCGTCGAAGAACGAGCACCACAGCGAATCGGCGAGGTGCATGCGAAATTCGATTCCGATGGCGCGAAATACCAGCAGCCACAGAACGATGTTGAGGGCGAGATAGAATCCGCTGAAACTGGACGCGTAGAGCCCGGGAAAGGCGTAAAAGAGCGTGCCGCCGGCAGCCAGAAGCCACACTTCGTTGCCGTCCCACACCGGTCCGATAGCTCCCAATACCAGGCGGCGTTCGGAGTCGGTGCGGGCGGCCAGTAAGTGCAGAGCGCCGGCGCCTAAATCGAAGCCGTCGAGCACCACATAGCCCACTAACATCAAGGCAACCAGGATGAACCAGACGGTGGCCATGTTATGCCGCGCCTCCGGTAAGTTGGGTTTCGGGAAGGGCGGCCGGACCATGATGAATCAGGCGGGCCAGCAGGAACATGATGAAGATCGTGAGCAGGGCGTCGATACCCATGAACCCGAGCAGCGTGAACAGCGTATTGGCCGCGGACACGTTGGAGGAGTAGCCATCGGAAGTGCGCAGAAGGCCGTACACCAGCCATGGCTGCCGCCCGACCTCGGCTGTAAGCCAGCCGGCCGTGTTGGCGATGTATGGAAAAGGAAACGCCAGCATGAGAACCCATAACATCCAGCGCGAATCGAACAGCTTCCCCCGCCAAAGCAGCAGCACCGCCAGGGCCGTGATGGCGACGAAGACCGTGCCCAGGCCGGCCATCACGTGATAGGAGAAATAGAGCAAGGGAATGTTGGTCGGCCAATCCTGCGTGGGAAACTGGTCGAGGCCTTTCACTTGGGCCGTGGTGGTGCCATAAATCAGGAAACTCAGCGCCTTATTGACGACGATCGGATTGTCGATGGTTTTGCGCTCGACGTCGGGTTGGCCCAGAATCACCATGGGCGCGCCGGCGGTGGAGTGGAACAGCGCTTCCATGCCGGCGGTCGTGACCGGCTGGTGATGAGCCATATAGCGGCCATGGAGGTCGCCCGAGGGGAAAATCTGAAAAACGCAGGCGATGATTCCGGCAATGACGCCGGTGCGGACAAAGATGCGGCCGCAATCCTGGTGCCGCTTGCCGAGCACGTAGAATGCGCCCACCGCTGCCATGACGAAAGCGCCGGTGATGACCGCCCCGCTCATTACGTGGACATACTGGATGAGCGCCCAGGGATTGGCGAGCACTCCCCAGAAGCTGGTCACCTGAAACGAGCCATCGGGCAGGCGCTGGTAGGCGACCGGGTGTTGCATCCATCCATCGGCGGCGACGATGAAGAAACCGGAGAGCCAGGAGCCGAGAAACACCAGGAAGGCGGCCCACCAGTGAGCCTTGCGGCTGAGCCGCTTTTCGCCGAAGACGAACATCCCCAGGAAGGCGGATTCCAGAAAGAACGAGAACACACCTTCCATGGCGACCGGCTGCGCGATCACGCCGCCGGTGAGCTGCGAAAATCGCGACCAGTTGGTGCCGAACTGGAATTCCATAGGGATTCCCGTGACGACGCCGGCGAGGAAGTTGATGCCGAAGATTTTCGTCCAGAAACGCGCGGCGTCGTCGTAGGCAGGGTCGCGGGTGCGAAGGGCCAGCGTCTTCAGCACCACAATCAGCGGCGCCAGGCCCATGGTGAGCTGGGGAAAGATGTAGTGAAACGTGATGGTGAACGCGAAGTGAATGCGATGGAGGAAGAGCGCGTCGTTCATAACGGAGAGCGTCCTCCATTTTATGACGTCGTCGAGGCCAAGGCCCGTGTGAGCAAGGTCACATTCGCCGAGCGCACGGAAATCTTCATATGGGGGCAGATTGTGAATCTGCGGCGGGATGGCATCCCGCGTCGATCGAGTGTCATCAGAACCCGACCGGGCGGATTGCCAATCCGCCGCCAGCCTGCCCCCAAAAACCACTTCTTCTGTTGGTCATGGACCGGCATGCGCTCATGTGTTCATTCTTCGCGCCTCAACAGTGCAAGGATGGCCTGGTCGCCGAGCCATTTCCCGGCGCGATCGTAGGACCATCCGTTATCGTCCAGAAGCGTGAACAGACCCCAATACCCAAAATAGAACCAGAGCACGTCGACCGCTTCCTCCAACTCGATGGCCTTTCGCAGCCCGCCGAGTTTAACCAGCCGGCGGCCGATCCGGACCAGGGCCTTGCGATAGCGGTCCGTCGCCGTGGCCAGAGTCTCAGCGACTTCGGGATCGTTTGGAGCGGTGTTCAGAATGACACGAATGATGTCGCCGAAATCGTGCCGCATGCCGCAGCACGTGGAGGCGCACAGGCGGAGAATGGCCTCCGGTTGGTCGAGTTGTTCGATGCTGTGAATGGTGCTTTCCACCGCCGGAGCGGTCGTCCATAGGTCCATGAGCGTGCGCAGCAGGCCGTGTTTACCGCCGGAGACGGCATAAACCGTCGCCGGGGCGACGCGCGCCAAATCCGCGATGTCGTCCACTTTGGTCGCGAAATAGCCGCGTTGGCTGAATAACTTGCGGGCGGCATCGACAATCGCGCGGCGGGTCGCCTCGGCGTACTCGCGGCGGCGGGAGGGTCGTTCGGCGCTCTTCATGTTCTCTTTCTGTCATTATAGGTTAACTCAGTTAAATATAGTTGAAACCCATTTATCAGAGTCACTATCTGATGAAAGTGAAGAGGAGGTTCTTATGTCTGCCACTCAGAAGATCCTGGCGTTCGAGGCGAATCTCAATCGAGTCATCGACGACGCCATCTCGGTGCAACGCATCGTCGGAACGGTGGTCCTGGTTCTGCGCAATGGCGATGCGGTCTACACGCGGGCGGCCGGCCTGTCCGATCGCGAAGCAGGAGTCGCGATGCGGGAGGATTCCATTTTCCGGCTGTCTTCGTTATCGAAGCCGATTGTCTCGGCGACGGCGCTGGCACTGATCGAGGGCGGGAAGCTTCGCTTGGAAGATTCCGTTTCCCGGTGGATTCCCGGCTTTCGACCGCAGCTTGCGGACGGCACGACGCCGGAGATTACGGTCCGCGAGCTCCTGAGTCACACCGCCGGATTTGGATACGGATTCTTTGAGCCGGAGGACGGCCCGTACCACAAGGCGAACATTTCGGACGGACTGGATCAGCCGGGCCTTTCGATCGACGAAAACCTGAGAAGGATTGCATCCGTACCGTTGGCTTACAAACCGGGGACTTCGTGGGCTTACTCGGTGGCGCACGACATCGCCGGTGAGGTAATTGCGCGGTCCGGCGGGCGCACGCTCCCGGAAATCGTCCGCGACCTTGTGACGGCGCCGCTGGCGATGAGCGATACGGGATTCGCGGTCACCGACAGATCGCGGCTGGCCGTTGCCTATGCGGACGGTTCGCCGGCGCCCCGGCGGATGGGAGAAGTACAGGTTGTCAAAATGGCTTATGGGCCGGGATCAATCCGCTTTGCGCCATCGCGCGTGTTCAACCGCGACTCGTATCCTTCGGGCGGATGCGGAATGACCGGAACGGCCGGCGATTTTGCGAAGCTGCTGGAGACCTTGCGAACCGGAGGCGGTACCATCCTGTCTGCGCGGAGCGTTTCAGCCATGACGGCGGATCAGAGCGGCGGCCGCGGGCCCGCTCCGGGCACCGCATTTGGCTACGGAGTCTCAGTCATCGCGGATCCGGCGGCAGCTCAGACGCCCCAATCCGCCGGGACGTTCGCCTGGGGAGGAGTCTACGGCCACACCTGGTTCGTCGACGGGTCCAAAGGGCTGACGGTGGTGGCGCTGACGAATACGGCGGTAGAGGGTCTGTCCGGCCGGTTCCCCATAGACATCCGTGATGCCATTTACGCGGCGATGTGAAGCGCCCGGACTGGTTTTAAATCCTGTACGTTGTACCGCGCATCCGGTGTGGTGCTATGCCGGCGCCGAGCGGAGATCTTCATGAACACGCGCGAACACCAGCGCAGCATGTATGAGCGCAGCGGTCCTTCGATACGTAAATCGCACCGGACCCCCAAGCTGATCCCGTTCCCGCGGATGCGGGTCAGGTACCCTTGGATATGACGCGATTCGGGAGACCCCAGGTCCTCGCGCTCGTCTGCATAGCGGTCCTTTTCGGCATCCTGGCGTTGGGGGCCGCACCGTTTCATGCTCCCGGGAACCAGGTGACATGGATCGGGGTGCGCCCCGGCATTCGGCTCGGCGATTACGGAACGCTTTCCAGCTCACGCGCATTCGACGCCTCGGCGATGCGGGATCCGGCGGCCTGCAGCGTCGAGATCTGGATGCGGTCCAACCGGCGCTCCGACTTCAATACGTTCCTGGCATTCTACACACCGGAGAGCGCCCATCGGTTCTCCATGCACCAGTCTCTGTCGGACCTGGCGGTTTCAACCCTGGCCAAGAGCCAGCATTGGACCATCCCGATGCTCTATGTGGACCACATCTTCCGCGAGGGCAAGCCGGTATTCCTTACCGTGACCTTGAGCGTCCACCAGGCGGCAATATATCTGAACGGTTCCCTGGCCAAAACGTCCCGCGATTTCCCGTTCCAAAGCGGGGACTGCACGGGCCGGCTGATTCTGGGCGATTCGCCGCTGCAGCCGGATTCGTGGTCGGGGCAGATGCTGGGGTTGGCGATTTACGACCGCGCACTGACGCCTGTCGAAGCAGCGCGCAATTATCGCAGATGGATGACGGAGGGACGGCCGGCCGCCGCGGGCGAAGCCGGTCCCGTTGCCCTATATCTGTTTGACGAGGACGCGGGCGATCGCGTCCATGATCGCGCGGGCGGGCTGGATCTGGACATCCCGGCCAGCTACGGCGTGGTGGACAAGGCCATGCTGGAGCCGGTCTGGAGCGAGTTCCACATGACGGAGTCCTATTGGATCGGGAATCTCAAGAATGTCATCGGATTCATCCCGCTCGGTGTCTGTTTCTTCGCCTACTTCCGGTTTGTGCGCCGCTCGCGGCACGCCGTATTGGCAACGGCAATTCTCGGCGCCGCGGCCAGTCTTACGATTGAGATATTCCAGGCTTACCTGCCGACCCGCGATTCCGGCACCACGGACCTGGTCACCAACACACTGGGAACCGTGCTGGGAGCCATGCTCCACAAATCGGCCGCCCCTCGACTCATCGCGGTTTTTCCCTGGCTCGGCTTCCTCTATCCAATCGCCGAAACCGGTGCGAAAACGGACGCGGGTTAAACGCGGTCACGCGGCCGTCGCCGGCGATTGAGCGCCGGCCGCACTGTGCCGGATTGCACGCCGACTTCTCTTATATATTGAAGGAAGAGAGTGTCTCAGTCAGGCCCTGACGCCTTTCCCCGTGCCGGTCCGCTGGAGCGATGTGTGGGCGAAGAGAGGAGGGCGAAAGCAGATGAACCGCGATTTCCTTCGGTGGCTCGATCAACAGCAGGGCAGACAATACGAGCTACACGCGCGCCATTTGCAGCCGGTCTTCCCGAATGCTGCGCACCATCGGTTTCGACAAGGGATTCGTTCGCGGCGAGGGATGTTATCTGTACGATGCCGAAGGCGACCGCTATCTGGATCTGCTGACCGGTTGGGGCGTCTTTGCGCTGGGCCGAAACCACCCGCAGGTGAAGGCGGTGCTGGAAGCGGTGCTTTCGCGCGAGCTGCCGAATCTGGTCCGAATGGACTGCTCGCTGCTTGACGGGCTGGTCGCCGAGAAACTGACCCGGCACACCGCGCCCCACCCGGATGGATCGCTCACGCATCCCGAGCGTTCCATGCGGATTGACACCCTTTCTTCGTAAGAAGATAATCAGGTATTAAATAGATTAATTTTGCGGCCGTGCCACGGCCGGCCGGGTGCGCAATCGGTTGAGAGGCGCGCGGCGGGAGGGAGATGGGGGCGCGGCAGTTCTCCAGCCACGGTCCTGAATCCACACAATGAAAAAACTGAGGCAATACCCGGGTCCATACCGGCAAATCGCCGCCGTGGCGGTTGTGCTGTGTTCCGTCCAATGGGGCGGGTGCCGGGCTTCCGGCCAACGGAGCGCGACCGAAGCCGTGCCGCCCATGGTGATGGTGGCCGAGGTGACGCAGCGCGACGTAGGGATCTCCTCCGAATTCGCCGCGCAAACCTACGCCCGAAACATGGTCGAGGTTCGAGGGCGGGTGGAAGGATATCTCGATCAGTGGCTGTTCCAGCCGGGCGCGGACGTAAAGGCGGCCCAGGTGCTTTATGTGCTCGACCTGCGGCCCTACGAAGCCGCGATGCAGCAGGCGGAGGGCAGCCTGCACCAGGCGGAAGCCGATCTCGAGTTCGCGCAGAAACAGGTTTCGCTGCTGCAGGCGCAAGCCAACCTGGCGGCGGCGCGGGCCAATTTGCTGAAGGCACAACAGGACGTGGACCGCCTGACGCCGCTGGTGGCGGCGGATGCCGCTCCGAAACAGGACCTGGACGCCGCAGCCGCGGCTCTCAAAGCCAATCAAGCGAATGTAGCCGCGCTGGAGGCGACGGTCGATCAGACGGCGCTCTCCACACGCACGCAAATCGACGCCATGAAGGCGAAAGTGGAAGCGCTGCGGGCGGCGCTGCGGACCGCGGAGTTGAACCTGCAGTACGGCACCATTCGCTCGCCGATCGACGGACGGATCGGCGACACGCTGGTTCCGGTGGGCGGCCTGGTGACTCCCAATTCACCGCAGCCGCTCACCACGATCGTTCCGCTGGACCCGATCTGGGTTCGGTTTAAGGTGACGGAATCGGAATACCTTTCCTGGACGAATGCCGGACACACGATGCCCGGGCGCAGCCTGCCGCTGACCTTGATTCTGGCGGACAAATCGGAATACCCATTGACCGGGCGTATCGAGAACACGCTGAACCAGGTGGATCCCAAGACCGGAACGCTGGAGCTGCAAGCCCGATTCCCGAACCCCAGGCATGCCATCCTGCCGGGGCAATTCGGCCGGGTTCGGGCGCAGGTGGCGGAACGTAAGAACGCCATCCTGGTGCCGCAGAAGGCCGTGGTCCAGTTTCAAAGCATGATGGCGGTCTACACCGTGGATGCCGACAACAAGGTGCAGCAGCGCGTCGTCATCACGGGCGATCGGGTGGGGTCGTACTGGACGGTCGAGCAGGGTCTCAAGGCGGGAGACCGCGTGATCGTCGAAGGTCAATTGAAGGTGCGGCCGGGAATGCGGGTGCAGCCGCAGCCTTACCGGCAGCCGGAAGGAACAGCCGGAGCGGCTCGGCCGGGAGTGTAACCATGGCTCGATTCTTCATTGGCCATCCCGTGTTCGCGATGGTGATTGCCATCGTCATCGTCATCCTGGGAGCGGTGGCGATTCCCGGACTTCCAGTGGCCAGCTACCCGGAGGTGGTGCCGCCGGTGGTGCAAATCACCACTTCGTACCTGGGCGGCAACGCGCAGGACCTGGAGAAAACCGTGGCGCAGCCGATCGAGGAGCAACTGATCGGCCTCGACGGCATGCTGTATTTCCTCTCGAGCAGCGGCAACGACGGTTCGCTAAACATACAGGTGACCTTCCGCCTGGGCACCAATCCCGATACGGCCACGGTGCAGACGCAGAACCGCGTGAGCATCGCCATGCCGCGCCTGCCGGTGGATGTGCAGCGCCAGGGCGTGGTGGTGAAGAAGGTTTCCACGGCGTTCCTGACGAGCATCAGCCTGGTCTCGCCGGACGGCCGCTACGATTCCCTGTTCCTCACCAACTATGCGCAAATCAACCTGCTGAACCAGGTAGCCAGCCTGGAGGGCGTGGGCGAGTGCCGTCTGGGAACCAACCAGGTGTACTCGATGCGCGTCTGGGTGAACCCCGACCGGATGGCGGAACTGGGAATCACCGCCAGCGACATCAATAGCGCGATTCAGGCGCAGAACCGGCAGAACCCGGCGGGATCGCTGGGGCAGCCGCCGGCGCCCGCGGGCACGGATTTCCAGTACTCCATCACCGCGCCCGGCCGGCTGGCGAATCCTTCGGAATTCGAAGATATCGTGCTGCGCGGCCAGCCGGACACCGGTTTGCTGCGGATACGCGATATCGGCCACGTGCAGCTCGGGGCGTTCAGCTATGCCGGCTTCAGCCGGGTGAGCGGCATGCCGTCCGGCAATCTCATCGTGTATCTTTCGCCCGGGGCCAACGCGGTGGCCACGGCTGACCGCGTGCGCAAGTTCGTTGACCAGGCCAAGAAGAATTTCCCGGCCGGCATGGACTACGTCATTCCTTACGATTCGTCGGTCTTTGTCCGCGCCGCCATCCACGAGGTGATGCTGACGCTGTTCATCGCCACCGGGCTGGTGATCGTGGTGGTCTTCGTCTTTCTACAGAATTGGCGCGCCACACTGATTCCGCTGCTCACCGTGCCCGTGGCGATTGTGGGCACTTTTGCCCTGTTTCCGCTGCTGGGCTTTTCCATCAACATGACCAGCATGTTCGGGCTGGTGCTGGCGATCGGCATCGTGGTGGATGACGCCATCGTGGTGGTGGAGGCGGCGCAGCGCCACATCGATGAAGGCGTCGCGCCGCGCCAGGCCGCTATCCTGGCCATGGAAGAGGTGTCGGCACCGGTAGTGGCGATCGCCTGCATCCTGGCGGCGGCTTTTGTGCCGGTGGCGTTCCTGGGCGGCATCAGCGGCCAGATTTACAAACAGTTTGCCCTGACCATCGCCGCGTCGGTCCTGATTTCGGCCTTTAACGCGTTGTCGCTCAGCCCCGCGCTGAGCGCCATTCTGCTTCGCCCGAAGATGCAGACCCGCGGCCTGGCGTCGCGATTGTTCGGCGGATTCGATCGCGCCTTCGACTGGACGCGCAACCGTTATCTGGGCGGGGTTTCGGGCCTCATCCGCAAGCCGGCCTTCGCGCTGCTGGGGCTGGTATGTTTCTGGGCGGCGGCGGGCACACTCTTCCGCCACTTGCCGACGGGTTTTCTTCCAGAAGAGGACCAGGGCACCGTCTTCATATCGGTGCGGCTGCCTGATGCCGCATCGATGCCGCGGGCGGACGCCGCCAGCCGCAAAGTGGAAGACATCGTTCTCAAGATTCCAGGAGTCGCCGGCACCTTCGTCCTGGGCGGCCTGGATATCACGACGCGCACCAGCAGTTCGAACGTGGCTACGGTCATCGCGCGCCTTTCTCCGTGGGACGAACGGGACCGGCCCGATCAGACGCTGCACGCCATCCTGGCCCGCATGCAGGCGAAGTTTGCGAGCGTTCCCGAGGCGGTGGTGTACGCCTTCGGCCTTCCGCCGATTCTCGGACTGAGCACCACCGGAGGCTTCCAGTTCATGCTGGAGGACCGGAACGGGACAGGCGTCGAGAACCTGGCGCAGACGGCCGACCTGGTGGTGCAGGCTGCCCGCGCCAAGCCCCAGTTGACGGCGGTGGTCAATACCTTCCGCTCCAACGTTCCGGCGTACAAAGTGGATCTCGACCTGGACAAAGTCCATACCCTGGGGATCCGGCCGACTGATGCGTACGATACGCTGCAGACCTTCCTCGGAGGGCTGTACGTGAACGACTTCAACGTGTTCGGGAGGACCTGGCAAGTCCTGGTGCAGGCTGAACCGGAGTTTCGCACCGCGCCGCGGGACATCAACCGCTTTTACGTGCGCACGGCCGACGGCAACATGGTCCCGATGGGCACGCTCTCGACCGTCAACGCAACGGCCGGGCCGGACGTGATCTACCGCTACAATCGCAATCGCGCCGTTCAATTGCTCGGGGGTCCGGCGCCCGGCTACAGCAGCGGCCAGGCGGTGGCCGCGATGGAAGATGTGGCCGCTTCGGCGCTGCCATCCGGGTACAGCTACGAATGGACGGGGACAACCTACCAGGAGAAAGAAGCGCAGGGCCACGAGGGCGTGATTTTCGGATTCGCGGCGGTGCTGGTTTTTCTGTTCCTGGCGGCGCTTTACGAGAGCTGGTCGATTCCGTTCGCGGTCCTGCTGGCGGTGCCGCTGGGCTTGTTCGGAGCGTTGTCCGCCGTCTGGCTGCGCGCCTATCCGTACGACATTTACACGCAGATCGGCATCGTAACGCTGATCGGCCTGGCGGCCAAGAACGCCATCCTGATCGTAGAATTCGCGCGGACGCGTTATGAGGCGGGATACTCGATTCGGGAAGCGGCTCTGGAGGCCTCGCGCCTGCGCCTGCGGCCGATCCTGATGACCTCTTTCGCATTCATTCTCGGGGTGACGCCGCTATTGATCGCCACGGGAGCCGGCGCCGCTTCCCGGCGGTCGCTGGGCACGGCGGTGTTTGGCGGCATGAACGCAGCCACCTTGCTGGCCATCTTCATCGTGCCCGTGCTCTTTTTCGTCATCCAGCGGATAGCGGCGCGCAAGCCGGAGGCCGCGGCCGGCCTCAAACCGGCGACGGAGAGGCCGGAATGAAACGCTACGGCTATCTTTTGCCCCTGCTGGCACTGACCGGGTGCACAATGGGCCCGAACTACCAACGGCCTGCCATACCGGTTCCGCCGTCATATCGCGGCGCGGGGGCCGGCGGCGCGTCGCTGGCGGACGCCAAATGGTCCGACACCTTCCAGGACGAGACTCTCAAGCAGCTCATCGCGGCCGCGCTGCAGCAGAACCTGGATCTGGCACTGGCCGCCGAGCGCGTGGAGGAGGCGCGGGCGCAGTTCCGAATCACCGGCGCCAACCGCTATCCATTCCTGTACGCCCAGGCGCAATTCTCGAGCAACCGGCCATCCCTGATCGGCGCCAATACGGAAATACCGCCCGGAGCCTCGTTGGATTCCAGCTATACGCAGGCCGGCGGCGCGCTGTCATGGGAACTGGACCTGTGGGGCCGGCTGCGGCGGCTCACGGAATCGGCGCGGGCGCAATACCTGGCGACCGAGGAAGCGCGGCACGGTGTCATGGTTTCGCTGGTGGCCGATGTCGCCGCGACCTATTTCACGCTTCGCGAGCGCGACCTGGAGATGGAAATCGCCCGATCGACGCGCGATATAGCGGCGCGCAACCTGGAACTGGTTCGAGTACGGCACGATCATGGGGCTGTTACGGCACTGGACGTTCATGAAGCCGAGCAATTCCTGTACAGCGCGTCGGCGCAGATTGCCGGCACCGAGCGCGACGTCGGGCAGGCCGAAGACGCGCTCAGCCTGCTACTGGGCCGTCCTCCGGGCGACATTGCGCGCGGCAGACCTATCGACGATTGGGGATTGCCGCCGGAACTGCCGGCCGGAATGCCCTCCGCGTTGCTGGAGCGGCGGCCGGATATCCGCGAGGCGGAGCAGAAGCTGATCGCCGCCAACGCGCAGATCGGCGTCGCCCGGGCCTACTATTTTCCGCAGATATCGCTGACGGGTTTCCTGGGGGGACAAAGCCGCGCGCTGACGGACCTGTTCACGGGACCGGCGCGCAACTGGTTTATCACGCCCGCCGCCAGCCTGCCGATCTTCAACGCCGGCCAGGTCCGGGTGGCGGTGCGGTTGACCGAAGCGCAGAAGCGGGAAATGGTGATCGCTTACCAGAAGGCGATCTACACTGCCTTTCGCGAAGTCTCCGATGCATTGCTCGGCTACCACGATACTCGTGAGCAGCGGGGCCAGCAGGACCACGTGGTGCACGAGCTGGAGGAGACGGCTCGCCTCTCCAAGCTTCGTTACCAGGGCGGCATGGACAGCTACCTGCAGGTGCTGGATGCGGAGCGCAATCTTTTTCAGGGCCGCCTCGTATTGGCCCAATTGCGTCTCCGGGAACTGCTCTGCTTCGTGGAACTGTATCGGGCTTTGGGCGGCGGCTGGCAGTAATAGCGGCATGCCGCGCCCGGTCGCGTGCTACAGTAGTGCGGCATGAGACGCTGGTGGCTCCTTCTGGCGGCGCCGTCACTCGCCGTCAGCGCGCAGTACATGCTCTACGCTTGCGGTTCGAATGCAAGGGAATACGTGGTCGGCGCGAAACTCCCCGCCAGCGGCGTGTTTGTCAGGCCGGCCGATGGTGTGTGGCGGCATGCCGGTTTCAATCATCCTCTCATTTCGGCCTTCGATTTCGATCCGCGCGACCCGTCGGTGGTCTACGCGGCAGCGGGCAACGGGCTGTTGCGGATTTCCGAGAAAGGCGAGCGATGGAAGATTCTCACCGGCAGCGACGTCACCGAACTGCAGGATGTCGCTATCGACCGCCATTCGGGCGCCATCTATTTCAGCCACACCGCCGGCATTCGGGTAAGCCATGACGAAGGCGCGACCTGGCTGGAGATTGCCGCCAACCTGCCCCGGAAATACACCGCGGGGCTGCGCGTCGATTCCCGTCGGAGCGGCGTCCTTCTGGCCGGCACCGAGCAAGGGATCTTTCGCAGCGAAGACGGCGGACGATCGTGGCGCCTGGCGGGAGCCGCCGGCATCCAGATACTGCACATCGAACAGTCGCCGCACAATCCGTGTTTCTGGATGGCATCCACCGAAGGCGCGGGTCTGTTTGATTCCACCGATTGCGGCGCCACTTTTGAAAGCGCCGGCAACCTGGGCGCGGGGCACAACATTTACGACCTGGCTTTCGATCCGGCTTCGCCGAACCGTATCGCGGCGGCCGGTTGGGGAGTGGGCGTGGCCATCAGCGAGGATGGCGGCAAGAGCTGGCAGCCGCGCAATCCGGGGCTTCCAACCACCAACGCCTGGAGCCTGGCTTTCGACCCCGCGCAAGCCGGCCGCATCTACGCCAGCGTGCATGAAGAGGGAATCTACGTGTCCACCGACTACGGCCGGACCTGGCGGAAGGACGGCCTCGACGGCAGTTCCATCTTCCGCATGAAATTCGTTCCCGAGGCGTCCAGATGAGGCGCTCCATTCGAACGCATGCGATTGGGCTGCTCTTTCTGGCCCTGCCTTTATGCCTGTGTGCGCAGACGCCGGCTTTCGAACAACGCGTGCGCAACGTGGTGGAGGCGTATGCGCACCCCTCGAACACCGGGGCGCTGGGGTACGCCAACATCGCCGCCAAACTGTGGCTGCGCGAGGACGCCGCGGTTTGCTCGCGCCGCCTGGAGGAGCTGCTGGCCGCCGGTCCCACGGGCGACATGTTCTGGATGTACCCCATGGCCGCCATCGCCTATCTCGATCGCGGGCAACTTACGGATTCGGCGCGGCATGCCCTGCGGGAATCGTTCCGGACGTACATGCCCTACCGCGGCGACACCGAGAACCACTGGGTGATGTACTACACCTCGCTCTACCTGATGGCGCAACTCTGGCCCGACCGGGATGGCAGCCAGTGGTACACGGGAAAATCATCGGCCGAGAATTTGCGCGAGGCCGCGGGATGGCTGGAATCGTGGGTGCGCCTCACCACCACGCGCGGGCAAGGCGAGTACGACAGTCCCGCGTACATGGGTTACTACTTCCTTTCGATGTCTTACCTGGCGGCCTGGGCACGCGACCCGGCGATGAAGATGCGCGCGGTCATGATGATCGAGTACCTCACCGCCGATTACGCCGCCGAAACACTCGACGGAGTTTACGTAGGCGCGCATTCGCGCGTCTACGATCGCGAGGTCCTGGAAAAGTGGGCGGTTCTCTCCAGCGATTTCGGATGGGTGCTTTTCGGCCTGGGCCATCCGCTCGATCCGCCCTCGAACGCCATCCTCTTCTATGTGCTGGCCAGCGCGTACCAGCCGCCGGAGATCCTGCGGCACATCGCGTCCGACCGCAGCCAGCCGTATACCCACTACGAGCTCAAACGCACGCGCAATCGCTGGCGCTTTTTCGACGAACTGCACGGCCCCGTCTACAAGACCACCTACGTGCGCCGGGAGTATGCGGTCGGTTCCGACCAGGGCGGGACGCTGCAACCCATCCAGGAGCACTCGTGGGACGTAACGTGGTCGGTCGCCGATCCGCGCGGTGTGCAGAATACCCTCTTCACCCTCAATCCTCACTCCTCACTGCATGAACTCGAGACGTATTTCACGTTTCCCGCCGATATCGGCATCTCCGGCGTGGTCAGTTCCAAGAAAAGCTACGATTCTCCCGATAAGTTCAACGGAGGCTCTCCCTACGAGAAGACTTTTCAGGACCAGGACACGCTGGTGGCGTTATACGATATCGAACCCGGAGCCCGCTTTCCGCACATCAACGGGTTCTTCTCGAAAGACCTGTCGGAAACCGTCGAAGACCCCTCGGGCTGGATCTTCGCCCGCGGCGGCGACGCGCTGATCGCCTGCCGCCCGCTGCAGCCGTACGTCTGGAAGCCGATCGAGGGAGGCGGCCGCCGCCTGTTCAGCCCGTATCTGAAAAATGGCATGGTGGTGCAAGTAGCCGCCCGCGACGAGTTCGCCGATATGCAGGCTTTTCGGCGGACCATCCTCGCGCTCCCGCTCGAGTTCGCACTCGATGGCGCGCCTTCGGTCCGTTTCCGATCGCTGCGCGGGCGAATGCTGGAGTTCGTGTATGGACAGGCGCCCAAACGCGATGGCATCCCGCTCGACTACGGGAATTGGCCGCTCTTCGGAGGACCGTTTCTGGAAGCGGCCAAGGACTCGGAGGTGCTGGTGATGAAATACCGCGAGATGCGCCGCACTCTCGACTTCCGCAATCTCTCCGTGACAGACGCGCGGTAAGCGCGTTCGCTGAGACTCTGGACGTCGCGGCGGTGGGCGCCACGCCTACCTCGATTCACGGCTTTTGAGCCGCCTGAGGCGGCCAGCCGGGCGCTTCCACGCTGAACTGTTTGGCGTATTCCGCGGTCAGCC
>Ga0335078_10004987_pt1 | contig 19645 bp, 17 predicted proteins | sample Lox_Sample_32_FD_206711 | JGI IMG/M metagenome (GOLD analysis project Ga0335078, IMG submission 206711) | Soil microbial communities from Loxahatchee National Wildlife Refuge, Florida, United States - Lox_Sample_3.2 | ecosystem: Environmental > Terrestrial > Soil > Wetlands | place: USA... | reverse complement strand
TCTTCGTCGAGCGCCTCGAGCACCAGCGCCGAAGCCGGCAAGGCGGTGTTCACCGGGCAGGCCGGCTGCAGCGGATGCCACACGCTCGCGGCCGCCGGCGCCACCGGAACGGTCGGACCGGACCTGGATGTCAGGCTGCGGACAGATTGCGCGAACCCGGCCTCACAGAAGATCCGCGGCACGACACTCAAGCAATGCATCGAGACCGCCATCACCAAGCCCTACGCGTATCTGCCCAGCGGCTACAGCGCCGGAATCATGCCGTCGAACTTCTCCCAGCGCCTGACCTCGACGGAGATCGAGGCGCTCGTCAACTTCCTGTCGAGCGCCGCCAAATGACGACCGGACCGCGCCATCCAAGGAGGTATCGTGCAGTCGATGGATAGCGGCAGCCCTCGCGAGTCCGTGCGCGCTCGCATCGTCCGCGAGGGGAACCGAGATGGTCGGCGGCGCCTGACGGCGGCGCCTCATTGGAATGGGCGGCGGCGCCTGACGGCGGCGCCTTGGCGTCTCGGAGAGGAGGCCGACTGATGGCAGTCACAACCGCGGCCCACGAGGCTCCCGTAGCGCGCCGCACGCACGTCCCGCTTCCGCCGAGCCTGCGCCGGCCCGGCTGGTACCGCGCGGCGTTGTTCGAGGTCCTGGGCTTCGCCTTTGCGTTTGGGCTGACCGTCCTGATCCGCGCGCTGATGCACGACCATCCGGTGATCGACGGCCACGCGATCACGATCGTCGTGTTGCTGGCGGTCCCGATCTTCTTCCTGCTCGGGATCGGCACCGCCGACTACTGGCTGTACTGGGCCGTCGGGCGGCCGACGCGCCCCGAGGACCACTCCGGCCACGGCGCCCACAGCTGGCGCGACTATTTCCGTGTCAACACCGACCACAAGGTGATCGGGATCCAGTACACGGTCACCTCGTTCTTCTTCCTGCTGGTCGGCGGCATGCTCGCGATGCTGATCCGGGCCCAGCTGGCCAAGCCGGGCATGCAGTTCCTGACCCCGGAGCAGTACAACGGCGTGTTCTCGGTGCACGCCACGATCCTTATCTTCCTGTTCGTGATCCCGGTGTTCGCCGGGCTGGCGAACTTCGTGCTCCCGCTGATGATCGGGGCGCCGGACATGGCCTTCCCGCGCCTGAACGCGCTGTCCTACTGGCTGCTGCCGCTCGCCGGGATCATGATGCTGTTCAGCTTCCTTGCGCCGGGCGGCTCGTTCGCGGCGGGCTGGACCGCGTACGCGCCGCTGTCGACGACGATGCCGCTCGGGCAGCTGTTCTTCTCGATCGCCGTCCAGCTCGCCGGCGCCTCGTCGATCGCCACCGCGCTGAACTTCCTCGTGACGATCATCACGATGCGCGCGCCCGGGATGAGCTTCTTCCGCATGCCGCTGCTCGTGTGGGCGAACTTCTCGACCTCGCTGCTGGTCGTGATCGCGACCCCGTTCATCGCGGCCTCGCAATTCTTCGTCCTGCTCGACGTCGCGCTCCACTTCCACTTCTTCGACGCGTTCGTCGGGCCCGACAAGAACGGCAACGTGCTCATGTACCAGCACGTGTTCTGGTTCTACTCGCACCCGGCCGTCTACATCATGATGCTGCCCGGGTTCGGGATCATCTCCGAGGTCCTCGCGGTCAAGTCGCGAAAACCGATCTTCGGCTACCGGATGATGGCGTTCTCGCTGCTGGCGATCGTCGTACTCGGATTCACCGTGTGGGCACACCACATGTTCGTGTCCGGGATGGCGCCGTGGATCCGCATCCCGATGATGATCACCACGGCGATCATCGCGATCCCCACCGGGATCAAGATCTTCTCGTGGCTCGCGACGCTGTGGCGAGGCGTGCTCCACCTCGACACGCCGATGCTGTTCGCTCTCGGGTTCCTGACGATGTTCACGCTCGGCGGGATCAGCGGCGTGATGCTCGCGATGATCCCGTTCGACATCCACGTCAGCCAGACCTATTTCATCGTCGCCCACATCCACTACGTGCTGTTCGGCGGATCGCTGTTCACGATCTTCGCCGGCGTCTACTACTGGTTCCCGAAGATGACCGGTCGGATGTTCGACGAGCGGTTGGGCAAGTGGCACTTCTGGATGACGTTCATCTTCTTCAACCTGACGTTCGGCCCGATGCACTTGATCGGGATCCAGGGCATGCCGCGGCGCGTCGCCGAGTACGCCGAGAGGTTCGCCGCCTGGAACCTGTTCATCTCGATCGCGGCCTTCCTCCTCGGCCTGAGCACGCTGATCTTCCTCTACAACGTGATCGTGAGCTGGCGCGGCGGCCCACGCGCGCCGTCGAACCCGTGGCGGGCGCTGACGCTCGAGTGGCAGGTGTCCTCGCCGCCGCCGATCTTCAACTTCGACGCGATCCCGACGGTCGTCGGCGGCCCCTATGAGTACGGCGTCCCCGGCGCGGTGCACGGGATCTTCAAGCCGCCCGCCGAGGCCCGTCGCGTGGCGGCCGGAGCGTTCACCACGCCACCGAGTCAGGAGAGCCACACGTGAGAACCGTCCTCGTCGTCGCCAACGAGACCCTCGGCGGCCGCTCGCTGCTCTCGGCGATCCGTGACCGCGCCGCAAAGGGCGACGTGCGCTTCGTCCTGGTGGCGCCGCAGAACCGGCCGCGGGCGGGACTCGTGGTCTACGACGACGCGGTGTTCGACGCCGCCCAGACGCGCGTCGACCTCGCGCTCGAGTTCGCTCGGGCCGAGCACATCGAGGCGATCGGCGAGGTCGGGGACTCGGACCCGTACTCGGCGACGATCGACGCCGTCCACACCTACCGACCCGACGAGATCGTCATCTCCACGTATCCGGCCACCCGCTCGGGCTGGCTCCGGCGGGATCTGATCGACCGCGTCCGTGACGCCACCGGCCTCCCCGTCGAGCACGTGGTCGCGGACCCCGACACGGAGGGCCTGCCGTTCGACGTGACCCTGGCGGTCGCGAACCGGACCGCGAGCGGCGACGAGCTGCTGGAGGCGCTCAAGGCGAGGGTCGAGGCCGAGCCCGAGGGGCGCAACCGCCTGTTCCTCGTCGTCGTCCCCCAGGAGGGCGGTGGCGGGCAGGATGCACGGCGCGCGCGGACGCGCCTGAAGCTGGTGCTCGATCGGCTCCACGCCGCCGGCATGCTCGGTGCCGGGATGATCGGCGACCCCGACCCGTTCACCGCGATCACCAACGCGCTCCAGTCCTTCCGCGTCGACGACATCGTGATCTCCACCTTCGCCGAGACCAAGTCCGGCTGGCTCCGCACCGACCTGATCGAGCGGGTCCGGCGAGCCACCGGCAAGCCCGTCGAACACGTCGTCCACGAGGACGTCGCGTCGACCACCGCGTAGCTCATGGAAGCCGCCTCGATCGCCCACGGCCACGCCGAGCACCACGGCCCGCCGCCGGCCCACCAGTCCTCCCGGGTGCACGCGCCGACGCTCGGCATGCTGCTTTTCATCATGTCGGAGATCATGATCTTCGGCGCCTTCTTCACCGCCTACTTCTTCATCCGGGTCGTCACCCACAACCCGTGGCCGGCGAAGGGCACCGCCGTTCCGGAGGCGGTCGCAGGGGTGAACACGGCGATCCTGCTGTCGTCGTCGTTGACGCTCCATTGGGCGCTGACCTCGGTCAAGAACGGGAACCGGTTCGGGCTGAGGGCGGGCATGGCCTCGACGTTCATGCTCGGCCTGACGTTCCTGTTCATCCAGATCAACGAGTACATCCACCTCGGATGGGCTCCGCACGACTCGGCGCAGGCGACCGTCTTCTACTCGCTGACCGGGCTTCACGGCGCGCACGTGTTCATCGGGTTGTGCCTGCTGTTGATGGTGACGACGCGCGCGTTCCGCGGCCACTACTCGCCCGAGCACCACGCGGGCATGGAAGTGCCCGGGATCTACTGGCACTTCGTCGACATCATGTGGATCATCGTGTACACGTCGGTCTACGTGCTGTAGCGGGGCGCTCGTGGCGAACCCACTGCGGTACGAGGCGGACGCGTTCCGGGTGTTCCTGTACGCCCTCGCGGTGATCGCCGCGATCGTTGCGATCGTGTTGATCGTCCGCGCAATCACCTAGTGGTTCGCGCGCGCGTGCGCCACCATTGAGGTCGTGGTTGCGCTGACTTCGCTGCCGTTCGCCGACGCCGGCCTGATCAACGGGATCGTGCCGTCGGTGATCGTGCTGCTGTGCTGGTTGCCGTATCACGCTCGCGTGAAGACCCTGTCGCATCAGCGGCGCGCCGTTCCGGGCTGGCGCCAGGCGTGCTTCGCGGCCGGCCTCGTGAGCCTTGCCATCGTCCTAAGCGAGCCGGTCGATTCGATCGCCGATCAGTTGCTGGTGGCGCACATGGCCGAGCACCTCGTGATCGGCGACATCTCGGCCCTGCTGCTCGTGCTCGGGTTCACCGGGCCGCTGCTGGCGCCGCTGCTGCGGCGGCGCTACATCGGCAAGCTGCGCATCTTCGCGCACCCGTTGGTCGCGTTCCCGGTGTGGGCGGTCAACTTCTACGCGTGGCACACGCCGTTCCTTTACCAGGCGGCGCTCCGGCACGACTTGATTCACGGACTCCAGCATGCGAGCTTCCTGGCGTTCGGGATGGCGATGTGGATGGCGCTGCTGGGGCCGCTGCCGAAGCCGAGCTGGTTCGGCAACGCCGCCCGGCTTGCCTACATCATCGCGGTCCGGCTGGCGGGGACGATCCTCGCCAACGTCATGATCTTCTCCGGAACCGTGCTGTATCCGATTTATCGCGCCGGCGACGCGCACTGGCACATCAGCCCGATGGGCGATCAGATCGCCGCCGCCGGCGTGATGATGGTCGAGGAGAGCCTGCTCACGATCGGGCTGTTCTGCTGGCTGTTCCTGAAGGTCGCCAGCGAGGCCGAGGAGCGCCAGGCGCTGCTCGACGCCGCGGCGGCCAGCGGCCTCGAGCTCGACGAGCAGCGCGCGGCGCGCGCGGTGGCGGCGGGGCGTGGCGATGAGCTGCTCGAGCGCATCCGGACACGGGGCGCGACGCCCGTGCCCTAGTAGGGCCGGCACCCCGGCACCCCGGCACCCGGCACATGCTTGACGCGCCATCGGAGCGCGATCCCGGCGAACGTGGCCTCACGCGCATGCCCCACGTGTCTGACGCGCCACGGTCCCGACAAAGTCGCTCCGGTGGCGCGTCATGCAGGTCCGCGGAGCCTCGTCGACCTGCGATCGAGGCGGCGTCGGTGCGAGCTAGTGGGACGCCGACGACAAGAACGCCACCAGCGCCTGGATCTGACTCGGACTGAGGGTCTTGCTGAACGTGTTCGGCATGATGCCGGCGTGATAGCCCGCCGGTATGTACTTGTACGGATCCGTGATCGCGGTCGTGACGCACTTCTCGAACGTCGCGCCGCGAGCCTGCTGGGACGCGGGCGTCGCGCATGCCTCCTTCAGCGTGTTCAGATTGGGTCCGACGGTCCCGGTCGTCCCGGCCGCCGCCAGCGTGTGACATGAGCCGCAGCCGCCGACGCCGGTGAAGATCGCCTTCCCGTTGGCGGCCGTCGGCGCCACCTTCGCCGCCACCGCGGACGCCAGCGCGCCCGTGTCCTGCCCCGGCACCGCCGCGACGGCGGCCACGTACGCGGCGATGTCCTGAGCGCCCTGGCCCTTGACCAGCCGCGCGGGCATCACGCCCTGCGTGTTCGGGAACGCGATCCAGTACGAGATCAGTCCCTGGATCGACGTCGCCTTCACCCCGTCGGCCTTGGCCTGGCGGAATGCGTCGTCCAGGTTCGGTCCCACCGTGCCGGTCGAGTTCGCGTGGGAGAGCGTGTGGCAGGACGCGCAGTTCGTCGCGAACAGCTTCTTGCCCGTGACGAGGTTCGCGGTCGGGTGCTTGAGCGCGCAACCACCTACGGTGACCGCGATACAAGCTGCCGCCATGAGCGTGGTGATGCGTCCCAGCGACTTGGCCATACCTTGAGAAGCGGCACTCTATCCAAGCCGTCGGCAGGGGGGCTCGACGGCGGCGATCCCGCGCCGGGGTGGCCGCCGCGGCGCCCCCGGACCGGTCGTCCAGCCCGCCGGAGCAATGGTCTCGCCGGCCCCGGACCCGACGTCCAGCCGCACCGCACCGACGGCCTCGCCGGCCGCGACCCGACGTCCAGCCGCACCGCACCGACGGCCTCGCCGGCCCCGGACCCCGACGTCCAGCCGCGCCGCACCGACGGCCTCGCGCGCCGGCGAGGCCACTGACCCCGCGCCGGCGAAACCGTCGCGACCGGCGCCGGCGACGCGGCGGGCATCCGCCCCCTGCTATACGATGGCTGAGGATGAGGATCCGCCAGAAGTATCGGATGAGGACGCCATCCACCGGTCGCGAGGTCGTGATCGACGCCGAAATCGGACGCACCTACGTCGATCGGCAGACCGGGGAGCCGCTGGAGGTCGTCGGGCAGCTCCTGCCCCTCGCGCCGACCCCGTCCGAGCTGCCGTGGGCGGTCGAGAACCTTCGCTTCTGCAACTGGTGCGACCAGCATTGCCAGAAGGACCTCAACGATTGCCCACACTGCGGCAGGCGGATGGAACCGCTCGAAGAAGTCTGAGGTGTCGGTCGTGCCACGCCGCCGAGCCGCCGTTCGCGCTACTCGCACGCTCATTGCGCTCGCCGCCGGCGGAGCGGTCGCCGCAGGCATCGCTGCGTGCGGTGGCGGCTCAGCGGCGACGGACACATCGGGCACCCCACCGCTGACCGTCCCGACCGCGACGATCTCCGCGCCGGCGTCAACCGGGACGACCGCCACCACCTCGACCACCAAGACGACGTCCACGACGTCGTCGAGCGGCTCCTCGCCCTCCGCGTCCGTACCCGCGTCGTCCGGCTCCGCGTCGTCCGGCGCCTCGAGCTCGTCCTCGGGCGGGACCAGCAGCGGCGGCACCGCCGGTGGCGGCGGGACTACCGGTGGCGGCGACACCGCCGCCGGCGGGACGGGTGGCGGCGGGACGGGTGGCGGCAACACGAGCGCCCCGAGCCAGCCGACCGGTGGCGGTGGTGGTGCCACTCCCAACGGCGCCACGTCCACGGGAACCGGGTCGAGCTCGGGCTCAGGCTCGGGTAGCGGCGGCGGCGGACTCCCCTAGCTCGCATCGGAGGCCCGGAGCGGGCGCGCACGCCACTGCCGGCAACCAGACTCAGCTACTTCGTCGTCGTGGTGTTCGCCACCGGGTTCGTCACCTCGGTCGCGCTGTACTCGACGCGCGTCCCCGGGTAGTCGCACACGTACGCGGTGCTCTCGCCGACGCTGGTCTGCGCCTGCGAGGTGCTGGGCGGCAGGCCGCAGAGCGTCCCAACCGACGCGCGGGGATAGCTTCCACCTCGGCTCTGGCGGTAGGCGAAGTGGTTGGTCGAGAGGTCAATAGTGAGGACCGGCGCCCAGGTCGGCGTGGTCAGCGCGATCGTCTCGCCGCGGACGACGGGGATCGAGGTCGTGAGCGGGAACTGGACGACCTGGCCCAGGTAGGGCTGGACGTCGACCATCGGGCTCTGTGCGATCACCGACCACGTCCAGGCGGTCTTCTTGCCGACCGGCTTGAGCACGGTGAGTGCGATCTGTGCATCGCCGCCGTAGGTCTTGTCGAGGAACTTGGTGTCGCTCAGGGCGGTCGACGCGCTGGTGGAGAGCGCAGACAGCCCGACGGTGAACGCCACGATCCGTCCGGCCTGCTTGACCTTGGACGGGTAGGCGATGTTGTCCCGAATCGTCTCGAGCGCCGTCGCTCGGGTCAGGATGATCGTGCACTGCGAGGGCGCGACGCCCTTCGGGCATGCCGGCGCGATGAGCGGCGACGTGGTGGCGCCGAGCTCCGTGATCGTCGCGTCCGCGGCAGCTGGGAGAAGCCCGCAAAGCGCGACTGCGCCTGCAATGGCCAACAAAGAACGTTTCATGTCCAGATTCAACACGACACCGCGGCGCCAGTTGCGCCAAACCAGGGCGGCGATCACCATCCTGGCGCCGGCGGATCGAGTTTCTCTACTACAAAACGGCTAGTCGAGCCGCCTTGTTAGAGCTTGCTGACGTTGACCGCCTTCGGCCCCTTCGGACCGGCCTCCTCCTCGTACGAAACCTTGATTCCCTCGGACAGCGAGCGATAGCCGTCCCCCACGATGCCAGTGAAATGAACGAACAAGTCGCGCCCGCCGTCATCGGGCGTGATGAAGCCGAAGCCCTTGTCGTCGCTGAACCACTTGACGGTACCCGTTGCCATGTACTCCCCTTGAGATGCCTGCTATCGGACACGCCGGTTACGGTGCCCGAGGGCCCCGACCAACCCGGGGAAGGTAGCAAGGAAGTCCAGTGCGTGGCTTTCTGGAGTGATCGTCGCAATTTCGGCGCTCAGGAAATCGTCGTCCAAAGGCCCCGCGCGGGGCCTGCAGTGCGCCGCATGGTCAGCTCGGGTCTTCCCCGGCGCCGGGCCTGTGGCGCTACGCGGTCCGCCCCGCGCCGCCCGCTGCGCCACTCCCGCCGGCAACGATCGCCCGCGCCCGATCGATCGCCTGCTCGCGGGAGCTGATCTCGCCGGCGAAGCTCGCCTCCTCGAGTTCCTCGAGCAGCCGGCCGAGCTCGGGACCGGGCCGGAGGCCCACCGCCCGCGCGAGCTCGTCGCCTCGCACCGGCGGTCGCGGTCGTCCGTCTCGCCACGCCAGCGCCTCGCCGAGCAACTCGCGTGCCAGGTCCAGGTGGCGGGCGATCGCCTCGTCGGCGCCACGCCCCCGAGTGGCCAGGCGATCGGCGACGCTGAGTAGCGTCACGTCGACCTGGACCGGCTCGCAGGCGCGCAGGTAGCGGTAGATCGCCCGGCGGCTGACGGGCGTCTCGTGGACGAGGAAGCCGAGCCGCAGGTGGTTCCGGGTCAGCGCCGCCACGTGCTCGCGCAGGCGCTCGCTGGCCCGCAGGCGCGTCAGCACGGCGGCCGCGACCTCCGCCCCGACGACGTCGTGCCCGACGAACGTGATCCGGCCCTCGTCGCTAACTCGCCGGGTCTGTGGCTTGGCGACGTCGTGCAGCAGCGCGCCGAAGCGCAGCGCCTGCCCGCGCGTGAGCTCGTTGGCCAGCGGCTCGGCGAGGAACAGGGCAACCGCGTCGGAGTGCTCGCCGAACCACTGCTCGGGCCGCCGGGACAGCTCGATCGCCGAGGCAAGCACCAACCGCGTGTGCTCATACACGTCGAGATGGTGGTACTGGCTCTGCTCGACGCCGCGCATCCGGCTGAGCTCGGGCAGGACCGCGTCGGTCGCGCCGAGGACGTCCATCAGCGCTAGCCCTTCTAAGGCGCGGTCGGAGATCAGGATCCGCTTGAGCTCGGCGAACACGCGCTCGGGCGCGACCCGGACCAGGTCGGGCGCGCTCGCAAGAGCCGCCGAGGCGGTCGCCTCATCGACCTCGAACTCCAGCTCGCACGCGAGCCTCGCCAGGCGCAGGGTTCGCAGAGGATCGTCCACGAACGCGCCCGGCGAGACCATCCGGAGCGTGCGCGCGCGCACGTCCTCGAGCCCGCCGAACGGGTCGACGTATTCGCCGCCGCCGACCGGTTCGGCGATCGCGTTGACCGTGAAGTCCCGCTGGGCCAGGTCGGTCTCGATCGACCGGCCGACCACCGGCAGCACGTCGACCTGCCAGCTGTGATCCCGGGCGACTACGCGCCAGACGCCAAATGTCTCCGACAGCGCGAACGTGTGGGCGTCGACGGCGCGGGCGAGCGACCGGGCCACCCGGCGGGCGTCGCCGGCCACCGCGATGTCGTAGTCATCGGTCGGCCGTCCGAGGAGCCGGTCGCGCACCGCCCCGCCGACGAGCCAAGCCGATTCCGAAGCGACCGAGACGAGCGCTTCGATGGGAGCACTAACGCTCAATCGGCGCCCCGTCGCGGTGGTAGACGCGCGGCACCCTCGGCGTCAGCCCGCACACGATCTCGTAACTGATCGTGCCGATCCGCCGCGCCACCTCCTCGGCCGTCAGGCGCTCGGTCCCATCGGCACCGATGATCGTGACCGGATCGCCGTAGCCGACCGAAACTGGGCCTGGGCCGAGCGCCACCGTGATGTTGTCCATGCTGACCGTGCCGACCAGCGGGTAGCGGCGGCCACCGATCAGCACGTCGCAGTTGTTCGTGAGCGCCCGGCGGATCCCATCGGCGTAGCCGATCGGCACCGTCGCCAGCCAGGTGTCCGACTCCGCCACCCACCGCCGGCCGTACCCGGCGCTCTCTCCGGCGCGGGCGAGCTTCACCGCCGCAACGTACGAGATCAGCTCGAGCGCGGGCTCGAATCCGTGCGCGAAAGGATCCTGGTTCATCGGGTCGCAACCGTAGATCGCGATACCGCAGCGGACAAGATCGAAATGGCTCGCGGGCTCGCGCAGCGTCGCGGCGCTGTTCGCCGCATGCACGACCAATCCCGGCCAGCGCTCGCGCATCGCCGCCACGAATGGCTCGAAGCGCGCCAACTGGAGCCCCGTGAACGATGGGTCCTCGTCAGCGCTCGCGAAGTGGGTCATCACGCCGGCCAGTTCGAGCTCGGGCCCGGCGGCGGCAACGCCCTCGGCGACCCTGAGAGCCTCGTCGACATTCCGCGTCCCGAGCCGCCCCATGCCGGTGTCGAGCTTGACGTGGACGCGCACCGGACCGGCACCCGCGGCCGCCCGCCCGAGCCGCTCGACGAACTCGTCCGTCCAGACGACCACCTCGCTCCGAGCCCCGAGCGCCACCGGCAGCTCCTCGTCGCTCACCGCACCCATCACGAGAATCGGTGCCGTGATGCCCGCGTCCCGCAGCTCGGCCGCCTCACCCGCGGTCGCGACCGCCAGCAGCGCCGCCCCACCCGCCAGCGCCGCTCGAGCCGCCGGCAGCGCACCATGGCCGTAGGCGTCCCCCTTCACGACCGCGCACAGCTCGACCCCGTCCGCCAGCCCGCCGCGCAGCCGTGCGACGTTGCGTTCGATCGCCGCGACGTTCACGCGGGCCAGCGCGCGGACCGCCATGACTAGAGGAGGCTCGTCAGGGCGCGAGGCAACGCCCGGATCACGTCGCCGGCGATCACGCCCTCGTGGCCGATCTCATTCGCGCATAGCTGCCCGGCGCGGCCGTGGACGAGCACTCCGGCGCAGGCGGCCGCGAACGGATCCATGTGCTTGCCCAGGTACGCCCCGATCACGCCCGACAGTACATCGCCGGTGCCGGCGGTGGCGAGCGCAGAGGACGCGCCCCGATTGACGGCAACCCGGTCGTCGGGCGCCGCGACCAGGGTGTCATCGCCCTTCAAGACGACGATCGCCTGCGCCTCGCGCGCCGCCCTCCGCGCGCTCTCCAACCGCCGCGCCCCGATCGACGCGCTGTCAGTCTCGAGGAGGCGCGCCAGCTCCCCAGCGTGCGGGGTGAGCACGGTTGCCGCCGCGCGGTCCGCGAGAAGAGAAAGGGCGCCGGCGTGCGCGTTCAGGCCGTCGGCGTCGAGCAACAGCGGGATCGCCGCCGCCCGGGCCAGCTGACGGGCGAACTCCTGCGCCCCATCGCTCCGGCCGAGCCCAGGCCCGAGCGCGATCGCGTCCGACCGGTCGGCGCGCTCGAGCACCTGCTCGACGCCGCGCGGCTCGAGCGACCCGTCGGTGTCGGGCAGCGAAATCGTCATGACCTCGAGCAGCTTCGATCCGAACACGGGGCTCAGCGACCCGGGGATGCACGCTGTGACGTAGCCCGCGCCGGCGCGCATGGCGGACTCGGAGGCCATGCACGGTGCTCCGGTCAGCCCCGGCGAGCCTCCGCACACCAGCACGCTGCCGGCCGCGAACTTCGTCGACTCCCGCCCTCGGCGTGGAATCAAGGCCGCCACGCGCGCCGAGATCAGGCCGACGCTGGGCTCGGCCGGGCCGCCGCCCGGGATCCCGATGTCGATCACGGTCACCTCGCCGGCGTGCGTCTTGCCGGGCTCGATCCACAGCCCCGGCTTGCCGGCGTTGAAGGTCGCGGTGGCGCTCGCCCGCACCGCCACGCCCGCGACCTCGCCGGTGGACGCGTCGACGCCGCTCGGAACATCGCAGGCGACCACGAGGGCCCCAGCCGCATTAATCGCCGCAATCGCGCCGGCCGCGGGCTCGCGCGGTTCCCCTGAGAACCCGGTCCCGAGGATCGCGTCGACGATCCCCGCCGCGCCGGCCAGCCCGCCGCGGGAGAACGGCACCGGTCCCGCCCCGGGCAGCCGCTCCAGATTCGTCAAGGCGTCGCCCCTGAGCTCGCCGGCGTCGCCGAGCAGCAAGACCTCGACCTCGCGACCCCGCGAGCGGAGCACGCGCGCCGTCACCAGCCCGTCGCCACCGTTGTTCCCCTTGCCGCACAGGACCACGACCCGCCCCTCGGGGACGAGCGAGCCGGCGAGGTCCGCCAGCCCGGTGCCGGCGCGTTCCATCAGGTCGAGCCCGGGAATGCCGCGCTCGTGGATCGCCCACTCGTCGAGGGCGCGCTGCTCGGCCGCATCCGGCAGCGGATCAAGCCAGTCGGGAAGACTCACGACCCGCAGCGTAAGCGATCGCCGGGCTCAGGCGGCGATCGCGACCGCGGCGGCCTCGCGCCCGGTGTGCGTGAGCGAGATCTCGACCTGCACGCCGAGCTCAGCCGCCCGGGCCGCGGCGGAACCCGACAGACGGATCGAAGGCGGACCGCCGGTGCCGATCACCTCCACCTCGTGGAAATTCCACGACTCGACCCCGAGCGCCTTGGCCACCGCCTCCTTGGCGCAGAACCGCGCCGCCAGGTGCTGTCCCGGCCGCCCGCGGGACGCCGCGTACTCCCGCTCAGCCGGCGTGAACAGCCGCTCGGCCAGCCGCGGCGTTCGCTCCAGCGCCCGCTCGAGCCGCTCGATCTCCAGCAGATCGATGCCGACCCGATAGCCGGCGCCGCCCAAACCCGCTCACTCCACGGTGACGGTCTTGGCCAGGTTCCGCGGTTGATCGACGTTCAGTCCGCGACTGCGCGCGATGTGGTACGCGAGCAGTTGCAGCGGGATCACCGCCAGCAGCGGCGCCAGCATCCACTGGGTGCGCGGCACCTCGATCACTTCGTCGGCGTGCTGGGAGATCTGCTCGTCGCCCTCGGTCGCCACGGCGATCACCTTCGCGCCGCGCGCCCGCACCTCCTGGATGTTCGAGATGACCTTCTCGAGCACCGGCGACTCGGTCGCGACCACGACCACGGGGGTGCTCTGGTCGAGCAGCGCGATCGGGCCGTGCTTCATCTCGCCGGCGGCGTAGGCGTCGGTCGCGATGTAGGAGATCTCCTTGAGCTTGAGCGCGCCCTCGAGGGCAACCGGCAGGCCAACGTGGCGCCCCAGGTACAGGAAGAAGTCGGCTCCGGCCACGCTGTCCGCGACCCGCTCCACCCCGCCCATGTCGCGCTCGAACATCTCGGCGATCCGGTGCGGCAGCCGCTTGACCTCGCTGATCGTGGCCTTCAGATCGTCCGGCTCGAGCGTGCCACGGAGCTCGGCGAGCCGCAGCGCGAGCAGATACATCGCGACGACCTGGCTGACGAACGTCTTCGTGGCCGCGACCCCGATCTCGAGGCCCGCGCGGGTGTAGAGAACGCCGTCGGCGTCCCGCGTCGCCTGGGAGCCCATGATGTTGGTGATCGCGAGCACGTTGGCGCCCCGCTCGCGCGCGGTGCGCATCGCCGCCAGCGTGTCGGCGGTCTCGCCCGATTGCGAGATCCCGATCACGAGGTCGCCTGGGCCGACGACCGGGTTGCGATAGCGGTACTCGGAGGCGATCTCGACCTCGACCGGCACGCGCGAGAACTCCTCGATCGCGTACCGCCCGATCAGCCCGGCGTGGTACGAGGTTCCGCAGGCCACGACCACCACCCGGCGCACGGTGCGCAGTAGCTCGTCGTCGATCGGGCCTAGGTCGCCGAGGTCGATCCCGACGCCGCGCGCGGCACGCTCGCCGATCGTCTCGGCGACCGCGTCGGCCTGCTCGTGGATCTCCTTGAGCATGAACGTCTCGTAGCCCTGCTTCTCGGCGGTGTCGGCGTCCCAGTCGATCTCGACGATCTCGCGCTCGAGCGCGACGCCGTCGGCGGTGAAGAACTCGACGTCGTCGGGCCGCAGCACGACGATCTCGTCGTTCTCGATGTACTGGACATGGCGGGTGTGGCGCAGGAACGCCGGAATCGCCGAGGCGATGAATTGCTCGCCCTCGCCGCGACCGATGATCAGCGGGCACTCCTTGCGCGCCCCGACGAGCACGCCGGGCTCGTCGGCGGCCATCGCCACGAACGCGTAGTGGCCGCGGAGCTCGGCGTAGGCACGGCGAACAGCCTCCGCGAGATCGCCGTCGTTGTGATGCGCGACCAGGTGCGCGATCACCTCGGCGTCCGTCTCGGACGTGAACTGGGCGCCCTCGGCAACCAGCCGGCGCTTCAGCGAGATGTAGTTCTCGACGATCCCGTTGACGACGATGTGGACCCGATCGGTGTTGTCGAAGTGCGGGTGGGCGTTCTCCTGGGTGACGCGGCCGTGGGTCGCCCAGCGCGTGTGGCCGATGCCCGTCCCCGGCAGCGGGCGCTCGGCCACCGCCACCGCACCGCCGTCGCCGTGCTCGCGCCCGCCACAAGACGCGATCGCCTCGCGCAGCGCGCTCAGGTTGCCAACGGCGCGAACGGCATCGATCCGGTCGCCATGAAGCACCGAGATGCCCGCGCTGTCGTAGCCGCGATACTCGAGCTTCTCGAGCCCGGCGAGCAGAAGCGGACGCGCCTTACGCGGTCCGACGTAGCCGACGATTCCACACATACGCGCTTACTTCCCCTTTCGTGGCGGGCAAACGAGCTCGATCGCCTTCCGGTATCGCGTCAGAGGAAGTCAACGATGTTAGCCGGAAGAACGGTCGTCACAATCAACGCACGAGCCCATGCGGGACTCGCGGCCACCCTGCAGGGTTACGCCAGCGCGGTCTCGACGACCTGCCGGAGCCGGGCGCAGATCTCGTCCGTCTCCTCCTGGCTCGGCGCCTCGACCATCACCCGAATCAGCGGCTCGGTGCCCGACGCCCGGACGAGCACTCGCCCGCGGCCGGTCAGGCCGGCGTGCTCGCGCGCCACCGCCTCCTCGACGCCGGGGTCAGCCATCGCGGCGGCCAGGCCGGCGCGGTCGGCCGCGCGGATGTTGACCAGGCGCTGGGGCAGCTTCGCCATCGCGCTCCGGCCGGTCAGCTCGCGTCCGCCCAGCGCCTCGAGCGTCAGCAGCGCGCTCGCGATCCCGTCGCCCGAGGGACCGAAGCCGAGGTCGATGATGTGGCCGGACTGCTCGCCCCCGAGCGCCCAGCCCCGCTTGCGGAGCTCGTCGAGCACGTAGCGGTCGCCGACGGAGGTGATCGCAACCTCGATCCCCGCCTCCGCCATCGCCTGGTGGAAGCCGTAGTTCGTCATGACCGTGACCGCCACGCCGTCCCCGGGCAGCCGGCCCCCGGAGCGCAGGTGCAGCGCCGCGAGCGCGATCAGCTCGTCGCCGTCGACGACGGCACCGCGGCGGTCGACCGCGAGCACGCGATCGCCGTCGCCGTCAAACGCGAACGCGACGTCGTAGCCGCCACCGGCCACGCGCTCGATCACCCCGTCGAGGTGGGTCGAGCCACATCCCTGGTTGATGTTCATGCCGTCGGGTTGGTCGGCGATCACCTCGACGTCCGCTCCCAGACGCCGGAAGATCTCGGGCGCCGCCTGGTAAGTGGCGCCGTTGGCGCAGTCGAGCAGTACGCGCATGCCGGCCAGGTGCAGGCCGGAGAAGCGGTCCTGGAGCGCCTGGAGGTAGTCGTCGAGCGCTCCGTCGAACGAATGGATGCGACCGATGTGCGCCGGCGGCGGCGGCGGCGTCTCGAGCTCGGCTTCGATCGCATGCTCGGTGTCGTCGTGGAGCTTGAACCCGTCGGCCGCGAACAGCTTGATGCCGTTGTCCTCGTAGGGGTTGTGCGACGCCGAGATCACCGCGGCCAGATCGAGGCCGTGCCGGCGCACCAATAGCGGCGCGGCCGGTGTCGGCAGGACGCCGGCGAGCAAGGCGTCGCCTCCGGACGCGGCCACGCCGGCGGCAATCGCGGACTCGAGCATCTCGCCCGACTCGCGCGTGTCCCGGATGATCAGGACCCGCGGCCGGTGGGTCTCGAGACGCGTGACCGCCGTCCGCGCCAGCTTGAGCGCCAACTCGGCGGTGAGGAAGTGCCCCGCCCGGCCGCGGACACCGTCCGTGCCAAACAGCTGTCGCGCCATGGCGGGTTAACGCTTGGAGAACTGGGGCCGCTTACGGGCCTTCTTGAGGCCGGCCTTCTTGCGCTCCTTGACGCGAGGATCGCGCGTCAGGAAGCCGCGGCGCTTGAGCTCGCCACGCAGGTTGGGGTCGGCCACGATCAGCGCGCGCGAGATCCCGTGCCGGAGAGCTCCGGCCTGGGCCGACACGCCGCCGCCGTGCATCCGCGCCACCACGTCCATCCGCGACTCGTAGCCGACGGTCTCGAGCGGCTGCCGGATGATCCGCCGGAGCGTCTCGCGCGGGAAGAACACGTCGAGCTCCTTGCCGTTGATCAGATAGCTTCCGGTGCCGGGCTTGATGATCACTCGCGCCACCGCGGTCTTGCGCTTGCCGGTGGCGGTGTAGCGCGCGCCGGCGGCGAGGTCGATCGCGGCGTCGGCGATCGGGCTCGAGTCCTCTTCCTCTTCCTGCGCGCGGGCGGCGAGCTCGGCGGCTTCGGCCTCGGCGGCGGCCTGCGCCTCCGCGTCGAGGAACTGCTCGCCCTCGGGCACGATGTCCGGGATCAGGTCGGCGCCCGGAATCTCCGGCTTCAGCCGGGGAGCGATCTCCTCGAGCTCCTCGATCTCCTCGTCCTCTTCCGGGTTCTGCGCGGCCTCGATCTCCACGTCCGGCTGCACCGCGTCCGGATCGCCCACCTCCGCCTCGCCGACCAGCTCGTCGGCCTCGGCAACCGGTTCCTGGGCGGGCGGCTCTTCGGCTACCGGCTCCCCGGCGACCGGCTCCTCGGCGACCGGCTCGGGGGCGGCGGGCTCGTCAGCCGCCGCAGCGGGCTCCTCAGCCTCGGCAGCGGGCTCCTCAGCCGCCGCAGCGGGCTCCTCAGCCGCCGCAGCGGGCTCCTCAGCCTCGGCAGCGGGCTCCTCAGCCGCTGCGGTGGGCTCTTCGGCCTCCGGCTCCTCGGGAGCGCTCAGCTCCTGGTCGTCGGCCTGCTGCTCGTCCTCGGGACGCTCGGTCACTTCTCGATCTCCATCGGTTGCGGCTTCTGTGCGGCGTGCGGGTGCTCGGGTCCGGCGTAGACCTTCAGCTTGGTCAGCTGCTTCCGCGCGAGTCGATTGCGCGGCAGCATCCCCTTGACCGCGAGACGAATGACCTCCTGCGGCCGGCGCTCGAGCATGTCGTTGAGCGTGCGGGACTTCAGCCCGCCCGGATATCCGGAGTGACGGTAGTAACGCTTGTCGGCGCGCTTGTTGCCGGTCACCGCGATCTTCTCGGCGTTGACGACGATCACGAAGTCACCCGTGTCGACATGCGGCGTGTAGGTCGGCTTGCGCTTTCCGCGCAGCGAATCGGCGATCTGCGTCGCCAGCCGCCCCAGGGTCTGCCCCGAGGCGTCGACGACAAGCCAGTTGCGCTCGCGGTCGGCTGGTGTGGCTACATAGGTCTTCATGGCATGCACAAGCCGCGCGACGATCGCGCGGCTTGGTCCCATGATAGGCGATCCCGCGCCACACGGCCGTTAGCGGCGGATGCGTACGCTCAAGGGATGAAACGGCTCCCCGTCTGGCTGCGACGCACACTGATCCGGTGCGCCTATGTGGGACAGCGGACCTACTGGTTCCTGGCCCGGCCGAACGTCACCGGCGTGAAGTGCCTGGTCACCAATGAAGACGCCGTGCTGCTCGTGCGGCACACCTACGGTCGCCGCGTCTGGGACCTGCCCGGCGGGAGCGTCCGCCGCCGCGAGGCGCCGATCGACGCCGCCCGGCGCGAGATGCACGAGGAGCTCGGGCGGCGGATCGAGCAGTGGGAGGACCTCGGCGAGCTGCTCGCCACCGGCGACCACCACAGAGACACCCTGCACCTGTTCCGAACCCGCCTCGGCGACCGCCGGGTCGACATCGACCTGACCGAGCTCGCAGAAGCCGACTGGTTCCGGCGCGACCAGCTGCCCCCGGATCTCGGCCGCCTTGTCGAGAAGATCCTGGCGCGCGCGGCGCTGGCGACGGCTAGCGAATCCTGACCGCGGCGACGCGCGTGGTCGTCGTGGCGCTGGTGGCGTGGGAGCTCGCGGTCAGGGTCAGCTTCAGCGAGACGCGCTGGTGCCGACGGCCGGCCGCGCGCAGGTCGCCCAGCACTGCGCGGGAAGGCTTGATCACGAGCACGGTCGGGCGACCCCCGGTGACCGTCGTGCGCAGCGCGCCGAACGGGATCGTGAAGGCCCTGAACCTGCCCTTGCGCGCGCCCGTCGCCTTGACGCCGATCGTGACGTTCGCCCGCGCGTCGCAGGTGACGATCATGCCGAGCACCGCCGGGTGGGCCTTGAGCCTGGCCGGCAGCGCCTTCAGCGTGCACCGCTGCGCGCGCACCCGGACGATCGCGCTGTCGGAGCTGGCGGCGTGGGCGTCGTCGCCACCGTAGTCGGCGTCGATCCGCGCCTGCGTCGGGGGGAGCTGCGTGGGCGTGAACTGGACCTGGCAGATCGCCACTCCGGGAGTCTGGGTCGCGCCGAGCACGCACCCGGAGTCGCTGGCGAACGATGCGCCTGCCGTGGGCGAGCTGAATGCGACCGGCCCCGTCGGGGTGATCGGGCCACCCACGCCTGCGTCGGCAACCGTCGCCGTGCACATCGTTGAGGCCGTCACCGCTACCGGCGAGGGCGAGCAGATAACGGACGTCGTCGTGGCACCAGGTCCGACCCGGATCTGGGTCTGGCTTGTTTGCTCGGGGCCGCTCGAGTCATTCACCGTGACCTGGACGGTGTAGCTGCCAGTCTGGGCATAGGGATGGTTACCGGTGACCACGAACGTGCCGCCGGCCGCGGGCGCGATCGTGCCGGTCGTCCTGGTCCCGTCGCCCCAGTCGATCGTCGCGCGCGGGTTTGCGCTCGGATTCGTCTCGATGAACTTATCGAGCACCGACGTCACCGGGACGCCGGCGGTGGTAGCCACCGCAGGGGCCGGCGCCGGCTCGGCAAGCGCCACGTCTTCGCCGGCGACGAGGGTGGTGGGGTCGGTCCCGCCCTGCGTGGGCTGGCTCCCGTTGAAGGCGAAGATCTCCGCTGACCCGAGCGTGATCACGACGCGCGTGACAACGGCGTCCGGGAACAGCATGCCCGCGAACGAGGTGTTGCCGGTCGGCGCGAATACCTGCCCCAGCGGAATGTCGCCGTCGAAGTACTGGATCCCCGTGGTGCTGGCCGCGTCGACGTTCAGGAATGTCACGCCGAGCCCTCTCGTCTGTGCCGCGACCGGAGTACTTGCCCGTGCCGTCGGCGCGACCACCTGCAGCTCGGCGGTGTTCGCGTTGAAAGGCGCCCAAGAGATCGGCGTGCCGGATAGGCCTGAGGCGCTCGGATTCACCGACGTGAAGCCGTCATTGGCCACCGCCA
>Ga0335078_10004986_pt1 | contig 19647 bp, 12 predicted proteins | sample Lox_Sample_32_FD_206711 | JGI IMG/M metagenome (GOLD analysis project Ga0335078, IMG submission 206711) | Soil microbial communities from Loxahatchee National Wildlife Refuge, Florida, United States - Lox_Sample_3.2 | ecosystem: Environmental > Terrestrial > Soil > Wetlands | place: USA... | reverse complement strand
GCCGGCCTCGGGCCCCAGGGCCCGCGCCGTTCGGTGTCGGGGCGGACCGGCCGTGTGCTACGCAGGGGTCAATGCCCACGTTCCGGCCGTTCCCCGGTCTGCGCTACGACGCCAGGATCCCCCTCGATCAGGTCATCGCCCCGCCCTACGACGTGGTCGGGCCCGAGCAGCGCGCCGCCCTCGCCGCCCGCCACAGCGCCAACGCCATCCACGTCGAGCTCCCCGCCGAGGACCCCCGGGCCGGGCTCGACCGGTACCAGGCGGCGGCCCGTATCTTCGCCACCTGGCGTCAGGACGGCGTGCTCGTGGCCGACGCCCCCGCCTTCTACGGCTACCGCATGACCACCGCCCAGGGCGTGGTGACCACCGGCGTGCTGGGGGCGCTCGGGTGCGAGGCGCCCGGGGAGGGCGTCTTGCCCCACGAGCAGACGACGCCCAAGGACAAGAGCGACCGGCTCGATCTCATCCGGGCCTGCCACGCCAACCTCTCCCCCATCTGGGGCCTGTCCCTCAGCGCCGGGGCGGCCGCCACCTACGAGCCGGACGGGCCGCCGCACGCCGAGGCCGTCGACGACGACGGCGTCCATCACGCCCTGTGGGTCATCGACGACCCCGACCGCCAGGCCCGCATCTGCGCGGCGGTGGACGCCGCACCCGTGGTCATCGCCGACGGGCACCACCGCTACGAGACGGCGCTCGCCTACCAGGCCGAGCGGCGCGCCGCCCGGGGCGGGGCCGCCGGCGACTACGACTTCGTCATGGCCCTGGTGGTGGAGCTGGCCGAGGGCCAGCTCCACGTGGGCCCCATCCACCGCACCATCTCGGGCGTGCCCGAGGACGTGGACCTCGTGGAGGTCTTCGACCGCTACTTCGACCTGGTGCACGCCGGGCCCGCCGACGAGGGCCTGGTGGACTCGGTGGTGCGCTCGGGGGCGCTGGCCCTCGTCAGCGCCACGCACGTGTGGCTGCTCACGCCGCGCGAGCAGACCTACGCCGAGGCCGACTCCGACCTCGACTCGAGCGTGGTCGCCCTGGCCACGGCGTCGGTGCCGGGGATCGAGGTGCGCTACGTCCACGACGCCGCCACGGCCGCCGCCGAGGTCGCCGCGGGCGAGGCACAGGCGGCGCTGTTCCTCCGGCCGGTGACGGTGGCGCAGATCTCGGCCTGGGCCCACGCCCGCCGGCGGATGCCCCCCAAGAGCACCTACTTCCACCCCAAGCCGCGCACCGGCATGGTGTTCCGCCCCGTGGAGGACTGAGGCGTCCGCAGAAGGTGACGGGCAGTCGGGTCACGTCCCGCCGGCCGTGACGCCGAGTGCCCGCAGGGGTATCGGCGCCCCGGGCCCGGCGGTTGAGGCGCCCCCTCCCCCGCCCCACCCGACGGGGACCGCCCGGGGGGGTCTCAGCCCTCGACGGTCCAGGTCCCGCCCGAGCTGAGCAGGGCGGCGAGGTCGCCCGGCCCGCGCTTGTCGTTGGCGTCGAGGAGCTGGCGGGTCATGGCCTCGCCGTACTCCGGGCGCTCGATGGCACGGAACACGCCGATGGGCGTCGGCTCGTAGGGGCCGCGCGCCAGCCGGCTCAGCTGGAAGGCCAGCCCCGGCTCGTCGCGCGTCTCGTCGTGCACCAGCAGGGCGTCCTCGCCCACGTCGGCCACCTCGGCGATGCGCAGCCGGCCGTCGGGGCCCATGACCACGCCGTGCTCGAGCTCGGCCCCGAAGCGGATGGGCTCGCCGTGGACCAGGGGGATGAGACCGTCGGCCCGCACGTCACGCCCGGTGATGCGCTCGAAGGCGCCGTCGTTGAAGACGTTGCAGTTCTGGTAGATCTCGACGAAGGCCGCACCGTGGTGGTCGTGGGCCCGCTTGAACATCTCCTGCATGTGCTTGCGGTCCATGTCGTGGGTGCGGGCCACGAAGCTGGCCTCGGCCCCCAGGGCCAGGCTGACGGGGTTGAAGGGCGTCTCGAGCGAGCCGAAGGGGGTGGACTTGGTCACCTTGCCCTGCTCCGAGGTCGGCGAGTACTGCCCCTTGGTGAGACCGTAGATCTGGTTGTTGAACAGCAGGATGGTGATGTTCACGTTGCGGCGCAGGGCGTGGATGAGGTGGTTGCCGCCGATGGACAGGGAGTCGCCGTCACCGGTGATGACCCACACGTCGAGGTCGGGCCGGGTCACCGCCAGGCCCGTCGCCACCGCCGGCGCCCGCCCGTGGATGGAGTGCATGCCGTAGGTGTTCATGTAGTACGGCAGGCGTGCCGCGCAGCCGATCCCGGACACGAACACCGTGTTCTCGCGGCGCACGCCCAGCTCGGGCAGGAGCATCTGCAGGGCGGCCAGGATCGAGTAGTCGCCGCAGCCGGGGCACCAGCGGACCTCCTGGTCCGAGGTCCAGTCCTTGCGGGTGGTGACGGGGATGGTGGTGTCGGTCATCAGCTGGCCACGTCCTCTTCGGACTCGTCGGTGGTGGTGTCGGCGCCCAGGGCGCCCAGGACGGCCTCCTCGATCTGGGCGGCCCGGAAGGGCACGCCCTGGACCTTGGACAGCGTGCGGGCGTCCACGAGGAAGTCGCTGCGGATGAGCCGGGCCAGCTGGCCGAGGTTGGCCTCGGGGACGAGCACCGTGTCGTAGGCGCGCACGACGTCCCCCACGTTCGACGGGAAGGGGTTGAGGTGCACCAGGTGGGCGTGGGCCACCTTGAGCCCCCGCGCCCGCACCCGGCGCACGCCGGCGGCGATGGCGCCGTAGGTCGAGCCCCACCCGAGCACGAGGACGGGCGCACCGCCCAGGCCGTCGAGGTCGTCCACCTCGAGCGGGGGGATGTCGGCGGCGATGCCGGCCACCTTGTCGGCGCGCAGGTGGACCATGCGCTCGTGGTTCTCGGGGTCGTAGGAGATGTTGCCCGAGCCGTCGGCCTTCTCGATGCCGCCGATGCGGTGCTCGAGCCCGGGCGTGCCCGGCACCGCCCAGGGCCGGGCCAGGGTGGTCTCGTCGCGCAGGTAGGGCCAGAACACCGGCGTGCCGTCGTCGGCGCTGTGATTGGGCTCGGTGGCGAACTCGACGTGCAGGTCGGGCAGGTCCCCGACGTCGGGGAGGCGCCAGGGCTCGGCGCCGTTGGCCAGGTAGCCGTCGGACAGCACGAACACCGGAGTGCGGTACTTCACGGCCAGGCGCACCGCCTCGATGGCGACCTCGAAGCAGTGCGAGGGCGTCATGGGGGCCACGATGGGCACCGGCGCCTCGCCGTGGCGCCCGAACATGGCGTGCAGCAGGTCGGACTGCTCGGTCTTGGTGGGCAGGCCGGTGGAGGGGCCACCGCGCTGGATGTCCACCACCACCAGCGGCAGCTCGAGGCTCACGGCCAGGCCCACCGACTCCGACTTGAGGTCGACGCCGGGCCCGCTCGTGGTGGTGATGCCGAGCGATCCGCCGAAGGCGGCGCCGATGGCCGCACCCACCCCGGCGATCTCGTCCTCGGCCTGCAGGGTGCGCACCCCGAAGTGCTTGTGCTTGGAGAGCTCGTGGAGGATGTCGGAGGCCGGGGTGATGGGGTAGGACCCGAGGAACAGCGGCAGGTGGGCCTGGTGGGCGGCGGCGATGAGGCCCCAGGCCAGGGCGGTGTTGCCCGTGATGTTGGTGTAGACGCCGGGCTCCTGTGCGGCGGGGCGCACCTGGTAGGCGGATTCGAACAGCTCGGCCGTCTCGCCGAAGTTGAACCCCGCCTTGAACGCCCGGGTGTTGGCGTCGAGCACCATGGGGCTGTTGGCGAAGCGCCGCTCGATCCACTGCAGGGTCGGCTCCACGGGCCGGCTGTAGAGCCAGCTCACCAGGCCCAGGGCGAAGAAGTTCTTGGACCGCTCGGCGTCACGGGGCTTGACGCCGGCCTCCTTGGCCACCTCCATGGTCAGCGAGGTCATGGGGACCTCGTAGACCTTGTAGGAGGCCAGGCTCCCGTCGGTGAGGGGGTTCGAGGGATAGTCGGCCTTGGCCAGGGCGCGCTCGTCGAAGGCGTCGATGTTGACGATGAGGGTCCCCCCCGCCGGCACGGCGCCCACGTTGGCCCGCAGGGCGGCGGGGTTCATGGCCACCAGCACGTTGGGGGCGTCCCCCGGCGTGAGGATGTCGTGGTCCGAGATGTGGACCTGGAAGGCCGACACGCCGGCCAGGGTGCCCGCCGGGGCCCGGATCTCGGCGGGGAAGTCCGGCAGCGTGGCCGTGTCGTTGCCGAACAGCGAGCTCACCGTGGTGAACTGCGACCCCGTCAGCTGCATGCCGTCGCCGGAGTCCCCGGCGAACCGGATGACCACCCGGTCCAGCTCGGTGGTGGTGTGGTGTGTGGCGGTGGACACCGTTGTCCTCCGTGTCTGCAGGTCGGCGGCGCCGGGACCGTCCCCCCGCGGACGGGCGCGCACCGTGGAAGCTCCGAAGGTCGAGCATACCGCCGGTCCCGGGCCCCCCTCGATGACCCCGAGGCGCCACGGCGGCGGCCGGGCGCCCGCCGCCGGGGTCAGGCGACGGTGACCGAGGCGTCCAGGAAGACGTCCTGGACGGCGTGGACCAGGGCCGCCCCCTCGGCCATGGGGCGCTGGAAGGCCTTGCGCCCCACGATGAGGCCCGTCCCCCCCGCCCGCTTGTTGACGACGGCGGTGCGCACCGCCTGGGCCAGGTCGCTCGAACCCTTGGACTCGCCCCCGGAGTTGATGAGGCCCACCCGCCCCGCGTAGCAGTTGAGGACCTGCCAGCGGGTGAGGTCCACGGGGTGGTCGGTGGTGAGCTGCTCGTAGACGAGCGGGTCGGTCTTGCCGAAGTTGAGCGCCGTGTAGCCGCCGTTGTTCTCCGGCTGCTTCTGCTTCACGATGTCGGCCTCGATGGTGACGCCGATGTGGTTGGCCTGGCCGGTGAGATCGGCGGCCAGGTGGTAGTCGGCCTCGGGGGTCTTGAACGCCGCGTTGCGCAGGTAGCACCACAGCACGGTGAACAGGCCCAGCTCGTGGGCGTGGGCGAACATCGTCCGGACCTCCTGGAGCTGGCGGTCGGACTCCTCGGAGCCGAAGTAGATGGTGGCGCCCACGCCGATGGCCCCCAGGTCGGCGGCCTGGCGCACCGTGCCGAACAGGACCTGGTCGTACTGGGACGGGTAGTGCAGGAACTCGTTGTGGTTGAGCTTGGCGATGAACGGGATGCGGTGGGCGTAGCGGCGGGCCACCGCCCCCAGTCCCCCCAGGGTGGTGGCGATGGCCGAGCAGTCGGCCGCCAGGGCCAGCTCGATGAGGTTGGCGGGGTCGAAGTAGGCCGGGTGCTTGGCGAAGCTGGCCGCCGCCGAATGCTCGATGCCCTGGTCCACGGGGAGGATCGACAGGTAGCCGGTGCCCGCCAGGCGCCCGGTGTTGTAGAGCGTCGCCAGGTTGCGGACGACGGGGATGGGACGGTCGGTGCCGAGGAGCACGCGCTCGACGAAGTCGGGACCGGGCAGGCACAGCTCGTCGGCGGTGACCCCTTTGCAGGTGTGGGTGAGCAGGCTCTCGGCTTCGTCGCCGAGCAGCGCTGCGATGTCGGTGGCCACGGTGGCGCCTCCTGGGGAGTGGTCCGGAGCGTCGGGACGCTCGCACCGGCGGTCGTGTCGGTGCGCGCTGGGGCTTCCCGCCTCCTCCCCGATCCTACCGTCCTGCCCTCCAGGGGCCCAGGTCCGGACCTCGTCGCCCCGGGGCGGGGCCGAGGGGGTTCAGGGGGCCGAGGCCAGCGCCTTGACGGCCCGGTCGATCCCGGCGTCGTCCACGTCGTGGTGGGTGACGAGGCGCAGCACCCCCGGGGCGATGGCACCGGCCACCACCCCCTCGCGCCGCAGATGGTCCACCACGGCGGCAGGGTCCGGGTGCCCGAAGACCACGATGTTGGTGGCCACTCGGCCCGGATCGCAGCCGGCGTCGGGCCAGCGGTCGGCCACCGCCTGGGCCAGGCGCCGGGCCCGGGCGTGGTCGTCGGCCAGGCGCTCGACCATGGTGCGCAGGGCGACCAGCCCGGCGGCGGCGATGATGCCGGCCTGGCGCATGGAGCCGCCCAGGCGGAGGCGCTCGGTGCGGGCGGCCTCGACGACGTCGGCCGGGCCCGCCAGGAGCGACCCCACCGGCGCGCACAGGCCCTTGGACATGCACGACATGATGGTGGTGACGGCGGCCGCGTAGCGGTCGGCGGCGGTGCCGGTGGCCACCTCGGCGTTGAAGAGCCGGGCCCCGTCCATGTGCACGGGGACGGCGCCGGCGGCGGCCGCCACGGCGTGGAGGTCTCCCAGGTCCCAGGGCACGCCGCCGGCGGGCATGTGGGTGTTCTCCACGCACACGAGGCCCGGGCGGGGGTGGTAGTGGCCGGCGGCCTCCACCGCCCAGCGCACGTCCTCGGCGGCGATGGTGCCCCCCTCGTCGTCGACGGGATGGAGCTGCGCCCCGGCGTTGGCGGCGGCGCCGCCCGCCTCGTAGATGACGACGTGCTGGCGCCGGCCCGCCACCACCAGGTCACCGCGGCGGCACAGGACACCGACGGCCAGCTGGTTGGCCATGGTCCCCGAGGGCACGTAGATCGCCGCCGGCTTGCCCACCCGCTCGGCGTAGGCCTCCTCCAGGGCGTTGACGGTGGGGTCCTCGCCGTAGCCGTCGTCGCCCACCTCGGCGTCGGCCATGGCCCGGCGCATCTCGGGGGTGGGCCGGGTGACGGTGTCGCTGCGGAGATCGACCAGGCCGTCGCCCGGAGTCGACGACGCCGTCGGTGCCATGCGGCCGAGCCTACCGAGGGGCCGGGGACTTCTTCGCCGGGGCGGGGGGGCCGGCGGCGTCCCCCGGTGCCGGGGCGCCACGACGCCGGGCGGCGGCCGGCCGGGGGGTCCGGCGCGGCGCCCCCAGGGCGGCGAGGCGCTCGGCGGCGTCGCCGAGCTCGGGGTCGGCGGCCACCACCCGCCCGAAGAGCTCGCGGGCCCGGGGCACGTCCCCGGCGCGCTCGTGGAGATCGGCCAGCACGTACCACTGCCGGAGGTGGCGCTCCGCGGGGTGCCGCAGGTTGCGCGCCGCGCCCGCCGTCCCCAGCACGGCGACAGCGTCGTCCAGCCGGCCCTGGTCGGCCAGGTCGGCGGCGAGGACGAGGCGGCCCTCCACCAGCACGTCGGCGGGCGGCGAGGCGGCCCGCAGCTCCTCCCACAGCGTCGCCACCTTGGCGTGACGTCCCAGCGCCCGCTGGCAGTCCATCAGGATCGGCACCTGGCTGGGATCGTCCCCCGACAGGGCACGGGCCCGGTGCAGGTGGGTGAAGGCCTCGCGCCAGCGCCCCGAGCGGTAGCACACCAGCCCGTGCAGCTCGTGCACGGCGGCGGACTCCGGGACGTCGTGGGCGAGGCCCCGGGTGATGCGCAGCGCCTCGGCATAGCGGTCGCGCTCGTAGGCGTGGACGGCCACCGCCATGCGCCGGGCCAGCTTCTGACCCTTGACCCGCCCCACCGCGTTGGCCAGCTCCTCGACGACGTCACCGGGGAGGGCGGGCTCGCCCTCGCCGCCTCGGGGGCGGCGGGCCGTCGGGGGTCGCACCGTGGCCCCTCGCCCCCGACCCGTGCCCGCCTGCCGGCCACGACCGGGCGGCTCGACGACGCCCTCGAAGACCCACACCTCCTCGTCGGCGGCAGGGCGCGCCGCGGTCGCACGCTCTTCTCGCTCGCCGCGTCGTGCGGAGGTGTCCTCGCGCAGCACCCCGGCGCCGCGCCGGGCCACGCTCCCCCACCCCGGCGGGGTGGCCCGGCGGGCGGGCTCGCCCTCCCTCCGACCCCCGCGGTCGGCAGGCCGGCGCCGTTCCTCCTCGGGTCCCCGCCGCCCGCCGCTCGCCCTCGTCGCAGGGGCGGCTCTGGTCCGGGGAGCCGTGGGCCGGGGAGCCGTGGGCCGGGGAGCCGTGGGCCGGTGCGCTGCGCCGGGACGAGGCCCGGGGCGCGCCGCCCCTCTCGCAGCGCCGGGACGGGCGCCGGCACCGGGACGCCCTTCGGACCGGCGCTCGGACTGCGGACGCGCCGACGGGGGGGGTCGCCGCGCCGGCGGTGAGGGGCGCGCCGACGGCGCCCGACCCCGCACCGGGCCCGGCCGTGCGCGGCCGGGCCGGCCCGGCGACCCACCGGTGGTGCCGTGGGACGGCTGGCGGCGCCCTCCGCCGTCGCCGGAGGAGCCCCGGTCGTCTCGGGCGCGACCGCGCTGGGGGCGGGGAGCGCCCGACGTGGTGGCGCTCCTCGGGCCGGAGCGCCGTCCGCTGTCCCGGTCCGAGGGGGCGCGCCGGCCGGGCGTCCTCGACGGCCCGGGCGAGCGCTCGCCGGCGCGTGGGCGTGGGGTGGGCGCGCCGCCCTCGGGGCGCGTCCTGCGCCCCGGGCTGCCGCCGGTGGCGGCCCGGGGTCCGCTCCTGCCCGGGCGGGTGTCCTGCTCCTGGCGCCCGCGCCGGAACGGCGCCGGAGCCTGGTGAGGCCGGTCGCGGCCGCCGTCGGAGCGCGACGGCCCGCGGCCCTTGCGGTCGGCGTCGCCGCGGGGCTGCCTCGAGGCCCCCGCCCGGGTCGGGCTCCCGGTGGGGCGGGGGCGCCGCGGCGGCGTCGAACCTGGTCGGAGGGGTCGCTCGCGGTCGGGACCTTCCGGACGCCGGGAACGGCCCGGCGGGACGTCCCTGGGCATCCCTGCAATCCTACCGACCGGCGCCTCGGGCCCGATCCGTCGGCCCCGGCGCCCAGCGGGGATCGAGGACTGACAATGGCGTCAGGCATCCGAGCACGGGTTGCTGGGAAGAACACGTATCAATGCGCGATTCGTCGCGGAACGTTAACGTTTCCGTTACATGGGTCGGTGGCCCGGGGGCGGGGCCCGAGAGGGAGGTCGACGTGAGACGGACCAAGGGACTGCTCAGCATCGCGGCCGTGGCGATCGCCGCCGGGATGGTGCTGGCGGCGTGCTCGTCCTCACCCTCGTCGAGCGGGTCGGGCAAGGGCACGTCCGTCCCCACCGGCGGGACGAAGATGGCGGGCGGCACCGCGGTGTGGGCCGAGCTCCCGGGTTCGGCTCCCAACTTCATCTTCCCGTTCGACCCGCCCGGTCTGTTCTCGGTGCCGAACATCAACCAGTTCCAGTACCTCATGTACCGGCCCCTCTACTGGTTCGGCAAGGGGACCACCCCGAACCTCAACCTGGCACTGTCGGTCGGCCAGAACCCCGTCTACTCGAACAACTCCGAGACCATCACCATCAAGCTCAACAATTACAAATGGTCCAACGGTGAGCCGGTGGCGGCCCAGGACGTCGTGTTCTGGATGAACATGATGCACGCCAACAAGGCCAACTTCGGTGCCTACGTCCCGGGCATCAACGCCATCCCCGACGACGTCACCAACGTGGTGGCCACCGCCCCCGACACCGTGACCTTCACCTTGAGCGGGCCGGTGAACACCAACTGGTACACCTACAACAACCTCTCGCAGGTCACGCCGCTCCCCGAGGCCTGGGACATCACCGGGGCAGGGGGCGCGCCGGGCTCGGGCGGCTGTTACATCGGCGCCTACGGCGGTGCCGCCACGGACGCCGCCTGCGTGAAGGTCTTCGACTACCTGGCCACCCAGGCGGGCTACAACCCGTCGAACCCGAAGGCGGCCAACAACTCGTTCTCGACCTACGCCACCAACCCGGTGTGGCAGATCGTGGACGGGCCCTGGCACCTCACCTCCTTCGACGCCACCGGTGACGTGACCATGGAGCCCAACGCCTCCTACACCGGCCCCGACAAGCCCAGCCTGAGCAAGTTCGTGGAGGCCCCGTTCACCGACGAGTCGAGCGAGTACAACGCCCTGCTGGGCGGCAAGCTCAACGTGGGGTACCTCCCGCTCAGCAACGTGACCAAGGCCACGACCAACCCCGAGGTGGTGGCGGCCCAGGACCCGAGGCTGCCCAACTTCTACCTGAACGAGTACTACGGCTGGGAGTTCGCCTACTTCCCGGTCAACTTCAACTCGGCGGGCAACAACGGCGCGGCCGGCAAGATCATCAGCCAGCTCTACCTGCGCCAGGCCATGCAGATGCTCGTCGACCAGCCCGCCATCATCCAGAAGGTGTTCAAGGGCTACGGGGCCCCCGAGTACGGGCCCGTCCCGGTGCTGCCGACGACCGACTTCCTGTCCTCGGACGAGAAGACCAACCCCTACCCGTACAACGCCACCAAGGCCAAGAACCTCCTGTCGTCGCACGGGTGGAAGATCAACGCCAACGGCACCGACGTCTGCGAGAAGCCCGGCACGGGCTCCGACGAGTGCGGTGCCGGCATCCCCGCCGGCACGCCGCTCACCTTCAACCTGGAGTTCGCCACGGGCATCAACACCCAGACGCAGGCGGCCGCCGACGAGATCGCCTCGTGGGACTCGGTGGGCATCCACATCAACGAGACCAAGTCGACCTTCGACACCGTCATCGGCAACGCCACGGCCTGCACCCCCGGACCCAGCTGCACCTGGGAGTTCGAGGACTGGGCCGGGAGCTGGGTGTACTCCCCCGACATCTACCCCACCGGTGAGGAGTTGTTCGCCTCGGGGGCGGCTGCCAACTACGGGAGCTACGCCGATCCCAAGGCCGACTCCTACATCCACGACACCGACTTCACCAACGCCACGCTCGACCAGTACGAGAACTACATGGCCGAGCAGCTCCCGGTGATCTACCTGCCGGACCAGGTGCAGTCGCTGACCGAGATCCAGAACAACCTGCGCGGCGCCACCCCGCAGAACCCGCTCAGCGCCATCAATCCCGAGGAGTGGTACTACGTCCGGTAGCCGTGCGGCGCTGACGCACTGATCCGGTGATGCCAACCGCCCCGGTCCGCCCGATACCCGGTGGACCGGGGCGGTTGCGCGCTAGCGTGCCCATCGCATGATCGGCTTCCTGATCCGGCGGGTGATCCAGGCCATCGTCGTCGTGATCATCGTCATGCTGCTCGTGTTCCTGCTCGGCCACATCATCCCCGGCGGAGCCGCCCGGGCCGCCCTCGGCCCCCGCGCCAGCAAGGTCGCCATCGAGGGGTTCAACAGGGCCAACAACTACGACCGGCCCCTGATCGTGCAGTTCTACCTCTACTTGAAGAACCTCGTCTGGCACCGTTACCTCGGTTACTCGTACCACTTCAACCAGGGCGTGACCAACATCATCGAGGAGCGCCTCCCGAAGACGCTGGTCCTGGTGGGGATCTCCACGGTGCTGGCGCTCATCGTGGCCATCCCCCTCGGGGTCCTGCAGGTGGTGCGGCGCAACAAACCCGTCGACTACATCCTCACCGGGGTGTCCTTCGTCTTCTACGCCATGCCCCCCTTTCTCCTCGGCACCCTCCTCATCCTGTACTTCGCCATCGACACCCACGTCTTCTCCGTGGAAGCGCCCCAGGGCCAGACGGTGGGGGCCATCCTCTCCGACCCCCGGGCCCTGGTCCTGCCGGAGATCACCCTGGCCGCCATCACCATCGCCTCGTTCAGCCGCTACATGCGCTCCTCGATGATGGAGGCCATGACCGAGGACTACGTGCGCACGGCGCGGGCCAAGGGGGCGGGACCGCGCCGGGTCCTGTTCGTCCACGCCCTGCGCAACGCCCTCATCCCCATCGTCACCCTGCTCGGCCTGTCGATCCCCGCCATCGTGAGCGGGGCCGTGATCACCGAGACGGTGTTCAACTATCCGGGCATGGGCCTCCTGGCCGTGCAGGCGGCCGAGAACACCGACATCCCCCTGCTGCTCGGCACCGCCTTCGTGGCCACCCTGGCCACGGTGGCCGGCTCGTTCATCGCCGACGTCCTGTACGCCGTGGTCGACCCGAGGATCCGCTATGCCTCCCGGTGAGGAGCGCGACCGCTCGGGCTCGGCGTGGTCCGACGTCCCGTCGGTGGAGGCCGTGGGCAGCCCCCCGCCCGTGGGCGCACCGGCCTCCCCCGGCGGCCTCGGGCCCGAGGGCGGGGAGGCCGTCTCGACCGGCGGGATGCTGCGGCAGATCGCCCGCGTGTTCAAGGAGAACAAGCTGGCGGTCGCCGGCCTGGTCGTCATCGTGCTCATGATCTTGTTCTGCTGGCTGGGCCCGGTCTTCTACCACACCAACCAGACCAACGCCCAGGAGGCCCTCGTCAGCAGCACGGCCGAGAACGCCCCGCCCGGCGGCCAGAACCCCCTCGGCACCGACAACGCCGGCTTCGACATCCTCGGCCGGCTCATGTTCGGCGGGAAGAACTCGCTCCTCGTCGGGCTGGCCGCCGCCATCCTGGGCACGGCCTTCGGCGCACTGTACGGGGCGGTGTCAGGCTTCTTCGGCGGGTGGGTCGACGCCGTGATGATGCGCATCGTCGACACCCTGCTGTCGATCCCCTTCCTGTTCCTGCTGATCGTGCTGGCGGTGATCTTCCACCCCACCGCCTACTGGCTCATCGTCATCATCGCCTTCGTGTCGTGGCTGGTGCCCGGGCGCCTCATCCGGGGCGAGACGCTCACGCTGCGCACCCGTGAGTACGTCCAGGCCGTGCGGGCCATGGGCGGGTCGAGGCGCCGCATCGTGCTGCGCCACATCATCCCCAACGCCATCGGGACCATCATCGTGAACGCCACCTTCCAGGTGGCCGACGCCATCCTCCTCCTGGCCGCACTGGGCTTCCTGGGCCTCGGGATCCAGCCCCCCCAGACGGACTGGGGGTCGATGTTGTCCGACGGCGTCACCTATGCCGTCTCGGGTTACTGGTGGGAGATCTACCCGGCGGGCATCGCCATCGTGCTCGTGGTGGTGGCCTTCAACTTCGTGGGCGACGCCCTGCGGGACTCGCTCGAGGTCCGGCTCCAGCAACGCTGAGCGCGGGGCGGCCGGACGGCCCCGCCAGGCGCCTACCGCCCGGCGGCGGACGCGCCCGGTGCCCCCGGAGGAGTCAGCCGACGGCGGTGGGAACCCGGTCGCCGTCGCTCGACGTTGTCGGGGTCTGCAGCGGGAAGTGACAGGCGGCCAGATGGCGCTCGCCGAAGGGCCGCAGCACCGGCTCCTCCTCAGCGCAGCGCTCCTGGGCGAAGGGGCAGCGCGTGCGGAAGCGGCAGCCCGACGGGGGGTTGAGCGACGACGGGAGCTCACCGCGGATGTGGCCGGTGTCTTTGCCGCGGGCCCGGGCCACGTCGGGCTCGGGGATGGCGTCGATGAGGGCACGCGTGTAGGGGTGGGCGGTGTGCCCGTAGACGGCCTCGGCCGGGCCCACCTCGACGAGCTTGCCGAGGTACATGACGCCGATGGTGTCCGACACGTACTTGACGACGGCCAGGTCGTGGGAGATCACGATGTAGGTGAGCCCGTGGCGGCCCTGGAGCTCCTTCAACAGGTTGAGGATCTGGGCCTGGATGGAGACGTCGAGGGCCGAGACCGGCTCGTCGGCGACGATGAGCTTCGGCTCCAGGGCGAGCGCCCGGGCCAGGCCGATGCGCTGGCGTTGGCCGCCGGAGAACTCGTGGGGGTAGAGCTCGATGGCTTTGGGGCTGAGCCCCACCTCGCGCAGCAGGGCAGCGACCTTGTCGGCGCGCTGGCGCTTGTCGCCGATGCCCTGGACGACCTGCGGCTCGCGCAGGATGGTGCCCACCCGCATGCGGGGGTCGAGCGAGGCGTAGGGGTCCTGGAACATGATCTGCAGATCTCGGCGCCGGTGGCGGAGCTCGTGGGCCCCGACGGACCGCAGGTCCTGACCCTCGAAGACGATGCGGCCCCTGTTGGCCCGCTCCAGGGCCACCACCAGGCGGCCGATGGTGGTCTTCCCGCACCCGGACTCCCCCACCAGTCCGAAGGTCTCCCCCTTGCGGACGGCGAACGACACGCCGGACACGGCCTTCACGCTCCCCACCCTCCGCTGGAGCACCGCGCCCGCCGTCACCGGGAACTCCTTCACCAGATCGGTGACCTCGAGCAGCACCGGCTGGGCGGCCAGGAACTCGTCGCGCACGCGGTGGCGCTCGAGCACCGCCTGGTCCGGGCCGATCTCGGCGGCGGCCACCACGTCGCCGGCGGCCACCGCCGCCTGGGACGCGGCCGAGGCGTGCTCGAGGTGCTCGCCCTCCCCGGCGGGGTGGTAGCAGGCGGCGAGGTGGCCCGGGGCGCTCCCCGGCTTGTGCTCGAGCCGGGGCTCCGTGGCCCAGCAGTCCTCCTGGGCGAAGCGGCACCGGGGAGCGAAGCGGCAGAAGCCCATCGGCTGGGACAGGTCGGGAGGGAGGCCGGCGATGCTCCGCAGCGGCACCGACGAGTCCTGGTCGAGCTTGGGTACCGAGGCCAGGAGCGCCTCGGAGTACCGATGGCGCATGGCCGTGAACATCTCGGGGGTCGTGGCTTCCTCCACGATCCGGCCGGCGTACATGACGAGGACCCGATCCGAACGTCCGGCGATGACGCCCATGTCGTGGGTGATGAGAACCACGGCCATCTTGAGCCGCTGGCGCAGGTCGTCGATGAGGTCGAGGATCTGGGCCTGAATGGTGACGTCGAGGGCGGTCGTGGGCTCGTCGGCGATGAGCAGCTTCGGCTCACAGGCGAGCGCCATGGCGATCATGACCCGCTGGCGTAGACCGCCCGACAGCTGGTGCGGGTAGGCGTCCAGTCGCTCGCGGGGCCGGGGCATCTCCACGAGGGAGAGGACCTCCAGGGCGCGCTCCCGAGCCTGTTGCTTGGTCGCCCCCCGGTGCAAGCGCACGCTCTCGGCGATCTGGCGGCCGATGGTCATCGTGGGATTGAGGGAGGTGAGCGGGTCCTGGAAGATCATGCCCACGTCGTTGCCGCGGACCCCGCACATCTCCCGCTCCGTCAGGGGGACGACATCGCGCCCGAGGACTTTGATCGACCCACCGGTGACGTGACCCACGTTGGGAAGGAGCTTCATCACCGAGAGCCCGGTCGTGGTCTTGCCACAGCCGGATTCCCCCACCACCCCGACGCACTCCCCCTCGTCGACGTGGAACGAGACGTCCTCCACAGCGACCACCGTCGAGCTGCGGAGCCGGAACTCCGTGACCAGCTTGTCGACCTCGAGGACGACGCTCACCGGCACCCCTCCGACGCCGCCCGGACCACCCGGGCCACGCCCTACAACGCTACCTTTTCCCAGGTCACGGCCCGGTGACGCCTTTCGCGGCGGTCATCGGCAAGGTTCCAGGTCAGGCGGATGGCCTTGCCTTCTTCCTCGGGTTCTGGGCCGTCGCAGCGGGACGGGCGCGAAAACGGGCCCCCGCCGATGGCGAGGGCCCGTTCGATGAGAAATCCCGGCGACGTCCTACTCTCCCAGGGAGTCTCCCCCCAAGTACCATCGGCGCTGGCGGGCTTAACTGCCGTGTTCGGAATGGGAACGGGTGTTGCCCCGCCGCCATGGTCACCGGAAATCCTGCTCGTGGTGCGACTCCTCGGAGAGCCGCAGTCGAGGCGGCCGTCAAGGCCTTCCCCGTGAGCGTTCCATAGCGAGCACGAGCAACGAAGATCTCCAAGCCCTCGGCCGATTAGTACCGGTCGGCTGAACACGTTGCCGTGCTTACACCTCCGGCCTATCAACGTGGTCGTCTAGCCACGGGCCTTACCAGGTTGTCCTGTGGGAGACCTCATCTTGGAACGAGCTTCGCGCTTAGATGCTTTCAGCGCTTATCCCATCCGTAGGTCGCTAACCAGCCGTGCCCTTGGCAGGACAACTGGCACACGAGAGCTACGTCCGTCCCGGTCCTCTCGTACTAGGGACAGCCTTCCTCAGGTCTCCTGCGGCTGCATCGGATAGGGACCGACACGTTTGTTACCGCCGGACAGACGTCCGGGGGCCAGGTCATTTCTGCCTGGCTCTGCATGTCGCCATGCAGGTCGGACCATATCTTCACCACCTCGTTTCGGTGGTGCCTGGCGTATGGTCTCTGAGGATTCTGGATTCCAAGCTGCGGTGGAGCCGGTCGATATCGACCGCCCCCATGCATCCCGAGCGCTCTCGCGGCCAACCGCTCGAAGCCCTCGTAATGCAGGTGCTCGCCAAGTGCCATCCTGCGGACAATGTCCGCGAATGTGACGAACTCCTCATGCTCGCAGCTCAGCAACGGGTTCATCTCGAAGAATGGAATTACCTTTGTGATGAGATCCACGCGCCTCCGTGCGACAAACACCATTGTGTTGTCGTCCGAATGACGGTGATTCTCACGTATCGATCCGCAAGCCATGCGCTCCTCAATCAGATCGAGGATCTTGATACGGCGAATGTCTTGACTGACACGGAATTCCGGCACGAGTTGCCATCCAACTCTCGTGTACGGACTCCGCTGAATCGCTACATGAAAGGTTCCTTCTCCATCGACAAAGCCCGCGATGTACGAATCCAGCCTTTCCTGCTGATTGGCCGCACCTGTCGCATTATCACTGTCTTCGTCGAACATGGCTCCCAACGTACAAATCGGGTATATCAGCCACGTCAACTCCGAAGACGAGTAGCGCAGGATACAACGGCGTTCCCAGCATTTAGCCAAGTTTAAAGACAGCGCGGTTCGTTCACTGTCTCGCGACGTTCTAAACCCAGCTCGCGTACCGCTTTAATGGGCGAACAGCCCAACCCTTGGGACCGGCTTCAGCCCCAGGATGCGACGAGCCGACATCGAGGTGCCAAACCTTCCCGTCGATATGGACTCTTGGGGAAGATGAGCCTGTTATCCCCGGGGTACCTTTTATCCGTTGAGCAACGGCGCTTCCACAAGCCACCGCTGGATCACTATGCCCTGCTTTCGCACCTGCTCGACTTGTAGGTCTCGCAGTCAAGCTCCCTTGTGCCATTGCACTCGACGGCTGATTGCCAACCAGCCTGAGGGAACCTTTGGGCGCCTCCGTTACATTTTAGGCACGCTGTTAGCCCGGTAACCAAAGCCCTTCACCATGATGATGGCGAAGAACCTCAACAAACCGTCACCGTCTCGAGGTCATTTCTGCCTCGATCTGCATGTCGCCATGCAGGTCAGACCATCCCATCACCCGTTGCAAGGCAACGGGGCTCTCGTTGTGGTCGTTGGGGTAGGCGGAGAACATCCGCCCAACCTGCTGATTATCCGCACTGGTCAGATTTTCACTCACCGCGTCACAACCCACAAAGGCGTTGTGACGCGCCAAGTACTGCCAGATACTCGGACGTTCCAGCATACGCCGAGAGTTTTGTGTCACATGGTTACCCATGATTCGCCCCATTGTGTTAAGGCGACCGCCCCAGTCAAACTACCCACCTGACGCTGTCCCCGATCCGGATTACGGACCTGGGTTAGGGCCCCGGCACGAAAAGGGTGGTATTTCAAGGTTGCCTCCACCTCGGCTGGCGCCGAAGCTTCAAAGGCTCCCACCTATCCTACACAATCCGTACCAAAGCTCAACATCAAGCTGTAGTAAAGGTCCACGGGGTCTTTCCGTCCTGATGCAGCTAACGAGCATCTTTACTCGTACTTCAATTTCGCCGGGTCTGTGGTTGAGACAGTAGGAAAGTCGTTACGCCATTCGTGCAGGTCGGAACTTACCCGACAAGGAATTTCGCTCAGGCTGTCCTCACATCGCTGTGGGGCCTGGACCATATCTTTATCTCGGTCGTCGAACCGAGATAGCTGGCGTATGGCCTCTGAGGATTCCAGATATCGCGACGGCTGACGTCGATTCATGGTTTGCGCGATCGCCGCAATCCGCGCCAAGCCACCCTCATCGAGGTGGACTCCGGCGCGCATCATTCGGACGACCTTCGCAAACTTCTGAAAATCGACGGCCTTTGCCGTGAACAGCGGATGAGCTTTGAAGAACGGCACAATGCGATCGACTAGATCACCCAGTGCCCTCACCGTGAATCGGTACATGGGCTCTCGGTGATCGTCGTGCCGGTCGTTTCGACCGACCTGACCACATCGAAAAAACTGCTCCAGGAGGTGTAGCACCTCCACGCTCCTCGCTCCCTGAACCACCGTGAAGGAAGGTTGGACTTGCCAACCGAACCGACACGTCTGGTTTCGAAAGATCGGAACGCTGAAGCAGCCTTCACCGTCGACAAAGCCGACGATCCACTGCGCGAGATCTGGCCTTTCCTGCTGATTGTCCGCACCGGACGGATTGTCACTGGTCACGTCGGCACCCTACGAAGCGGGTGTGACGAGACCGAGTACCGCCGGATACTCGGAGTTTCCAGCAAATAGCCAGCTCCACTTTCGCGATCGCTCGCGAGAGGGGCAGCCCCCGGGCACGTATCCGGGGGGTCTACCTTAGGACCGTTATAGTTACGGCCGCCGTTTACCGGGGCTTAGGTTCAGAGCTTCGCCCGAGGGCTAACCCTTCCCCGTAACCTTCCGGCACCGGGCAGGCGTCAGAGCGTATACATCGTCTTAGGACTTCGCACGCTCCTGTGTTTTTAGTAAACAGTCGCTTTCCCCTGGTTTCTGCGGCCCCCTCGGGCTCCGGACGCGAAGTCCTTCACCCTGTCGAGGCCCTCCTTCTCCCGAAGTTACGGAGGTAATTTGCCGAGTTCCTTAACCACAGTTCTCCCGATCGCCTTGGTATTCTCTACCCGCCCACCTGTGTCGGTTTGGGGTACGGGCACCGTGTCAGCTCGCTAGGGACTTTTCTTGGCAGCATGGGATCAGTGACTTCACCTGTAACGGTTCGGCATCGCGTCTCAGGATTGACGGGGCCCGGATTTGCCTAGACCCCTCCCTACACGCTTACCCCAGGACAACCAACGCCTGGGCTCACCTACCCTCCTGCGTCCTCCCTTCGCTACCCGCCTCGGGATCGGTCGGTTCGGCCCGAAGGCCAGCCCCTTAGGAGTCCCGAATTGGGTTGGGCGCGGACACGGTGGTGCTGGAATATCAACCAGCTGTGCATCGACTACGCCTCTCGGCCTCGCCTTAGCTCCCGACTCACCCTGGGGGGATTAGCCTTCCCCAGGAACCCTTGGGCTTTCGGCGGAGGGGTTTCTCACCCCTCTCTCGCTACTCATACCAGGATTCTCACTCGAACACGCTCCACGACGGTTCACACCGGCGCTTCACGGCTGAGTTCGACGCTCCCCTACCACTCCGACCCGGAATCCCCCGACGGCACCGCAAGCGGTGCGGGCGGGGCGGAATCGGAATCCGCGGCTTCGGCTCTTGACTTGAGCCCCGTTACATTGTCCGCGCAGGACCACTCGACCAGTGAGCTATTACGCACTCTTTCAAGGATGGCTGCTTCTGAGCCAACCTCCTGGCTGTCTTTGCGTTCCCACATCGTTTTCCACTTAGTCAAGAATTTGGGGCCTTAGCCGGCGATCTGGGCTGTTTCCCTTTCGACCAACGAAGCTCATCCCCCGTGGTCTCACTGCCGGGCTCTAGAGCATCGGCATTCGGAGTTTGATTGGGGTCGGTAAGCTTGTAGGCCCCCTAACCCATTCAGTGCTCTACCTCCGATGCTGAACACCCGACGCTGCACCTAAATGCATTTCGGGGAGAACCAGCTATCACCGAGTTTGCTTGGCCTTTCACCCCTATCCACAGGTCATCCCCCCTGTTTTCAACCAGGGTGGGTTCGGCCCTCCACGGGGTCTTACCCCCGCTTCAGCCTGCCCATGGATAGATCACTCGGCTTCGGGTCTACCACATGCGACT
>Ga0335078_10004985_pt1 | contig 19650 bp, 19 predicted proteins | sample Lox_Sample_32_FD_206711 | JGI IMG/M metagenome (GOLD analysis project Ga0335078, IMG submission 206711) | Soil microbial communities from Loxahatchee National Wildlife Refuge, Florida, United States - Lox_Sample_3.2 | ecosystem: Environmental > Terrestrial > Soil > Wetlands | place: USA... | reverse complement strand
GTCGGGATCCTCGATGAAGTCCAGCACCTTGGACCACCAGACCGACTGCGCGTAGGCGTCAACGGCGTCAACCGTCGTGTGCGATATGCGGCTCGTCATGGCGACGATGTTGTGGCTGAACGGTGCCGCCGTCAAACTATTTCGCCTCGTCGCACCTCCCCGCCCGGTGCGGAGGTGCCGCGCAGGACGGTCTCGGTGCCGGCTGGCCACCGGGTCACGTACTGGTCGTTGGTGGTGTCGTCCCAGCGGATGGACGTGACGTCGTCCGGCTCGACGCGGACGAGGCGGAACTTGCCCGGCTCAGGCTGCCATCCCAGGCCGAGTGGCCACCTGTTCGGCGTAGCGGGCCAGGGTCGCGGGCCTGCTTTCCCGGATGCGGTGCCGCGCAGGCTGGTGCTGGCCGTCTTGGCTGTTGCCGCTCGTGACGATGCCGTGTACCAGGATCCTCGGATCCCGCCGCAAGCCGGCGCCCCTGTATGAGCCCAGCCCCATGCTCAGCCACAGATCCCCATCCCATAGCGGCGGCTCGACGAGGCTGGCGTAACAGCGTCGGCTGGTCTTGCCCCTCAATCCGGCCCGGCGGTGTCACACTGGAATTGGCCGGTTGCAATGGATCGGCCCTGATCGCGCCGCCTTATCGATGGGCAGGTGAACCGCGATGCTTCGCCGGATACCGACAGTGCCGGGGCTTCCTTTTGGCGGAGGCCTGGAGTTGCTGCTTGTCGCTGGCGTGGCGTTGGCGTCCTTCGCGTGGGAGCACGAGCAGGGCCGGCACCAACGGCCGCACGCGCTGTGCCTGAGCTGCTGGCTGAACAAGATAGCCCCCGAGGCGTCCAGTGGCTCTAGTCCGGCGGAGCCGCCGGAACAGGCCTGACCGGCACGCCAGCCGGAGTCAGGGTGGAGCATAACTGGCAGGTGAGCAGCAGTAAGCGATTTGCAGGCACGCCACAGGGCGCCGATCTAGCCATGCGCGGCCCGAACCACCAGCGGCTACGAGAGTGCCCCGTGCCGGCCCCCCCCGACTCGGCGAAGCGAAACACCCGGGTGCCGGGCGACGTCTCGCGAGGGAGCGTGGACTCAGCGGGCGGGAACCGGCTCGGACGACGGCCGCCACTCCCGCCTGATCAGCCCGTAGACCCACGAGTCAGAGACCTCGCCGTTCACGACGCAGTCTTCCCGCAACGTCCCCTCACGCACGAAGCCGAGCTTCTCCAGCACGCGGGCGGATGCCACGTTGCGCGTGTCGGTCTCAGCCTGGACGCGATTTAGGTCCAGCGTGTCGAATGCCCACCGCAGCAAACGCGCGGCCTCCGTCGCGTAGCCGTGGCCCCACGCTGCATCGTCGAAGCAGTAGCCCAGCGACGCGCTGCGGTAGTCCGGATTCCACCGGGTCAGGCCGCACCAGCCGATGAACGCCCCGTCGGAGCGACCGACGGAAGGAGAGCGTGTCTGCAGTCGCTGGGATTCCAGTCCCCTTGTAGATGGCTTGAGTGAAGTGACAGTTGAGCTTGGATTGCGGCTGAGTAAGTTTGGCAGCCTCTACTGGAGTGCCACCAAAACCGGAACCATACCTCGTCCCCCTGCGATAGAACCCAGCGCCTTCCCGATCACCGAGCCGAACGCACGGCTAGGATCGGTCGCACGCATAGCGTGACCTTGAGTGCTAGATGTGGTCAGGAGATCGCCGACGATGATGGGCGAACGGGTCGCGTCGACCTGGCAATAGACCTTGCCCATGAGCGCTACGGGCATCCTTCGAGTTGTCGATAGTCTCCTGTCGAGGGTGATTCCTGGTCTTAGCGGTCCCGCTCCGGAGACTATTCCGACAACATTGGTTGCATAATCTGAGTCGCAAGCTCTGACGGTCCCGTCTTCGGTCATGACGACTACCGTTCCGGGCAGCAACTCGCCGTCGGCCACGTCAAAGTCCTCGGCGAAGTCGGCAGCGTTCTGCAGCACGATATCGACGCCGACGGTGATAGTGCCTGTGACTAGGACGTTGCCCTCGAATTGTCCCGCATTGCCAGTGCTCCATCCCCAGACTCCCGGACCGCCAGCGTTATTCTGGCCTGCCACTCCGGCATGGGCAGCCGACCAGCTGTCGCCCTCAACGCCGTTCCAGGCCGCGCTAGACCCCAGGACGCCGTTGCCGTCTGCCGAATCACCCCATACCCCGGCCAAAGCGGCGCCCTGTGGATGCCCGCTGCCAGCACCCGCGACGCCGCGCACGCCCGTTCCGTTGACGTTCTCCCCGAGGACTCCGTAACCAGTTTCGATCTCACCAGAGCCGTGGACTCCGTTGACTCCCTCGCCATACACGCCGTCTCCGCCGGACATGCTCGCCCCGTACACCCCGTAAGTGGCGGGAGTAGGTCCGATCTCGCCGATGTCGAGCCCGTAGCCCACGACCCCCGCTTGCACCGGTGGGACCGCCGGGGCACCCGGCTTGGCTACCGCTGTCTCGCGTCTTACGCCGACTGTTCCCTCGACGCCGGCTGCGGTTGGGCTGTAACCATCGACGCCGTAACCCGTCGCGCCATCGTCTGTTCCCTGAACTGGACCCACGTTCCCTCACCTTCACCGGATTGGATGCCTTGCTGAGCCGGCTCGGAGCCCACCGCGCCGGACGCCCAGCCTGCAGAGGCTGTTCGTGGCGGATCCGACTCCGGGTATTCCTCGATGTTCCGCCACCGCGGATGCCTGTCGCAATACCTAGCTCACGCCAGGATCAGCGGCCTTTCGCATGGTCGCCGGCTGTTCCCGCGCCTATCCGCTCAGCCAGCGGGAGACCGGAGTTCCCGAAGTACCAAAGCACAGGGCTGAAACTCCGTTCGGCAGTGATCACCCGGCGGCCTGCGATCGCCAGGTTGGCGCGCAGTGCTTCATGCGGGCCTGTTTGCGCAAGCAGAAATGCTGTAGATTTCTCTCCCAGTAAGGTTTGAGGTTCTCGATCTTGGTGGTGATGGATGAATCTGCCGCCGCTGAGAACCCACGTCCTGCTCACTGGCATCGGCGGCTACTGGAACGAGAGCGATCCGCCAGATCCGCCTTACCTCTGGACGGTCTTCTTCAAGGTCGATGGCGCTACGGTATCCGTGGTGGGACTTGCGCCGCAGGGTAACGCCACCGTCGTGGGCACGGAAGGGAACGAGGGCGACCTCGGAGACGCCCCTATCAGCCTGTCGGCCGGCACGTGGGTGGTCCCCGCCTCGCTAGGTAGCTTCCTCACCACCCTGACCGCCATTCCTGCCCCGGCCCCCATCGGCCCGATTCCCGGCCTGATAGGGTGTGTGGCCATCTTGATGGACTGGGCGGATACGCCCTCAGATGCGGTAGCCGCGGGCCACGCCGCGCTAAACACATCGATTCAGCAGGGCATCGACCAGCTCATCCCGACGTTCGGGCTCAAAAAGCGGACAGTAACTCCGGCTGACATCACAACTCTAATTGATCAGGTCACTACCGCAGTAAAGAATGCGGTTCTCAATCAACTCAGCATATGGCAAAAAGCCTATCTAGCTTTCGGAACTCCTGATATTCCTCTGAGCCAGGCTATTTTTATCTTCAATCAGCAGCAGCTAGCCGCATCGCCACCCACCGGCATCCCGATGCGGCTAACTAACACCATTACCGTGCCGATCGGCCCGCAGGGCTCGCATACTGGCAAAACTATGGTCGCTCAAAGCTGGTCATTCGCCGGTACCATCGTCGCCGACCCGTTTCCGCTCAGCATGCGGAGAATTCTGACCGGGATCGGTCATCCGCCTCCAGTACGGATCCGATCGGTTGTCGGTGGAGGCCAAATATCAGTAATAGACTGGGTAAATGCAGTCAGATAACATGCACCGAACGCACCGTTCCTTGGACGAGTCGAACCCCCAACCGCGGGCGAAGACGATTTCACGGCAGGTTATTTGACTAAAGCATCGCGCCTCACATGTCTGATACCTTCGAAAACAATATGATCAGTAAACTGCGAGAGGCCTAACTTGAGTGTGAGTCCTGAGAGGAGCACGCCTGCCAGTTCGAGCGCACACAGCCAGGAATTCTGCGCGCAGAAGCGGCGCACCGGGGCCCAGCCTGATCCAGTATCGGCTCCCATGCTGGGGCGAGCTCGTCTCGCTGCCGTAGGTCGCCCCCGTCCAAGACTGACGAAGAGTCGGCACTCCCGGCTCCGATCGGAAACATGCGGTGGTGATGCGTCTCGGCGACGATCTCCGTGCGGGCGTAGCGCCCAAGGTGGCCACCTTCAGGTGCGGCTTAGCGCCAGGCTCTGACCAGTGCCCACTCGTCGTGCCGGGTGCCTGGCGCACTGGGTGCGGGGCGGAGGTGGCACGATCAAACCGCCACTTACGCTGGAGCCCTGGTCGTTCGCTGCTACGCGGGCGGCCAGTCGATCCTTAGCACCCGTCGGGCGTCTCCATGGCGCCCGAGGGGCGCGCATCAGTCCATCACCACGCTGTCCATCGGCCCGAACAGCCGGAATGCCTCTCTTAAGCCGGCCTTCGCGATCGGGTGCTGCTCGCGGCCATGGCCCAGATCGGCCGCCCTGGCGGCAAGTCGGCATACCTCCGGCTGTCCACCAGGCCCTCGCGCAGGTGCCCGAGGACCGGGCCGGGCGCGAGCAGCGCCGCCGTCACGTCGTCACGGGCAGCTACGCGCTGCGCCGCGCCGGCAAACCCGCCCTTACGATCGTCACCATGGCGCGCTCGCGCCCGAGGCGCTGGCGCGGCCGACATGCTCGCCGCGATGTATTCCCTGCCGACGTCGTGTGCAGCACCAGCCCCGGCCTGTTCTTCGATGCGGCGCGGGCCCCCGCGGGGTCTAGCGGACGCGCCGGACCGGATACACGACAAAGTCCTCCCGGCCGAGCGGGCAGTGCCGACGGTCACGGTTCTCGACGGCCACCCATACACACTCGCGTTCCTGGCGGGTATCCGCCGAGTGCCGGTCGCGCACCTCCGGGTGACGAAGTGCGGCGAGTCGGGCGACCTGGAGAACGTGTACCGCTACTACCACATCGATACCGACTCCATCATGGGGGCAGCGCTCGACCTCATCGACTGAGCGTCTTAGCCTGTGATCGCCCGGAAACGGCCCCGGTAACCCGTGACGGGCGCTGGGGCGTCAAGTAGTCAGGGGCGTGTCGCTTTCGCCGTTAACGAATGCCATTGGCGTCCTTGACGGCAACGCATTAACGGGCAGTCTTCTTGCTTCTGACTGCTGGCCTCTGGTTTGGCGCGTGCTCGGATAGGGGTGGGGTATGTGGGGGTCACGTCATGGCTAGCGTCTCGGCGTCTCCTGACGCTGTGCCAGAGAAATCTGCTGATGTCAGCGCGAGGCCCCGCGCCTGGTTACTAAGCGGGAGGCGCATCCGGTTAGTGCTGGGGACGCTGGCCGTGACGATGCTCGCTGTGGCTGGCATCCTGACGCGTTCTGTCTCCGGGGCAAGCGGCATTACTACAGCAGACCGGCCGCTGGAGTTCATGCAGCGGATGGGTGCGCCGCCAACCATGACGGGCCTTTACCAGCTGCTGGCGGCCGATACCGTCGCCATCCGGAACTCGTCGACCGGCCAGCTGATCTCGACCGGCCTTTACCAGGGAGACGTGCTGAAGCTCGGGACGGTGCCGGGCTTCCTGGATGGGCTGCCCGGCGGCGTTAAGCGGTTCATCGCGCTGGGAACGTGGAACTCGTACCTGACGTACTACGTCGTGCCGGCGCGCGGCATCACTTCGCGCACCGTTCGGGTGCAAACGTCGTGGGGGCAGTTGGCTGGAGCTGTCGTCAGCGTCGACCGCTCGGCCGGCCTGGCAGCGATCGTCGCGGTCGTGCCGCAGGGCCAGATCAGCAAGTTTCTCGGACCGATAAACGTCTACTCGGGGCCGCTGGCGGCCGGGGCGCTCCAGATGCTCGTCGTGCATCGCAACCCGGAGGTCTACGCGAGGTCGGCGGGCTACGTGCTGACCCGCGGTGAGGTCGGCGGCGAGAGCACATGGTGTGATCTGCCGGTGAACGGCGCGAGCGCGGGGTCACCGGTCTTCGACGTTTCGCCGGAAGGCGCCACGCTGCTGGGTCTGGCCGTGCCATCGTCCGCCCCGGGCCGGAGCTCGGTGATCGGCTCATGGACCGTCAACCAGTTCATGTCCGGGGTGATCCCGTCGGGCACCGGCGCGGCGCCGTGATCGCCGCCGAGAACCTGCCGGCGCCCGGACCACAGCACGCCCTACGGCCGCAGCGGGGGGCGGACTGGCTGCGGCAGCACGTGCACTGGCTGCGCTTCACGGTTGAGGGCAAAAGGCTCAGCCGCGCCCCCGTCATCCTGGCATTCGCGGTGATGGCGGCGGGGCTGCTGGTCACTCTGCTGCCGGCCCGGCTCGACCGGTACGGTCTCGGCGAACTGACCGACGGCCGGGGCTCCGTGTACGTGCCGGCGCTGTGCTTTCTCGCCGGAGACGTGTGCCTCGCCGCAGGGGTCTGGCGCGCGGTGGCGGCCGCGCGGAACCGGCCGCTGGAACGGGTCGTCATCTTCGGCTTGGGGGCGCTGGTGGCCTCGCTCACCGGCGAGTGCCTGCGGAGCATGGTGCAGCTTGCCCTGCTCCGCGACTTCTACCGCCCCGCGCTCTTCTTTTCCGGGCAGGCCAGGGCGGCGGCGGTCGGCTGGGGCCTGCTGCTCACCGTGGTGCTGCTGGCCGGATTCCTGGCGCCAGTCGCAGTCGCGCTCGCGAACCTGATACCGGAGATACTGGCGCGCTACGTCCCGCCGGTCTGCTGGCTCGCCGCGCGCCGGTCGTGCCTGCTGTGGCCGTTCGCGGCGCTCGCGACCGTCGTGATCGTGACCCAGTGGGTGCTCCCCGCGCCGCTCGCCTCCGCGATGGGCTACCGGTACCTGGCCCCGTCCGGCACGGTGATCACGTCCTCGCTCCGCGACCTCGGCCCTTATGCGTGGACCTCGCTGCAGATCCTGTTCGCGCTGCCGCTGGTCGTCCTGATGTGGGAGGGCATCGAATCGGCCCGGACCTGCCAGCGGCTGGTGCGAACGCACGACGGCGGTGATACCCGGCTGCTGAAGGCGCTGCGCCGGGTCGACGCGCGGGCCGCGGCGGTGGTCGCCGTCGTCGCCGCCGGCCTGCTCGCGGTCGTGCGGCACAGCATTCCGGCGGGGGTCGCCGCGATCGCCCTGCTGACGATCGTCTCGCTGTCGTTCGCCGGCCGGTTCGGCCGGGTAGCGCGGCTGTCCAAGGGCTTCGAGCGCGGCGTCCGGCGCTGGCAGCTGCCCGAGGGCTGGCGGGACGTCGGGCGCTTCTCGCTGATACTCGCGGTGCTGATCGCCCCCGCGGCCGGGCTGCTCGCGGGGGACATCGGCAACGGCGCGAAGTCGGCGCTGTGGCTGCCGTCGGACCTCTCCGGGTTCTACTTGTACTGGCGTGACTTCACCGTCATCGGTGTGCCATCGGTCACGGCCTCGGGCCTTTACGGTCATGTGGATTACGTCATCTGGATCGGTTGCCTCGGGCTCGCCGCGTTTTTCCTGATCGGGATGCTGATCCAGGGGTTCCGCAAGGACGTCAGGGGCGCCTTCCCGCTTATCTGGTTCCTGCTGCGCGTCGGGACCGTTGCCGCGCTGCTGGCACCGATCGCGCGGCTTGCGGATCATTCCTCGGCAACCGCCCTGCTGACCGGCTGCGCCGTTGTCGCGGTGCTGCTGACCTTCAAGCGGGACTCCTGGCCGACCGCGGTCTGGTCGGTCATCGTGGCCGGCGCGGCCCTCAGTGTGTGGTCATATGCCCTCTGGCGTCTGGCGTGGCTGCCCGCGGCGCTCATGCTCGGGCTGACCGTCATCCAGCGTTTCGGCTTCAACGCCGGCGAGCTGAACGCGCCGAGCCCGTATCGGCCGCAGCGGGTTGCGTACTTCCAGTGCATCGCGCTGCTGTCGATCGCGATGCTGGCGCTCGGGCACGGTGCCGCGCCGCGCTACTTCGAATCCGAGCAGCTGTCGTCGGTAGCGGATCGCATGTCGCTCTCGGTCGTTGCGATCATCTGGCTGATCATGCTCACCGCTCAGCAGGTCAGGGAAGCGGTGGGGAAGAAGGGTACGGGCACCGCGGCGCTCGTCGCGGTCGGCCCGGCCGCCGTGCCGGAGCCCAGGGGGCGGCACGCAGGGCCGCTCATCGAGGAACCGTCTGCTGCCGGTGCTGCGGCAACGGGCGAGAACGGGACGTCGGCTAGCTGGTCCTGGATGCTCGAACCGGAGCTGGAACTCGTTCCCTTCATCGGCCGCGAGCCTGAACTGGCCACGCTGACAGCCTGGTGCGCGCGCAGTGACGCGCTTCGCCTCCGGGTCATCACCGGAGCGGGCGGCAGCGGTAAGACACGGCTGGCCCTCGAGCTTTGCCGGCGCGCACCGGGGCTCGGTGTCGGTTCGGTCTGGGTCCGCCCTGGCCTGGAAGCTGAGGCGATACGCGCGCTGCGGCCCGGCCCGGGCGAGCGCAAGCTGCTCGTCGTCGACAATGCCGAGACCCGCCAGGGACTGCAGCCGATGATCGACCAGCTCGCCGCAGCCCAAGACGACGGGCTGCGCGTGCTGCTGCTCGCCCGGAACACTGGGGGGTGGTTCCGCGGGCTTGGGGCCGCCGCGCCCGCTGCCCGCGACCTCGTGGCAGCGGCGATGCGGGAGCAGCTGGTGCTGCCGGTGACGGTGACGCCGCAGATGACTGATCCGCAGATCGTGCGGCACGGCGTCAGCGCGGTCACCCGGGCATTCGGCCTGCGCGAGTCGAGGGTCGAAGCCCGGCACGCGAAGAACCACAAGCGCCAGAACATCCTGGAGCTGCTGGCCGAGGCGCTCGCCGCCACGATGGACGACGCCGAACTGACCGACGGCGGCACCGGCACGGTGTCGGTCGACCTGCGGCAGCGCCTGAACCCACTGCTGCTGCATGAGCAGGAGGTCTGGTACAAGCGCGCTGAGGACGCTGGCCTGCTTGGTGACGGCAAGGGAACCACCCGGGATGCCCTCCGGCATGCCATCGCCGCAAGCTGCCTGCTCGGAGCCGAATCCGTGCAAGAGACTACCGAATTCGCCACCCGAATCGCCGGAATCCCGGCATCTGTGCAGCTGACCCGGTGGCTGGAGGACATCTGCGCCGCGAGCCGGAGCTGGACGACCGCAGACGGGTTCCTGTGCCCCGGCCGGCTTGCCGAGCTGATCACGATCCGTGAGCTCACCTCATCGGAGAGCCTGCGCACGGCGTGTCTGACCGGCATGACGGCCAGCAGCGCGGAACGGGCCGTGTCGTTCCTTGCGCGCGCGGTCTCCGACTACACGGAGGCGAAAGGCCTGCTGAACACGTTGCTCCCCGGCCTGGACGCACGGATCGCCGGTCCCCATGACGCGCGGACGCTCGGCGCGGCTGTTTCCGTCCTGCCCGGGCCAACTGCTGCCCTCGCTCCCCCGGCGATCGCCCTGATGCTGCGGCTGCTGGCGCAGCTGCCGGCCGAACTCCACCCGGCGCTGCGGGCGCACTGGCTTGAGGAACTCAGCCGCTGGTTCGCCGCTGCCGGCGATCAGGCCGAGGCGGTGCTCTATGCGGAAGAGGCGGTGACGATCCGCCGCGAGCTGGCGGCACCGGCAGCCGCGTCGGCCGGGCGGCACCTGCCCAGCCTGATCCTGTCCCTGGAGAACCTGGCCGAGTGCCGCAACGCCCAGGGAGAGCTGGCGCAGGCAGATGTGGTCCTCCAGGAAGCGGTAGCGGCCGCCCGGCAACTCGCGGGCACGGACCCGGATGTGTACCGGCCGTGGCTAGCCAGGCTGCTGGTAGGCCTCAGCACCGGCCTCCGCGACTCCGGTGATCCCGCGAAGCGGGTGGCTGCCGCCCAGGAGGGGGTGGCTATCTACCAGCAGGCCGAGCGGGCGAAACCTGGCTTGTACGAGGCAGACCTAGGCTCCGCGATGGCTTCCCTCAGCTTGCGCCACCTGGACGCGGGATGCCCGGCCGACGCCGTCAGCGCCGGCGCCCAGGCGGTCGAGATCTACCAGGATCTGCTCTCCGGAAGCCGCGAGCAGTACCGCCCAAGCCTGGCTCGCGCACTCCAGAACCAGGGCGTCTTCCTGGCGAAGGCGGGCCATGAGCCCGAGGCATTGGCCGCGGCAAAGCAGGCGGTCGGCGAATACGGCAAGCTGCAGCGCGCGCAGCCCGGGCAGTTTGCCAGCGGGTACGCCCTGGCGCTGGAGAATCTCAGCAGCCGCTACCGGCGCGCCGGCCAGCACAGCAGGGCGACTGCCGCCCGGCAGCAGGCTGCGAGGCTGCGCGCGGCCAAGGACAAGTGAACTCGCCGGGCATAGGAGGCGACGATGTTTGAGAGATTCACCGACCGCGCCAGGCGTGCTGTAGTGCTGGCGTCGGACGAAGCCAGGGAACTAGGTCACGATTACGTCGGCCCAGAGCACATCCTGCTGGGTATTGCCCATGAGGGTCACGGTGTCGGCGCGATGGCGCTGACGTCTGTGGGGATAAGTGACGAAGCCATCCGACGACAGATTGAGGAAACGGCCGGCCGCGGCGAGCACCGGCTGACCGGCCACATTCCCTTCACCGACCGGGCGAAGAAAGGCCTCGAGCTGGCAACACGCGAATCGTTGCGGCTGGGTCACGACTACATAGGGACCGAACATCTGCTGCTGGGCATCGCCGACGAGGGTGGCGGACTCGCCGCGCATATTCTGGTCAGTTGCGGTGCCAACTCCGCGCGGATTCACGAACTCGTTGCGCGCCAGCTTGACAGCCTGAAAACCAGGGGCGAAGGGAGCGCGTCGCCTCCGACACCGGAGGATCGGGAGAGTGCGGAGGAAAGCTCGCTTTTCTCCTATGCCCTGAACCTAGCCATGGGTGCACCCGAGATCGTCAGGGCTGCAGCCGGTCTGCAGCCCGATGCGATACAGGATTACATGCTCCGGCGTCGTGATCAGATATGGGGCGCAGTGGCGGAACAGCGGGCACACCTGCGCACGGCTGCCGCTGACCTGAAAGCCGTCGAAGGTGACGTTATGCCGCTCGCGGAGGCTGCGGCGCGCCTGGACCACCCAGAGTTGCTGGCGCTGTGCAGCGAGGCGGCGGCTCACGATGACCAGATACGCGAGCGCATGGCGCAATGCGCAGCGCTCGTCAGGGAATTCCGCACAGCCTCCGGCCATAAGCTGAGCAGCGACCAGACTCAGCGCGCTGATCTGGTGATCACAGCGGCAGAGGACACGCTTCAGCAGGGAGATGCATGGCTCAAACGAGTCCGTCTCGAGCGGCAGCAGGCTGGATCGAGCGGGTCAGTGGCAGCTCGGCAGACCGCCGACCAGGACCGGGTGTTGCGCACCCTTCAGGCAAGGCTGCATCAAATGACCGCCAGGCTCGGCCGCAACGCTAACGCCCGGTACATGCAGGGAAGCAACCTGCTGACGCGGCTGCGGGAGCAGTCCGCCGCGATCAGCGTGGAAAGCAAACGGGCAAAATTGCAGCTGTCGCAGTTCGCCCGGCAGAATGCAACGCAGAACGATGCGCTTTCAGCGTCGGCCGCCAAGCAGGAGGCAGCATCGAATGCGCTGGCTGCGGCGCTCCGTCACGCCCTGATACCTGAGATACTCTCGTTCGTCTATCAGCCTCGCTGAAACTTGGGCCGGACCTGCCGCCCGAAGCCCGGCTCCGGCTGGGGGGACGCGTTGTCAACGGCGGCCGACTACTCGGTGAATCTTCTTGCGGCGAACGCCACCGTCACCGGCGTGCCACCGGGAGGCGATTCGGCCTTGTGCTGCTCGAGCAGCCGCGGGCACGCGTGGACCCTTTGCACTTCGATAGGTATGAACCAATGACTCCACGCTTTTCAGGTGCAATTTGCCGGTCGCGGACTGTCGCCAGCTGTCGCCTGATATGCCGTCTAGCTGCAACAACCGTCGCCCGGCCGTCAGCCGCTGTCCGACGGGAAAGTCATGCAAGGTCAGTCGCGACTGCGCCTCGTCGGGTTCATCCTCGGTGAAGAGACTCCGGAACCAGGGCAGGTTTGCGACGAACTCGACGCTGCGCCCGAGTTCTCCCATGTCCCGCAGCCGCTCGAAGCCGTCGGAGGTATGACGAGGATCAGAAAACGGCCGCTTGGCCACGGCCGCTGCGCTCCCGCTCTGCGCGATCATGCCGAGAAAGTGGGTCGGGTTGTAACCACGGGACTTCAGGTAGTCCACGTCCGCCAGCACATGCTGGTGAAAGCGCCGGGCCAGCTCGCGCCCCGCTGGACCGTCGGCGGGCGGGGGCGATCCGCTCATATCGGCAACCAGGCAAGAGATGGCGGGCGGCCGGCCGCCGCGCGCAGCCCGCCGGTGCCGTCAGCGGCCTCGTGCCGGTGCTCCTGAGCCGTATGATGCACCAGCAGCAACCTGCTCCGCCTCCCGTCGGGGAGCCGAGCCCGGCGCTGAGGGAGTTCGCATTGGCCGGCTCGGTGCTGGCCGCGGTCGAAGCCGATGACCAGCAGCAGGTGCTGGACCGGCAGGCCTTCCAGGACGGATTGGCCCGTTCGCTAGCAGAAGGGAGTTTCCGGCTGGTCATCGTGCTAGACAGCGCGCCGGAAGAGCTGGTCCAGGTGGTCGGTTACCTGGAACTGATCACCGACAAGATCGACATCGACCTGGTGACGGTGACCGCCTACGACGTCCACGGCTCCCAGGTCTTGGTGCCGCAGCGCATCGAGCCAGCCCGGCGCGCACGCGGACCGTCCGACTCCTGGGTCAATCCGCCACCGGACGGCACCTTGTATCCCGGATCGACGGAGTTCCGCGACAGCTTCGCCCGCGTGGAAGGCACCCGGCGTGACCTCTTGATCCGGCTGTCCGACTGGGCGGACGCCCTCGAACGAGAAGGCTTGGTCAAGCTGTCGACCTACCGGGGTAGGGCAGGGATCGTCAGCCTGCTTCCGCGGCTTGCCACGGACAACGCCGGCCTGGTGACCATCTACAACGACATCAAATCGGCCTACGTGCAGTTCTGGCGAGGCGTCTTCGAACGCCGGGCCCCCCAGTCCATCGCCGCCGTCGAAGCAGCGCTCGGCACCGAGATCCGGCAGGGCAACGCAACCCGTGAGGTGACCGACGACCTGCTGGCCGCGCTCACGAAGGCTTACCGAGAGACGGCCGGGAAGTACGAGGCAAGCCCGCAACGCATTTCTGGCTAGCGACAACATGGCAGGAACACCTCAGCCGGGCAGATGATGCTGCCGTGCAATACCTCGTTCACGACGACGGGCGCTACCTGCGCTGGGTCTTCCAGCAACCTGACGGGCACTTGAGCTGGACATGGCTGCGTCTCTGGGCCCGGATACCGAGTCGAGCTGACGCGCCATGATGATGGCACTCCGGCGACGCAGCACAAATTCAGAAAACCAGCTACCCGGGGGTGCGCAATGCGGATTTTGATGGCGGGTACGGGAAGCGGTGGCGACCGGAACTTTGAGGACACCGTGCTGGCCCAGGTCGACCTGGAACAGTATGCAGGCAGCCTGACGGCGGACGAACGGCAGTTTCTGGCACGTTTGCACGGCCAGTTCGCAAGCGTCTGGGGCGCTCCCCTGCCGAAGCACAGCGGGATTACTGCCGCCACGAACCTGCAGCCATGTGATCAGGTCTGGTTCCACCATGACGGGCTTGTCCACCACGTAGCCACGGTGATGGCCGTGTTCCGCAACCCAGACTTCGACCGGGCCCTCTGGGGTGACGACCCCTACCCCCCATCGGGATTCGTCTTCACGCTGGCAGAACCCCAGGCCGCCCGGATTGCCAAAGCCGAGATCAACAGGCTGCTCGGCCACGAGACCGGCTTCACCTGGCAGGGCAATCTCCTGATCACCCAAGAGATGAGCCGCAGGCTCGCTGACGCCGTTGAGCTTGTACTCACCGATTGATCACCGGTGAAGGGCTCCCCGGATTCGTCATCCGATCTCCATCGAGGACGGCATTGGCGAGGAGGACGTAAGTCCGGGCTCGGGCCGGACAGCAAGTAGCATGCACGCCCGACGCGGCAGAAGCGTAAATCACGCTGGTTAGTAAGGCGAGAGCCATCTACGGGAATTCAGCGAGCACCCGATCATCGGCGGATCAGCTGCGTGCGGGTGCGGGTGCGGGCGTTGATCTAGTGATCTGGCACGTGCAGCTCGCGGCCCTGGTAGAACGCTTCCTGCTCCCCCAGGACGTAGCCGGCCATCGCCTCACGGCGGTGCGCTTCCGCTTCGGAGGCCCGCCACGCGTCGCACGACTCCCGTGAGATCCAGAACGAGACCCCGACGATTTCCCGCTCGTCCTGCGACCAGTACGCGTAGGCGCGCAGCATGCCCTCAGGATGGGTGTCCGGCCGCCAGGCCCGCTCGAAGTCCGTCAGCGTGCCCGGCTTGATCTGGCGTGTGGTCATCCAGACGAAGCGCTCCTCCATCGTGGCCTCCTCGGGGACCGGCGCGGCGGTGGCCGCCGGCGCCGATGCCGGCGGCCACCCGTTCCGGCGATTATCTCCTGTGCGCGCGACAGTGATGACCGGCGGCCCACGGCCAGCCAGACCCTGGGACACCCCTTCGCGCACCGCCAGCAGCCCGCGTCGTCGCGTCGCAGGACATGGCGCTGCTGGACGACCTGCTGGCTGACGAGGTGGTGTTCCGGTCACCGGCCGTCTTCGCGCCGCAACAGGGCAGAGCCCTGACCGTGCGCTACCTGACCAGCGCGATGCTGGTGCTGGGCCCGTCCTTGCGGTACATCAGCCAGTGGCACGACCACAACAGCGCGGTGCTGGAGTTCGAGGCCGACCTCGGCGGCGTCTAGGTCCAGGACGTCGACATGCTGCGATGGAATGACGAAGGCAAACTGGTCAGCCTCACGGTGATGGTGCGCCCGCTGCGCGGGCTCGAGAAGCTGATCGAGCTGATGGCACGCCAGCTGGCCACCGGTCCGACCTGACCAGCATGCCCATCCCCGCGCCGCTCACGTTCGCGCCGTCACCGGCGCAACCCGCTGCCGACGACTCCAGCGCACAGGCAGCACGCCTCGCGGCTGACAGTGAGTTCGGATGCCGACGGAGGCAGCCTCACTCGTTGCCGGTCTGGCTCTCTACGGGATCTCCCGCGTGCTCTTCGGTACGTAATCAAAGAACCGGACGATCTGGCCGCCGCCGGTCCATTCTGCCCGCAGGCGCGTCCGCTTTTCTGCACGCCGCAGGGCGGATAGCAGCCGGCGGTTCACATCTCGGACGTCTTCGCCTTCAATCACGCCCTCCACGTGCAGCCCGTCCGCGTTCTCGGTCACCGCCTCGTGTCCGAAGATCTCGGTAAGCACAGGACGGATCGCGGCCACGTCGTCCGAGCTCACGTCACCCACAAGCCTGAACCGGGCCATGGGGGTCAGTCTGACGTGTGGGCCGCCGACGCCGCAGGCAGTTTGCATGTCGGCCATGCCGTCGAGCGCTCACCACGCGGCATGAGCGGGCATTGCCGGTGCCAGGCACGCACGTATTCATGCAGCGCTCGTCAGATACCGGCGATACGCCGGCACCGACCACCGGATCTCGTTGAAAGCAAGGCCGGCGTTGCCCCGCAGCCACCGTGACATCAGGCGGTCGAGGATGGGTGCGGGCTGGTCGCCGGGAGGGGAGCAGAAGTAGAGGAACTTGGTGCCGAAGGCGGGACCGAGGCCCGCCAGCCGGGCGGCGCCATGATTTCCCAGCCGCGCATAGGCCGCGACCGGTCCGGCCTCCCTCAGCGCGCTGGCCGCAGCCTGGAGCTCGCCTCCCGCATCGAGCGCCGCGTCGAGGAGACGCCGGACCCGGAAGGGGCCATATCCATGCCGCCCCAAACTGGCAACCGGGCTGAGCGTCATCGAGAGCCCGCGGGTCACACTGGGGTGATGCGAATTACCATCTGGGTCCGGCCGGGGTCTGCCCGCCCCGGGGTGGGCGGCGAGCATGACGGCGCGCTGATGGTCCGGGTCAGCGCCCCCGCTGTGGACGGCAAGGCCACGGCCGCCGCCTTGGCCGCGGTCGCCGCGGCATTCGGCGTCCGGCCGCCCGCGGTCACCCTGGTGGCCGGAGCGGCGAGCCGCAGGAAGATCGTCGACTTGGCCGGAGCGGACCCGGCTACTCTGGACCGACTGCTGGCCCTTTGACGGCCGTCGGCACGGCCTTCGCCGACGCCCAGTCAGCCATGACCGGACGTTCACGCCCAGCGCTGGCGATGCATAAAATACGACCGTCGCTGTCGGCGTCCCCGTGGTCAGGTCTGTCTACCGTGCGAAGAGCCCTTCAGAACCGCGCGCCGAGCCGCCGTTCTGAGCGGCGCTGATGATTTCGTTGGAGCCCGCGTGTAACGCACGGAACCGGGCATTATGCGGCCTGGCAGGGTCTGCCGTCAGGCGCCGGGGCAGGCCTGGTGGCAGGCGGGCGGGATGGGGTCATCATGCCGGGAGTGCGGCTTCGGGTCGTTCTACGTTTCCGGCACGGAAGGCCGGCGGCCGGGCTGAGGCAGGACGTCGGTTGTGAGCGCACCAGCCTGGCCTTGCTATCCGTTCGGATCCGCCACGGGCTCTGGTTATCCTTCTTCGGTGCCGAGCAACACCTGGCACACGTCGATGATGTCAACCACTCCGAGCAGGCCGGTGTCGCCCGCGACCGGCAGGTGACGGAAATGCCTGGTCGTCATGATCTTGGCCGCGTCACGGATGCTTGTTGTGGTAGTGACGGCCGGGCGGGTGGTCATCGCGGCATCGACCCAGGCATCGTTGACGTCTTTGCCGTCCGCGATGGCGCGGGCGACGTCTGCCGCGGTGATGATGCCGACCGGCTCACCGGCCTGCGCTTCCCGGACCAGGAGAGCTGTCGTGCCTGCGTGCTTCATCAGGTACGCGGCGGCGGCCACGTGGTCGTGCTGATTGACCGTCGTCACCGGCGGCCGCATGACGTCGGCGACGGCGGCCGCGGCCGGTGGCGGGTGAACCGGTGATTTGTGCGCGGAGACGGCTGTCATGACCTGCTGCATTTTGGGCCTCCTAATCTGCCGGGTGGCGATCACGTTGTGCTCATTGGGCGTAGGCAAGGTCCCGGGGCCGCCGGCCGGGTCCCGGTCGTGTGCTGGCGGGGATCGGCGGGGGTGCGGGCCGGGCTGGGGTTTTCTGGCCCGCGGCGGCTCGGGCCAGGTAGCGGTGAACCAGGGGCACCGTGGCGGCGCCCTCGCCGACTGCGGCAGCGACCCGTTTGACCGATCCTTGGCGCACGTCCCCGGCGGCGAACACCCCCGGCAGGCTGGTCTCCAGCGGCACCGGCGGGCGGCCGGGCGGCCACCGGGCGTGGGTGCTGGCGGGCAGGTCGGGGCCGGTGGGGATGAACCCCTGCCGGTCGCGGGCGACGGTCTCGCCGAGCCATTCGGTGCGGGGCTGGGCGCCGATGAGGACGAACAAGGCGTCCGCGGGGACGGTGCGCTGCGCCGCGGTCGCGGTGTCTTCCAGTACCAGTGATTGGAGGTGGTCGGCGCCGGTGCCGGTGCCGCCGGCGACTTGCACGTGGTAGCGGACGTCGATGTTAGGGACGGCGGCGATCTGGCGGATGAGGTAGTCGGACATGCTGGCGGCCAGCGAGGGCGCGCGGACCAGGATGGTCACCTGGGCGGCCCATTTGGCCAGGTGCAGCGCGGCCTGCCCGGCGGAGTTGGCGCCGCCGGCGACGAACACGGTCCGGCCGCGCATGGCCGGTGCCTCGCTGACCGCGGCGCCGTAGTACACCCCCCGGCCCTGCAGGTCCTCCAGGGCCGGGATGCCCAGCCGCCGGTAGGCGACGCCGGTCGCGATGATCACGGTGCGCGCGGCCAGCACGCTCCCGTCCGACAGCGCCAGCCGGTAGCGGTCGCCGTGCCTGGACAGGCTCTGGGCCTGGCGCATGTACAAGAACGTGGTGCCGAACGACCAGGCCTGCCGCCGCATCTCCTGCGCCAGCGTGGCGCCGCTGATGCCTTGGGCGAAGCCAGGGTAGTTGCGGATCATCGAACTGGTCCCCGCCTGCCCGCCGACGGCCTCATCCTCAACCATCACGGTCGAAAGGCCCTCCGACGACGCGCCGACCGCGGCCGCCAGCCCGGCCGGGCCCGCGCCGACCACCGCCACATCGAAGACCTCTCCGGGCGCGATCGGCCGCATCAGGCCGAGGGCGTCGGCGATCTCGAGGTTGGAGGGGTTGACCAGCGTGCGCTGCTCGGCAGCGAATGCGAGCACGACCACCGGCAGTTCGGGCGAGTCCAGGCCGAGTTCGCGCAGTATCTGCCGCACCCGCGCGGAGGTAGCGTCATAAAACCCGGCTGGGATCCGGTGGCGGGAGAACAGGTCACGTAGCTCCTGCGACCGCGCCGACCACCGCTCGCCGATCACCTGCACCGCCTCAAAACCGCCGCTGCGCTGGCTGGCCCACTCCCGGAGGAATTCGGTGATCGAGCGGTGGAACTCCTCGGCCGGGGTCTGCGCCGGACGGATCACCCAGTGGTCGACCTTGCCCACGGTGACCGCGTCGAACACCGACCGCAGCGATGCCCAGTCACCCCAGCCCACCGCGGCCACCCGCAGCGCCCTCGGGTCGATGGCCCGGACCGCGGCCAGCACCTCGATGCCATCCGGGTCGGCCGCGCCGACCTCGGCAATCACCAGCGCCACCGGCAGGCCAGCGGCCCGCAGGTCCCGTATCCGCGGTTCTAGCTGGCCGGGCCGGTCGCAGACGACGATCTGGTAGTCCGCGCCATACCGTTTGGACAGCTCCCGATGCAGGATCCCCCGGGCGCCAGGTTCACGGCCGACGATGACGATGGCCGCCTGGGCCCCGGCAGCTTCACCGCCTGCGGCGGCAGCCAGCTCCTCATCCGCAGCGGCGGCAACCACAGCTGATGCAGTCATGTCCTCCCCCTCAAGTGCGTCGCTTGAAATTCGGAGACCTCTTGGGAAGGCGGGTGCAGGACCGGGACATACGCGCGCAGCGCCCCATCGTGCCCGGCGGATGTGGCTGATTCAGCAACCGGGCGGCCAGCCGGACGCCAGGAACCAGGCTCGGCTCCTGACGTGCCCGTCCCCGTGGCGGTCCTGGCCGCGGGCTGGCGGGGGCGGTGGACCGGGCAGGGCGTGTCCTGGTACCGGGCCGCACAGACCACGATCAGTGCCGTGGCCACGATCTGAATCGCGCCGAGCACGATGAACACGTCGGCGCCGATGGCGACCGCGCGTGCTGTGATCAGAAGAGACGACAGCAGCCACACCGCAAAGGCCAGCCGGCTGATGCCAGCCGAGCAGCGGGCCCTGATCAGGTGGGAAATCTGCGGCAGGTAAGCCGCCCCCGCCAGCCCGGCACCGGCAAAGCCCCCGATCTGCGTCGCGGTCAGCATTGCCGACTCCCTATGGTTGGCTGGTCCAGATGGGCGCCCACCGGGGCGCTGTAGTGGCTCGGTCACCGGGCGGGAGGTTTCCCGCCATCACCTGCCATGCTGCCGGCCGCCCAGGGCGATCACCACACGTGCCGCCCACAGGAGACCCACAGGATCGGCGTGCCGCTCGAGGCGTCGCGGCGAGTCCGGCGGTCGCCCGGGCCTGGCTACTGTTGATGTCTAGGCCGGCTG
>Ga0335078_10004984_pt1 | contig 19655 bp, 20 predicted proteins | sample Lox_Sample_32_FD_206711 | JGI IMG/M metagenome (GOLD analysis project Ga0335078, IMG submission 206711) | Soil microbial communities from Loxahatchee National Wildlife Refuge, Florida, United States - Lox_Sample_3.2 | ecosystem: Environmental > Terrestrial > Soil > Wetlands | place: USA... | reverse complement strand
CTGCCGTACCTGCGATGAGATTCGCCATGAGCAGGTGCTAACTGACGCAGGAGGCAGCTAGCGGTGCGTCCGAGGCGGCTGCGAGCTTGTTTAGGGTGTTCTGGTCGAGCTTCCCGCGCCGTCAGCAGGCCCGGCGACTGCGGCGGGCCGCCGCGAGCGGTTCGGCAGCGATTGTCGCCGGCGCGTTCGCGGCGTCCGCCGCGGGCATCGGCGCGACCGCTTTGGCCGGGCTGCTGGCGCTGGGGATGGCCGCGCTGCTGCTCGACGCTCGTCGCTGGGTGCGCCTGGCCGCCCGCAGCGGCGTCGGGGCGCGGTCTGAAGACGCGGTGCGTCACGCGCTCGACGGGCTTGAGGCGGAAGGGTGGCGGCTGCGGCACTCGCTCCAATGTGGCGGGCGGGGGGATATCGACAGCGTCGCGATTGCACCGACCGGAGTCGGGTTCGCGATCGAGACCAAAACGCGCACGTTCGATGCGCGCCACCTGGCCCACGCCCGGCAGACGGCCGCGTGGCTTTACCGGCGTCGCCGGCGCTGGTGTCGGCGAGGAGCGCTCCCGGTGCTGTGCGTGGTGCGTGCCCGCGGGTTGGAGGGGGTCGAGGACGGGGTTCTTGTGGTCTCGCTTGATCGCCTGGTTTCGGCTCTCAGGGCCGGCGCGGGAACCTCGCCGCGGCCCGGGTTCCTGGCTTCGTAGCCTTCGCCCAGCTGAGCGCGAAGCGCTCCTGGGGTCGCTAGCCGCCTGGTCGGGAGTGGGCGGCGTCCGCGAACACGGAGGTGAACAGGAGGTGCGCGAGGCAGTCGGCGATCGTCTCGGGCACCGTCGATGCGTCGCGGTCCAGTGCGCCGATGGCCAGCGCCGCGAACCGGCCGGACTGTTGGGCATGCTCGATCAGCGACGGCGGCTCGGCGGTTGGCGAGGCGTGCCTTAGCCAGTCGGCGGCCTGCTCGTAGGCGAGCGGCAGCCACTCGTGGGTGTCGTAGCCGCGGGATTCGCCGTCGGTTCGGAGGGCGAGGTGGCAGCGGTGAATGCTGCCGGTGGCGGTGGCGTCGATCGTCGTAATCAGCTCCTCGGCGAGGGCGGTGCCGTCGTGTGTGCTGGTTGGGAGGAGGTGCAGGACATTGGCGGCGACGGCGAGGCTGATCAGACGTGGGATCGCGGTCGCCAGCAGCGTGATCGGGCGCTCGGGGGGCTGCTCGCCAGCGGGTAGGTCTCTGGCGCCGCGCGTGTAGGCGGCGTGGTACCGCTGGTCGAGCTCGTCAGCCGGCCACGGGCGGGCGAGTTGGAGGTAGATGGCCTCTAGGTTGGTCAACGCGTGCTTGAGGTTCGCGGAGGGCGGTGGCGCGGCCGCCGCGGCCGGATCGCGCGGGCGGCGCTGAGGTCTCGGAGGCGCTCGGCGGTCGGGCCACCACGGCGCGGGCCCGGTACCTGATCTGTGAGCGATGAGGAACGCAGCGCGCAGATGAACATAAGCGTGAACCGGGCCGTTGCGATCGCCGCAGCCACTGACGAGAGCGAGCTGCGGTCGTCCTATGAGCGGGCAGTGTCCCACGGTGCGGCCAATACTCTCTGCACGCCCGAGGAGGAGAGCGCGCACGGGACGCTGCGGCTGCTGACTCTGGCGACGCTGCGGCTGCCGGATCTCTACCTGTACGGGTACCTGCTGGAGGCGGTTGACGAGGACCCTTCGGTTGAGCCGGTGCCGCCGATCGTCGCCTCGCGCCTTGGGGAGATCGCGGCCGGCGCGCTGCGGCTTGCGCACCACGCGCTGGAGACCCACGCCCACGACCTCGGCTACGAGCCGGGCGTGTGGGTCGAGCGGGCGCTGGAGCACGCTCGCGTGCAGCTGTCAGGCGATCTTGAGCGTGCGCGGCGGCCGCTGGTCGGTCACGCGCGACGGTGCGCGATCGCGCTCACGCGCGCGATCGCGGCTACCGCCGCGGAGGCAATGCTCGTGCCCGGCGAGCTCGCCGACGGATTGGCGTGTCTGCTCGCGCTCTACCTGATCGCGACCACGCTGGGATGACCGCGCGGCCACGCAGCGCGCGTGGCCGCGTGCCGGTCTGGCCTCGCCGCGGCTTGATGATCGCCCTGCCGCTCCTGCTGTTTGGGGTCCTGGTCGCCGGGTTCGCCCTCGCTCCCACGCCAGCCACCCGTCACGCCCGAATCGGGCTTCTACCTCCATCGCGGCGTCGACTCTCCCGCCCAACCGCCCCGATCCCGGCCAGCACCGATGCGACGACGAGCACGCGTACGCGGCGCATCCCACGTTTCCTGGGCCTGGGAGCTCGGGGCGGTGTCGGTGATCCGGAGCGGCCACCCTCGCCGCGCAGTTCTGTGGGGTCGATGCTCGCGGTCGCGGCGCGGTTCGCGGCCGCCTACATGCCGTATCAGGTCGGCCACTTGCCCGGTTGGGCGCGCGCGGCGATCGAGCGCACGTGCACGCCCGCGTTCGCGCACTACCTGCTCTCGCGGCCCGCCGAGCAGTCGCCACTGCTGGGCGCGCACCCGGCCGACGCCGAGACCTATCGCGTCGCCAGCGTCAACCTCGCCGCCGGCTCGAACCGCGTCTCCGTGAGCTACGTGTCAGAGCAGGATCGGGCCGACACCGGCGCATTCCTGCTGACGCTCACCCACCGCCACGGCCGGTGGTTGGTCGCCGCGCTGGAGACGTGAACGGCGGTGCGAAGGCTGTGGCTGTTCGCGCTCGGGCTCACCATCCTGCTGCCGCTGCTGGCGGTGATGCTCGTGCTCAGCGCGGTCAGCGCATCCGAGGCGCAATGCGCCGCAGGTCTGGCTGGGGCGGGCGGGCCGGTCGGCGGGGTCCCGACGGCCGACATTCCGATCTTCCAGGGTGCCGCTGCGGAGTTCGCCCTCGGGGATCGGGGCCCGTCGGTCCTCGCCGCGATCAACTACATCGAGTCGACGTTCGGCACGTCCAGCCTCCCAGGCGTTGACTCGGGCACCAACCGGGCGGGAGCCGCAGGGCCGATGCAGATCGGCGTCGACGGGACCGCGGGCGACACCTGGGACACGATCAAAGTCAACGCTCCGGGCGATCCGCCCGGGCAGCCGCCGGACGTGTACGACGAGGCCGACGCCGTCTACAGCGCCGCCCACTACCTGCAGGCATCCGGCGCCCCCGGTGACTGGCCGGGCGCGATCTTCACCTACAACCACTCAAGCGCCTACGTCCAGCAGGTCCTCTCCCTCGCCGCCGGCTACTACACCCAGGGCCTGACCGGCCAAAGCTCCACGGGCTCCGCGACAACCGTAACCTCGGGCGCGGTGACGACAGGAAGCCCGTTCTCGGTGCCGCCGGCGAGCGGTGACCCCGCCGGGCCGATCACGCTCGCACAGGGGCGGCCGACGATCGTCGCCGCGACCGTCTTCACCAACCACTCCGGCGCGTGGGGCGACGACCTGACCGTCGCAGCCGACAGCTACGCCGAGCTCTCCCCCGGCATCCCCGGCTCCCGAGTCGCCAAGCAGAACGCCACGATGCTCGGCGGCCTGCCATACCTCACGCCGCTACAGGTCACCAACCCGCACAACGGGCGCACCGTCATCCTCTACAAGCGCGACATCGGCGCCGGACAGCCACTCTCAAACACGCTCGACGGCTACCACTACCGACTCGACCTAACCGCATGGGCCGAACAGCAACTCGGCCTCACCGGCTCAGCGACCGTGCGGGTCACACGGCTCGACGGACCCACCAACGGGCCTGGCGGCGGACCGGCCTGCTCGAGCGCCAACGTCGCGCCTGGACAGTACGCCAACCCCTTCGCCCACACGCGCAGCTTGACCCCGCAACGGATCGACATGGGTGTCGACTACGACGGCCAAGGCGAGATCGACGCCATCGGCGACGCGCACATCACCTTCGCCGCCACCGGCATCGGTGGCGGCTGGGTCTGCTCAACCCCGACCAACGGCGGCGTCGTTTACCAACTCGACGACGGCTCCGACCAGGGCAAATGGGTCTACGTCGCCGAAGACGTCATACCAACCGTCCACGCCGGCGACACTGTGCACGCCGGCCAGCAAATCGCGACCTTCGCGCCACCGGGCGGAACCGGGTGCATCGAGACCGGCTGGGCATCCGGCCCCGGCTCCCCCGCACCAATCGCGCTCCAGGACGGCGGCTTCCAGGACGGCAGCGGCTGCGCCGCCTGGCGCACCGCCGCGGGCGACAACATGAGCGACCTGATCCACTCACTCGGAGGCCCCTACGGCACCTGCCGCAACCAACCAATCGAAGGCCACTACCCCTGAGCTGCGCTCCGTCCTCACCCTCGCACCCTTTCGGCGCAGCCGACGGGACCCGCCAGTGTTGCCGGCCGGGCGCACGAAGCCCGACACCCCCGTCGTTGCGGACGGCATGCTCCGCTACGTCTGACTAGCACCGCGTCGTCGCGCAGTCGCGTTTGGTCGGCATCGCGATGGCGGCGCTCGGCGCAGAGCTGATGATCATTGAGTGGCATCGAGCTCCTCCGGCAGTCCAGGCACACCTGATCGCCTGATCGCCGAAGCACTCGCCGACTTCTTGGTCCCCGCACTACAAGAGCGATCGTCACGGCGCAGCCAGAACCAACGCACCCAGCCTCCTGCGTCAGATCGTCGTTCCGCCAGGCATCCCCTTCGCGCTCGTGACGGTCCTCTCACCTACTGCCGATAGCTCTGGCTCCGCATCGTGGAACCGCAGGATCAAGGAAGCGACCGCAGAGTAGACCTGTCTGAGTTGCTCGATCCGAGCATCGTGCACCGGATCGCTCTGCACATCGAGATCGTCGGTGACCTCGTGGAGGCGCGCCAACCATTCCTTGTCATCGCCATCTGGCTCCATCTCGGCGCCAACGAATGAGCGGTAGCTCCGAACATCAAAGCGGCGTACGCCGCCTGGGTTTTGGATCAGCATCCAGTCGCCGATCGCGGCCTGCCAGTCGCGATAGATCCAAGCCTCCCGAGTCGTCAGTGCCGCGACGGCTTCCTGGCGTGTCGCTTCAATGAGATCCAGGCTGACCGCCGTCGCAGTGCTGTGCCGTGATAAAGCCGACGCGACCTCGCGCAGAAGAAGGGTTTGTTGCCCTGGCCCTAGGCTCGTCACCGAGTCCGCCCGGTTTTCGTGACGACATCGGTCGATGATCGGATCAATCGCGCGTCCCGCCGCGTCAACCTGCGTGAGCTCTATGCCCCAAAGTTCCGCAAGCCTGCTGGCTTTGTATTGCTCGATGTGTCCGCCTTCAGCCAGCGCGTAGCGAAGGTCGCCGAGAGCCTCACGCATCGCCGCGACGGAATTGTCAGGCTGAGCGTTGCAGAGCGTCAGCTCCTCCTGCAGGGCAGTCATCCACCCGAGAAGGCACGCCAGGCGGTATCGAGTGCTGCTCGCCTTGTAGTGCTCAAATCGCGTGCGGCCTCCGCCAGGCGCGAGATATCCACTGCGGCCGTCCTCAAAGATCTCGTGGAGCCGCCAATACAGTGATTCGGCCGCCGACGTGAGTGGATCCGCATATTTCCGATAGAGATCACGTCGCAGCCCGCGTTCTGCCGCTGCAGCAGCTCGTCGGTCAAGGCGAGCCTTAAGAACAAGGTTCGTCGCCGTGCTGATCGCAGTTACCAGGGCGGTGAGGATCGCGACGCCCCCAGCTATTACGGCTGCTTGCGCCGCCGGAGGGAGGTGCTTGAACCAGTTCACGCTGCCGTTCTAGCCGTCGAGGCGGACGAGATCGTCCTTTTGTCGCCGACGCGCAAGCAGGCCTCGGTCCTCGTCGTGAACGAGACCAATCGTCAACCTCCTGCCCTCAATGGAAGCACGACCGATCTCCTCGGCGGGCTACTCGTCGGCTAGGCGGACGAGTAGATGAACACGTCGCCAAGAGTTTCGATCTTGGGCTGGGGGCCCTTGACTTGCACTGAGACAACATCCGCCATGACCGGGAAAGGAGCTCGCGGAGCTAGACCAGCAGCTGGAGCTGGCTCTGTCGAATCTAGCGAAGACGACCGGCGCCGACAGTATCGCTCGAGAGTTCACCGGTTCGATCTCGGATGGCTTGTACTACCGCCGTCAGGTCAAGGGCGGCGGAGCGGATCATGAGGCCCGTGGAAAGATGAAGGCCAGTGGGCTCCCCTCACACGCCGTCACCGATCGCACCCCTGCGGGCCGTTATCGAGGGGGCTGCGAACGAGGAGGATCCCGACCTCCAGGAGGTGTGGAGCAATCTCCTGGCAAACGAGACTCTCGCGAACAGACGGCGCCGGCCCTGTTGAAGATTCTCAGCGAGTTGGAGCCAGCCGAGGCAAAGATGCTCAACCGCGTTGTTCAGGACACGGACCGCGTCAGCGGATACCTCGTCTATCCGGACACCTTGGATCTGACTCCTGCCCGGTTCCAGAACCTACTCCGCCTGGACTGCTGCATACGGAGACCGAGCTCGGCAGCGGCGTGGAGCCCGTGAGCTGGGAAGCTCAGCGAAGGCCTGACCGAGACGACTAGGACGACTGCCCTCGCCCGAGCGCCCGTGGCGGCATGTCGGGCACCTGCTGAGCCCTACCCAACTCTCAGTAGGAGAGATTTGTTCGCCGCGCTTGCGGCCGTTGAGAACGGCTCGTCGCCATCCTGGATCGCACGAAGCGCTTGTCAGGACGCGAGCAGCAGTGAGCCCAGATCAGACGGTTGCGCGCACACGGGCTTCGACCTCGATGCGCACTTCGGCCTCGAGCTCGGCATAGAGACGGTGGCCGCGCTCGACCTCGATCGTGGCGGTCAGCGCGTATGGTTGCGGCTCGGCATCCTCGTCCATCCACTTGTTGATGCTGCGCACGACGATGTACCAGTCGTCGTGGAACTTCTCTTGTGGGCGCTGCGACCAGCGGCTGCCGCCGAGCTGCAGCGTGCCGCGGCTCCGTGCGGTTCGGGTAGGACGCAGCTTCACCTCGTACTCGCCGAGCTTGCCCGCCTCTGGGTCCTCGATGTCGGCGGCGGCGACGTCGAACAGGTCGGCGAGCCCGATCCCGCGGACGAGGAGGAAGTCCATCTGATAGGCGAGATAGTCAAAGCGACGGTGCCGCACGGGCGGGTCGAACGCGAGCGCCACAGTGAGCGAGCGTGGGCCCCGGACGCCGGTGAAGCACTCGGTGATTGGCACCCGGTAGACGTGGAACGCGTCAGGGAGGAGGGCGTCCTCGCTGTAGAGCACGACGCGCGTGTCGGTTGAGGTCACCGCGCGCTCGAGGTTGGGGACGCCATATCCGCACAGTGACTGCAGCACCTGCTCTTCCTCCTTGCCGAAGACCTCGAAGCGCTCCAGCAGGTCCGGGTCGTAAGCGCTGCTCTGAGCGAGCAGGGCCCGCAAGCAGTTCGCAGACAGGGTCGGATACGTAGCTTGGAGCCGCCCGGCAAGGTGGGTGATCTCAGGGGCGGCGAGACTGGTGCCCACAGCGGTTCCAAACAGGGCGCTGGGGTAGCGAGCCGAGGTGGAGAGGACCTCCACGGCCGGATCGGGGATTAACGCGCCGGTACCCTGGTCGAATACCCAGTTGCCTCCCTGGGCGACGACTTCGGGTTTGATCGCGTCACGGACCCCGGGGCCGTGACGCGTGTACGGCGCCGGGCCGGGGGCGGCGGCTACTGCTGCGCGACCGAGCGTCGTGCCGACGGAAGGCGGGGAGAGGCCGTCGTCGTCGACGACCGCTCCCACCGTCAGCCCGACCGCGCTCTGCGCCGGGTCGAGGATCTGATAGCCGGCATCCGTCAGGTACCGGGGCCAGTCACCGAGGATCTGGGCCGGCGGAATCAGCGTGCGCGGAGCGATGTTGCCCGCCGAGATCACCAGCAGCAGGCGGTAGCGCCGGGCGAGGGTGTCGAGCTCGGCTGCCAGCGGGGTCGACTTGCCACCGGTGTACGGGGAGTCGGCATCGCCGAAGCTCAGGTTGATGATGCGGCAGTCAAGCTCCTGGGCGAGGTAGCGGATCGCCTGCGCGATCGTTGCGATCCAGCTGCGCCCCGCCGGCGGGCGACCGTCGTGGTCGAGCACGCGCACGCTGGCCAGCCAGAACGGTGCCTGCAGCTGGCCGCTGCGCACGGCCTCGAGAACGTCGCCGAACAACAGTCGTCCGGCGACAGCGGTGCCATGACCATGGGCATCCTCGCCCTGGTCGCCGAACGACGGGTCGAGCGCGGCGACATCGACGATCGCCGGGCGCAGGAGCGGGTGGCCAGCGCGCACGCCGGTGTCGATCAACCCGACGACGGGGCTGTCATCCGGCGGGTTAGGGATCTCGTCGGGGAGCGCGCTCACGTCCTGCAGGGCGGTCAGCTCGTCGCGTTCGAGCGCGGGCGCCGGGACGGCGTCGAGCATGCTGATCTGGTCGAGTTCTGCGATGCCGTAGGCGACGTCCCGGTCACCGCGGACGCGGGCGAGCAGCACGGCTGCGCGGGGGCCGACGTAGGACTCGATCCATTCGCCCGCAAGCGCACGCACGCGCTCGCGGACCTCGCCCAGCCAGTCCTCACGGACGCCGGCGTCGGAGTGAAACCACAGCTCGACGTCGAACTCATGGATGTCCGCGGGCGCCTGATCGAGCTCGGTCGCGAGCCGGTCACTGATCCGATCCGGCGGTTCCAGCGGCCGGAATCCGTCGATCGCGTCGAAGAACGCCTCGTGCTGCGCAGCGAGCTCCTCGTCCTGGCCTTCGGCGGCTGGCTTGTCTGGCGGACGCTCGCGGGGCCCGGCGGCGTAGTCGCCCAGCCGGCGCAGGAAGCGGTCGAGGTCGTTGCGGGCGGCGAACACGACGGCAGCGTGCTTGTCGCTCGAGTCGAGCAGCGTCAGCCCGGCGGGCCGCCACTCGTCGTCAGCGATCCGTCTGTTGAGTTCGAAGCGGAGCATCAGCTTCGGATCGAAGTCGATGGGCTGCTGGCGGCGTGCCGCAAGTGCCGCGATCGAGTCGGCGGCCTCCTGGCGCAGCTTAGTCGCGTGCTGCTGGTGCTGATAACGCGGGTTGCGCGGCACATAGCGGCTGACCTTCCGCCGCGGCGCCGGCGGCCGCTGGACCCGAGCAATCTGAAGGTGGTCAGGTACTGGCATGGGCGGCCGCCGTCCGGCGCTGGGCCGATGCGGCGGCTGCGAGGAGCTCGTCGGTATGTAGCGGCTCGTCCGGCTGGAGCAGCAGGTGACGCCGGTAGGCGTCGGTGACAACCGTGCTCACGTCCGCTTGCGTCAGCCCCCGGCAGGCGCCGGCGATACGCTCGATGTCGAGGCCTCGCTCGCGCCTGATCGCTCGGAGCTTGAGCCGCAGCAGGGACCGGATCTCATGCACGTGCGGTGGGGTGAACGCCACCACCTCGTCGAACCGCCTCCAAGCGGCTAGGTCCAGCAGCCCGGGGTGGTTGGTCGCAGCGATCAGCACGCTGGGCCCGACGAAGCCGTCGAGTTGCTGCAGGAACGCGGTCACCACGCGACGCAGCTCTCCGTGGTCAGAACCCTCGGCACGCTCCTTGCCGATCGCATCGAACTCGTCGAATAGGACCACAAAGCTCTCGCCCGCCGCCGCCGAGAAGATTGCTGCGAGGTTGCGGGCCGTGTCGCCGAGCAGCGAGGACACGACAGTGCTCAGGTTGACGATCGCCAGCGGTCGGCCCAACTCGTCGGCGACGGCCTCCGCGGTCGCCGATTTGCCCGTCCCCGGGGGACCAACGAACAGGAACGTCCGCCGGGGAGAGATACCGTGGTGCACGAGGAAGTCCTCGCGGCGAAGCTCGAGGTGGACCTCGGCGAACAAGCGCCGCGTCTCCAGCGGCAGCAGCAGATCCTCGAACCCCAGCTGCGGCTCGCGAGTGATGATCAGCTCCGAGACGACCCGCTCCTGCGGCAGTGCGCGCAGGCGCTGCGCCGCTCGTGCCGTGTCGGCGCGGCGCTGGGCGGCGGCCGGCAACAGCCGACCGTCGTCCTCCGGCGGAAGCTCGCCGGTGAGCTCGCGCAGCAGGTCTCCTTGGCCCATCCTCACCCCGCCAACACTAAGCGAAGGCCCGGCTGGCAGCGACGCCGCCTGGCGGGAAGAGCGAGGCGGTCACTGCGCAACGATCGGCCCGATCAGATCGGTCTGGATTTCGACGCCGTCGATCTGCTTTGGCAGCCGAAGCTGGGGCGCCGGGCGCACGAGGTTGACCTTCACCGCCCATCCGCCGTGGTGCCGAGTCACACCGATGCCATTGACAGCTGGCTCGCCGCGCAGACATTCGGCGAGCTGGTCCTTGACGGCGCGCGCGTGCTCGAGGTCGGCGCCCACGCTGCTCACCACAATCCACCTATCCGTAGGCGATCGAACACGACGGCCAACGGGTTGCCATAGCTCACGCCGCTTCCATGCGCGCCACCCTGGTCGCTACCGGCGAACACCAGACCGACGGCATCCCCGCTGGGCTCGTCGACGATCAGCGATCCGGAATCGCCGCCTCGGCTGAAGCCGCCGGCGTCCGGGCTTGCGATCTCGATCTGGCCATCGAACCGCATCTGTCCAGTCGAGAACCGGACGACAACGTTGTCAACCTCGATCGCGGTGACCGCGCCGCGAGTCAGCTGCGTGGTCCGGCCTCGTTTGATTACCTGTTGGACCTTCTCGATGTCGGCCAGCTGTCGGCTCGTGCTGATCGCCTCGAGCGTCGGGTCGAATTCGATCTGCTCGTCGAGAATCGCCAGTGCGGCGTCCACGTCATTCACGCTGCTCGGATCGAGCGCGACGAAGCGCTCAAGCGTGCCGATCCGGTCGGCCCCCGCCTTGCCCCCATCGAAGACACCAGGCTGCAGGATCTCATCGCCGGTTGAGCCCCGGTTCTCGTCAGCCAACACATGGTTGTTGGAGAGGATGCGAGGCTGGTCGGAGCCGTCAACGCGCACGAACGCCCCAAGCGTGCCGGCTGTGATCGCGTAGTGGCCGATCGATGTTCCGGGGCGCGCCGGACGGACCCGGGCCGACTCCCCTGAGGAGGCCTCCAGTTTGGTCAGCTCGCCGATGTACTGGACGTCGACCTCGCCGTGAGCGGACTTCTCGATCGCTGCCAGCTTGCTGCTGCCGATCAGGTCGCGGTGCTGGATGCGGACGGCCAGCCGGTAGTCGCCGAGGCGACTCCCAGCGCCGACCCCGAGCGCGATTCCGGGCTGGATCCGGGCGACGTCAACCATCCGTTCAGCGGGCACACTGACAGCCGGAACCTGCTGGGCCTGCAGTCCCTGCAGGGGGGCCAGAGGCTCGTAGAGCTCACGCTTCAGATCGCGGACAGAAGACAGCTGCATCGTCCCATTCTCGCGCACCTCGAGGCGTTGAACCGCGGCTTTCGGCCGATGGCTGAAGGGCTCGTTCCGATGGGTCGCTGCGGCTCGGCCAGCAGGGGTTCGGGAGTGCTCGGATGGGTTCGAAGCGGCTCGCGTCGGTTGTCGGAGAACAGGCGTCACGCAGGCGTGAGGCGACGGCGCCGCTGATAACTGCTGCTCGTCCGCCAGTCCCGCCGACAACGAGCGCAATGGCGACGGTCGGTCCCCCGACCCGACGGTGCTAGCCGCGTTGCGCGGTCATCGCTCGACCGGGGCGCAGTACCGCTGTTTCGCGGCGACGGCGCCGTTGGGGCCGGGAAATCCGAATCTCCACGGCCCGGACGGCACTCCGACTCACTCCCCGGATTGGAAGGCTCGGATGTCGGAAGACGTGGCGCGACGCCCGGCCGACCTCGGGCCCGGCGGCGGACGCTGGCGGACCCGCCTTCCCGGGCGCGCGGCGCCGCGGTAGTCCGTGATCGGATGCAATGCCCGGGACAGCGCGCCGATGAGCTCATTGCGCAGCTTGTAGACCCCGCGGTCGGTGCGGACCAGCAGACCCTCCCGCGCCATCAGCGCGGTCATGTCGGTGATGCGCTTGAGCTGCTCTTGGTCGTCGGCGTCGATCCACCGGTGCATCGCCGCAACGTCGAAGATGCGCGCGATGGGCCACTCACCGGCGGGCTCCGCCCGGATCGCGAAGAGGATCAACTGCCGCGTAGTGGGGCTGCGCGTGAACCCGTTCGGCACGAGTCGGCGGATCTCCATATCGGCGAGCTCCTCGGCCTGCTCAGCCACTGCTCCCGCGGGATCGAACATCGCCAGGCCGTCCCGCCACCACTGCAGCTCCCGGACGGCCTCGTCTAACTCGAGTTGCGCGGCATCGCGGCGCTGCTTCGCGCGCTCGATGTTCTCGCGAATCGTCTGCGGATTGGCGCCTATCGAGGCCATGAGCGGAACCGTAGCACAACACGATCTGTAAGCGCCGTTCGTCACCGGTAAGTTTGCGTGGCAACCTAAGCAAACTGTTGATTCCTGTCTCAGCAGGCGCCGGCTGTCGGTGTTGCGATCGACCGCGCGCAGGCATCCGGCGGCGATTGCATTCGTCATCCGACGATGCGCTGCAGCGACTATGCCTTTGGCGAACGGAGCGCGCGTCGGACGACCCTACGGTGACGAGTGGTTTGAGTACGAACGAGTCGCCAGGTCGCCCGCCGGGCAGACGACTTCCTCGGCGACGGAGCGCTGACGCTCGGGCCTCAGAACAGGGATGGACGGAGGCGGCGACCAGCAGTGCCCCGCCGAGCGGCCGGGAGCAGCCGCATCTCACCACAATCACCGTGCCGATGCCCCGGGCGGTCGACGTGGAGCGAGCGCGGGCTCAGGCGGCGAAGGCGTGCTGGGCGGCGAGCTTCTCGCGGGCGCGGCGCTGCGCGAGCATGACGGTTTTGCGCGACCAGCCGAGCTCGGCGGCGAGCTCGCGTTGCGATTTGTCGTTGAGCATCCCGGCGAGCGCCTGGCGCTCGCACGTTGTCATCGTCTGGCGTGCCGCGACTATGGCGTCGAGCTGCTCGCGCGCGATCACGATCCTCAGCGGGTCAGCATCGGTGCTGGTCGACGGGAGCTGCTCGCCGAGCGGAGCATTGAACTGGCTCTCGCCGGGTTCGCGTACTCCGGCTGCTGACACCGTGTTCTCGAGCAGCTTCAGCGTCGCTTTGGCGCGCGGCTCGTGGACGTCCAGCGAGCGGGCGCGGGAGAGGAGCTGGTGCTTGCGCGCGCCGGCCGCGTCCAATGCCTTGAGCGCCTGGTTGCGGACGCATAGTGCAGCGAAGGCGCGGAACGGTCCGCGTGCGGGCTGCCAGGCGCGGATTGCCTGCAGCAGGCCGAGCCGTGCCTCCTGCGCGACGTCAGCGCGCTCGCAGCCGCACGGCAAGCGCAGGGAGGCGACGATGGCGCCGATCAGCGGCTCGTAGCAATGCATCAGCTCCTCCACCGCGGGATGGTGGTCGTTGTTGGCTGCCAACAGCAGGGCACGTTCGTTTACCGAGGCCGTGCCTCGAGGACGGGAAGTAGACATGCCCGGGCAGGATCCGCACGGCACTAGGGATTTTTCGAAAGCTCTGGGACGCCGGCGCCCTCCGCGTGGCCAGCGCACCCGAAAACGGCAAGCGTATCCGCGAGTTCGAGTGCGCCAAGCGCGGCAGAGCACGCCCCGATTCATCGCCGTCGGCGGCCCTAGCTGCGCGGCACCGGACGTTGCACGGTCCGGAACGGGACCAGCGGCACCTCGGGCCGGTACTCGATCTGTGACCCGCGAGAACCGAGGAGACGCCGAGATTGCCCGAACCGCCGATACCAACCCCGAGGCGAGACCGCCCAGTGTCGCGGAACCTGTTCGTCGAGGCGGACCCCGATCTCGACACCTTGGCGCAGTCGCAGGCGGGTGAGCCGGCGCGGACCGATGGTGCGCGTCGCCGCGGTCGCGGGCTCGTAGTCCTCGTCGACCACGACCGATCGCCCCACAGTGCGCGAGCGCACGCTTCCGAGCGCTTCACCCGCCCGAACGGCAACACCGCGCGTTGGCGGACCGCAGCGTGCCGCGCCATCGGACATGCCGACGCGGCCGCCGGACAGCTGCTCCGCGGCCTCGCGACCAGGCCTTACCGCGCACTGCTCACGATCGTCACGCTCACCCTGCTTCTGTTCGCGTTCAGCTGGTTGGTGGTCGCCGTCCGCGACACATTCACGGCGCGGCGAGCGGCCAACGGGCGAGTTGCTCGTGACGCCATCACGATCAGACACCAGCAGGCGAGGATCGGGGCTCTCACCACTGAGCTCCGCATGGTCGCGCGGACCGCGCGCCAGTCGCTGACGAGCGTGGCACCCGCGAGGCCGCTGGACGCCGGTCCCCGCCCAACGACGCCCACCCCACCGACGGCCCGCGGCTACCACCGTCATCGCTGATCGCCATGTCGCTACAGCCAGAGCCACAGCAATCACCCGCGGCCATGCGTGCCCCCGCGGTCGCGTTGATCGTTCGCCACCCCGAGGGAAGCATCCGCGTCAGCACACCAACCGACGTACCGCTGCGCGAGCTGCTGCCCGACCTGCTGGAGCTCGCCGGGCTACCCGACCACGATGGCTGGGGGCTCGCTCCGGTCGGCGGGGATCCCTACCCGCGCGAGCCGACTCTGGCGGAGCTCGGTGTTGTTGACGGCGGGCTGCTGGCCCTGTGCGAGCTGGCAGGCCGCGGGTCGGCCGACCGCGAGAGCGCGACGACGCAGCGCATGATCCCGTCGACGCGCGGCTCTAACGAGCAGCCTGGCGGGCGTCCGCTCAGCGATCGCAGCGCCCGCCTGCTGCCGTTGAGACTCTCGATCCCGGCCCGCTGCCTGACCGTGGTGGGAGCGCTGGCTCGCGGCGACCGAGGGGAGCGTCACGACGACGACCGCGCATTCGGGGTCCTTCGCCCGGCAGAGTTCACGCGTCCCGCCCGTCTCTCACCGCTCGCTCGGGCCCGCGAGGCGTGGGCGCAGAGCGACTACCGTGGGCGGCTCGAGCAGGCGATCGCGGCTCCACGCCTACTGCGGTGCGTGACGATCGCGGTGGTCTCGCCCAAGGGAGGCGTCGGCAAGACAACCACGACGGCACTGCTGGGTTCGCTGCTGGCGTTCCTGCGGCGCGACCGAGTGATCGCGGTCGAGACCAACCCGGACTGGGGTTCGCTCGGCCGGCGGCTGGTACCCGACCACCCTGTCTTCATCGACGAACTGCTCGCCGGCGCGCTGAGTGATCCCGACATCTCCCCGGCGCGGCTCGACGCGCAGCTCGGGCGGGGCCCGGACGGGCTGATGGTCGCGCCCGCCCCCACCGATCCCGACCGCGCCGCCAACCTCGACGAGAGCGCATACCGCACCCTGTTCGCCCGGCTCTCAGGGCTCGTCGGCATGCTCGTGCTCGACTGCGGCACGGGTCTCGATGACCCGCCCGCGCGGGCCGCGCTCGCCTGCGCGGACCAGCTGGTCGTCGTCTGCGACGACCAGCCCGACACCGCGAGCATCGTGGCGGAGGCCGCCACCTGGCTCCGGCACGCCGGACCGCCGCTCCTGTTGGTGGTCAACAATCTCCGGCGCGGCTCGCGGATCGACCTCCCAGCGCTCGAGCGCGCCACCGACTTCGCGCACGGCCTCGCGGTCGTCCCCAGAGACGAGAGCGGCGCCGGTCAACTGCACAACAGCCAGTTCACATGGACGCATGCTCGAGAGGGGTGGCAGATCCCGATCCGGGAGCTCGCGGCCCTGCTCGCAGCTGATTGGCAAAGACTCGAGATCGCGCGGTGACCACGCATTGCCGTCGTGGGTGCTCAGCGTGGACGACCTCGATCCTCCAGCGCGCTCGCCGCGCCCGCCTTTCGGCCACCGAGCAGCGAGCGGGCGTGCCAAGGACGGAAATACCGTCCGCGGCCAGCATCAGCCACGGCGGTGGCGCCTTGTGGCGAGCTACGGTGTCAGCCGTGCGCCGTCCCTCCCCCAAGCAGGTGGCCGTCAGCGCGCACGCCGTCGAGCAATACCGCGACCGCGTCAAGCCCGGACTCGACTCCGACGGCGCCCGCGCCGAGCTCGAGCAGCTCTGCGCGCTTGGCCTCATCCAGGGGGATGCGCCGGGCTGGGTCAACCCCGCGAGACCGGCCGCCTACTACCTGCTGCTCGGCGATCAGATCGTGCTGCCCCTCGCCCCGCAGGCAGAGGCCTGGGTCGCGACGACATGCGTCGCGCAGCGCACCCTGACCCCCACGCGCCGCTCGGCGAAGTCCGCGCGCAAGGCCTCGCTCGCCGCCCGCAAGCGCGCCCTGCGCCGGACCAGGCGCTGAACCACGATGCCGATCGCCGCGCACACCACCGGCGGGCACTCAACGCTCGACCTCGTGCTCGGGATCGCGATCCTGCTCTGGTCGCTTGCCGGCGTCACTGCCCTGCTCACCTGGCTGACACGACTCCCGCGGCGGTGCCGGAAGCGGACGGCGGACCGCGGCGGGCGTCACGGCAGGTTCGGTCGCCTGCGCGTCGGTGACGATGCCGGTCCAAGTCGGGCCGAGCCCGCCGGCGCGACTATGACCGCGGTCGAGCACGACACAATCTGCGAGAGCGACCCAGGACCCGGAGTTGGCATGACGACCCGGCCTGCTGAGCACGATGGCCGGGCCATCGCGGCAAGACGGCCGTCCGTCCCAGGGCCGCGGTGCTCGCCCGAGACGTTCGAGCCGCTCGCCCGGAGCCTCGATACCAGCCACCGGCTCGCGATCGCCGAGGCACGAGTCGCTGAAACGCTTGGCACGCTGCCGTCCGACCGATGGCTACTCCAGCGCTACGCGCTGATTGCCGGGCACCGGATCCCGTTCTTGGTGCTCGGCGAGACCGGCGTGTTCATCATCTGCGCCGTGACCGGACCGCCGGCGTGGGACGAGCTTCGTCTGCCCGCTGAGGTCGCCGAGCAGCACATCGTGCCGACGCTGCCCGGATATACGGGTCCGATGCGCGTCGGACTGTGCCGCGCTCTCGCCACCTCGGCGATCGAGCCGCGCTGGTGGTGCCGCCCCGGCGAAGCGGGCGCCTGGATGATGGGACTGGAATCGCTGATCGCGTGGATAGAGCACTTCGGCACCCACCACGGCCTCGGCATCACCGACCTCAGACGCCTGCGCGAGCTCGCGGCTCCGAAGCCCGGTCCCGTCGCACGGGCGCCGGACGTCGTCCCCGACCTCGGCTGAGCGGCTAAGGCTCGGTAGGCGAGGCTATGGGGAGAGCGACCCGTCCCGGTTGCTCGCGTTCCGAGGGTTTGGGAGGGTCCCTAGCTGGCTTGCCGATCCGCGTCGGGCTCCGGCTCGGCTGCAGCGGGGAGGGCGATCGCGTCGGCGATCTGTCGGGTGTGCGCCGACAGTTGGGAGAACGCGTCGGCGATCGCTCGGATGCTCTCGCCCTCCAGCGCGACCCCGAGCTGCTTGACGGCCCGATCGAACTTCACCCACAGGGCGCGCGGGCCCGCGCGACCGCTTTCCTCCTCGACCTCATAAGCGAGCCGGATGTTCCTCGCCCCCGGCCGAGGGTTCCATTTCACGTTCGCGAGATCGGACAGCAGCAGCGCGCGGCTTTCATGCTCTGCCGCGTCGGCGAGCTCGCGCAGCCGGTCGGCGTAGGGCCTCAGGCCGCGGACCGCCGCGGCCCACCGCTCGTCCGCCCGGCGCAGCTGCTCGTTGGCGGTCTGCGTGGAGATCAGCGGCTCGGTCACCGAGCCCCCTTGATCGGTTCGGTCGACCGCGCCAGGTACAGCCCCGCGTCCTCGGGCACCTCGCTCCAATCCGCCGGCAACTCCGCGCGCGCGGGCCGCGGCGTCGCTCGCGGGCGTTTCGGATGCCCGAGTTTCGGCTGCTCGGCGAGCATCTGCTCCAGATCCCCGCGGCGCACCATCCACCTGCGGCCGACGCGGTCGGCGGGGAGTCGATCCTCGCTGACCCAGAGGCGGATCGTCGAGGAGTTCAAGCCGAGCAGGCGCGCGACCTGCGGCAATGTCAGCTGCTCATCCGGATCAGCCATCGCGAGAGCAGTCTAGCGCTAAATGATGGTGGTAGAGTTCCGGTTGGGATGGCGGTGGTGGGAGACAACCGCGGAGTAAGGGACAGATCAGTCGCTCAGCGTCCCGACGGGTCCTGGTCGTTCGAGGACGCTCGCAGACGCCGCGATCAACGCCAAGGCACAGGGACCGCGCTCGGCCCGCCCATGACCGACGACCCGGAGGAAGACCTCTCCGCGCTCGCGCTCAGCCTCGCCGACAACCTCACCATCGACGGCACGCCGCTCTCCGAACTGGAGACCGGCCAGAAACGCGACGGCAGGGACGCCCTCGGCCTGCCGGCTGGCAACGCTCCGACCGCCGAGGAGATCATGCGCGCGCTCGAGACCGAGCAGCACGCAGCAGCACCCACCAGCACCAACGGCACCCAAGTTCACTTGGCGCCCCAACCCAGCACATGGCGGGGTGCACACGGTCCTTGGCTGCACTGGGCTCCGGCCTGGCTGATCGCCTGCATCGTCAGCGCCGGCGTCGTCACTGCGCTCGTGGTCCAGCTGGCCTCCGGCACCGGTACGACCGCTCCACGGCGCCCAGGCCACGCCCTCGCCACTGACACAGCAGCCATGACCGCGAGCCTCAGCGCCGCGACAGCCAGATTCCTCGCCGTGGAACACGCCGCGGATCGCAACCTAGGTCCGGCACGATCGCAGAGGACTCGCGCCGCGCGGCAGTCGCGCCACCGACAACCATCCCTCCACACCCTGGCACGCCGTGGATCCTCCTCGTCGAGCACGACCACATCATCGACCAGCGGCACAGCCGAAGCGGTCGATACCGCGCAACAGTCAAGGCCCTCAAGCTCCACCCCGTCCTCGGGCTCCGCGTCGTCAGGATCAGGTCAAGCCTCTCCCGCGCCGCAGCCGCACACCTCGCCGAGCTCGAACTCGGGCTCGAGCTCCTCCACCCCATCGAAAGCCACCCTCCGCTCACTCGTCACAGGAGCCGGCACCTGCAGCTGCCAGTAGGCCGCACACGCCCAACGCCCACAGGAAGGTAGGAAGCACGTGAAGACCCCCGACACGAAGGCAACCGGCCTAGCGACGGCGATGCGGCACCTGCACGGCGTCGGGCGACACCTCCGCTCGAACGCAGTGGCCTACCTTGCACTGGTCGTCGCAGTCGGCAGCGGTGGCAGCTACGCGCTCGCGGCGACCGCGAACAACGGCACGATCGCCGTTTGCGTCGACAAAGGCAGCGGAGTCATGCACCTCGCCAAGCACCCGCGCTGCGGGCGTGGACAGAGCCGCGTCGGGCTGAGCGCGGCGCTCGACCGCCCTACCGGGCGAGCCTGGGCGGCAGTGGAACAGAACGGAGCGATAGCCGAGGGTTCAGGTCTTGCCATCACGCACGCGGGCGTTGGCACGTACAAGGTCACTGTCATCGCCGCGAGCTGCCGGTTTGCCGACACCAACGCACCTGTGGTCAGCGTTGATGACGCCCAGCCGCCGGGGGGCTTCGGCGCGGGCGCGTTTCCGGTCGCATGGACAGAGGGCTTTGGTACTGGGTTCGAAGCCTTCATGATCCACACCGGCGTGGTCGTGAACGGCGAGTTCCAGCCCAAGGACGAGACGTTCAACCTCGCCGACTCGTGCGGCGGCCCATCCGGCACTTAAGAGAGGAGCAGCCGATGTGTAGGCACGTAACGCTCACGCTCTCAGCATTGGCCGCATTGGCAGCGGGAGTATGCGCCGCGCCCGTGGCAGCGCGTGCCGCAATGCCGCTG
>Ga0335078_10004983_pt1 | contig 19656 bp, 21 predicted proteins | sample Lox_Sample_32_FD_206711 | JGI IMG/M metagenome (GOLD analysis project Ga0335078, IMG submission 206711) | Soil microbial communities from Loxahatchee National Wildlife Refuge, Florida, United States - Lox_Sample_3.2 | ecosystem: Environmental > Terrestrial > Soil > Wetlands | place: USA... | reverse complement strand
GCGCCTTGGCCGGATCGCTGCTGGCGGCGATCCCTCCGCCGCAGAAGAGGAGATCCTTGTAAGTGCCGTCGGCGTGCAGATGGGTCGAGAGGATTCCCGGCTCATCCGACGGCTCGAGCACCACGGCGCCGGCGCCGTCGGCGAACAAGACGGCCGTCGAGCGATCGCTCCAGTCGGTGATGCGCGAGAGCGTCTCGGCGCCGATCACGAGCGCCCGGCGGGCATCGCCGAATCGCACGAACTTGTCGGCGATCGAGAGCGCGTACATGAATCCGCTGCAGGCAGTCTCGAGGCTGAAGGCGGCCGCGCCCCGGCAGCCGAGCCGCGCCTGCAGCAGCGCCCCGCAGTTGGGGAAGACCATATCGGGAGTGGTGGTCCCGAACGCGACGAAATCGACGTCGGCGGGCTTCACCCCGGCGGCATCGAGCGCGGCGCGCGCCGCGCGCTCCGCCAGATCCACGGTCGTCTCACCGGTGGCCGCGATGTGCCGCCGCTCGATGCCGGTGCGTTCGCGAATCCATTCGTCGCTCGTGTCCATCATCTTCTCGAGATCGAAGTTCGTGAGAACTTTCTCCGGAAGGTATGACCCTGTTCCCGCGATACGCGAATAATTCAAGTTGTCGAACCCTGTGCTGAATCGGCTCCCTGTGCCGCAAGCGCCTGTGCAATGTGCGCGGTCAGTCCGCGACGCGCGGCGAGCGCGGCGGTGATGATCGCCCGGGCGAAAGCCACACCGTCGGCTCTGCCGTGGCTTTTTACCACGATGCCGGTCAGGCCGACCATGCAGGCACCGTTATATTTGCGGGGATCGAGACTGGCGGCCACCCTTCTCAGCACCGGCCGGGCGGCGAGCCCCGCGAGCCGGTCGAGCCAGGAGGCGCGAAATTCGCGGCGCATGCGGTCGGCGATCAGGGCCGCCGCCCCTTCCATGGTCTTCAGGGCGACATTGCCGGTGAACCCGTCCGTGACCACCACATCGACGTCACCGGAGAAGATGTCATCGCCCTCGACGAATCCGACGTAATTGAGGTGGCTGGTGGCGAGCAGCAGGTGCGCGGCCTGCACCACCTCATGTCCCTTGATGTCCTCCTCCCCGATGTTGAGCAGCCCGATTCGCGGCGAGGCGAGCCCGAAGACATCGCGCGAAATGATCGCTCCCATGGCGGCGAACTGCCGCAGCTGCTCCGGCGTCGCCTTGGTGTTGGCGCCGAGGTCGAGCATATGGGTGTGCCCGTGGGCGGCGGGAATGGCCGAGATGATGGCGGCCCGCTCGACGCCGGGCAGCGTCTTCAGCACGAAGTGCGCGATGGCATTCAGCGCCCCGGTGTTACCGGCGCTCACGCAGGCTGATGCGCGTCCCTCCTTGACGAGGTCGATCGCCACGCGCATGGAGGAATCCTTCTTGCGGCGGACGGCCTCGCGCGCGCTGTCGGTCATGGCAACGACCTGACTCGCGGGCACTACCTCGAGGCGAGCACGCAGCGCGTGCGCAAGCGAGTCGATCCGCGCCCCGATGAGAGCGGCATCGCCCACGAGCAGCGCGCGCAGGCTCTGATCCTCGCGCAGCGCGGTGAGCGCGCCGGCAATGTATTCAGGCGGCGGATGATCGCCGCTCATCACATCGATGGCGATGGGCAGCACGGTCGGAGCGGTGCGACGCTCGTCGGCGGAGCGAGGCTATTCCTGCTCGTCCGTCTCGGCGGGCTTCTCGATGACGCGGCGGCCGCGATAGAAGCCATCCGGCGTGATGCGGTGGCGCAGGTGCGTCTCTCCGGACTGCGGATCGGTGGACAGCGCCGGAGCGGCGAGTCCGTCGTGGGAGCGATGCATGCCGCGCCGCGAGGGCGTCTTGCGACTTTTCTGAACTGGCATAATTGTCCTCGTGCGCCCGAAGCGCGCGCTAGCCTCAAACCAAAATTCTAACTACTTGTGTCTCAACAGGTCGGCGAGCCCCTCGAAGGGCCGCTGACTGACGGGCTCCACATCCGCGACCAGCGGCGCGGTGGCGGGCACCGCACAATCGCGCAGCTGCGCGTGCAGCGGCACGATCGGCAGCGCGAGCAGCAACTCCTCCTCGACCAACTCGCCAACGCTGATGCGGCCCTCGCGCGCGAGCACCGGCTCGAGCTCCTCGGGCACCTCGGCAGCCTCGGACTCCGCAGCGATCAGCGCCACTGCGCTCGTGCCGTCGATCGGGAACTCCATCGCCCGCATGCACCGCTGACATTGCAATTGGGCCACGCCGCGGAGCGACAGCTCCGCTACGGCAAAGCCCGCTTGCTGCCGCAAGCGCACGCTACCGCGCGCACTCCCGCCGATCCCCGCGATTTTCGATTTCAACCGCGGCAGCTCGGCCAGCGGCACCTCAAAGTCGATCTCGGCTTCGCCTTGCGCGAGCCGATCGATCTCGAGCGGCTGGTACCAGGGCGGCGACATGGGGCGCGTATAATAGGTATCGGCCGCCGGCAAGTCAAAATCGGCTGCACGCTTTAAGTCTTTGATGCCTCAGCTCATTCTCGCCTCGACCTCCCGCTATCGCCACGCTCTGCTCGAGCGGCTGGGGCTGCCGTTCAGCGCCGCTGCCCCGGAAGTTGCGGAGGACACCGTGGCCGGGGAGCTGCCCCCCGATCGGGCGCTGCGGCTTTCGATCGCCAAGGCGCAGGCCGTTTCGACCCGAAGGCCGGATGCGGTCGTGATCGGCAGCGATCAGGTCGCGGCGATCGGCAGCCGGATTCTCGAGAAGCCCGGCGATGCCGCGCGATGCCGCGCCCAGCTCAGCACGGCGAGCGGCTCGAGCGCGCGCTTCCACACGGGGTGCGCCGTGATCGCGCCGCAGGCCGGCATCCGCCTGGTGCACCTCGACACGACGACCGTCTTCTTCCGCAGCCTCACCGGGCAGGAGATCGAGCGCTACGTGGAGCGGGAGCAGCCACTCGATTGCGCCGGCGGTTTCCGGGTCGAGGGACTCGGCATCTCGCTTTTTGAGAGCATCGAGAGCGGCGATCCGACCGCCTTGATCGGCCTTCCGCTGATTTGGCTGGCCGGCGCGCTCCGGCGAGCCGGGTTCAGCGTTCCCTAGTGCCGCGGGAAGCGGCCGCTCAATCATTTGCTTTTGGACGGCAGACGCTCGAGGAGCGTCGCGAGTTCGGGCGGCAGCGGCGCGCTGGCACTGAAGGGTCCGCCCCCGTGGGGCCACTCGAAGCTCATGCTATGGGCGTGCAGGAACATCCGCGTGAGTCCGAGGGCGCGCAGGCGCGCGTTGAACTCGGCATCGCCGTACTTCTCATCCCCGGCGACCGGGTGACCGGCGTAGCTCGCATGCACGCGGATCTGATGCGTCCGCCCCGTATGCAGCGCCACTTCGGCCAGCGTCGCCGCGACGGCGCCGGGTCCGCGCGCGCCGAAGAACTGCACCGGACGGAATTCGCTGAGCGATGGCTTCCCGGAGGCGTCCGCGCGCACCGTGCGCTCGCCACCCACCCGGGTATCGGTACGCAACGGCACATCGATCCGCTTGTGCCCGAGGTTCCACCTGCCGGCGAGCAGGACCAAGTAGCGCTTCTCGCACTGCCCTTCGCGCAGCAGCGCGTGGACGGTGCGCAAGGTGGTGGCATTGCGCGCCACCAGCAGGCAGCCGCTCGTATCCCGGTCGAGCCGGTGCACCAGCTCGAGCGGCTCGCCGGGCTTGAGCGCGCGCAGCGCCTCGATGACCCCGAAGCTGATGCCGCTGCCCCCGTGGACGGCGATGCCCGCGGGCTTGTCGAGCACGAGCAGCCGGTCCGTCTCCTGGACGATGGCCCGCTGCACCGCTTCCAGCAAGGCGGGCGGCGGACCGCGTGAGACTCCCGTCGCCTGCGCCTCGGTCTGCTCGCGCACCGGCGGCACCCTCACCCGGTCCTTGGCGCTCAGCCGAGTCTCGGGTCCCACCCGATGACCGTTCACACGCACCTCGCCGCGGCGAATGATGCGGAATATTCGGGTGCGGGGCACATCCGCGAGGTGCCGCGCGAGATACTTATCCAGGCGCTGGCCGGCATCGGCCTCCTCGACTTCGAAGTGCCGAACGCCGTGTCCGCGGGGCGGTGAGGCGGGCGCGGCAGCGGGGCTCTGAGGAGCCGTTTCAGCCCGGGAAGCCGGGGATTCCTTCTCTGGCACAGGGACCTCGGTGTAAGGCGCTGTTTCTACAGACATCTTTGCAGTATACTCGGCGCCCGCGTCCAGCGTTCGGACGCGTCAATGGTTGGCGGCGCGCCGCGCCGCATGTTAGTTGGACCTCCGCATAAAGAGGCCATCGTATTGGGCCGACAAGATCGCGCAGCTGGCGTCGAACCCCCTTGCTCAGGGTTCCGCGGGCCGCGGCATCGGTTGAGAGTACCGAAGCTTTTCCGGCACCCCGCCCCTCGTGAGGCGGGCATCGACGACTGGATCGAGACTCGTACGCAGCATCAGCGTGCGCCGAGTGTGAGGAATCTTCGCCGCCGCGACGCTCTGGCGTTGCGGCCTCCCGCCTTCTTGCCGGCCCCTCACCTGATAGTAGGGGCACATGAAAAGAATGCTCGTGAATGCGACTCAGCAAGAGGAGTTGCGGGTCGCACTGGTTGACGGACAGAAGCTCTTCGACCTCAGCATCGAAATCCCTTCCCGCGAACAGAAGAAAGCCAACGTCTACAAGGCGCGCATCGCGCGCATCGAGCCCTCTCTCGAGGCCTGCTTCGTCGACTACGGTGCTCAGCGCCACGGCTTCCTGCCGCTGAAGGAGGTCTCGCGGGAGTACTTCCGCCAGCAGCCCCAGGGCGGGCGGATGAACATCCGCGAGCTGCTCGCCGAAGGCCAGGAGCTCATCGTGCAGGTCGAGAAGGAGGAGCGCGGCAACAAGGGTGCGGCGCTCACGACCTTCGTCAGCCTCGCCGGACGCTTCCTCGTGCTCATGCCGAACAATCCGCGCGCGGGCGGGGTCTCGCGCCGCATCGAGGGCGAGGACCGCGATCAGATGCGCGAGGTGATGAACCAGCTGCGGATCCCGGACGGCATGGGCGCGATCGTACGCACCGCCGGTGTCGGCCGCAGCGTCGAGGAGCTGCAATGGGACCTCGACAACCTCAACGCGCAGTGGGAACAGATCTCCGCCGCCGCGAAAGACCGCTCCGCCCCGTTCCTCGTCTACCGGGAGAGCGATGCGGTGACGCGCGCCATGCGCGATTACCTCTCCGACGATATCGGCGAGGTGCAGGTGGATGATACGGGCGCCTTCCAGAAGGCGCAGGAATACATGCAGCGCTTCATGCCCGAGGAGGCGCAGCGGCGCCTGAAGCTCTACACGGACGACATTCCGCTCTTCACCCGCTATCAGATCGAAAGCCAGATCGAGTCCGCCTACGGGCACAAGGTGCAGCTCCCCTCGGGCGGCAGCATCGTCATCGATTACACCGAAGCGCTGGTATCGATAGACATCAACTCGGCCCGCGCCACCAAAGGCAGCGACATCGAGACCACCGCCCTCAACACCAATCTCGAGGCGGCCGATGAGATTGCGCGCCAGTTGCGCATCCGCGACATCGGCGGCCTCATCGTCATCGACTTCATCGACATGGAGTCGAGCAAGAATCAGCGCGAGGTCGAGGACCGGCTGCGCGATGCGGTGAGGATGGACCGCGCGCGGATCCAGATCGGGAAGCTCTCGCGTTTCGGGCTGCTCGAGATGTCGCGCCAGCGGCTGCGGCCCTCGCTCGGGGAATCGAGCCACATCGTCTGCCCGCGCTGCGTCGGCATCGGCAGTATCCGCGGCGTCGAATCGATGACCCTCGCGGTGCTGCGCCTCATCGGCGAGGAGCTGCGCAAGGACCGAACCTCCCGCGTCATTGCCCAGCTTCCGGTTGAGGTGGCGACGTATCTCTTCAACGAGAAGCGTGAGTGGCTGCGCACCTTGGAGGATCGCAGCTCCGCCGAGCTCATCATCGTCCCCAATCCCAACATCCAGACTCCGGAGTACTCCATCCGGCGGGTCCGCGACGATGAGGCCGATCTGCCGGAGAACCGGCAGACGAGCTACCTCATGCCGACCGCGCCGGCGCTTGCCGAGCCCGGCAGTGCTCGCGAGAAGCGGCCGGAGTCGGAGATTCCGGCCGTGGCGGCGGTGCTGCCGAGTACGTCGGCTCCGATGACGTTGCCAGCGGCGCCCGCCGCCGCTCCCGCTGCCGAAGCCGCTGCCGCCGAGGCGCACCCGAGCGGCGGTTTCCGGGGCTGGCTGAAGAAGCTCTTCGCCGGCGAGTCCGCCGAGCCGGCGGCGGCGGCCGCGCCGGCGCACTCAGTCGCGGCCCCGGGAACGACGCCTCATCGCTCGACCAACGATGGCGAGCGGTATCGCAACGGGCGCCGAGAGCACTCGCGTCAGCCTCGCCGCAGCGAGGGCGGTCAGCGCCGTGGCCATGGTGAGGGGCGCCGCGCCGAGGGACGGGGCCGTGACGGGCGCGATCGGGATCGTGACCATCGCGAGCACAATCGGGATCACGAGAGACGCCAGCGCGAGCGCGATATGGGTCCGCGCTCGGGCGAGACCGGACCGCTTGTTTCGGGCTCCCCGGCAGCCGAATCCCGTGTCGAAGGCGAGCCGGGCGCGCCATCGAGCGAGCGCGGCGAGCGCGGCGAGCGCCGCGGGCGCCGCAGAGGTCGCCGCGGCCGCCACGGCGGCGGCGGCGCAGGCCGCGAGGGCGGTATGCGAGAATCGGTCAACGCGGCGGCAGCCGCTTCGGCGAGTCATGAGGCGGGCGGGGCCGGATTCTCATCCGAGCCGCGCTCCAACGGAACCCACGAGCAACAGCAGGACACACCTGCTCCCCGCGAGACATCCGCCGCGCAGGAGTGGCGTGAGCCACCGCGTGAGCCACCTCGTGATCCGCCCCGCGAGCCACCTCGCGAAGCAACGGAATCGGCCGCCGGGCGGCCCGAGCGCGCGCCTGCGCCCATTGCGCATTTCGAGCCTTCGCCGCCGATCGAGAGCAGCGCACCGCGCGAGACCAAGCCCTACGTGGTGTGGTCGTCCGCTCCTCCCGATGCCGCCGACCGGGCGGTATCCGGCGGCGGCCGCGGACCCGAGGAGTAACTGGGTGTTGGCCGGTGCTCGCGCGCCGGTCCGGACTCAGGCCGCTTGCGAGTCGCGCCGCAGCTGCTCGATGAGCCCGCGGGAGGCGGCTTCGATCAAATCCAACACGTCCTCGAAGCCGTTGGGTCCGCCGTAGTACGGGTCCGGCACTTCGCTGATGCCCGCAGCGGGTGCGAACTCGAGAAAGAGCCGTAGCCGCTCGCGGGTATGCACCGGCGCGCGCCGCTCGAGGGCGCGCAGATTCTCCCGGTCCATGGCGAGGATGAGATCGAAATGCTCGAAGTCGCCCGGCTCGACCACCCGCGCGCGCAATGCCGAAAGATCATAACCGCGCCGGGCCGCGGCCTGGCGGGTGCGCCGGTCGGGAAGCTCGCCGACGTGATAGCCGGCGGTGCCGGCCGAATCGACTTCCAACACGATATCCGGCGCCTCGCGCGCGGCCAGCGCCCGAAACACGACCTCCGCCGTCGGCGAGCGGCAGATGTTGCCCAGACAGACGAAAAGAATCCTCACCGCGCTATTTTACGCTGTAGCCCCGCGCATCGAGGCAGGCGCTGACGGCCCGTCGGTAGTCCGCGGCCTTGTGCGCCATGGCGGCCGCCTGCTGCTGGTCCTGCTCGCTCATGGCCATCTGGTTTTCCTGGGCCCGCTGCGCATCGCTCGCGCTGCCGATCATGGCGCCCGTGATGCCGCCGAACACCGCTCCCGCACCCCGATCCCAGCGCGGTGAGATGGCAGCCCCGAGAATCGCGCCGGCGATTGCCCCGACCGCGGTGCCCGTGCCCGGAGGCGGACCGCTCACGGCCACCCGATCGTAGGCGGGGACATTGGGCGCGCTCGGGTCAAAACCCGTCTGCTTGACTGCCCAGAGTCCGCACTCGTAGCGGTCCCGGCTCTGCTGGTCAGGGGACTGGCCTTGCTGCGGATAAGCGTAAACGGTGGTGTTCGGAGGCGGCCCGGCATAGACGGCTGGCGGCGGAGGCGGAGCCGCAGGCGGGGCCGTGACGCAGCCTCCGAGCCCTAGCGCGAGCAGCGTCAGGGCGGCCATTGCGGTAAGGCCCGGCGTGGTCTTCGATGCTTGTAACAAATTGATACGCATGGTTTTTCCGTTACGCGAACCCGCTACTGGCCTGAACGTGGGGGCGATCCGCGGGTTGACAACCCGGCCTGGGCATTTGCCTTCCGGCACTGGCCTTCCCCGCACTGGCCTTCCGAGCCGAATTATACCCCGCCCTCGCCGGGCCCCCCTCAGCGCGAAAGTAAGGCTGTGACACGCTCCAGATCTTCCGCCGTATTCACATCCGGCCCGGGCGGCTCCTCGGCATCCGCCACCCGAATGGGAAGCCCATGCGCCAGCGCTCGCAGCTGCTCGAGCTTCTCGGCCTGCTCGAGTGGGGTCGGCGCCAGGGCTGCGAGCCGCCGCAACGCCCCCACCCGGTAGGCGTAAATCCCAACGTGCCGCCGCGCACCCGCGAACACCCGCTGGCTCTCGAGTCCGGCCGGGGCGCCGTCCCGGTTCCAGGGAATCGGTGCCCGGCTGAAGTAAAGCGCCCGGCCCTGCGCACCGCTCACCACCTTCACCGCGTTGGGATCGAGAAACTCCTCGAGCGACTGCACCGGCGTCGCCAGCGTCGCGATCGCCGCTTGCGGATCGCAAGCCAACAGACCCGCGACCTGGCGGATGAGGGCCGGCGGAATGAGCGGCTCGTCCGCCTGCACGTTGACCACGATGTCGGCCTCGGGCCAGCCCTCGAGGGCGGCGAGCTCGGCGATGCGATCCGTGCCCGAGGCATGCGCGGCGGAGGTCAGGCGCACCTGCGCCCCAAAAGCTGCCGCGGCCGCGACAATCGCCGGATCGTCGGTCGCGATCCACACGCTGCGCGTGCCGGATGCGCAAGCGCGCTCATGGACCCACTGCAGCATCGGCTTGCCCATGATCGGCGCCAGCACCTTACCCGGCAGGCGGGTCGAGCCGCGCCGGGCGGGGATGGCCACGTGGAAGGTAGCGGCTGAGCTGGACACGCGAAGGTCCGAGGATCGAAGCTCAGCGCTCGAGGAGTGGGTCGTCGGCCGCGAGCTGCCGCGCCTCCTCCTCCAACATGATGGGCACGTCGTCGCGAATCGGATAGGCCAACCGGTCGAGCCGGCAGACGAGCACCTGTGGCTCGCGTCGATAGATCAGCGTTCCCTTGCACACCGGACAGGCGAGGATCTCGAGCAGGCGGGAGTCCATCGGCAATCTAACCTCGGGCGGGGGTGAAGGATTCGATCTTGCGTATCACGAGCTCGAGCAGTCGGCGCGAGTCCTCGTCGCTGAACGCCGCTTCGACCGGCACGTACCAGAGCCGCGGTCCGGCCATCTCGGCGCATTTTACGGCATCCTTCTCCGTCATGAGCACCGCCAGGCCGTCACCGAAATCGAGCTCGGCCGCCGACAGCGCGTGATGATCGGGGAAAGCGTGCTCGATGACCTGCAGGCCGCAGGCGCGAAGATCGCCGAAGAATCGCTGCGGATTGCCGATTCCGGCGACGGCGTGAACCGGACGGCCGCGAAATTGCGCGAGCGGCATCGGCTCACCCGAAGAGGCGAGCCGCCGCGCCTGCCCCGCCGAAAGCCGCATCCGCAGCGCCGCCGCCTCGAGCTCCGGCGGGAGCCCCCGCAGCGCCGCACCCCGCTCCCCGCCCGTCACCACCACCGCATCGGCCTCACGCGCCCGCCAAGCGCCCTCGCGCAGCGGACCTGCGGGCAACAGCCGCCCGTTACCCAATCCCCGCGCACCATCGATCACGACGATCTCACCGCTTCGCGCCAGGCGAAGATGCTGCAGGCCGTCGTCGGCGAGTATCACCTCGACGCCCGCTGCCACCAGTGCCTGCGCCGCGGCAACGCGATCGCTCCCGACCATGGTCGCACTGCCGGTGTGACGCTTGAGGATGAGCGGCTCATCGCCGACTTCCTGCCACGAGGAGTCCGCCGCGACCGCCCGCAGGCCGCCACAGCGGCGGCCGTAGCCCCGGGACACCAGGCCGACCTCGATCCCGCGCTCGCTCAAGCGGTTGGCGAGCCAGATGGTGAGTGGCGTTTTTCCCGTGCCGCCGACGGTGAGATTGCCGATGACGATCACCGGCCTGGCGAGAGCGTGCGATCGCATCCAACCCCGCCGGTAGGCTGTCCGGCGCGCCGACACCGCCGCTCCATACAACCAGGAAAGCGGCAGCAGAGCCGACACGGCGCGGCGCCGCTCGTACCAGAGCCCGAAGAGCCAGTGTGTCTTCATCGGCTCTGTCGCTGACGATCAATCGGCGAACTGCAGCCTGTAGAGCTGCGCGTAGCGTCCGTCGCGGGCCAGCAGCTGCGCATGCGTGCCGCTCTCGACCAGCGCACCGGCATCGAGCACCACGATGCGGTCCGCCTGCTCCACGGTGGAGAGCCGATGCGCAATGACGAAAGTCGTGCGGTTGCGCACGAGCTGCGCGAGAGCCGCCTGGATGTGGCGCTCCGCCTCGGTGTCGAGCGCCGAGGTCGCCTCGTCCAGAATGAGAATGGGCGCATCCTTGAGCAGCGCTCGCGCGATCGAGATGCGCTGCCGCTGGCCTCCCGAGAGCAGCACGCCGCGATCGCCCACCACCGTATCGAGGCCCGCCGGAAGGCCGGCGGTGAACTCCAACACGTGCGCGGCCTCCGCCGCCTCGAGCAGATCGCGTTCCGAGACCGTCCGGCCAAAAGCGATGTTGTTGCGGATGGTGTCGTCGAACAGCGTGACATCCTGACTGACGACGGCGATCTGCCGGCGCAGGCTCCGCACCTCGTAATCCCGGATGTCGCGGCCATCCACGAGAATGGACCCCGAGGCGATGTCGTAGAACCTCGGCAGGAGGCTCACCAGCGTCGACTTGCCGCTGCCCGAGCGCCCCACGATGGCGAGACTCGTGCCGGCCGCGACCTGCATCGACACGCCGCGCAACGCCGGCCGCTCGCCGGTCGGATAGGAGAAGGTCACCTCGCGGAATTCGACCTCGCCGCGCACGCGCCCGGCGACGTAGCCGCCGCCGGCCGGCTCGGGTGGCTCATCGATCAGCTCGAAGAGGCTCTCGGCCGCGGCGACGCCCTGCTGCAGCGGGTCCGCGACGCTCACGAGCTCGCGCAGCGGCTGCGCGATCAGGCTGAGCGCGGTGAAGAAGCCAAACAGAGCACCCGCCGTCATCTGCCCGTTGAAGGTGTCGCGGATCGCAAGCCCGAGCACGAGCGCACCCCCCAGGGCCGTGACGAGTTGGACGGTCGGGTTGGCGAGGCCGCGGGTGAGGATCAGGCGCATGTAGGAGCGGCGATTGTGTTCGTTCACCGCCTCGAACTGTGCCTGAAGGTGCGGCTGCGCCTCGTAGACCTTCACCAGCCGCGGCGCCTCGAAGCTCTCCTTGGCGATACGCGTGACATCGCCCATGGAGTCCTGAATGCGGCGGCCGTAGCGGCGGAAGTTTCGGTTCACGACCGACACGAGCCAGGCCGCGAAGGGCCCGGTGCCGAGGGAGATCAGCGCGAGCCGCCAATTGAGCCAGAAAAGATCGAAGATCATCGCCATCACGGTGAGCGCCGCGCGCACCATGGTGACGATCGAGTCAGTGGAGGCCGTCCCGACCTGCTCGCTGTTGTAGGTGAGCTTGGAGAGCAGTGCGCCCGAGGACGTCCGGTCGAAATAGGCGGCCGGCAGGTCGAGCACGCTGCCGAAGACTTCGGTTCTGAACCGCTTGACGATGCTGCGGCCCACGTAGCCCATGCAATAGGTCTGCGTGAAGTTGCCGATGCCCCGGCATATGAAGATGAGCACCAGCGCGATCGGGATGAGGAAGATCATCCGCGGATCGGGATGAGCGACCCAGTCACCGAAGCGCTGGCCGAGCCAGACGAAAGCCGCCATGGAGGCGGAGTAGATCGCGCCTCCCAGTATGCCGAGGGCGAACATGCCCTTGTGGGGCTTCAAATACCCGAGCAGCCGCCGGTAGCTCGCGGACACACTCACCGGCTGCGATGGACGGCGGCTCGCCACCTCCTTGAAGGACCGCCGGCTCGCCACGTGATTCAAGAGCCGCCTGCCCGCTGGTCCCTGATGGTCGCGATGTCGAGCCGGACGAAGCCGAGCTGACCCAGCACGTCCATCGCCGTGACCACCGACTGTTGGGTGGCGCGACCGTCGGCGCGTATCGTCACGGTCATGTCGCGCCTGCCGCCGGCCTCCTTGAGGAGCGCCGAACGCAGCGTGTCGGGACTCGAATTGATGAGCTCGCGGCCGTTCACGAGATAGGTTCCGGACTCGGTCACCGACACCACCAGCGGCTCGCTCTGCTGCACGGCGGGCGGCACGGCGCTCGCCTGCGGCAGCTGTACGTGCAACCGCCCCTCATCGGTGAACCGGCTCGACAACATGAAGAAGACGACGAGGAGCAGCACGACGTCGATGAGGGAGACCACGTTGATCTCCGGCTCCTCGTGGCGGCGCGGCTTGAGGTTCATGACGGACCCGGATCAGGCGGCGACGGAGCGTCCGCCCCGGGCGCCGGCCGATTCCACCGCATCGGCCATGCGCATGGCTTGCTTCTCCATCTCCACCACGATGCGCTCCACCCGGCCGCGAAGGTAGCGGTAGGCGAAGAGCGAGGGGATGGCGACGCAAAGACCCGCGGCGGTGGCGACCAGCGCCTCGGCGATGCCGCCCGAGAGCACGCGCGGATCGCCCATTCCGCCGGCCTGGATGGCGTTGAAGGCACGAATGATGCCGGTGACGGTGCCGAGCAGTCCGAGGAGCGGCGACACGCCCGCGATCGTGCCCAGGGTGTTGAGGAACCGCTCGAGCTCGTACACCACGTGACGGCCCGTGTCCTCGAGGCGCTCCATGAGGATCTCCCTGGGCCGGTGGCGATTCGCGAGACCGGCGGCCAGAAGTCTGCCCAGAGGCGAGTTCTGCTCGAGCGCGGCAATGACCTTATCGTTGACCTGGTTGGCCTCGATCAGCTGCCAGACCTTCTGCGGCAGCTCGCGCGGCATCACTCGCCGGTCCTGCAAGGTCCACAAACGCTCGAGCACGATCGCGGCCGCCGTGATCGAGCAGAGAATGATCGGCCACATGAGCGGGCCGCCTGCCCGCACGATTTCCCACATCCAGCGACCCCGGGGGACGGAACCCAAAAGACAGCGACCGGGCATAATACCGTTTCCCGGGACCGTCATGCCGTCGAAGGCGGGTCTCTGTGACCCAGCGGGGGGCCACACCGTCGCCAATCTGGTACAGTCCGGACCCCCATGCCTCGTCGTGTCCTGAAGAAGCTCCTTCCCTCCCCGGGCCAGCTGCAAGGTCATTGGCTCCTGCGACACTTCGGCGAGCGGCTGCTCGATCCCCGACTCTGGGCGCTGCACCGGCGCGGCGTCACCGCCGCCTTCGGCGTGGGCATCGCCATCTGCTTCATTCCGCTTCCGGTGCACCTGGTGGTCGCGGTGCTGATCGCCATCGTCTGGCGGCTCAACGTACCGGCGATCTACGGAACCACTCTGCTCGTCAACCCGCTCACCATGGTGCCCATCTATTACCTGGCGTATCGGGTCGGGGCCGTGCTGCTGCACGTCGCCCCGCAGCGCTTCTCGTTTCGCCTGAGCTGGAACTGGCTCGAACGCGGCCTCGGGCCGATGTGGCAGCCCTTTCTCATCGGCTGCATGGCGTGCGCGCTGGTGCTGGGACTTCTCGGTTGGGGAGGTCTCGAGCTGATCTGGCGCTGGCGGGTCACGTCCCGGTATAGGGCTCGCCGCGTTGCAGCGCCGGCATGAGCCGCTCCGCCAACCTGCCCTTCTCGATCTCGTAGACGCGCTCCATCCGGTTGGCCAGACGGATGTCGTGGGTCACCACGACGAGGCTCGTACCGCGCTCGCGGTTGAGCTCGAGCATCAGCGCGAACACCGACTCCGCATTCACCCCGTCGAGATTTCCGGTGGGCTCATCGGCGAGCACGATCTTCGGCTGCGTCACGAGCGCGCGCGCCACGGCGGCACGCTGGCGCTCGCCCCCCGAGAGCTGATGGGGCCGATGCTCCAGGCGCTCGCCGAGCCCGACGCGCTCGAGGAGCTCGCGCGCGGCCTTGCGCGCCTCGGCCACTCGGGTGCGGCGCACGAGCAGCGGCATGGCGACGTTCTCGAGGGCGGAGAACTCGGGCAGCAGATGATGGAACTGGTAGACGAAGCCGAGCGCCTGATTGCGCAGCTCGCCCCGCTCCCGTTCCGTCAGACCGTGGATGTCGCGCCCATCGACCAGCACCTGGCCGCTCGTCGGACGATCGAGACCGCCCAGGATCTGCAGCAGCGTCGTCTTGCCGGAGCCGGAGGCGCCGACGATCGCCACACGCTCCCCAGCCGCCACGGACAGCTCGACGCCACGCAACACCTCGAGGGTCACCGGGCCCTGGCTGAAGCTCTTCGAGACATCGCGCGCCTCGAGCACCCAGGTGCGATGGCTCCCGTCCGGGGTCTCACTCCCGCTGCAGCGGGAGCGGACACGCTGAGCCGTGTCGTCAGCCATCGTTCCAGACGATTCATTCATGACGCAAGGCCTGCGCCGGAGCCGTGCGGCTCGCACGCCAGGCGGGATAGACGGTCGCCAGAGCGCAAAGGAGAAACGCCACGCCGCAGACGCGCAGCACGTCGGATCCCTGCACGTAGGCCGGAAGATCGCTCATGTAGTAAACCCGCGGATCGAGGAACTGCGTGTGCAGCAGCCGCTCGAGCCCGCCGACGAGCGACTGCAGATTGTGCGCTACCAGGGCACCGAGCCCCGCCCCGAGCAGCGTCCCGGCGAGGCCGATCATGATTCCCTGGATGGCGAAAATGGCGAGCACGTTGCGCGGCGCCGCCCCGATGGTCCGCAGGATGGCGATGTCGGACTGCTTCTCCTTGACGATCATGACCAGCGTCGCGACGATGTTGAATGCGGCGACGGCGACGATCATCGACAGCATGACGAACATCATCGACTTGGTGCTCTCGATGGAGCGGAAGAAGTTGGCGTGATTGTCGGTCCAGTCACTGACGTAGTAGCCCGGGCCACCCAGGTCGTAGGCGACCCGGCGCACCACCTTGGGCGCCTGCCACGGATCTTCCAACGACAGCCGAAGCCCGGTGACCGTCCCGGGTGCAAGACCGAAGAGCCGGGCCGCGTCCGTCAGGTTCACGAGCGCGAGCCCGCGGTCGTATTCGTACATGCCGGAATGAAAGAGCCCCGCCACCTGAAAACGGCGCATGCGCGGCATGACACCGGTCGGCGTCGCCACGCCCGACGGGGCGATCAGCACCACCGACTCGCCGACCCGCACGTGCAGCGCCCGAGCCAACGCGCTGCCGAGGATCACCCGATACCGCCCGGGCTGCAGCTGCCCGAGACTGCCGGCGGTCAGCCGCTGCGCGAGGCCGCTCGCCCGGCGGCCCTCATCCGCCAGCATGCCGCGCACGGAGGCGCCGGTGATCTGCTCGCCGTGCGTGAGCATGGCCTGCTCTTCCACGTAGGGCGAGGCCACGCGCACGCCGGGCTCGTGCTCGACCCGTTGCTGGATCGTCCGCCAGTCCGCGATCGTGCCCTGCAGGCCCATGATCGTGCCGTCGGAGGTCACGCTGAGAATGCGTGTGCGCAGCTCGCGTCCAAAGCCGTTCATGACCGAGAGCACGACGATGAGAGTGGCGACACCGAGCGCCAGCCCGCAGACGGACATGAGCGATACGAACGACACGAAGCCGCGCCGATGGGTGGAGCGCAGATAGCGCGTGCCGACCAGCCACTCGTACCCCGGCCGCATCGCCTGCTACTCGTACCGCAGCGCCTCGGCGGGCGCGGTGCGCGCGGCCCGGAGCGCCGGGTAAAGGGTCGCGGCAGCGGTGAGGATCAGGGCGGCCGCGCTGATCACCGCGACATTGCTCCACCTGACCACGGAAGGAATGGTGGTGATGTAGTAGATGCTCGAGCTGAAGATCTGAAAGCCGAAGGTATTCTGCAGGAAGGGCACGATGGTATCGACGTTGAAGGCGAGCACGAGACCGAGCGCCACCCCGAGGCCTACTCCCAGCCAGCCGATGACCAGTCCCTGTGTCAGGAACACTCCCATGACCCGCCGCGGCGATGCGCCGAAGGTGCGCAGGATCGCGATATCGGTGCGCTTGTCGGTCACCACCATGACGAGCATCGCCACGATGTTGAATGCGGCCACCGCCACGATGAGCAGCAGGATGAGCGACATCATGGTTTTCTCGATACGGATGGCGCGGAAATAATCCGCGTTGTCCTGCGTCCAGTCGATGACCTGAAATCCCTTGGGCAGCCGGGAGCTCAGCGCGGCCGAGAAGCGGGGCGCGGCCAGCGCGTCGCGATAGCGCACCCTGAGTCCCTGATCGCCACGCGCGGAAGGCGAGAGCGCCAGCACGTCACCGATGTTGGCGAACACGAGCGAAGCGTCATGATCGGGGCCCGCCTGGAAAACCCCCGCCAGCCTGAACTGCCGCAGTTGCGGCGCCGGCACGCCACCGGCCGTGACGGTCGGAATGAGCAGCGTCAGAGGGTCGCCCGGCGCCAGTCCGAGCTCCTCGGCGATCGTCTCTCCCACGATCACCCGCTCGGAGCCCGGCGCGAGATCGGACAGCTTTCCCTCGGTGATCGCGCCCGCAAGATGCGTGACGGAGCTCTCTTGCTGCGGATCGATGCCGCGCAATTGCACCGGCAACATTTCCGGCGTGCGCACGGCGAGCGCCTGCAGCTGCGCGTAGGGGGCGACCCCCGTCACCCCGGGGGAGTGGCGGATGATGGCAGCGGCCGCCTGCCACTGCGCCGCACTCGCCGGTACCGAGTCCGCCGCTCCTGCCGGCACCACGCGCGCATCCGCGTCCAGCGACAGCAGCTCCCCCCTGAGCTCGCCCTCGAAGCCGTTCATCACCGAGAGAATGACGATGAGCGCGGCGACGCCCACGCAAACGCCCGCCAGGGAAGTCCAGGTGATGAAAGACACGAAGAACGCGTGCGAGCGGGCGCGCACGTAGCGCAGGCCCACGAAGAGCGACAGCGGATGAAACATCCTGGTCATTTAACCATATCGGGACCGCGGATCGCCGGATCTTGATGGGGTTCACAGAACGGCGGGGTACCCCGGGCCCGCGGCTTTGACAGATTGCGGCTGGGTGTATAGTCACGCCGGATCGGGTGGAGGTTCCGTATGCGCTCGGTAAAACTACTCGCACTGCTGCTCGGCTGCGCCCTTGCGGGCGGCGCGGCGGCCGAAACCGTGGTGGTCGATGGCCAGGTGCAGATCGAGCAGAGCTCGGTCGCGCATCCCACGCGCGGCGCCACGATGCACCAGGTGGAAACCCGATTCGGGCAGCCGCAGAAGCGCTACCCGACCGTCGGCAAGCCGCCCATCACCCGCTGGGACTATCCCTCGTTCTCGGTATTCTTCGAGTACAACCGCGTCGTGCACGCGGTCGTGCACGGCTGATCCGGCTCATCCGGCCCGAACTCGCCTGCGGCGCGTCGAAGCGATCGCGCCCGCCGTCTTCAGAGCGCAGCCGTCATTTCTTCGCGGCGATGATCTCGTCCAGATAGTCGGGCGTGCCGTTGACGCGCACGAGGTGCGGATACTGCAGGCCGCCGTAATAGTCGACGGCCACGTTCCGGTACTCGCCCTGATACTTCAGCAGGATCGTTGGTCGTATCCTCGAGCGTGCGCCACTCGAAGCCGGGACGGTTCCTGTCGTAGTTGGCCGCGACCATCGCCAGCGCATCGCGGAACTGCTGCGCACTCCACATCCCGGCGCGCGCCGTCAGCACGTATCCCCAGTACTGCGTCTGCCCTTCTTACACCCACAGGAGCGAGTCGCCCATCGGCACGTTGAAGTTGGGTGTCCACAGGTCCGCCGGCCGGCGGAACTTGCCGTTCCAGGAGCATCGGCCAAGACGTCGAGGTGCACCGGCCCCGCGGCGCCCGAAACGCGTACACGTCGTATTCGTCGCGCTGCCATGGCAGCCGCTCGCCGTCTGCCGTCACGGTGAGCCCGGCCAGCAGGTCGATGGGTCCGCTCGGGGAGTGATTTCCGGGAAGCCACTGCGGGTAGAGCAGCGTGAGCTCGCCGCTTCGCACCGGGATGATCTCGTGCACGCGGAAGATGCCCTGCGCGGTATCGGACGCGTCCACCTGGATGCCGATCGTGCCCGGATAGGGCGTGTCCCGCGGCGACCCGATGTGCATCTCGGCCCATTCGAGGCCGGCGGCGCTCGCCCGAGCGATGCCGAGCGCCAGCACGGCGGCGAGCCCGGCCGGTGTGGTAACCTTTCGTTTTCGCAGAATAATACCGGGGATCGGATCTTGTCCGTCGATGAGTCTCTGAAGACCCGCATCGAGGAGCTGGTGCGTGCGGGAACGGTGCGCCGCAAGCTCGCGGCTGCGCAACTCGAGGCGGAAATCCGGCGTCGGGAGGAGGTGCTGCGGCGTACCTTCCGGCGTTATCTCTCGCCGCGCCTCGCCGACAAGATACTCGAGGACGCGCAGCTGCGCGGCACGCTCCTCTCCACCGAGGATCTGCGCGCGCATGCCGTGGTGCTGTTCGCGGATCTGCGCGGCTTCACGACCATCTCCGAGCGGCTCGCGCCGAGCCAGGTGGTGCCGCTCCTCAACGAGTACTTCTCCCTCCTCACGGAGATCACCTTCCGCCACGACGGCACCGTGTTTCACATGGCCGGGGATTGTCTGATGCTCGGCTTCGGCGTTCCGCTCGAGCAATCCGACAGCCCGCGCCGGGCGGTGAGCGCGGCACAGGAGATGCTGGAGAGCTTCAAGGCGCTGGGGCTCTCGTGGAAGGAGCGCTACGGGGTCGATGCCGGGCTCGGCATCGGCATCAACGAGGGCGACGTGGTCGCGGGCAACATCGGATCGAGCTCATACATGAGCTACACGCTGGTGGGTGACACGGTGAACGTGGCCGCGCGGCTCTGTCAGCGCGCGCGCGCGGGCGAGATGCTCTTCTCGCGCACCGTCAAGCAGTCGCTCGATGCGCTCGGCCTCGACGTCGGGGCGACGCCGCTGCCGCCGCTGCAGGTGCGCGGCCGCTCGGGCTCGATCGACATCTTCTGCGTGCCGGTCGCGCAGCGATTGCACGTCACGGAAGTGCCCGTCGCGATTTGAGAGTCCTGAATCCGCCCGTTCCGAGCGCCGCCCGGCGACATCTGCGCTGGCACCAGCTTCATGGCAGCGCCCCGGCGCTCGCGCTGGCGGAGGCCACGCATTCCGACCAGCGGTTGTATGTGGTCGTGGCCGCGGCGGCCCGCGAGCTCGACCGCCTCGCGGCGGAGCTGCGCTTCTTCGCCAACGAGCGTTTGACGCCGCTCGCGCTGCCCGACTGGGAAGTGCTGCCGTACGATCTCTTCTCGCCCCATCCCGACATCATCTCCGAGCGGCTGCGGACCCTGTTCGAGCTGCCGCAGACCCGGCACGGTTGTCTCATCGTCGCCGCCGACACGCTCATGCAGCGTCTGGCACCGAAGCAGTAC
>Ga0335078_10004982_pt1 | contig 19656 bp, 13 predicted proteins | sample Lox_Sample_32_FD_206711 | JGI IMG/M metagenome (GOLD analysis project Ga0335078, IMG submission 206711) | Soil microbial communities from Loxahatchee National Wildlife Refuge, Florida, United States - Lox_Sample_3.2 | ecosystem: Environmental > Terrestrial > Soil > Wetlands | place: USA... | reverse complement strand
ACGAATCGGCCGAAGTCCGCCGCCGCATCGGGTATATGCCGGAAAACAATCCGCTTTATCCCGAAATGCGCGTACGGGAATACCTGAAGTTTCGCGCGCGGCTCAAAGGCCTCAGCTGGCGGCACTCGCGCCAGCGTGTCAACACGGTGATGGAACAGTGCGGTCTGGTGAATGTTGGCCGCCGCGTCATCGGCCAGCTTTCCAAAGGTTACCGGCAGCGCGTCGGCCTGGCAGACGCGCTGGTGCACGAACCCGAACTGATCATTCTGGATGAGCCAACGATCGGTCTCGACCCGCAGCAGATTCGCTCGGTGCGGCAGTTGATCAAAAGCCTTGCGGAAAAGCACACGGTGCTGATTTCGACGCATATTCTGCCCGAGGCGGAAATGACGTGTAACCGGATGCTCATCATGTATGACGGGAAAATTCTGGCCGCCGATACGCCGGACAACCTGCAACGGCTGATGGCCGGCAGCAGTCAAATTGTCGCAGAAATTGCCGCCTCGGCCGAGGAACTGCGCGAACATCTGGCGCAGTTGCCGCAAGTGGCGCATTTTGATGTCTCGGCCGCGGATGGCACCTTTCTGCGATGCGCGCTAACACCGCGCGATGGCTTGGATTTGCGGCCAATGATCTGGCTGCTGGCGCGCGAACGCGGCTGGCTGTTGCGCGAACTGACGCGCAGCCGCCATTCACTCGAAGATATCTACGTGCAAATCACCAGGCCGAACGAGGAAGAGGAGGAGGGCTGATGCGAATCTTTGGGGTGCTGCTGCGGCGCGAATTGACCGCATTTTTCCTCTCCGTGACGGGTTACGTCATCATTGCGGCGGTGACTCTTTTGATTGGCCTGAGCTTCGTGGTATTGATTACCAATCTGGGGTCCGATCCGTCGCCGATGCCCGTGACCGAAATGTTTTATCGCACTTATTTTTTCTGGCTGATTGTCCTGCTGGCCACGCCGGTAATTACCATGCGATTGTTTGCGCTGGAAAAATCCAGCGGCACGTTTGAAACGTTAATGACCGCGCCGGTGGATGATCTTCAGGTGGTTACGGCCAAATTCGCGGCAGCGATTATTTTTTACATGGGGATGTGGCTGCCGATGGCGGCATGCCTGTTCATCGTGCGGCATTTTACGAGCCAGGCCAGCGCGCTGGACGCGGGCACGATTGGCGGAATGTATCTGGGCATCTTTATGGTTGGCTGTTTATTCCTGGCATTGGGCTGCTTTGCCTCCGCCATCTCGCGCAGCCAGATGGCGGCCGCCATGATCAGTTTTGTGTTGGGGGTGAGCCTGTTCGCCCTTGGTTTTCTGGCGGAGGCCATCCCCGTGGTCGCGCAGTGGCAGACACAGGTTTTGTCTTACTTCGGATTGTTTGAACAAATGCATGATTTCGCCCGTGGGGTGGTGGATACGCGCGCCGTCATCTTTTACGTGAGCCTCACGCTCTTCTTCCTGTTCCTTACCTTGCGCGCAGTGGAAAGCCGGCGCTGGAGATAAAATGCCGCTTCCCTCTCCCAGCCAGCCTAGTTTCTCGCCGCGTCACCGGTGGAAAATCGCCTTTGACGTCGTCGTGCGCACGGCTCTGGTCCTCGCGGTGGTGGTGATGGTGAACTATCTTGGCGCGCAATTCTTCCACCGTTTTTACCTGAGTTCGCAGACACGCGTCGAACTATCTTCGCGGACCGTGAGCGTGCTTCACTCGCTGACGAATCGCGTTGAGGTGACACTCTACTATGACCGGCAGGACGATTTTTATCCGGATATTGTTGCGCTGCTCAATGAGTATCGTTCCGTCAACCCGAAAATTTCTGTCCGCACGGTGGATTATATCCGCGATGCCGGCGAGGCTGAGAAGGTTAAGGCCCATTACAAATTGGATTCGGCCACAGACAAAAACCTGGTGATTTTTGACGCGGGCGGTGGGCGCTACAAAATCGCCAGCGGCGACTCGCTGACGCAGTTCAAACTCGAAGAGGTCCCGCCCAAGGATCAAACGCAACGACAGCTTGACTTCGAGCGTAAACCGATCGCCTTCCGTGGTGAGGAGATGTTCACCGGGATACTCCTCGCGCTTGAAAACCCTCACCCGTTCAAGGTGTATTTCCTGCAAGGTCGCGGCGAGCCGTCGCTTTCCGACAGCGGCAACTTCGGCTATCTGAAATTCGGCTCCACCCTGGCCCAGAATTATATCGCGGTCACCAACCTTGAATTACTCGGGGACAACACTATTCCGATGGATTGCAGCCTGCTGGTCATCGCCGGTCCCACTGAGCCGCTGTCGGATGTAGAGTTGCGGAAGATTGATCAATACCTTACCCAAGGCGGGCGGTTGCTCGCGCTATTCAACGTCCGTTCGATCAACCAACCCACAGGGCTTGAACCCATTTTGCAACGGTGGGGTGTGAATGTCGGCTACGATTACGTGAAGGACCTGCATAACACTATCACCGGCCAGGATGTCATTGTCCGCAGATTCGGACAACATCCGGTCGTCAGTGCGCTGATACAGCTTTCTCTGCAAATGATCCTGCCCCGGCCCATCAGCCGTGTGGACTGGCAGAACCCGCCAGCGGGCGCACCTCAGGTGGACGAACTTGCCTTCTCCAGCCCGGACTCTGTGCTTGCGGGCGATTCGGCCGAGCCGCCGCGCAGTTATCCACTCATGGCGGCCGTCGAGCAAAAGCCCGTGGCCGGTGTGGTCAACCCGCGCGGTAACACCCGCATCATTGTGGTTGGCGACTCGCTTTTTCTGGGCAACTACTACATCCAAGCCGGCGCCAACCGTGACTTTCTCGGTTATGCCGCCAACTGGCTGCTCGACCGGCCCATGCTCCTGCAAGGTATCGGCCCGCGGCCCGTGACAGAATTCCGCCTGCTGATGACACAGACTCAACGCCGCGAAGTCCGCTGGCTGTTGCTCGGCGCACTGCCGGGCACGGTGTTGTTGTTCGGTGGCCTGGTCTGGTTGGTACGAAGAAAATGATAAACTCGAAAACCACCGGTATCTGGTTTGTAATTGCCACGGCATTGTTCGTGTTCATTTTGTTCTGGGAACATCATACGCGCGGGCCGGCGGCTGCTGCCAATATCCTTCCCGAATTGAAGCCATCCTCTGTCACGAGCATTGAAATCTATCCGGCCGGGGCGCTGGAAATCCGCGCTGCCCGCACCAACGGCAACTGGGAGTTGACCAAACCGGTCATTTACCCCGCGCAGGCCGCTGCCCTCGAGGTGCTGCTGGATGATCTCCAGAAACTGGTGCCCGCGACCCGGATCAGCGCGGCCGAATTGCGTGAGCATCAGGCCACGGAAACGGAATTCGGTTTTGATAATCCACAGTTCTCCATCACCGTCGAAGCGGGCGACCGCAGTTGGCAACTCAAAGTCGGCAACAAAACAGCTCCCGGCGACCAGGTCTTCCTGCGCGTGGTCGGCGCCGATGGTGCTTTCGTGACCGACGCCGACTGGCTCAGATTCATTCCACGCTCGGCCAACGACTGGCGCGACACCGCATTAGTGGATACCGGCGTTACTTGCGATCACATCGTGTTGACCAATGGCACAAAAGCCATCGAACTCCAGTGTGATGCCACCAACCATTTATGGCACATGCTTCGGCCCTTGCAGACGCGCGCCGACAGCGAACGCATCACGGAAGCGCTGCAAAAGCTCTACGCCGCGCATGTCTCGCAATTTGTCACCGATGATCCGAAGGCGGATCTGACCACCTTTGGTCTGCAACCCGCCGACCTTGATTTGTGGCTGGAGCGCGGCACGAATTTTGTTGCCGCCGTTCATATCGGGAAAACCCTGACGAACGATTCGGCGCAGGTATTCGCCCGACGCGAGGGTTGGAACGCGATTTTCACGACCGCCAGGGGGCCGCTCGCTCTGTGGTCCGGCCAGGTCAATAGTTTCCGCGATCCGCACCTGATCGCATTGACCTCGCCGGTCGCCGAAATTGAGGTACGCGGCCAGCACAGTTTCACCTTGCAACGAAACGGTTCAAACGATTGGAACGTGGCAGGGGAAAACTTCACAGCTGATGCGGAAAACGTACAACAGTTCATAAAATTTCTGGCTGACCTGCAGGTCGCTGAATTCGTCAAGGACGTCGTGACCCCGCCGGACCTGCAGGCTTATGGGCTGGCCAGCCCAACGAACCGGATCACTTTGCGTTCCGCGGTTGGCAATACTAATGCCGTCATCGCACAATTGTTATTTGGCGTGACGCAAACGAACGAAGTCTTCGTCAAACGCGCGGATGAGGATTTTATCTACGGCCTCAAGCTGGAAGATTTCAACAACCTGAACGCGCTTTACGGTCAGGACTGGGAATTCCGGGACCGGCGCATTTGGAATTTTGACGGCACCAACGTCGCTGCCGTCACCTTGCATCAAAACGGCAAAACGCGGCAAATCCTTCATCAAGGCGTGAACCAATGGTCGCTGGCACCCGGCTCGCAAGGCATTATCAATCCGCCGGCGCTCGAGGAAACCGCGTACCGGCTCGGCAAATTAACCGCCTACTACTGGGTGGGCCGCAATCTGACGGACCCCGAAAAATACGGCCTTAACACCAACAACCTGGAAATCATCGTCGAGCTCAAGAACGGCGAAACGCGCACTGTGGACTTCGGTACCGAATTGCCCAGCGCGCAAACGGCGCTGGCCGCTGTCACGCTTGATGGCGAAAGCTGGGCGTTTGTCTTTCCGCCGGTGCTTTACCAGTTCGTCTTGAGTTATCTTACCATTCCGGCCAACGTTCCCTAATGCGTTTTGATTCCGGCTTCTGGCGGAAATGCCGCATCGGATTTCGCTGGTTTCGCATCACCACGTTGTTGGCGGTGCTCGCCCTGATTTGCACCTTCGTCTGGTTCAACCGCATCGGTCTGCCGGATTTCCTGAAGCGGCCGCTGGTGGAAAAGTTGCGCGCCCGCGGCGTCGAACTGGAATTCACCCGGCTGCGGCTGCGTTTCGTGCGCGGCCTCGTGGCTGAAAACGTCCGTCTCGGCCGCGCCGCCACGCCTGGCAGCCCGGCGTTGTCTTTGGCTGAAGTCCAATTGCGCTTGGATCATCGCGCACTGTTGCACCGGCGGTTGCAAATCAACAGTCTGGTCCTGCGCGAGGGGAAACTCGTCTGGCCGCTCACACCCACCAATGCGCTGGTGCTCAACCGCATCCAAACCGATTTGCGATTTCAAACGAACGACACCTGGTCGCTCGACCATTTCCAAGCTGGCCTCGCCGGAGTAAAACTGTCATTGGTCGCTGATATCGCCCACGCGCCGGAAATCCGCCATTGGGAAATGTTCCACGGCAAAGGGACCGGTATCCAGGCGGTGGTGCGGCTGCAACTGCAAAAGGTGTCCGATACACTCGACCGGATTCATTTTGAAGGCGCGCCCCAAATTAATCTCATGCTGAAAGGCGACGCGCGTAATATCCATTCATTTGTCGTTAACCTCGACGTCAAGGCGCCGGCGGTACACACCCCTTGGGGTAGTGCGGACACAGTCTGCCTGGCCGCCGATTTGACCGTGCCTGCCGCGGCGTCCACCCGCTTCAATTCGACGTGGGCGTGGTGGACAAATCTGCAACCCTACCGGCTGGCCTGGACAGCGCAACTCACAAAATTGCAGTCGGAAAAGTTGAACGCCGAGTCGGTTGTCTGCGCTGGTCTCTGGCAGGCGCCGGAACTGGCTGTTACCAACTTATCCGCCCGACTCGGCGGCGGGCGACTTGACGCGCAGGCCTGGTTGAATGTTGCCACGCGCGAGTTCACGTTCACCAACGCTTCGTGCTTTGACATTCACGCAGTTGCCGCGCTGCTGACGGAGAAAACCCGGGAGCGGCTGGCGGAATTTTTGTGGACGCAACCGCCCAGGCTGCGGGCGGAAGGCTCCCTGGTTTTACCCGCGTGGACAAACCGTCAATCCGATTGGCGGGTCGACGTGCAGCCCACGATCCGCTTGGATGGGGAGCTGGCTTTTACCAACGGCACGGCGTTCGGCGCGAAAATTGATTCAGCATACGCGCACTTTGACTATTCAAATCTGGTGTGGCAATTGCCCGATCTCGCGATTGCTCAGGCAAAAACCCGGCTGGAACTGAGCGGCGGCGAGGATGACGCGACCAGAAATTATCACTGGCATATTCGCGGCGCGTTCGATCCGGAAACCCTCCGACCGTTTTTGACGGCGAGCAATGCCATGCGCGGTTTTAACCATTTTAATTTCATGGAGCCGGCAGGCCTGGATTTGGACATACGCGGCCGCCTATACGACTACGACAGCATCGAGGCAGCGGGGAGCCTGGCGTTGTCGAATTTCGTGGTTCGAGGCCAGGCGGCGGACCGCGTCGTCACCGAATTCCAATATTCGAATCGCGTCGTGGAGTTTTTCAACCCGCGTTTGTGGCGCGCCGGTGGAACACAAACCATGGCCGCCGACGAAGTCAACCTGGATTTCAATACGGAGCGGATTGGGTTTACGAACGGATTAAGCACCGCCGACCCGGAAGCTGTGGCGCGCGCCATCGGCCCGATAACGGGCCGCACGCTGGAGCCATATCGTTTCCAAGAACCGCCGAAGGTACGGGTGAACGGGTACGCGCCCTTGCGCGGCACGGACGACGCGGATTTAATTTTCGACATTGTCAAAGGTGCGCCTTTTCACTGGCTGAAGCTGAAGGCACCGTTCATCGCGGGCACTATTCATTGGCGGGGGCAGATGTTGATTCTGACGAATGTGGCGGCGGCCTTTTACGGCGGTAGCGGAAAAGGTTTTGCCAGTTTTGACTTTCTCGCGCCACACGAAGGCGCGGATTATCAGTTTGCGGTTACACTAACGAATGTAAACCTGCACCTGTTGGCCGCGGATCTGGCGCGAGCCACAAATCATCTGGAAGGCGCGCTGAACGGACAACTCGTTATCACACGCGCGGATTCGCGGGATTGGCGGACGTGGAACGGTTTCGGCCGCGCGAACCTGCGCGACGGGCTGCTCTGGGATATTCCGATTTTTGGCATTTTGTCGCCGGTTTTGAATACCCTTTCTCCCGGCCTGGGCAACAGCCGCGCAACCGAAGCCTCCGCGAAATTTACCATCACCAACGGTGTGATTTATTCTGATGCGCTGGAGATTCGCTCGACGATGATGCGATTGCAATACGCCGGGGTGTTGGATTTGAAAGGAGACGTGAACGCGCGGGTCACCGCGCAGTTATTACGTAATACGTGGGTGGTCGGACCGCTGGTGAGCACGGCGCTATGGCCGGTCAGCAAACTGTTTGAATATCACGTCACCGGCACGCTCAACAATCCGAAGAGCGAACCGATTTACGTTCCAAAACTGTTGCTGTTGCCGCTGCACCCGATCCGGAGCCTGGAGGAATTGTTCCCCGCCGGTGATTTGCCTCCCACTCCACCGCCCGAAAAGTGAGCACCCGATCGGGCAAAGAGTATTTTCAAAAGGGCCAGTTGACACCGATGGTGAAATAAAGCTGTCCGCCCAGATTCAATCGCCCTTCCCGGCCACCGCCACCGATGGTGGCGTCGCTCATCGGTGTGAATTGCGCGCCGATGAAAATATCGGCGTTATCTTGCACGTGATACGACACCGTCGCGTTCACATAACCGCCATAGACTATCTCGGTGCCTGAAATCTGACCGGTATTGTGGGCATTGCCAATAATCTCGTTGTATTTGTATTGACCAGACACAATACCAACAGCGGGACCGGCCCCCAAAGACATGCCAAAGTGATCCGTTAAATCCCAATAAAACGAAGGCCCGAATCTCAGGGCATAAAGCGTCACATCCAGCGTGTGCGCGCCGGTGGCGATTTCAAGATTGGTGGTTGAGGAATATGACATCGGTTGATCGGGAATTTGATAACCCGGTCCGTTGGGTCCCCCTTGATAGGGCGTTCCTGAATCGGCTCCCGGCACCGGAGCGCCGTACGGGTTGCTGACGTCAAAATTATAGGTTGTCTGCTTCACTGATGCGATCATCGTCTCATTGTCCGCGATGTGGATCGGTAGCAGATCAAAGCCCAGCTCCCAGCCAACGCGCGCGTGTTTCCAATACCAAAGATTATCACCGTAGGCCATGTCGAATCCGGGGAACGGCTCACCGTTCTCTTTTGCGTTACTCTCTGCGGAAAATGAGGTGTTGGCCTGCATGGATAGAATTGTTCCATTCAATTGCGAGGGATTGTCATAGCCCCAATAATAGGTGCGTCCACCGGGATCACCGGTATTGTCCCTTCGCACGTAACCGTCGTCAAAAATTCCCTGGGCCGGGTTGTTACCTGAAATGCCGAATGTCCCATTCATGTTGAAATTGGCTTTTATATTCATCCCGACCAAGGCGCCGAGGCGGAAATGGCGCGTCCAGTCATCCGTGTCTTTGGGGATGGGAATAAAGGCGCTGGAGTCCGGGTTGCCATAAACTTCCGGCTGGGCTGAAGCGCGCATGGCCTCGCCCCCCAGCCAACCAGCCAGAATCCACGGAACAAACGTTGCCGCCTTCGGCAGAAGGCCGGATGCAAAAATGCGGCGTTTCTTCCGAAAACGACTGCGCCACAACAAGTGCCTGGCGCTGGATGCAAAATGGTAACGCGGTGTCAGCATCAGGGATTCAGGAACACGCGAAAATATCGGGAACCGGTGTTCAGCGGTGCGCTCACCGTTGTAGGCGGGCCATAATCAATCCATTCCACCCAGTTTGCCGGCGCCACGATGGATGGCGGCGCGATCATGGCGTTGGAAAATAAAACATTGTCGCTGTAAACCACCGTGTAAGTCCGGTTGGTGATGGCCGGCCATTCAATCAAAATCCAGCCATTGTTCAACTTGACAATGCGGCTGATGCTCACGTTCGTGCCTGTCGTTGTCGGCGGCGTCCAATTGGGCACCGGTACGGCAAAAGCGTGCAACTGTCCGTTTGTGAAAGGGAAAAGGGTGCTCGGATAAAATTGCAGCAGCAAATTCACACTTTGGTTGGTTGCCAGGGACGTGCTGTAATATACAAATGGATTGCCATTGTTCGTGCCAACGGCGTTAAACAGACGATTGGTCAAACCGGTCACAACGATCCGCGCCGCCGGGACGGCATCGGTTCCGACGTTTGACAACAAAATGAATTGCTCTGTCAATCCGCTCACGACATCGTTGGCCTGGCTGGAACTGGTAACCACAACGAGTTGGCCGGAGAGATAGTTGGTAACAGTGATGTTCGTGCTGGCCGTGTTGTTGGCGAGGTTGGTATCGAGCACAAACGGCGAACTGATGGAGGCAAAAAGCGTCAAGCCGCCCACATTGGTGGGCTGAAGGGTGAGCTGTAAATTCGTGTAGCCGCCGTTGGCCAACGTGCCGAGGTTGAAGATTAAATTGCTGCTGGCGCGGGAATAATTCGGCGGAAAAGCGCCGACTAACAGCACTCCTGGCGGCAGGGTGTTGGTCAGCACGACATTGGTTGCGGCGCTCGGGCCTGAATTGGTGGCTATCACTTCGTAGGCCATCCAATCGTTGGTGATGACAGTTTGGACCGGTCCGATGATGGAGACGCCGAGGTCAGCCTGGGGCGCCACCGAGTTGGTGACTTGCGTAACCAGGTTGGTGGTGAAATTGGTCACGTCTGGAACAAATATCGCAACCGTGTTGGTGAAGAAGCCAGTCTGCGTCGGCGCGGCTTGCACGGTCATTTGCGCCGGGTAACCGCTACCGCTGCCGAGCATGATGAAGAATGAAAAACCATTTGCATTGGTCGTAACGCTGCCCGAGCCCAGTGGAAGATTGGTAATTGAGGCGCCCAAAAGTTGGGCCGACGCCGGGAACGTGTTCGTCACAAAAACATAGGATGATCCTCCCGTCAAATTGGTCACGTTGATGGTGTAAGTCAGCGGGTTGTTCACCAAGACGGAACTGGAAGAACCGGTAACGGAAAGTCCGAAACCCTGCGCGCCGGTACGCGGGCAGAGGGCCAGCGTCCCGGCCATGACCAATGCCAGGATTCGAAGATGGACAAAATGTTTCATGCCCGGGACAAGAATTCCTAGAATTTCCTGCCAGCGGCGAGATTGACAAAATAAACCGCCAGACTGCAAGTTTTCAATGTCGGTTCCATTTTTTGCCCGATTATCCGGTAAAAACCCGCGGCGTTTTTCTCCATCACTGATGGTCTGGCGCGGGGGCGCCCGGGTTTAGCGGCGTGATGGGTGCCGGCATGTTGAAAAAGGTGTTGTCCTGGCTTGGGGGCGCGTAGGAATTCGTCGTGGGAGCGCTGTAAGAACCGCGGTCGTTGTCTTTGAGTCGGGCGCGCCTTAATTCCGTTTTGTGCTCGGCTTCCATTTCCTGGCGCCGGTCAGCGGCGTCGTCTGCTTCGGCTGCGGCGACCCCTGGCAGCCGCCGTTCTTCCGTGACCGTCTGGGCGGCGGCGAGTTCAGGCGTCTTTAGGACGGTGGGCCGCATGAGCACGACCAGTTCCTCGCGCTGTTTGGAATCGTTGCGGCTGGTGAACAGGTTGCCGAGCAGCGGAATGTCCATCAACAGTGGCACGCCGGCGCGGCTGGTGGATTTGTTGTTTTCGATGAAACCGCCCAGCATGATGGTATCGAGGTTGCGCACGGCGATTTCGGATGACAGCGTGCGTTTGATGGTATTGGGAATATTGCCGACATTTTGAATAAAAGTGGAACCGTTCAAGGCGTCAATTTCCTGCTGGATATCCATGACAACCAGGCCGTCGGGGTTGATAAAGGGAGTCACGTCCAGCTCTACGCCGACGGACAATTGCGAGTAGGTGGACTGATTGCCGTAGCCGTAATTGCCATAGCCGGTGATGTAAGGTACGGTGTTGCCCACGAAGAATTGCGCAGGCTTGGCCTGGGAAGTCATGATGCTCGGGCGCTGGACGATGGTCGCGTGGCTGTCCGCTGCTGCCGCCGTCATCGCCACATCCCAGTTCGGACCGATGTTCCCAAAGTAGCTCAAGCCGCCGGGAAGGTTGTTGCCAAAGACATTGTTCGACAAACTGCCGCCAGTAAGAAGGCTGAACAGATTAAGGAACGGCGCGCCTGACGAGCTGTTGTTCACACCCCCGGCGCCGGCGGTCGCCCCGGTGCTGCCAGCTCCGCCATCGGCGCTGCCGGAGTATAGTTGCGGGTTCTGCGCCGCGGAGACGCCGAAATTAATCGTGTTGGGGCCGAGCGAATAATCAATAATGGCGGATTCGATGAGCACCTGTGAAAGCAGCACATCGAGTTTCGACACAATGTCCTTGATCGTGGCCATGTCCTGGCGCGTGGCAAAAACCAGCAATGAGTTGCTTCGTTCGTCGGCGATGATTTTCGTCTGGCCAAAAAGCTGGATTTGCCCCTGGCCGTTCAGCCCGCCCGCCCCGGTGCGATTGATGATGGATTGCAGGCGCTGTTGAAAGGTGGTTCCTCCCATTGGCGTGCCGCTGGGATTGGCTTGTGAGCCGAACGACTGAACGCCGGATTGGGATGTACCGCCAGCTCCCAATACGCCTCCGCCCCGTGAGCCGCCGAAGCCGTTGATGGGCGCACCGGCGGTTGTGCCGCCGATGCTCGTCGTGCCGCCGCCAGCACCCAGACTGCCCAAAGCGTTGGCGATATCACTGGCCATCGCATATTTGATGGGAATGACCTCGGAGATGTATTCCGCCGGCACACTCACGTCAATCTGGTCTATCATTTCCAGCATCCGTTTCACATTTTCGGCGTAGTCGCGAAGGACCAGAATGCCGTTGCTGTCAATTGCCAGAATCGAATTCTGTAATTTGGCGAACGGTTGGATGATCGGTATCATTTCGCTGGGTTTGACGTATTTCAATTGCACGATGTGAGTTACGTAGGAACCGAGGTCGGGCAATTGCGCGGCGGTCTGTTGATTAAACGCAGCACCTGCTCCGGGGGCATCGCTCGACGGCAGCGCCTTTACGAATTTGTCACCGATGTTGATTAGTGAAATGCCGTTAAGCGCCAGAACCGCCTGCAACGCCTGTATCGCCTCGCTTCGGGTCAACAGCGACTGGGTGTGCAGTACAATGGACGCCTGCGGAAGGCCTGCGCGCAAAACTGTGCGCCCGACCAAATCCGCGTAAAGGTCCAGCACCTGGTTTACTTCCACCCCTTGAAGGTTGTAGCTGTAGGCGGGGATTTCGGCTCCCCCCGCCGTGCTTTCGCCCGGAGTAGAGTTCGTCGTGCTGTTCGGCAGGGCCGCAGTGGAGGGTGCGATGGGAATCATTTGATTGGCCGGAGCCGTCGGCGTTGTTGGCACCGGCAGACCCGGCACACCCGGCATACTGGGAAACGCCGGCAATATCGGATGGCCGTTGGTTCCCATCCCAAACCGCAGTCCGGGATGCAATCGTGGCACAGCGTTGGTGACCGGCGGCGTTTGCGCCCAAAGAGCAAAACCGGTTAAAAATAAAATCAGGGCGAGTGTGGTCGTTTTCATCTTGCTTTGGCAGTTGCGGATTTCGAATCAGCCGGGGCGGTCGGATTCTTTTGGTAGCTGGCCACCAGCCGGATGTTCGCGTTGAGATGCTGGTGTGCTGCGTCGGGCTGTAATTCCAGGTCGCGCACACGGGTCATCGAACTCCCCGAGCCGAGCTTGTAAAGGAAATCCACCAATTGCTCGTCGGTGGCAGTGACGTTGATATTTTGTACCTGCTCGACGAAAAACGCATCGTTGGTGTGCGTCATTTGCGGCGAGGTATTGACGATACCAACGCCGCTGGCCATGGATTGCGACTGGATGGTGCGCGTGAAATTGATGGCCTGTTCGTCCGGCGGGACAAACTCGCCCTGGCTCTCAAAAGTTTTCACCTTCGCCTGATAATCCGGAATTTGTGCAATGGCTTCCTGATAAAGTTTCAATTTTTGCTGCGCCGTGTCGAGCCGACGCCGCAAATTGCCCCAGTCCGAAAACTCCGGCCAGACAAACCACCAATTGAGCACGACAATCAAAGCGACCAGTCCACCGACGGCCAGCCGGCGCTCTAATGGACGCAACTGTGAAAAATACTTCTTCACGACCCCGCCTCCGTGTGTTGCAATTCAAGGCCAAAACTCCATGTCACCGTGTTACCCGTTTGACGTATGAGCAGTTGTTCACTGGGGCTTGCATTGGGGTTGAACATCGGTTGGCCGTTCCGTTTCGCCCGGCGTACCCGGTCATAAAAACCTTCCTTGTCCGTAATCAGGCCAATTTGGTCGGCAGGGCAGGTTCCGCTGAGTGAAAGTTTGTTTCCATTTGAAAAACTAAGCCGCTGCAATGAAATACCTGCGGGTAATTGCTCCGCGATGACCTTCCAGCAGTCCAGCGCGGCGTATTTCAATTCCTGCCGTTCCTGGAGCACTTCATAACGCGCTTTGAGTTGAATCGCATTGGTATAACTGCCGCTGATGTCCGCGACTGCCTGCTCGACCTTGTGTGTCTGCATGGCCAGCAAACCGGTCGCGCAAAAGTAAATCACCAGCCCCACTACATACAGCGCGCCCGCGGCCCCGAGACCGCGCAGCCATAAATGATCAACAAACCGCTCGTGATAGCGTGCGGAAAACTCCGACGGCAAAAGGTTCGCGCGTTCGCTGGCAGCGGCAGCGCGCTGCGCTGTGCGCGCGGCCAGGTCCGCTGGCAGGAGCGGCGGCGAAACCTGTAGTGGCTCACCCAGAACTTCACGCAACGCATTTTCCCATTCGGCGGCGTTGGCCGAATCAACCACCAGATGCCACTGCGGCGGCGCGGCCAGCCAGCCCTCCAGCTCGCCGGACCACGTCAGCAACGCGAGCTGCTTCTTTAATTCCACCGTACGGTCCCTGGCTGGCGGCAGGGCGATAAATCCCAAATTCCGCAATGTGCCGCCGCACCACCAGGCAACCAATGCCGCGTGCTGGTTGCCCAGCCACAGCGGGTAAATCCACGTGTCCGCCGGCGCTGCATTCCCGCCCTCACGCGACTTCGACGCGGCAGATGGGCGTGACGAGCCGTCCGTTTCCAACTGGTCCAGAAATGGAAATTCGAGCCGGTCGGCCAGAAAACCGCGGCCTTCCAGTTTGCCGAGAAACTCCTCGACCGCGCCGCGTGCGGCAATGACCACAATGACGGTCTGCAGACTGCCCGACGCCGATTCCCCGCCCGTCTTATGCGGCAGGACATGCATTGTCCAGACGACCTGTGTCACCGGCATCGGCGACAATCTCTCCAGTTGCAACTCCACCATGGCCAGCGTTTCGTCGAAACTGCTCCTGGGCAGTTCAATGACACGTAAAAAGACGCTTTCCGGCGGCAGCCACGCAACGTTCAACTTCGGTTGCCAGAGCGAACTCCAGGATTTTGCCACCGAGCCCGCCGACAGCGATCCGCTGTCATGCTCGCGGTTCAGCACAAAGCCGCCTCCTTTGGCATCGAACTGCCAGAGCCTCTGCGCATCAGCACCCAGGTGAAGGATGTTGCAAGAGGACCAGCGCTTGTTTCGGGTGGTCAGGGCGGAACCTGGTGCTGCCGGGACCGGCTCTTGTACCGGTTCAGGCGCGCCGGGTGGAGTGCCGGGCTGGCTTTCCCCTTTCTCTTTTCTCCAACCCATTCGCGCCAACCAAATGCCCAGCGCGGCCATCAGAAACCATCCCACGCCGATGCCGACAAGGTCGTGTAACAGGGCTGCGCTGATTGTCTTGTTAATCCGGTGCGTTGTGACTCCGAAGCTGATGAAGACAATTATGCCGACCAAGCTCAACAGCAATTGCAACAGAATAAGCACGCCGAAAATTCGGCACACCCACTTGAAAAAGGTTTGCACCGGCTTGGGAACGGCTTTCATCGGCGGGAGATAAACTGTGTTTTTTCATCACCGCCAAGGGCGTCCATGTGCTCCTCGATTTGGGTGACGCGCAAGACTTCTTCGATGGTCGTCTCGCCGTTTTTGACCTTGGTCCAACCATCGGTGCGGAGGGTGCGCATGCCGTTTTCGATGGCGCGCTGCGCAATGCTCGTTGACGTCGCGCGATTCATCACAAGCGGGCGGATGGCCTCGGTGACGTTTAGCAATTCGTAAATACCCTTGCGCCCCTGATAGCCGAGCTGCCGGCAATCTTCGCAACCGGCGCCGTGCCAGAATTTCGCCGTGTTGATTTCGTTTTCGGGAAAACCGATTTTTTTCAGGTAGCTGCGCTCAACCTTCTGCTCGGTTTTGCAGACGGGGCAAATCGTGCGCACAAGGCGTTGGGCCATAACCGCCTCGACCGATGATGCTACCAGGAACGGCTCGATGCCCATATCAATCAACCGCGTGAACGCACTCGGCGCGTCGTTCGTGTGCAACGTGCTGAACACCAGGTGGCCGGTCAGTGAAGCGCGAATGGCAATCTCGGCGGTTTCCAGGTCGCGGATTTCCCCGACCATGATCACATTCGGGTCCTGGCGCAGGATATGGCGCAGGCCCATGGCAAACGTTAACCCGATTTCCGGGCGCACCGCAATCTGGTTGATGCCCCTCAGTTCATATTCGACCGGTTCCTCGACGGTGATAATGCGCTTGTGTACCGAATTGATGGCACTCAAAAAGGCGTAGAGCGACGTGGATTTGCCGGAGCCGGTCGGACCGGTGACGAGGAAAATACCGTGCGGTTTGACAATGATTTCGCGAATGATGGCCTCGTCCTGCGGCGCGAAACCGAGTTTGTCCAGGCTCAAGAAGATTTTGCCGCGCGTGAGCAGGCGGAGCGACACACTTTCGCCATAGACCGTCGGCACGGTGGAAACGCGGATGTCCAATTCTTCGCCTTTGATGCGGACGTTGATGCGGCCGTCCTGCGGCAGGCGCTTTTCAGCGATGTTCATACCGCTCATCACTTTGATGCGCGAGATCAGCGCCGCCTGAAAGCGTTTAAGCTGCGGCGGCATCGGGGTCTGGTGCAAAATGCCGTCAATGCGGTATCGGATACGCAAATCATCCTCCTCCGGCTCAAAATGGATGTCCGTCGCGCGGTCCTTGAACGCCTCCCAGATGATCTGGTTCACAAATTTAATGACGCTCGCTTCCTGATCAGCTTCGGTAATTTCCTTGTCACTGGCGATTTCCAATTCCATCGCCTCCCCTTCGCCCAATTCCTCGAGCGTTTCGGCGCCGACACCATAGTATCGCTTCAGTGCCTTTTCGATTTCGGTCTTCGGCGCCAGCGCAAACTGCACCGGCATGCGCGCGTCAAATCGCACCGCGCTCGCCATCGCCGCGTCGAACGGGTCACTGACGGCCACCTGCAAAGTGTCGTCGTTCACCGCGGCCGGCAGGATCGAATACTGAAACGCGACCTTCGTGGAGATTTTGTTCCGCGCCTCCGGCGGAACGGTGTGCTTGTGTAAATCAAGAAACGGCCAGCCGAGTGTGGCGGCCAGCCGTTGCAAAAAAACATCCTCCGCCACGCCTCGTTCGCGCGCCACGAACGACAACAACGGTTCCGTCGAGCCGCTTTCCGCCGCCGCGCGCCACGCCTTGCGCCAGTCGTCAAACTGGGCCGGTGTCGCTTCGGCAACTGACGCGACAAGGTTCTTTACCGAGCCAAAAGCCATTATTACCTGAGTCTTAACAACCAAAACGGGGAAAAGTTTCGGCAATTCGAGGTGTTGCCTCATGGTACCGCGGCGCATTTTTACCGCAAAACTCCCCCAATTGCCCGCAAAAATGGATTCCCATTTGCGCTAATCCGTGTCATTTGTGTCTCCGATGAAACAATTCGCCACCGTCACTGTCATCGGGCGCGACAAAACCGGAGTGATCGCCCGCGTCACTGGCTTTCTCTTCGAACAAAAAGCCAACATCGAAGCGCTGGAAGAACAAGTCACCCGCGGCCAGTTCAGCATGACGTTGCAGGCTTCCTGGCGTGCGGGCGATTGCCATGCCAGCGCGCTGCGCACCGGTCTGGACAGACTCGCGCAGGAACTTGGCATGGAAATAAAAATCCATTTTACGGAACCAAACCGCCGCCAGCGCTTTGCCCTCATGGTGACGAAGGAAACGCACTGTTTCGAAGCGCTGCTGGCCGCGAAATTGAAAGCCGACGCGGCACTCGTCATCGGCAATCATCCGGACTTCGCGCCGCGGGCGAAAGAGGCGAAACTGTCGTTTGTCCACATCCCCTGGAACGAACGGTCCCGGGCCGAGGCACAAGCCCTGTACCTGCTGGAAGAGCGGCGGATTGATTTTGTGGTACTCGCACGATTCATGAAAATCCTCTCACCGAACTTTGTGTGGCGCTACAAAAACAAGATTATCAATATTCATCCGTCGTTGCTGCCGAGTTTTCCGGGCCCGCAGGCGTACCGACAGGCGTACGAGCAAGGCGTTAAAATCGCAGGGGTGACGGCGCACTTTGTTTCGATGCGGCTGGACGAAGGGCCGATCATTGCCCAAGGTTCGTTCCAAATTCGCCCCGGCATGGCACTCAAGGACATCGTCGCGCGTGGCCAACAACTCGAAGCCGCCGTGCTCGTTAAAGCCGTAAAACTCTACCTGAGCAAACGGCTGGACGTCTATTGGGGCGTGGTGAAAGAGATTTAAACGCGGGGAAAATCACGCGCCTTGCGTTCGTTTTGTGCCGCGTTTTCCCCGTATTCCGCGGCCGGAAAATTCTTCTAAAAACTTTTTCACTTCGTTGAACTGATTTTGAGCCGTGCTGTCAGAAAAAAAGGGGGCAAAGTGAATTTAAAAGTGAGGTTGTATGAACACCATTGCCATGAGTGATGAGAGTCCTTTTGAAATGACGCTGCGGGCCACTGTTATTTATGACGACTTTGATTTTGCAACGCGGGCCGCGGCGTTGTTGGAGCGTGTTGCCATCCGCGTCCATGAAGCCATCAAATGGGACGTCAAACCCTGGCGGCTTGACGTGCTGAAACAAGCTTCGCTGGCGGAGTTCGCCCGGGCTGAAGCCGCGGATGCGGACTTGATTGTGCTTGCCTTGAGCAAGGCCCCGGCGCCGCCGGTGGAGTTGACGATCTGGCTGGCGGATTGGGAGGCACATCGGCAAGTTGAAGACGCCGCGGTCATGATGTTGTGCCCAGGCGAGCGCACCACTGCGCCGCTGCTCTGGCATGAACTTAAACAGTTCGCCGACCGGCATGGGCTGGCCTTTTTAAGCAGTCATGACGTGCGGGACAACGGAGATTCAATGCAATTCGTTCACCGGTTGTGGCAACAAAGGCATGCGGCCATTCCAATACTGGGGTTGCCTGCCGATTCGCCACGCCCGTTGCGGCATTGGGGCCTTAATGAATAGTCTGATTTGACGTTGCATCGGTGCCACTGCCGGTTTACTTTGCGAAGGATTTGAAAAGGGTCCTGCGGAAGTGAAAGATTTAAGCGGCGACTGTTTCCGTCGCAGGGGCATGGAACGGGCAAGAGACCCGCAAAACGGTTGAGTCCGTTCCATGTCACCGTTGCGGCAAGAGCCGGTCGGGCGGGGGAAGGGAGTTTTGCAGCGTGAACCATGAACACCAAAGCGCCGTGACCGTGGGCGCGGGAAAGGAAAAATTATGGCAAAGACTATGATAAAGCGAACAGACCCAAAAATTGGCAGCAATACCCGAAAACAAACCTTCGCGTTCAGTGCGCCTGATGCAATGAGTGTGCAGTTGGTGGGCGACTTCACCCAGTGGCAGGAACACCCCATCAGCTTGCATCGGGGCATGGACGGCGTATGGCGGACGACCGTGGACCTGGAGCCAGGCACACACCACTACCGATTCCTTGTGGACGGCCAATGGCGCGATGACCCCGAATGCATCCTCCGCGCGCCGAATCCCTACGGCAGCGAAAACATGATGCGGCAAGTTGCGTGATTGCGGGCGTTTTTTCGCCAGCTCTTCACGCGGAAAGAAAAAACCGCCGGGAAGGTCACAACGGCGGGAATGGGTTGCCTAGATTTTGTTCGAGCAGTCCCGCCAGTTTCTGCGGCGAGAGGACGGTAAGAGTTTTGCCTTCGACCTTGATGAGGGACTGGTCGCGGAGCTTCGCCAGCGTGCGGGAAAAGGTTTCGCTCACGGTTCCCAATTCCGCGGCCAGCGTCCGCTTGGTCATACCCAGTTCAATTTTCACCGGCCGGTTGGATTGCGGATCAGGGCAACGTTTGACCAACCAATTGGCCAGCCGCGTTTCCACATCTTTGAGAGTCAGGTCTTCGAGCTGGCTGACCAGCACCCGCAGATGGCTGCTCATGGAGCTGAGCATCCGCAACGCCAGTTCCGGCTGACGTTTGAGCAGCGCCAGGATCCCGTCCTTCTGCACCAGCAACACCTGCGTCGACTCCAATGCCCGTGCGTCGGCGGGATAACCGCGTTCGGTTGCCAGCGCCACCTCGGCGAACGATTCACCGGCGCGAAAGACATGGATGACCTGTTCCTTTCCAGCCGCGCTAACGCGATGGACGTTCACCGCACCACGTTGAACCACGTAAAATCCACGCGCCGGATCGCCTTCATGAAAAAGGTAATCACCTTTCTCCAGCGACTTGACGACTGCGATCGCCGCGACTTTTTCCAGATCGGCGGGCGGCAGGCCGGTAAACAGCTGGCAGCTCTGCAGCGTGTTGACGACGGCGATGCTTTTCAGATCCGCAAGTGACATG
>Ga0335078_10004981_pt1 | contig 19656 bp, 16 predicted proteins | sample Lox_Sample_32_FD_206711 | JGI IMG/M metagenome (GOLD analysis project Ga0335078, IMG submission 206711) | Soil microbial communities from Loxahatchee National Wildlife Refuge, Florida, United States - Lox_Sample_3.2 | ecosystem: Environmental > Terrestrial > Soil > Wetlands | place: USA... | reverse complement strand
GACGCGAGCCTGAACCGTGCGGGCGACGACATCGCGCACATGAAGGCCAGGCTGCTTGCGCTGTCGCCCGCGGCCACGCTCCGCCGCGGCTACGTGATCGCGCAGAACGCCGACGGCGGTGTCGTCCGCTCCGCGGCGGAGGTATCCCCCGGTGAGGAGCTGCTGCTGCGGTTCGCCGATGATGAACTGATCGTCACCGCGGATAACGAATAGGATCAATCACGTGACAGATCGTGAATCCATCTCCTACGAGCAGGCGCGCGACGAGCTCGCCGCGGTGGTGCGGCGGCTCGAGGCGGGCGGGCTCACCCTTGAGCAGTCGCTCGACCTGTGGGAGCGTGGCGAGAAGCTGGCCGCGATCTGCGCCGAGTGGCTGGACGGCGCCCGCGCAAGGCTCACCACCGCCATGGCGGCCAGGGACGCCGCCGACGCGGCCGGGGCTGACGGGACGGCCGGGGCTGACGGGACGGGCGGGCGGGACCGGACGGCCGGGCGGGGCGCGACGGCCGGGCGGGACGGGACGGGCGGGCGGGACGGGACGGCCGGGCGGGACGGGACGGGCGGGCGGGGCAACACCGCGAAAAACGGCGGGCCGGACGCAAGGGACGTCCCCTTCTAAGTCACACTCGCGCGGGATACCCGCTGCCCGCCGGGCATTCTAGGCTGTAGACATGCGCGTGGATATCTGGAGCGACATCGTCTGCCCATGGTGCTACGTCGGCAAGGCGCGGTTCGAGCTGACGTGACGGAGCGGGAAAGGGATCACCATGACTGACGAGAGCGATACCGTAGGCATCCCCGGCGCGCCAGAGCCCGCGAAGCACGCGCCGAACAGGAACCTGGCGCTCGAGCTTGCCCGGGTGACCGAGGCGGCCGCGATGGCGGCGGCCCGCTGGGTGGGGCGCGGTGACAAGATCGGGGCGGACGGCGCGGCGGTGAACGCGATGCGCACGCTCATCAACTCCGTGTCCATGCGGGGCGTCGTGGTCATCGGCGAGGGCGAGAAGGACCATGCCCCGATGCTGTTCAACGGCGAGGAGGTGGGCGACGGCACCGGCCCGGCCGTCGACGTCGCCGTGGACCCGATCGACGGCACCCGGCTGTGCGCCAACGGCATGCCGAACGCGGTGTCGGTACTCGCGGTCGCCGAGCGCGGCTCGATGTACGACCCGTCCGCGGTGTTCTACATGACGAAGCTGGCCACCGGCCCCGAGGCGGCCGGCGTGGTGGACCTGGACGCGCCGCCCGCGGCGAACATCGCCGCCGTGGCGAAGGCGAAGGGCGTCACGCCGCACGACGTCACCGTGGTCATCCTGGACAGGCCGCGGCACGAGGGGCTGATCAGGGCGGTGCGCGCGGCCGGCGCCCGGATCCACCTGATCACCGACGGTGACGTGGCGGGCGCGATCATGGCGGCCCGCGAGGGCACGGGCATCGACCTGATGCTCGGCATCGGCGGCACGCCTGAGGGCATCGTCGCGGCCTGCGCGCTCAAGTGCATGGGCGGCGTGATCCTCGGCAAGCTCGCACCGCGGGACGACGACGAGCGCCGCAGGGCACTCGACGCCGGGCACGACCTCGACCGGGTGCTCACCACCGACGACCTGGTCTCCTCGGAGGACTGCTTCTTCGCCGCGACCGGCATCACCGACGGCGAGCTGATGGCCGGCGTGCGCTACAAGCCGGGCGGCGCGACCACGCACTCGCTGGTCATGCGCTCGCGGTCCGGCACGATCCGGTCGATCACCAGCGAGCACGCCCTGTGGAAGCTGAGCGCCTACTCAACGGTCAAGTACGACTAGCTGATCGGCCGGCGGCGCCCCGGCAGCCAGCGGCGGGGCCTGGGCGGGGTGCGGGCGAGTACCTCGCTGGCGGCCACGTGACCGCGGACCTCGATCACCGGGATCTCCGACGACGTGGGCACGCGCCGCGCCGTCCCGCCGCGCTGGCGGCCGAGGATGTTGTTGCCGCTCATGACGACCTCCACGCCGGCGGGCACGATCAGCCGCACCTTCCCGAACAAGGCGTAGACGGTGACCACCACGTGCCGGTCCTGCAGGATCGCCTCGGTGAAGTCCAGGACCACTTCTCCGAACGCGGCCACGCACGTCAGGCTGCCAGGGACCACCCAGCGGCCGCTGCGGCGCGCGCCGGTGAATAGCGCGGTGACCTGCTGTACGCCGTCGAGTTGAACGGGCTGGTGCTCGGGCGCGGCCAGGTCGCGGGTCAGCGCCGCCAGGTCGCCGAGGGTGCGGGCCTCCAGGGCAAGCGGCATACGTGTCGCATATTCGTCATGCGAAAGGCGGCCGTCGGCAAGCGCCTCGCCCAGCATGGCGACGACGCGTTCCCTGTCACTGTCGGATGCCCGCAGGTCGCGGGGCGCTGGGCGCGGGGGCATGCTCTGAAGGATACTTTTCCGCATGACAGACGTGCAGCCGCGGGCTATGCAAGAACGGATTTCGCTGACCCGTTTTCTCTACGCTGACCACGGCGGGATCATCAGGGGAAAGGCGGCCGCCACTGCCCGGCTGGCGGAGCGGACCGAGTCGGGCATCGGCCATACCAGGGCGATGATGGCGATGTCCATGATGGACGAGCTTGCGCCGGTCGAGGGCATGGGCCCGGTCGGTGAGGTCCGGATAAAGCCGGATCCCGATACGTTCGTGCCGCTACCGTACGCGCCCGGCGCGGCCGCCATGCTGGCCGACCAGGTCAATCCGGACGGCAGCCCGTGGGACGGGTGCGCGCGCACCTTCCTCAGGCAGGCGATCGCTGAGCTATCCCGTACGGGATATGAACTGCGGGCGTCGTTTGAGCCTGAATTCAGCCTGGGACATTACGAAGGCGCATCGTTCACGCCTATTGACGAAAGCCTCTGTTACTCTGCTACCGGTTTCCACCTGGCGCACGACTATACGATCGACCTCGTCGATGCGCTGATTAAGCAGGGTCTAGAGGTCGAGCACTATTACCCCGAGCTTGGCCACGGTCAGCAAGAGGTACCCATCAGGCACTCGCCGGCGCTGCGCGCCGCGGACAACCACGTCCTGCTGCGCGAGACCGTGCGGGCCGTCGCCATCAGGCACGGGCTATGGGCGAGTTTCGCGGCCAAGCCGCTGCCGATGCAGGCGGGCAATGGTGCCCACCTGCACGCCTCCCTCTGGACGGACGGCGGCAACGCGTTCGCTGACTCGTCCGGACGGTACGGGCTCTCCGCTGTGGGTTACCGGTTCCTGGCTGGCGTGCTCGCGCACCTGCCCGGCCTGGTCGCGCTGACCTGCGGCACGGTGAACAGCTACCGGCGGCTCGCGCCGCAGATGTGGTCCGGCGCGTATCTCTGCTACGGCCCGGACAACCGGGAGGCCGCGGTGCGGATCTGCTCGCCGATCGGTGCGGCCGGCTCGGTGAACCTGGAACTCAAGCCGGTCGACTCCACGGGGAACCCGTACCTCGCGCTCGGCGCGTTCATCTACGCGGGCATCGACGGCATCCACCGGTCGCTGTCGCCGGGCGAGCCGCTGCTCGTCGACCCCGCCGTCCTCGACTCGGCAGAACGAGAGCGGCTTTCCGTGTTCCGCTTGCCGTCTTCTCTTGGCGCGGCACTCGACGCGCTCGAGGCCGACCCTTTCCTGATGGCCGCGCTCGGGCCGCTGCGGTCGACGGCATACCTCGCGGTGAAGCGCTCCGAGGTGAAGCACTTCGCCGAGCGGGACGTCGAATACGAGTGCCGCCAGCACTGGCTCAAGTTCTAGCGGCCAGCGCCGGCGGCATCGCACGCTCTCGTTCTGCTAACTCCATCCGCTAGCCTGGCCGGCTAGCCTGGCCGGCTGGCCGGCTTGTCAGGCAAGCGGCATGCCGTCGTCCGGCGGCCTGGTACGCGCGGGGTCATCGCGGCCGCCAGGGCGCGGGTTGGGCACCGAGGCCGGCCCGGTGCCCGGCATCCCGTTCCCGGTCGTCGTGGAGTCGATGCCGAAGCGGCCGGAGTTGTCGGCGGTGGGATCGATGCCCTCGGTGTCGACGCCGGTGCGGAAGATGGTCTCCGCCGGCTTGGCGATGACCGACAGCGGCGTTGCCACGTCCTCGAGCGACTTGCCCTCGGCGGCGACGCCGAAGAAGATCGCTGTGACGCCGCCGATGATCATGGCACCCGCGCCCACCAGGTAGCCGACGAACAGGCTGTTGCGGTCCTGGCCGGTGCCGATGAGGTGGCCGTACCAGTGCGAGCCGAAGGCGCCGAAGATCTGCGCGATGGCGAAGAACACCGCGATGGACTGCGCGCGGACCTCGAGCGGGAACACCTCGCTCGCGGTCAGGTAGCCGGCGCTCGCGCCCGCCGAGGCGAAGAAGAACACGACCGCCCAGCAGAGCGTCTGGGTGGTCGCGTTCAGCGTGCCGTCGCGGAACAACTCGGCGCTGATGGCCAGCAGGATGCCCGCCGTGATGTACGTGCCCGCGATCATCTGCCGCCGGCCGATCGTGTCAAACAGCCGGCCGATGGTCAGCGGGCCGGCCAGGTTGCCCGCCGCGAACGCGAAGAAGTAATAGGCGGTGTCTGTGGCCTTGACGTGGAAGAAGAACTCAAGTACCAGGCCGTAGGTGAAGAAGATGGCGTTGTAAAGGAACGACTGGGTGATCATCAGCGCGGCGACGAGTACCGAGCGGGTCGGGTACCGCCGGAACAGCGTCACGAGCAGGTGGGCGTAGCCGATCCGCTCCGCGGGACGGATCTCAAGCATCTTGCTCTCGTCGACCGGCGGCAGGTTGCCCGTGGTCGCCCTGACGTGGTCCTCGATCTCCTTGATCGAGGCCTCGGCGGCGCCCTGCCTGCCGTGCATGATCTGCCAGCGCGGCGACTCGGGCAGGTTACGCCGCACGTAGATGATGACGAGGGCGAGTACCGGGCCGACGACGTAGGCGACCCGCCAGCCCCAGAACGGCGCGACATGGTTGAGCAGCCACAGCGTGACGATCGTGCCGAGGATGGCGCCAGCCCAGTACGTTCCGTTGACCGCGAGGTCGACCCTGCCACGGAACTTGGCCGGGATCATCTCGTCGATCGCGGAGTTGATCGCGGCGTACTCGCCGCCGATGCCCATGCCCGCGATGATCCGGGTGGCATACAGGAAGATGAACCAGTGGCCGCCGTTCGGCGTGACCGCGGTGAGCCCGCTACCGACCAGGTAGACACCGAGCGTGATGACGAAGAGGTTCTTCCTGCCCAGCTTGTCGGACAGCCTGCCGAAGAACAGCGCCCCGATGACCTCGCCGATCAGGTACCACCAGGCGATGTCGCTGACCGCTCCCGCGGACATGTTCAGCGTGTTGTGCAGTGTCAGGTCGGACCCGACATTGGCGGCGATGGTGATCTCAAGGCCGTCCAGGATCCACGCGACGCCGAGCGCCATCACCAGCCGGGTGTGGAACTTCGACCAGGGCAATCGGTCGATCCTGGCCGGGATGAGACTTCGGATGTGCGGGCTGCTCGTCGTCGTGGAGGACATAGTCGCCATGTGTGCTCCTTCGAACCTTTCCTCCTGGCGAATGCGAGGAGTGTGAACTTCCGGCTAAACGCGAATGGAAATCGCTCGCTCTTCACGCCCCGGTCGCCGCGGCAAGCGGCGACTTTTTCGATCCCGCTACCCCAAAGTTTTCCGTGCACACCTAGTCACCAATCGTTACATGCGCTACTCACGAGACGCAAGTGACCCCTTGTTCGGCGCGTCGCATCGGCATATAGTTAGCTCTGTGAACGATGTAAGTACGGCGCCGCGTGCCATGCGGCAGGCCGAACGAGCCGCTGAACGGGCCGCTGAACGGGCCGCCGCACGGGCCGCGAAACGGGCCAAGGCGGAGGCCGCCGAGCTGCTCGCCGCGATCGGCGCGGTGCGCCGGGTGGCACGCCGCGCGGTGCGGACCGCGTCCTACGCAGAGCCGCTGCCGCCCGCGCGCTCCGAGCTGCTCAGGCTCGCCGCCAGGCGGCCCGGCATCGGCGTGGCGGAAGCGGCCGCGGAACTGCGGCTCGCGCCCAACAGCGTGAGCACCATGGTCAGCAAGCTGGCCGAGGACGGGCTGCTCAGCCGGGACCGCGGCGCGACCGACGGCCGCTCGGTCCGGCTGACGATCACCGACGCGGGCGCCGCGCGGGTCGAGCAGTGGCGCGACATCCGTACCGACCTTGCGGGCCGCGCACTCGAACGGCTGACGCCGTCCGACCGCAAGGCCGTCGCCGCCGCGATCCCCGCACTGACCCGGCTCGCTTCGCACATGGAAGAGCTGTGACCGCCGGCACCGCCGCGGTGACGCCTCCCGGCGTGGTGACACAGGCCGTCGAGTGCGTGGACCTGAGCTACCAGTTCGGCACGCAGCTGGCCGTGGACCACGTGAACCTGTCGATCGCGCCCGGCGAGATGTACGGGCTGCTCGGGCCGAACGGTGCCGGCAAGACCACCACGATCAGGATGATCACCACGCTGCTCACCCCGGGGACCGGCGGCGTGCGCGTCTTCGGCCTCGACGCGGCCGTGCGCCCGATGCTCGTCCGCCGGGCCATCGGCTACGTGCCCCAGGCACTGTCCGCCGACGCGAACCTGACCGGCGTGGAGAACGTGGAGCTGTTCGCCAGGCTGTTCGACGTGCCGCGCCGGGAACGCCGGCAGCGCGTCACCGGCGCGCTCGACGCGATGGGGCTGACCGAGGCGGCCGGCCGGCTCGCCGGAACCTACTCGGGCGGCATGGTCCGCCGCCTTGAGCTGGCCCAGTCGCTGATCAGCGCGCCACGGCTGCTGGTACTCGACGAGCCGACCGTCGGCCTGGATCCGATCGCCCGCGGCGTGGTCTGGGAGTACATCGCCAGGCTGCGCGCGGACCGCCAGATGACGGTCCTGATGACCACCCACTACATGGACGAGGCCGACGCCTACTGCGACCGGATCTCGCTGATGCACCGGGGCCAGATCCGCATCACCGGCACCCCCGCCGAGTTGCGGGCCGGACTCGGCGACGACGCCACCCTCGACGACGTCTTCCGCCACTACACGGGCGACACCCTGGACAAGTCCGCAGAGGAAGGAGGCATCCGTGACGTACGCCGCGCCCGGCGCACCGCCCGCCGACTTGGCTGAGCTCTCCGACGGCCCGGTCGCGGCAACGGGGCGCCTGCTCAACCGCATCGCCACGCTCTGCTGGGTGGAGATGCGCAAGATCAGGCACGACAGGACCGAGCTTTACACCCGGGCGGTACAGCCGGCCCTGTGGCTGCTGATCTACGGCGAGGTGTTCACCCGGGTGCGCGCGATCCCCACGCCCGAGGGGATCCCGTACCTCGCCTACCTGGCACCGGGGATCATGGCGCAGTCCGCGCTGTTCATCGCGATCTTCTACGGCATCCAGATCATCTGGGAACGCGACGCCGGCGTGCTGACCAAGCTCATGGTGACCCCGACGCCCCGTTCCGCATTGATCACGGGGAAGGCCTTCGCGTCCAGTGTCCGGTCGCTTGTCCAGGGCGTGGTCGTGGTCGTCATCGCCATCTTGCTCGGCGTCTCCTTCACGGACAACCCGCTCAAGCTGATCGCCGCGGCCGTCATCCTGGCGCTCGGCTCGGCCTTCTTCTCCTGCCTGTCGATGTCGATCGCCGGCGTGGTGGTGGCCAGGGACCGGCTCATGGGCATCGGGCAAGCCATCACCATGCCGCTCTTCTTCAGCTCGTCCGCACTCTACCCGGCGAAGATCATGCCCGGCTGGCTCCAGGTGATCTCCAGGGTCAACCCGCTCAGCTACGAGGTCGAGGCACTCCGCGGCCTCCTCATCGGCACCGCGACGACCCTGTGGCTGGACGTGACCGTCCTGGTCGGCGCGACGATCGCGGCCATCACCTGCGCGGCCTTGCTGCTCCCCCGCCTAGCCAACAAGTAAGCGCCGGCCTGTCTGATACGTGAATGGCCCCATTCTGATGCCATGGAGGCGGACACACACGCGGCCATCGAGCTCTTTGCATAGCTGGTGACCACGAATCCTCACCTTTACATAGCCGGCGGTTGGACATTTGCCGCAAATCGATCGTGATCATGGGCGCCCGCTATGTAAAGAGGCCTTTCGGTGGTCGCCAGCTATGCAAACAGGGGTCGGGGAGGGCGAGGAAGCGGGCTGAAGTTACCCGGTGCTGCCGTCTACTCGGATCGCGGACGTCCTGTCATGATGGAATGGTGACAAAGAGCGATATTCCGGATGCTGTCCGTAAGGCCAAGGTGACCAAGCAGCCGCCCCAAGTCGGGTGGCGTCGTCTTCCACACGGCGGAACTCCCTGCCGACCACGTGACCATGCTTCTCGGGGTGCGGGTGACCACTGTGCCGCGGACTGTCGTTGACCTGGCTCGCGTCTCGTCGTTCATGTCGGCGGTCGTCACGGCCGACTCAGCACTGCGCGCCGACACGAACAGGGCCGATTTCACCTCAAAGGAAGCGCTCGTTGCCGCCTGCGCCGCGTGCGCCGGATGGCCCGGCATCCGGCAGGCGCGACGTGCGGTGGACTTCAGCGATTCGCGCGCAGAATCGGCTCTCGAGTCATGTGCCCGGGTGATCTTCCACGAGCACGGTCTTGATCCACCGGAACTCCAGTTCACCATCACCGGCCCAGATTTTCGCTACAGCGTCGACTTCTACTGGGCTGAGCACCGGGTGGTCGCCGAGGCAGACGGCAAGATGAAGTATTCGGACCCGCAGCACGCCATCCGGCAACTCGACCGAGACCAGCGACTCCGCGATCTCGGCTACAAGGTTGTCCACTTCACCTGGCGCGAACTCTTCCAGGGCCCGGGCGACGTGATCGAGCGCATCCGCAAGGCCTTCGAAGGTACGGCTCAACCATGAAGGGAGCGGATATAGTGCGGCGGCGCCACCGCTCAGCCGCCGCAGACGGGGGCACTGCGTGACGAGCAAGATCCACAAGCGGACGGGGGCACCGCGTGGCGCAGCGCCGCCGCACACCGTCACCATACAAGGTTGCGGATACCCAAACAAGTCGGGAAGTTCAGGACACGCCGTAAAATAATGGCCACTTTCGCGGCGAGCAAGGTCACATCCGTCGGGCCTGCTCAACGGTTCTAAGCTTGGGCTCATGGCTGAGTTCTGCTACACGGACCTGCTGCCGCTCGGGCACGACGAGACCACCTACAGGAAGATCGCCGAGGGCGGGGTGGAAGCCGCGCAGGCGTTCGGGCGATCGTTCATCTCGGTCGACCCGCAGGCGCTCACGCTGCTGAGCCGGACGGCCTTCAGGGACATCGCCCACCTGCTGCGCCCCGCGCACCTGCGGCAGCTGCGGTCCATCCTCGATGATCCCGACGCCTCGCCGAACGACAGGTACGTCGCGCGCGACCTGCTGCAGAATGCGAACATCGCGGCCGGTGGCATCCTGCCGATGTGCCAGGACACCGGGACGGCGATCGTGATGGGCAAGCGCGGCCAGGGCGTGCTCACCGACGGCCAGGATGAAGAGCACCTGGCCCGAGGTGTATACGACGCCTACACCCAGCTGAACCTGCGCTACTCCCAGATGGCTCCGCTGACCATGTGGGAGGAGAAGAACACCGGCTCCAACCTGCCCGCGCAGATCGAGATCTACGGATGCGACGGTGACGCCTACAAGTTCCTGTTCATGGCCAAGGGCGGCGGCTCCGCGAACAAGTCGTACCTGTACCAGGAGACGAAGGCGGTGCTGAACCCGGCCCGTATGGCCTCGTTCCTCGAGGAGAAGATCCGCTCCATCGGAACGTCGGCGTGCCCGCCGTACCACCTGGCGATCGTGGTCGGCGGGACAAGCGCGGAGTTCGCGCTGAAGACCGCCAAGTACGCGTCCGCGCGCTACCTGGACACGCTGCCGACCTCCGGGTCGTCCCTTGGCCGCGGGTTCAGGGACCTAGAGCTTGAGCAGTCCGTCCTGGAGATCACCAGGAAGATCGGGATCGGGGCGCAGTTCGGCGGCAAGTATTTCTGCCACGACGTGCGCGTCATCCGGCTGCCGCGGCACGGGGCGTCCTGCCCGGTGGCCATCGCCGTGTCGTGCTCGGCTGACCGGCAGGCGCTCGGCAAGATCACCCGCGACGGCGTCTTCCTCGAGCAGCTTGAGACCGATCCCGCGCAGTACCTGCCCGACCCTGGATCGGTAACCACCGACACGGCGGAGGTCGTTTCGATTGACCTCAACAGGCCGATGGGTGAAATCCGTGCGGAACTGACGAAGTATCCGGTCAAGACGCGCCTGTCGCTTAGCGGAACCATGATCGTCGCCCGCGATATCGCGCACGCGAAGATCGCGGAACGGCTCGACGCGGGCGAGCCGATGCCCGCTTACCTGCGTGATCACCCGGTCTACTACGCGGGCCCCGCGAAGACGCCCCAGGGGTACGCGTCCGGGTCCTTCGGGCCGACGACCGCGGGCCGGATGGACTCGTACGTAGAGCGTTTTCAGGCCGCCGGAGGGTCGTTGGTTATGCTGGCTAAGGGGAACCGGTCCGCGGCCGTTACCGAGGCGTGCAAGCGTTACGGCGGCTTCTACCTCGGCTCGATCGGCGGCGCTGCCGCCCGGCTCGCGCAGGACTGCATTACCAAGGTTGACGTGCTTGAATACCCGGAACTCGGCATGGAGGCGGTGTGGAAGATCGAGGTCAGGGACTTCCCCGCTTTCATCATCGTCGACGACAAGGGCAACGACTTCTTCGCAGCGGCCGCCGGTCCGCTGCTCTCCATCGGCAGCCACCCGTAATCGCTGATATGGTCCGGCTATGCCCCCTATGACCGGACGGGTTATCGCCGGGCGCTACAACCTGCAGCACCCCATCGGCCGTGGCGCCATGGGTGTCGTTTGGCGTGCACGCGACCAGCTCCTCGACCGCGACGTGGCGGTCAAGGAGGTCGTCATCTCGGCTCTGATCAGCGCGGACGAGCGTCATACCGCCTACCAGCGAACGCTGCGCGAGGCGCGGACCGCCGCACGCCTCTCGCACCGCGGTGTCGTCACCGTCTACGACGTCGCCGAGGAGGACGGCCGTCCGTGGATCGTGATGGAGCTCATACCGTCGCAGTCGCTTGACCAGGTGCTGACTGTGCAAGGACGGCTTTCCGTGGCACGGGTCTGCGCCATCGGCCAGCAGCTGCTGTCCGCGCTCGCCGCCGCGCACACGGCCGGAGTGCTGCACAGGGACGTGAAGCCGAGCAACGTGCTCATCGCGAACAGCAAGGTCGGGGACAGCTGGGAAGAACGAGCCGTGCTGACCGACTTCGGCATCGCGCAGTTCGAGGGTGACCCGCGGCTGACCCAGACCGGGATGGTGATGGGCTCGCCCGGGTTCACCGCGCCAGAGCGCATCCGCGGCGGCGACGCGACGCCCGCGTCCGACCTGTGGTCGCTCGGCGCGACCATCTACGCGGCCGTGGAGGGACGGGGTCCCTTCGAGCAGCGGGGCGGCGCGATCACCACGATGTCCGCCATCATCAACGAGGACGCGCCGGTAGCGCCGCACGCCGCCCAGCTCGCACCGCTTATCGCGGCTCTGCTGCGCCGCGACCCGTCGGCCCGGCCATCCGCCGCGTCGGCGGCGCGGTCGTTCGCGGACGTGCTGCCGTATCTGACGGACGTGCCCGAGCAGCCGCCCGCGGCTTCCCACCCGCCGACAGTTCTGTCCGCCCACGTGCCATCGCCCGCGGCGGCGTCTGCGGTGTCCGCGCCGGCCAGCGCCGCCGAGGGCGTCCCGGCCGACGCCGCGCCCGCCAAGGCCGACGCCGCGCCCGCCAAGGCCGACGCCGCGGACAAGCGGGCCGCAGACAAGCAGGCCGCAGACAAGCAGGCCGCAGACAAGCAGGCCGCAGACAAGCAGGCCGCAGACAAGCAGGCCGCAGACAAGCAGGCCGCAGACAAGCAGGCCGCGGACAAGCAGGCCGCGGACAAGCAGGCCGCAGACAAGCAGGCCGCAGACAAGCAGGCCGCAGACAAGCAGGCCGCAGACAAGCAGGCCGCAGACAAGCAGGCCGCAGACAAGCAGGCCGCCGCGGCCGCCGAGCCGGCCAAGGAGGCAGCGCAGGACTCGCCAGCCGACGAGGCGGCCGCCGACCAGGCAGGCCCGGATTCCGCCAGCGCGGCAGAACCCGCCGCTGCCGCCGAGCCGGAGGCGAAAGCCAAGGCCGAGCCCGCACCGGAGTCCGGGCCCGATACCGGATCCGAGCCCGTGGCAGGGGTCGCGCCGTCCACGGTCGCGACACCGGTGATCGCTGCGGCGCAGGCAGCCGAGGTGGTACCCGCCGCTGTTCCGGCCGTGGACTCGGAGACGGGCGGCGCACCGACGGTCTTCGCCGACCCCCCCGAGGCGAAAGCGGCGAGGGCGGACGGCGTAACCGTGGTCACCGACGAAGGGTCCGGGTACCAGCCGACGGAGCTCGCGATCCCGGCGGCCCGTGTGACGCCTGCGGCGCCGGCGCCGGAGCAGCCGCCGGCCCCACAGCGGCCCGCGGACCAGCGGCCGGCCCAGCAGCGGCCAGCACCGCCCAAGCCGACTTTCACCGCCGCCAAGCCGACGGAACGCCCCACGCCGAGTTACTCGGCGGCCAGCCCGGCCCGCCCCAAGCCGCCCACCCCGGCGCCGGAGCGCCGCCCGGCATACGGCGGGTCAAGCGCCGCGGGGCAGGGCCAGCCCGGCGGCGGTACCACGCCGTTCCCGCCGGCCAGCGGGCAGTACGCGGGCCCGTCGCAGTCGTATCCCGACCTTGCCAGGCAATATGCGCCGGGAGCCGGCGGCGGCAGTGCCGGGCGCGGTCGTGGCAGAGGGCGGCAGATCGCCTGGCTCGTGGTGGCCGTCATCATCGCCGCCGCCGTCGGCGTGGGCGCGGCGCTGGCGCTGAACCACCACAACGGAGGCGGCTCGCCTGGCGCGGCCCAGTCAACCGGCAGCGGGTTCGTCGCGGACACCCCGACTGGCTTCAAGTCCGTCGACGCCCTCAACAAGCCGTCGGCCGTGCTCCCGTCCGGCTGGTGGCATGCGACCGTGACCGCGGCCGACCTGGGCGCCCCGGCCGTCGCCGGGTTCTCGCTCGACTTGCCGCCCGGCTGGACCGAGCAGCGCTCATCCCTGGCCACCAACTTCACCGGGCCAGGCGACCTGCTTGTCACGGTCGACCTGACACCGCAGAGCACCACCGACATGCTCGCCGCGGCCACCAGCATCGAGCGCGAGAGCGTGGCCGAGAATAAGTTCCCCGGCTACAAGCGGGTCAATCTGCAGGAGGTTCCGGTCAGGAACACCAAGGGCGCGGTGTGGAAGTTCACCTGGACGCCTGCGACAGGCCCCGGGCTTGTCGCGGACGACATCCTGTTCGCCAAGGCGACGCCCGCAGGCTCGCAGGACTACGCCATCTACATCAGGTCACCGCAGAGCACGTTCGGCGGCACCGCGCTGCCGCTGTTCGACCAGATCCTGCAGACCTTCCAGACAGTCCCGGCCAGCTAGACGAACGGGAGGCCCGGTCATGAGACCGGGCCTCCCGTTGTTGTTCCCTGCTGGCCTAGTACCAGCCGTCGGCCTGCTCGTGGGCCCACGCGCCGCACGGCGAGCCGTACCGGCCCTGAATGTAGGTCAGGCCCCACTTGATCTGCGTGGCGGCGTTGGTCCGCCAGTCACCGCCGGCGCTCGCCATCTGCGAGCCGGGCAGCGCCTGCGGGATGCCGTACGCGCCGGAGCTGGGGTTCTCCGCCGTCAGGCTCCAGCCGCTCTCGTGCTCCCACAGGGGGTTGAGGTAGCCGAACTGGCTGCTTGACCAGCCGAACTGGCCGAGCATCCGCTGCGCGATCTGCCGCGGTGATCCCGACGGGGTGGTGACCGAGGCTGCCTTCGTGGTGACGGCCGCGTCGGCTGCCGCCCTGGCCTTGGCGGCCTTAGCCGCCTCCGCCTTAGCCGCCGCCTTTGCCTTGGCGGCCTTCTCCGCGGCGGCCTTGGCCCTGGCGGCCTTCTCCGCGGCGGCCCTGGCCCTGGCGGCCTCTGCCTTGGCGGCCTGCTGCTGATGCTCCGCCTGCACGGCCGCCGTGTTCCTGTTGACCGAGGTCAGGGAGGCGTCGGCGGTGGCCGCCGCCGCGGTCGAGGTCGGAAGCGCGACCCCCGCCACGGAAACGACCGTCGCCAGGGTCAGGGTCCCCGCGGCGGCAACCGTAATCACCCGGGCACGCTTAGTGGACATGAACGTGGGCAGGGAGAAGCGCCGTGCCAAAATAAGACCTTTGATAGCTCGCGTCGTCCGCGAATCGTTTCCCACCCCTGACACCACGGTCCGCGTATCACGTAAAACGCGGCAGGTATCGGCACGCGGACTCGACGCGGGGACAGGGCGCCGGGCTGCTCGGGGCAGCGATGATCTCGCGAGCGAGGTGCTGTTGTTTGCTAACGATGCCTGCAACAACCCCTTGCTGCAGGCACATTCCGGCGTTGCGGGCGGCCCGGACGCCCCGCGGGGCCGGCGGCACGCACGAAATGCCGATCCCATCAGGGATTCTCATTACCTGAGGGTAGTAACTGTGAACTGGGCCACTCTTGAGCTTTACCTACATTTTGTGGCGAGTAAATTACTAGACGTTATCAAGCCTTACTACAAATAGTAGCTTTAAAATTACTCAACGTATGTATTTGTCGAGGGTATACGCTCAGCATATAGTGTCCGCATGAGCGTCCCACTGACCCTGCTCGGGCTCCTCGAACGGGAGCCGAGCCACGGGTACGACCTCAAGCGCGACTACGACGCCTTCTTCGGGCGAGGCAAGCAGCTGCCGTTCGGCCAGGTGTACGCCACGCTAGGCCGGCTGGCTCGCGACGGCCAGGTGACCGCCGGCGACGCGGAGCCGGGCGACGGCCCGGACCGCAAGCGCTACGCGATCACCGACATCGGCCGACACGTCGTTGACACCTGGCTTGCCGAGCCGGTGGAACCGGAGCCGCACCTGCAGACGGTGCTGTTCGCCAAGGTGACGCTGGCACTGATGCTCGGCAAGCCCGCCGCCGCTTACCTCGACACGCAGCGCGCCGCGCACATCAGGCGCATGCAAGAGCTCACCGAGATCAAGCGGACCGGCCCGCTGGTCGACACGCTCCTCGCCGATCACGCCCTCTTCCACCTGGAGGCGGACCTCCGGTGGATCGACCTGACGTCAGCGCGGCTGGCGGACCTAGCAGAGGCGGTAAGAAACCGATGAACAGTCCCGCGGTCACCCGCGGCCGGATGATCGAGACCCGCCATGTCGCCAAGAACTTCGGACAGACCTCGGCCCTGCGCGATGCGAGCCTGTGCGTTGCCGAGGGGGAGATCCTCGCGGTCATGGGACCGAGCGGATCAGGCAAGTCGACCCTGCTGCACTGCATGGCGGGCATCTACACCCCGGACCAGGGCGAGGTGCTGTTCGACGGACAGCTGCTCAACACGATGACCGAGGCCGACCGCACCAGGCTGCGGCGCACCGCGTTCGGTTTCGTGTTCCAGTTCGGGCAGCTCGTCCCCGAGCTCACCACGGCGGACAACGTGGCGCTGCCGCTGCTGCTCAACCGGACCAAGCGGAAGGTCGCCTACAAGACCGCCGGCACCTGGCTGGACAGGCTCGGCATCGGCGACAAGGGGGACAGGCGGACCGGTGAGCTGTCTGGCGGCGAGGCCCAGCGCGTCGCGGTCGCCCGCGCGCTCGCGCTGGCCCCCAAGGTGATCTTCGCCGACGAGCCAACCGGCTCGCTCGACACGCTGACCGGCGAAAAGGTTATGGACCTGATGACCGGGCTGGCCAGGGAGCAGGGAAGCACGGTGGTCATCGTCACCCACGACGCGCGCGTCGCCGCGTACGCCGACCGGGTCGTCATGGTCCGCGACGGCCTGCTCGCCATCGCCGACCTCCCGGTATCGCCGGCCGACGCGCCATACGGCGCGCCCTCGCCGGCCGCGACCTCCGCCTCCGCGACCGCAAGGGGCGCGAGCTGATGCTGCGGCTTAGCCTGCGGCTGACCTTGCACAGCGGCCGAGAGGCCCTGGTCCGGCTGCTGATCACCGCCGCGGCGGTGGCTGTCGGTGTCGCGCTGCTGCTCGGCGTGCTCGGCGAGCTGCACGCCTTCGAGTCCAACGCGTACAAGGCCTGCTGGTCCTGCACGCAGGGCGCAAGCGTGCCTGCCACGCTGCCTGCCCACGGCGAGCTGTGGAACAACAGCGTTGACTTCTACCAGGGACAGACGATCAGCCGGCTCGACGTCGCGGCGCTCGGCCCAGGCGCGCCGGTGCCGCCAGGCACCTCACGGTTGCCCGCGCCAGGCACGTACTACGCCTCCCCCGCGCTCGCGGCACTGCTCAAGACGGTGCCCGCCGACCAGCTCGGCGACCGCTTCCCCGGCAGGCTTGCCGGGACAATCGGGCAAGCGGCGCTGACCGGGTCGAACCAGCTGGTCATCTATATCGGCTACACGCCCGCCGCGCTGAACAGCATCGACGGCACCCTGTGGGTGACGTCCATCTACACCGGCGCCGGGCAGCAGGTGTTCAGCGCCTACTTCAAGGACGCGTTCTACGTCGGCATGCTCGCCGTGCTGCTCCCCATGCTGGTGCTGATCAGCACCGCCACCCGGCTGGCCGCCGACCGGCGGGAGGAGCGGTTCGCCGCGCTGCGCCTCGTCGGCGGGACACCCGCGGACATCCGGCTCATCGCGACGGTCGAGGCCGTGGCGAGCTCGTTCGCCGGCGCGGTGCTCGGCATCGTCATCTTCCTGCTCGCGCGGCCGCTGCTCGCCTCGTCCGCGTTCTTCGGCACGCCGTACTTCGAGTCCGACGTCACGCCGACCCTCGGCGGTTACCTGGCGATCCTGGTGCTCGTGCCGGCCGCGGCGGCGCTGGCCGCGCTGATCTCGCTGCGCCGGGTGCAAATCTCACCGCTCGGCGTATCGCGCCGCGCCAAGCCCAAGCCGCCGACGGCCTGGCGGCTGGTCACGCTGGTGATCGGCCTCGGACTCTATGTCTACGGGCTGTCGACGACGACATACAAGAACATCGGCATCACCACCTATCCGGGGATCCTGATCACGATGATCGGCCTGGTCATCGCCGGGCCGTGGCTCACCGCGCAGGCCGCCAAGGTGTTCGGGCGGACAGCCCGCGGCTCCTCGGGGCTGCTCGCCAGCCGGCGGCTGTCCGACAACCCGCGTGGCGCCTTCCGCTCGGTCACCGGGCTTGTGCTCGCGGTCTTCCTCGGCACGATGATCGGGACGCTGGTGCCCGCGATCGACGCGATACAGCAGACGCCGGGCACCGGTGCGCTGAGCAATATCCTGGTGGGGCAGGTGGGCCTGTCCGCGCCGACGGGGCAACGGCTCATCAGCGGGATCGGCGCGATCCCCGGCGCCACCGTGTACCCGCTGTATCAGCTGCCGACACCAGCGGGAGAAAAGACCGTCATCTCCCCGCCGGGCGGGCCGGGCGGCGGGCCAGGAGCATCCGGGGCAGGAGCATCCGGGACAGAAGCCCCCGGGACAGGAGCATCCGGGACAGGAGCCCCCGGGACAGGAGCATCCGGGACAGGAGCCCCCGGGACAGGAGCATCCAGTGGCGCCGGGGCAACCGGCGGCGGCAAGGCGAACGGCGGCGGGCAAGCGGCCCAGGCACCGTCCTCAGGCGGGCAGGCCGGCGAGTCGCCGAAGCTGTACTTCAGTAACGACGTGGCCATCAGCTGCGCGGACCTGCGAGCGATCGGGGCGCTCGGCCAGTGCGCGGCCGGCCTCACCGCGGTGCGGACGACCGACGACTCGCTCTTCGACGACAACCCGATCTACGACACGCAGGCCATCGCCAACTCGCACGACCCCGGTTACACGGGCAACCTGACGCGGCTTCCGCTGCAGACGGTCCTGGTCAAGGTGAGCAACGCCACCGCGCTCGAGCGGGTGCGCACCTACCTCGCGGTGCACGCACCGCCGCAGACCGGCGGCGGGATCGGTGCGTCGCCGACGCCGCCACGCACATTCGGCGAGACGCTGCAGATCCGGACGGCCCGTGCGGCCATGGCCGCGAACCTCGCGTACGCGATGGTCGCGCTGACCCTGGTGGTAGCCGGGTGCAGCCTCGCGGTCGCGGTCGGCGGCGGTCTCGTCGACCGCAAGCGGCCGTTCACCCTGCTGCGGGTGAGCGGCACCCAGGCCGTCGTGCTGTCCAGGGTGGTGCTGCTCGAGGCTGCGGTCCCGCTGCTCGCGGCGACGATCCTGGCGGCCGCGATCGCCTACGGCACGTCGGTGCTCGCGGTCGTCAGGCTCGCGCCGGCCGGCACCGCGATCCCGCAACTCGGTCACGACTACTACACGATCATGGGCGTCGGGCTGCTGATCGCCTTCGGGGTGATCGCGGCGACGCTGCCGCTGCTGCGCCGGATGACCGCGCCCGCGACCATCCGCTTCGAGTAGAGCCGCGTACGGAAGGTGGGCGGTCGCGCACCGCGGCTTGTGCGCGACCGCCCACGACCTGCCGTGACGGCAGGATGCGGCGTCCTAATACCAGCCGACCGCCTCCTCGTGGTGCCAGGCGGCGCACGGTGAGCCGTACTGGGCCCGAATGTAGCCGAGGCCCCAGCTGATCTGGGTGGCCGCGTCGGACCGCCAGTCCGGGCCGGCCGCGGCCATTTTCGATGCCGGCAGGGCCTGCGGGATACCGTACGCGCCGGAACTCGGATTCTCCGCGTACACGTTCCAGCCGCTCTCCCTGGTCCACAGCGCGGAGAGGCAGAAGGACTGCCCGGCCCATCCGTACTGGACGAGCATCATCCCGGCGATCTGCCGGGGGGTGCCCGAGGGCACCGGGGCGACCGCCGCATCAGTCGCCGCCTGCTGGGCGGCGGCATGCTGAGCTGCACGCCATGCGGCCGCACGCTGAGCCGCACGCCATGCGGCCGCACGCTCAGCCGCACGCCATGCGGCCGCACGCTGAGCCGCACGCCATGCGGCCGCACGCTGAGCCGCACGCCATGCGGCCGCACGCTCAGCTGCACGCCATGCGGCCGCCCGCTCGGCCGCCCGCTCGGCCGCCCGCTCGGCCGCCGCCCTGGCTGCGGCCTCTCTGGCTGCGACCGCACGCCTCGCCGCGGCGCGGGCCGCCGCTTCCGCCTGCGCGGCCGCGGCCCGGTCCATGGCCAGGATGAGGACCGCCTGCCTGGCGAGATTGTCCTGCGGTGCCTGCTGTGCGGGCCCGGCAGGCTGAGTGCTGGTAAGGGAATGAGGGAAGAACATGCCGGCGGCCTGGGCAGGTGACGCCGGCGGTGCCGCCCACGTGACGACGGCGGCGGTCCCGGTTGCCGCGAGGCAGATCGCCCCCGCGGCGGTAAGCACGGTGACCTTGCGAGAGAAACGGGCCGAACACAACCGTGGCAGTTGGCGTGCCAAGGGATGCCTTCAATCGGACACGGGTGCACTCTGCGGCCCGCGCTTGCCTTCACCCCTTACCGGCCGGCGCCCTGTTCCCGGCTATAAGCCATTCGGGAAAAGCGTCCGCCTCGGGCTGCGGACTTGGCACGGGTCAGGGTACCTGGCCACCCCTTGGTGGCCATCTCGCATCCGGAGTGCTTTCGCTAATCGAACATGCCAAATTAACGCGATTATAAACTCAAGTTGGCGA